>Ga0070700_100000034_pt1 | contig 112374 bp, 93 predicted proteins | sample KBSK5101metaG_FD_65456 | JGI IMG/M metagenome (GOLD analysis project Ga0070700, IMG submission 65456) | Corn, switchgrass and miscanthus rhizosphere microbial communities from Kellogg Biological Station, Michigan, USA - KBS K5-10-1 metaG | ecosystem: Host-associated > Plants > Roots >...
TACTTCTTCGACAATCCCGCCGACTGGATGATCGGAAAAGTGCGGCATCTCGTCGGCGCGCCGCTGCCGATGGACAATTTCTCCACGTGGCTGCTGTCGTGGGCTCTCGCGTATCGCGCGAAGCAGCCGAGGGGCGTCGACGGCGCGCTGCTGATCGCCGGCAACGGCTACATCGCGTTCTGGGAGCACTGGGCGAAGAACGCCGGCAAGTCGCCGATCGACGAGCTCGCGAAGAACGTGACGCCGTTCCTCTCCGCCGTCGCCGAGAACATCCCGCCCGGCGGCGGACTGTGGGACGACTGGGCGGGCTGGGACCTGACGAAGCACACCTGCATGAACGTGCAGCTCGATCGTCCGCCGGCAAAAGGCAAAAAGAAGAAATGAAACCGATTCGCCCGGTCGAGAACATCTTCGGCGCGGTATGGAAGTCCGCGGTGACGGAGACCGTCGCGAAGCACGAGAAGAAGAAATCGCGCGGCGGCGGCATCGAGAGCGATCACCCGATGATCGCCGCGGCGGACCGCTACATCGACGCGCTGCAGAAGGGACATGCGATCGCGCCGCCGAAGGGCGATGGCGAACTGCATGACAACGATCCCGAGATCGCGCCGTATCTGATGCAGCTGCATCACCAGCTCGCGCACGCGAAGATCAACGGCGATGAGGCGCTGCAGAAGCAGTTGACCGAGCAGCTCGGGCGCTTCAAGTTCGGCAACCCGCTCTGGCAGCAGATGTTCCTCCAGTATTTCGAGTACTACGCGCAGTATCCGTATCACCTCGGCGGGCAGCCGCACTATCGGTCGTGGAAAGACCATGACCTGGACTTCGGCGTCGTCGACTGGCGCCTCCCGGCGACGGGCCGCATCGCGATCATCGGCGACATCGGCACCGGCACCGACGTCGCGGCGGCGGTGCTGCTCTCCGCGCTGTCGTTCAAGCCCGACGCGATCCTGCACGTCGGCGACGTCTACTACTCCGGCACGAAGTTCGAGTTCGAGCACCGCTTCACCGGTCTCTTCGAGTCGGTGTTCCGCGCGGCGAAGCATCGCGTGCCGGTGTTCACCGTGCCGGGGAACCACGAGTACTTCACCGGCAACATCTCGTTCCTGAACTGCATCGACTCCGGCGTCCTCGCGCTGCACAAAAATCAGAAACAGGCCGCGAGCTACTTCTGCCTCCGCAGCGCCGACGACGGCTGGCAATTCCTCGGCATGGACACCGGCTACAACGGCCACTACATGGCCGTCCCGCCGGCCGACCAGCAGAAGGCGCTGGACATCATCCACGCCAAACATGTCATCCCGAGCGTAGCGAGGGACCCGGGCGGGCGGGGCACGAAGGACGAGCCTCGCAGCACCCCCCGAGCCCCGGCTCCCTCGCTCCCGCTCGGGATGACAGTTCAGCTTCCCCCCTCCCCCGGCCTGATGGTCGCGCTGCGCGACGACGAAGTGGCGTGGCATCACGACAAGATGGATCGCTTCAGCGGACGCTCGATCCTGCTGTCGCATCACCAGCTCTATTCCGCGGTCCAGGTCGTCGGCGTCGCGCAGTCGGGGCCTTCCGACATCAACCGCGCCTGGATCAACACCGCGCTCTGGCAGCAGCTCGGCGCGTATTTCGGAACAAAAGTCGCCGCGTGGATCTGGGGCCACGAGCACAACCTCGGCATCTTCCAGGACAACTACCGCCCCGCGGACTGGAGCGCGGACGCGAACGCGTATCGCACGCTGCCGAAGGGCCGCTGCGCGGGCCACGCCGCCATTCCGGTGCAGGACGTCGAGAAGCCGTACGCGACGACGTATCCCGTCCCCCTGCAGCAGCCGAATCTCCAGCTCGGCCTCATCGACAGCTGGTACAACCGCGGCTTCGAGATCCTCGAGCTCGCGGGCGCCGGACATCCGCTCCGCGCGCGGTACTTCCAGGTCGCGAACGCCGATCCCACACCGCTGCTCATTTACGACGAACAGATTTCATAGGAGGAGAACCATGCCGAACCCCACTCTGTATCGCGTCACTGACGGTGCGAAGCGCGACACGCTCAACGTGAAGGAAGTGTGGTCGCAGAGCGGCGCGACGCCGCTCGCCGCGGGCTACAGCCAGATCGTTCCGCTGTCCGTCGCCGGCCAGCCGTACCTGCTCGCGTTCGACGCGAAAGGAGAAGGCTCCGCGTTCCGCGTCAGCAGCAAGGCGCCATGGATCGAGCCGGTCGCGTCGAAGCTCAGCCTCGGCGCTCCCGCCGACATCGTCGAGCCGTTCATCATCGGCATGAACCCGTATCTCCTCGCCTACAGCGCCGCGAAGGGACCGATGACGTTCATCCCGATCGCGAACGATCTCTCCTCGCAGCCGTCGTACACCTTCAGCCGCGTGCGTCCGCCCGCGACGTCGGGGTTCACGGTGACAAAGCCGATCGTGATCAACAGTCTCGTGTACGTGCTCTGCTACAGCTACACCACCGGCGACGTCGATATCTTCTCGCTCAGCGTCACCGCGACGCCGCAGCCGGGCTCGAAGCCGGGCACGCCGCCGCTGCTCATGCTGCCGGTGTGGGTGCATCAGTGGGCGAAGAACTGGACGCGCTTCGCGTTCTTCACCATGGGCGCGGAGAATTTCTTCTTCAAGATCAACATGGGCAAGCTGAACGTGAACATCGATCACGTCCTCGACGATCCGACGCTCGGGACCACCGAGGTGGGGACGTATCTGCAGGACCAGCTCGACGATCCGAAGAACATCGACATCGCGCAGCCGTTCACGATGAACGGCGGCGACCCGTACTTCGTCGCGTACAAAAAGAGCGGCAGCACCGGCTGGTATCGCTTCCACGGCGACTGCCAGGGCTGGACAAAAGAAGCCGAAAGCGACACGGTGAAGGGCGCGACGCAGATCGTGCCGTACCAGGTCGGCGACGATCGCTTCGAGCTGTTCTACTAAAGGAGAATCCATGGCCCTCAGCGCAATCGGCGACAGCGGCAAAGCAGTCGACTGGTGGTTCATCTACAAAGTGCCGAAGGACGCGAAAGCGGCCGACAAGAGCGGCAAGCCCGCGACCGGCTACGAGTACGCGTACTTTGATTCAGGCTCGAAGGTGCTCGCCGGCTCGAAACATCTGCTCAACGACACCACCAACGCGCTGCGGCTCACGCTCCAGCAACTGCCGGCGAAGCCGCATCCGTCGATGGGCACCGTGTACTACAACGACGAATATCCGTCGGAGCTGAAGAAGAGCAACAACGGCGACCGCGGGCACTGCAAAGGCATCCTCGCGTTCGACACCGCGACGGACAGCGCGATCTGGCTCCTCCACTCGACGCCGCGCTTCCCCGCACCCGGCATCTTCACGTTTCCAGACGATGAGCTGGACTACGGACAGACATTTCTCTGCATCACGCTCAAGGACGTGAAGACCGCCGAGTCGATCGCGCAGCAGATGACGACCGAGCAGGGTCCGCAGACCTACGGCCCCGCGCTGCCGAAAGGCGCGAGCGCGATCTGGACGACACTCACCGGCGGCAAGTACGCGCTCTCGAAAACCCCGAGCAGCGTCCCCTTCTCATCGAAGAAGGGCCAGGCGTTCCGCAGCATCGCCAAGAGCCGCGTATGGGGCGAAGACCTCTGGAGCGACGCCGTCGGCGACGACCTCAACGTCGACCTCGACGTCGAGTCCTGGCGCCGCGGCAAGATCCCGTCGACGATCGACAGTAACAAAAAAGACGACATCGAAGACGTCATCGACATCGACTTCGGCCCCCTCGGCTTCCCCTACGCCTGGCCGGAGACGAAGGACCACGCGAAGTGGGCGACCTCGCTCAAAGGCAACGCCGACTGGATCTGCATCGCCGACATCAACCGCCAGGAGTCGCAGTCGAAGCGAGGTGGCGGCGCGATCTGCTTCCAGCACCCCGCGCTCTGGGCCAGCCTCGCAAAGATCGACAAGGTCACGCCGCCGAAGTTGAAGAAGGGGTAGCGCCGATCATCATTGCGCGGATGGCGAGGGATCCAGAGGGCCGACCCAGTCTTCCATATGTTTGATCGCATGCTGCAGCCGGAGTTGTGCCTCGCGGCACCGGATATCGATGATGCGGCCGGAACCAAACGTGAGCTTGATTCGAGTTACGGGCCGGGGATCGAGCAGTGCTTTCCAGTCCACCAGTTCCTCGCCATCAAGCAGCACCATCCCGTCATCGACATGATCCCTGACCTCGGAACCGCCTTCGACGAGCATTCGATCGACACCGCTGATCTCGAGTACTGCCTGATAGCTCCAGATCTCGTACCGTTCGATATCGCGCGTGTGATAGACCGCGAGATGCGCAAACTCGATCCGTGACGGCCCGGTCGCCGGAATCACCACCGCGCCCACTCTGCTGTCATGCGGTTCGATCAGCGCGATCGGGCCGCCTGGTTCCGGCTTCGAATCGGGTAAAGTCATGAATCTACCAGCTGGACCGAGCCCAGTATCCGCAACGCCCTGATATCGAACGCCGATCGGGACGATCTTGATTTCCATTCCCAGCAGATCTCCGCCGTCCTCGTTCATTTCCAGGTTTGAGTAGGTTCCCGGAATGCGGACGGCGGCTGCTGAGCGCATGCGTCGATTGACGCGAGACTCAGAACGACGATTGCCAGGCGAGCGAAGAGTTTTATCTGCCAAATGTGCATGCTGACCCCGATTGGAAAACGGCCGTGACACGGTGAGGGCGGGCTCACAGAGACAAGTGGATGTGCTTGAACCGCGCGTGCGCGGGTGCCGCGATGAACGCAGCAGCGGCAACAATGAGGACCAGCACAAAGAGTAGCACCGCAAGCTTCGCGTGTCTTCGCGCGATCGCCAGGATCAACAGGGCGGTCATCATTCCGAAGAGCGCTCCGCCTGTCAGCAGTGGAACGAGGAACGTCTGGCTCAGCGCATGCGCCGCGCCCGCCGTTGCGAATTCGTGTCGCAACGCGTCGCCAGGACCGGCAAGGCCCAGTTGGAAATACATCATGCGCGTTGCGAGACAACTCGCAATGTAACCCGTTACCAGACCTGCCGCCGATGCGCGCCACGCATTCGCTGTCACGCTCTTCCACAACAACATGAACAGGACGAGCGACGCGGTGAACATGAAGATCCAGTACGCACGATAGAACCTTCCCTGGTGCGTGCCAAGCCATGCCAGGCGATTGAGACCAATGAGAGCGGAAGCGACGTACGCGAGCGCAAGCGCCGCGCACGTCACCGCCGCTCGCGACGGAACCGCGTCAGTCATTTGCTCCTCATCTTCCCGGCGGTCTGCTTTTCGAACAGCCTGCGCAACTGATCGGAGAGCTTCCGTGGCGAGCGCCTGACCTTGAGTCCTTTGAATGGACCGATGCCTTCCAGCGCCGAAGCAACACCAATCGCGCAGCCAAAGCTCCCGCCGCCGCCTAACCGCTCGATCCGCTGTGCGATCAGCGCCTCCTCCGCGGGCGTCGTGTCGAACATCAAAACATCGGGCGATGACGAACCCTGGCCGTGCCAGTAGTGCAGGTAGTCGGGCAAGTTCGCCTCTTCGTCGTAGAACGCGTCTCCTGATCCTCGCCCGCCGTACGGACCGGAATAGCTACCGGACGGATCGTAAAGGATCGGTTGGCCGCTGTTGTCAATGTGCAACGCGCTATGCAGGTCGGAGACGTCGTTCCAGATGACGACGGTAGTAACGAGCCCGGAAGGGTCGATCCAGTTAATCGGATCATTCCATGTGTAGGAGTAAAGATTCGGGTCGCCACCTGCGAACCCAATCGGGTCCTTCGCTATCCAACGCCCCGTTTGCGGGTCGTAATCTCTTACACCGAAGCGTACCAACCCAGTGTCGATATCATACAGACCGCCGGCGAAGCCGAACGGGATCAAGCCGGGGTTCGTGTCGCTGAGCACTCGGCCGAATTCGTCGTAGTCGCGGGACTCGGCGATCGTGCCGTCGGCGACGTTGACCACAAGACGCGGCGATCCGAGGTGATCGCTGACGATGCGATACGTGACGCCGTCTTTGATCATGTAGTCGGGAACATTGCTGCGCGACCCGTAAACAAAGCGGCTCACCTCCGCATTGGAGCCATTCAGTTCCGCAACGATGCGCAGCTGGTCGCCGTAGAGCCAGCCCTGCACGAGCGTACCGTTGACCTTCCTGCCGACTCGCCGGTTCTGGCCGTCGACGACGTAGTCGATCGTCCGGCCGCCCGGGAATACCACTTTGCGAAGATTGCCGAAAGCGTCGTAGTCATAGGTGGTCGTCGCGCCGGCAATGGTTTTGGTTCGGATCTCGCCGCTGGCGGTCCAGGTGAACGTCGTATCGCCGTACTGCAGGAGGCGATCCTGTCCGTCATACGAAGCCAGGTTGCTGCCGCCGATGAAGGTGTGCGAAGTGCGGTTGCCGTTCGCATCGTAAGAATACTCGGCAACGGGTGCGCCGATGTTCGTCACCCGGACGAGACGGCCGGCCAGGTCATACTCGAAACCGCGGGAGCCGATGGCTGCAATACGGCCGGCATTGTCGCGGGTGTAATTCAACGACAGAAGCGGGGCGCCGTCATACGTCGCACTGTAACCTGTCGTCTCGCCGAATTCGTTGTACGTGTAGCTGTCCGAGACCTTCCCGATCGTCGTTCCGGTGAGCAGACCGTTGCGGCTGTCGCGTTGCAGCGAGAGCGTGCCGGCCGCCGTCAGCAGACCGTCCGCATCGTACGTGAACGACACACCGTTCTCCATCTCGACCCGAAAATCGCTGTCATAGCCGTAGAGAACGGAGCCGGCCACCGCTCCGCTCCACGTAACGCTCGTGACCAGCGGGCCGTCATAGCCATATGCCAGTTTGCCATCCGCGGTGGTGATCGTCGCGAGACGGCCGGTCGTGGAGCTCCATCCCAGGTATTGAGTGCCATGCGGCGTCGTGAGCGAGGCGATGCGTCCCGCACCATCGTACCCCAGAGACAACGCCGATCCGTCCGCGCGTGTCATCAGCGTCAGTTGCCGGTCCTTGTTGTAGCTGTAGACCGTTTCCGCGGCGGCCGGCGGCGTGTAGCTCTCCGTGAGATCGACAGACGTGTAGGAGAATCCATGTGCGCTGCGTCCCGGCGGCGTAAGCGACGTGAGATTTCCGCCCGCATCCCAGGCGAAAGCGATCACGCGGCCATCGGGAAGTGTCCGGGAAACGGCGCGGCCGGCCGCATCATAAGCAAAGCTCACTCTACGCGACAGGGAGTCCACGACCGACGTCAGCTCGTGACGGTCATTGTATGTGAAGGTCCAGGTCCGCGGCCCGCGCGTGATTGTCGAAAGCCGGCCGGCACTGTCGTAACCGCGTGCGACTGAGGTCAGGCCCGGCGTCTCGAGAAGCGCAACGCGCCCCTTCGAATCCAGCGTGAGAGACGAGCTGCGTCCCGCCGGCGTGGACGAAGTGATGCGCCGCGTCGCGGCGTCGTAGACGCTGCTGTATGTTTTGCCGTTGATCGTCAGAGAGTGCGTTTCGCTCAAAACCGAAAGCGGATCCGTGGCCTCGGCGAGGATCACGGATGTCGTCGACAATCGTTCGAGCCTTCGTCCGCCAGGCGTGAGAATCGACGTCTTCGTGTCGGGAGCTCGCATCCCGAAGCGCTCCCCCGGAAAGAGCAGCGTCTCGGTTTTCGTGCCGTCCGGCTCCGACCAGGTGAGCCGGCCTTCGCGCGACTGCACGAACGAAGTCACCGCTCCCCAGGGCTGAATCACCTGGCGCGCCTCACCGTCGGTGAACGTGGACACATACCTTCGGGTACGACCCATCGCCGAGGTGATCACGGCGGTCCGCTGGGTCGTCGTTTCGGTCAGCGAGAGCTGCTGAAATCCTCCCGCCGGATCAGAGTCCTTCCGCAGCCGACCGTCGGAAGCGTAGTCGAAGCTGGACGTCATCTGACGCGGGTTGGTGTGCGACAGCAACAGTCCCTCGGGGCTGTACTCGAACCGATGCGTCAAATCACCGGGAGCGGTCATTGAATCGAGCCAACCGTCAGGGGTCGTCGTCAGGATTGTCCGCTGCCCGCCCGGTGCGACAACGGCCTGCACTGCGCCTGTCGCATCGCGTTCCAGGGTCGTCCTCTGACCATCGACGTCCATTACGGACGAGAGTCGCCCTTCGGTGTCGTAGAAAAATGTCAAAAGGACCGCTTTGGTCAGTGCGTCCAGCGTGCGGAGGTGACGCCCGTCCGCATCAAACACGAACAGCTGGCTTCCAGCCTCACTCGCCACCACCTGTTCGTTGCCTTGCAGGCCGCCCGTCGGCGCGAAATGAACCCGAACGCGGTTGTTTCCCGAGTCGACGAAGTAAAGATTTCCCTTACCGTCGATCGTGAGCCCTGCCGGCTCCCGGATTGCATTTCGTAGCGCCGGCAGGCCGTCGTCACAGCCGCTGCCGCCGCTGCCTGCAACGGTTCGGATGATTCCGTCCGGCGTGATGCGGCGAATGCGCTGATTCGAGAAGTCCGCGATGTATACGGATCCATCCGTTCCGAATTCCACATCGACCGGCGAGTTCAGGCGCGCGCTCGTTGCCGGCCCTCCGTCCCCCGAAAACCCCTGGACCGTGCCGGCAACCGTACGGATGATCCCGTCCGGAGTGATCCGGCGGATTCGGTAATTGTACGAATCGACGACGTATATGCTGCCATCGGGTCCGATCTTCACAGACTCCAGACGCCTGAACCTCGCACCTGCCGCGGGCCCGCCGTCGCCGGCGAAGCCGTACGGACCGCCGGCAATCGTGTCGATCCGTCCGTCGGGTGAAATCCGTCGCAAACGGGCCTCGATGGGGCCGCTGCTGAATGCGAGGTCCGTGACGTAAATGGTGCCATCCGGGGCCACGTCGAGTCCGTTCGGGAAGTCAAAGCTCGCGCTCGTGGCTGGTCCGCCGTCGCCGGCAATCCGGATGTCTCCGTTTCCAGCGACTGTATGAATGATGCCGTCGGAAGTAATCGAACGAACGCGATGATTGGACTGGTCGATGAAGTAGAGAATTCCGTTCCGCATGACAATATTACTCGGCCGCCACAGCTGGGCCGACACTGCTGGAATCTCGTCTCCGTTATATCCGCCGCCGTTGTTGCCCGCGATCGTGGTGATGACGCCCAGGGGATCGATCTTACGAATCGCATTACTGCCCTGGGTCGTGATGTACAAAGAACCGTCCGGCGCGGCCGCCATGCCCCAGGGTTGTTTGAGCAGCGCCGCCTTCGCCGGGCCGCCGTCGCCGGTGTGGCCGGCATTGCTATAGAGACATCCTGCTCCCGCGAGTGTCCTCACGATGTCCCCTCCGAATGCATCGGCATCGCGGCGCGTGCCGTCACCCATATCGAGCGTTCCGAGGGCCGGGGAGTAGGAATGATGCACATTCAGCGACCAGCCCCCGATGGAACCGGCCGTCGCGGGCCAGGCATCGAGCCACACCTGCTGTTCGCGCCACAGGGCGACCTCCTGCCGCGCCCGGATTCCGGTCATCGGAACTCCCGAAAAAGCTGCGAACGACTCGGGCAGCTGCGCGGGCAGCTGATACACGGCGTCGTATGCATTGGAGATTCTGATGCTCGTTTTCTGTTTGCCCTGGAGGGCGCGGCCATAAGCGTCGAGTCCATCCCACAGGAATGCGTATTCAAGGTTCGCACTCGGCACGAATGCCTGGCTGAATGTTCGTCCGGCGACGGTAATCTCCACGTCGACGCGCTTCAGACCCGGAGGAACCGATGCACCGATGAGCTTCAGATTGAACATCCGCGAGGCGATGAAACCGGGCGTCCTGTTCGATTGATAGTGAAGCGCCATGCCGGTTCCGGCGATCGACACCGTTTCAGCGAGTGTCTGATTCTGGCAGTCGATGACCGAATTCTGCGGAAGCTGACAGGAACGCTCGCTCCAGCGAAGATTGATCGGCTGTGGAATCGTCGGAGCCTGAGCGTCGGCGGGCGGCCCGTAGGGCCAGTTGAAATCCCAGGGCGTGAAGTGGGTGATCGGAACCCGCCAGAGCGACTGGCCGGGCGCGTAGAGCGTTCCGAGTTTCGTCAGTTCTTCGGTATCGATCCCGAGCTCGGCGAGCTGGACGTCCGTCGCGGCCAGGTTCTGGCCCGCGACGTCGAGGGCTGCCAGGCCATTCGTCACACTGAGAATCCGGATGACGCGTCCATTCCGCGATGGCACCCAGGCGTTTTCGACCCGATCGAAATATCCGGCCGGGACCGCAATGCCGACGGGAAAGCCGATGAAATTCTCCACGTACACGGCAATCGGCCGGGAGAACTGCACGCTCGCAGCGCCCGCGTCGACAGCTTCGTCGGCACTGAACTCCACGGCATACGTGTACCCGCTGTTGGGCGGCAACGTGGCGGGCATCGCTTTGACGCCATTCGGTCCCACGGTGTACTCCGTTGCGCGAACGCTCAGTGAAGAAAGCGGGCGGGTTTCCCCGGTGGGCAACGTCATCGTCGCCTGAATCCCCGAGGGAACGATGAGGGTCGCCTGGCGCACGCCGTCCGCATCCTCTGTGCGCGTTCCGCGGGCAACCTGCGCCGCGGGCGCGCCGGCAACGATGGTCGTTACTGCCGGGTCGGCGGCGATCATGGCGATCGCCGGAGCGTTCAGGAACGCGTTCCACACCGTGCGGACCTCACGCCGCGCGGGGAAGTATCCGTCATGCTCGTACTGCAGCACGATCGTGCCGCCTCCATTCACCGCGTAATCGAAGGCGCCGTCAACTCGCGTCACCGCATAGCCGACGTCCGCGGCGCCGAGGACGCTCACGCGAGTGCCCGCCAGCGGTTCACCATCTCTGGTCATCACTTTTCCGCGGATGACGCACACGCGGCTCGGCGTGATTGCGCCGGGTGTAACGTCCCGTTGAATGGCTGCCGGGCCGGCGTAGAGGAACTCGGTTGCAGTCGCGAAGTTCGTCGTCACGCCAGGATCGAGCGCCGGCGCGAATGTGGCCGGGTCCGGCGGGACGCCGTTTGGGTCGCTCACGGTGGCGGTCGCGATTCCGGAGAGACTTCCGAATATCGCCGTAATCGTGGCCGTGCCGGGACTGACCGCATGGAGCAGACCCGACGCGTCGATCGTCGCGATCCCGGGATCGCTGCTCGACCATGAAACCCGGCTGGTGAGGTCCGTCGTTCCGCCGCCCGAAAGAGCTCCCGAGGCGGACAATTGCACCGACTGACCCGGAGCCAGCGAGCATTGCGACGGGCTGACGCTGATGGAAACGAACGGAGGAACATAGCTGAATCCAGCGCTCAGCGTTGCCGTGCCTGCAGGTGTCGTGATTGTGATGACCGCCGTCCCGAGCGCGCCGGCGGGCGTCGTCGCGAGAAGTTCGGTCGAAGAAACATACGTCGCCTGTGCGACCGCACCGCCGAACATGATCGTGGTCTGCCCCGGAACGAATCCGGCACCAAAGACCCGCACGATCTCGCCGCCGATCGGATCGCCGCTTCGCGGATAGACATCGGTCGCGACAACGGAACGATAGAGCACGCGGAGAGCGTCGTTCATCGTGTCGGCGATATAGATCGCGCCTTCGCTGGCGATGCCGGAAGGTTGTTTGTACTCGACCTTCGCAAGGTCGGTTCCGTCGACGAATCCGGGAGCTCCGCTTCCGGCGATGGTCGAGACGAAGCCATTCGCAATGCGGCGGATCTCGTGGTTGCCGCTGTCGGCAACGAACAGATCGCCGCTCTCGTCGAACGCGAGCGCCGCAGGCTCCTTGAGCTCGGCATTGTTCGACGCGCGGTCGACGCTGCCCGGATGTCCGGTTCCGGCGAACGTGCTCACGATGCCGTTTTCAATCTTCCGAATGACGTGATTGCCGGTGTCCGCCACATAGAGCACGCCGCTGTCGATGAGCGCGATCCCGCGCGGCTCTTTGAAGAGTGCCTGGGAGGCAGTGCCATTGGCGAAGCCGCTCTGCCCCGCGCCGGCGAATGTCGTCACGACCCCTGCAGGGGTGACCTTTCTGATTTTGTGGTTGCCGGTGTCCGCGACGTAGAGATTGCCGTCGCGATCGATCGCCAGTCCCGCCGGCTGTTTGAACCCTGCCTGTTCGCCTGCGCCGTCGCGATCCTCGGGGCGGCCCGATCCGGCGAACGTCGTCACCACGCCGTTGAGCGACCGCGCGCGGATGACATGGTTGCCGCTGTCCGCGATGTACAGGATGCTGCGGGCGCGATCGATTACAACCGCCTGCGGCGTGTTGAACTGCGCGCCGGCGGCATGACCATTCACGAAACCGGGCTTTCCCGTGCCGGCGGACAACTGCACCTGTCCATTCGGAAGGACGGCTTTGATCTGATGGTGCCCGCTGTCCGCGACATAGACGATTCCGCTCGGCAGGGCGACAAAGGGTCCGGTCGGTTCCCTGAGAACATCTCCGGCGATCGACGCGGCAGCCAATGTCGCGCTCTTTACGGGTGCAGGCGATGCTGAGACGGTGAACGGGAACGCCGCAATCGTCGTTCCGCTCAACGTCACGCGAACTTCGCCACTCGCCGCGTTCGACGGAACGGCAACCTCGAGGAGCGTCGCGGTTCGGGCGAGCACGTCCGCCGTCGTCCTGCCTCCGGCGGATGTCGCAAACGTGACGTCGAGAGTCGCGGAATCGAGTCCGCTTCCCACAACGATCGCGCGCGCACCGCGCGGAGCAGTGCGCGGCACGAGCTCCGTGGCGGTCGTCGCGAACAATGGGAACGCCGCGCCGATGAGTGCGAAGACAAAAACAGCGTGCAGCCGATGACGCATAAACCCTCCGATACCGACATGCGCCCGGCGCCGCTGGTATTGATTTCTGGTTTTACGGACCCTGTCCTGCCATCAGACGGACACTGCGAATCAACAGCGCTTCGCTATGTCGATACGTCCTGACGGTACTGCGGATTTTAATCGGCCCGCCCGGAATTCCGCAACGCACATTGATGGAAAGCAGTGTAGCCTCATCACAAGCCGCCACGCCGTCGGCGGCGGCGCGATCTGCTTCCAGCACCCCGCGTCTGGGCCAGCCTCGCGAAGATCGACAAGGTCACGCCGCCGAAGTTGAAGGGGAAGTAGGGGTCATCCCCGCCTGGACCGTGGCCGCTTCGGCAGCTCCTCGTATCCGTCGACTTCGTTCGTTCGAAGGATCGTGTAGCGATTGCCCTTCGGAGAGACGAATTCGAGTTTCTCGACAACGGCTTCGGGCGGCGGCACCGCAGCGCGTTTCGTCTTTTTCGGCGTCGTTCGTTTTCGGGTCACGGCTCGAATACGATCTTCGTAATCGGGTGGATCTCCCAGATCGTGGGGATGTTCTTGCGCAGCGACTTCGGCCCCGGCTTCTCTCCGGTCGCGTGGTTGACGTCGAAAAAGAGCGAGCCCTCGATCCGAACCGGGACCGGAGGCTTGTAGTAGTCATAGGAGGGACCCGGAACGCCGGCAGGGTGCGCACCGAAGAATTTCTTGAACGCGTTGCGGGCAGCCTTCAGCTTCGGGAACGCCGCGCTGTTTGACGCCGGTAGTCCGGAGATCTCGACGTTCAGGAAGACCGGCTTTCCGGAGTCCTCGGGATCGACTCCGACGATGACGTGAAGTCGTTGTCTTTTTCCCGGCTGGCCGCATAGAGCCACCCGTCGACGCGCACGTTGCGCTTTTCCTCCTTCGCGCGCTTCGACGTTGCCGCCGTCGTGATTTTCGGCGTGTGGTTGGTGGTCATGGCTTTTTTCGATGGCAGCGTCGCGATGAGGTCGCGCACGTCGTCGAACTTCTCGAGAGGCGCATCGGCGATCGTGGTCTTCGAGGCCTTGCGCGATGTACCCGCAAAGTCGTCCCCGGCAACCGCTTCGGCCGCCGCCTCGGCGATGCCGGCGGCGCTCTTCGGGATCGGCTTGTCGTAGCCATCCACTTCATTCGTCCGGAGGACGGTGTACTTTGCGACAGGCGGCACAGGTCCTGGCGCCACTGCCTCCGCCGCCCCGCTGGAAAACGGGATGACGTGCACGATGGACTTCGGATTGGGCGCTCCCGCGGCTGTCGCCATGGCTTTCCTCCCTGACGGATGGATATCCGGAATGCCATGGTAACGCCGATTGTCACCCCGAGCGACGAACGCGCTCCAGCGCCTCCAGCCGCCGGGCTTTGTCGAGCGCGCCCGCTTCCCAGGATGCCCGCCCTCCTTGCCCCTCGGGATCGATGCGCACTCCGTTGCAGCTGCAGCACAAGCGCGTTCACGAACCCGTTGCGGGAACGGAACACGTCATTGCATCGGCCAGGCGCGAGCAGCTGCGCCTGCGTGCCATTGAACTTGCTGCGGTCGCAGGCGACGCCGGCGGTCAGGAGCGGTTGCGGGCTGGTGCCGTCGGTGTACTGCCAGAGGACGAACGAGGAGAAGATCGACGGCAGGGACGGCGTGGTCTCGGCGTCGTATTGCGCGATCCAGAGGCCGCACTGGCCAAGGATCGTCGTGGGGTTGGACTGGGCCGCCTGAGTGAGCAGCGAGCTGCCGTAAATCAGCGGGAAGGATCCATTCTGCTGCTGCCACGCGCCGACCCATTGCTGTGCCTGCGCGAGCGTCATCTGATTCGACGGATCGCCGCTGTTGGTCTCGTAGTCGAGCGCGACGAGATCGCCCGGGCCGGGCGACGCGGTCTGCAGGAAGTTCGCGAGCTGCTGATCGACGTCCGCGGCCGTACCGAAGTGATACGCGCCCCACAGCAGTCCCAGCTGCTTCGCCTGCGCGCGCCGCGTCGCGTATAGCGGGTCCTGATACGTCGCCCCCTCGGTAGCCTTGTGGATCACCGCGACAATCCCCGCCTGCTGCGCCGCAGCGAGATCGACGTCGTCGTTATGGTTGATGTCGAGGATTCCGTCGAACATGAGGTTCTCCGCGTAACGTGTTGAAAAGACGATACCGCAACACCCCTGCAACCGGAAGCTGCACCGATTCCGGATTCAGCGAGTGCGCTGAAAAATGCATCGACTCTTCTGGCGTTTCCAGCGACTTCGCTGACAATGCATCGGCAACCCCTTCCGATTAAAGCGAGCTCGCTGAAAAAACATCCGATCGAGCTGCACCGTTCAGCGACTCCGCTGAAAATGACAGCTCTCTGCGTTCATTTGTTAGCGCTTTCGCTGATTCCGCTAACGAAATGCCATACAATTTCAGCGAGCTCGCTGAAATTGAAGCCGATGGACTGGAGATTCCTGCGAGCTTGCCTGGATTGCAGGCAGGATCGGCCGGTTTTTCAGCGCATCCGCTGAAGAGGGAGCAGGATGAAGACCCACCAGTTCGGATTGCGTTTGATTCAGTACCGCGAGCGGCAGCATTTGTCGATCACCCAGCTCGCTGACCGTCTCGGTGTCGATTACATGCAGATCTCCCGCTATGAGAAGGGCAAGAGCCTGCCCTCCCTCGACACCGCCATCCGTCTCGCGAGGGTCCTCGAGGTCTCGCTCGACGAGCTCGCGGGTGAAAGCGCGCCGCCGGAGCCTCCCACGTTCAGGAACGCGCGCCTCCTGGCGCGAATGCGAGACCTCGACGGTCTTCCGGCAGAGCGCCAGGAGCTCGCGCTCCGCGTCCTCGATACCGTCATCGCCGGCCACGAGCTGGAAAGCCTCGGCGAGCGGCTTCGGCGCGCGTAACGCTGGCGACAAAACAAGAGGGCCGCGATCTCTCGCGGCCCTCGGTTTCAGGTCATTTGGAGCGGGAAACCGGACTCGAACCGGCGACATCAACCTTGGCAAGGTTGCACTCTACCAACTGAGTTATTCCCGCTTGTCGGACGGCGAACTTTAGTCAGCGACCGGTCCGCTGTCAAGCAGGGTGGGTAACGCCCTGCGAGTGGGCTCTATTTCCGGGAAATGGTTGCGCGGTTACGCAGTTGCGCGGTTGCGCGGCCACGCCCACCCACGCCGCGTGACCGCGTGACTGCGCAACCGCGTAACCGCCGTCACGGGCGCTCCACGCGGATGCCGTAGGCGTGCAATTTACGGTACAGATTACTCCGCTCGACGCCCAGCGCGTCGGCGGCGCGGCTGACGTTTCCGGCGTATTCGCGGAGACGCGAGAGGATGTACTGTTTCTCGAATTCGTCGCGCGCTTCCTTCAGCGTGAGGTTCGCGGCGATCTCCGCCGGCCCCTCGGCGCGCGCGCCGAGCTGCACGTCTTCCGGCTCGATCGTTTCGTTCGGCAGGAGGATCGCGAGGCGCTCGGCGAGGTTGCGCAGCTCGCGCACGTTGCCGGGCCAGTGATGCGCCTTCAGTTTCGACGCCGCGCCGGCGGACAGCTTCTTTTTCGCCACGCCGACTTCGGCGGCGAAGCGGCGCAGGAAGTATTCGGCGAGCAGCACGATGTCCTCGCCGCGCGCGCGCAACGGCGGGACTTCGATGGGGATGACGTTCAGGCGGTAATACAGATCGCTGCGGAAGCTCGCGTTCGCGATCTCGGCTTCGAGGTTCTTGTTCGTCGCCGCGATGACGCGCACGTCGACGCGGATCGTCTGCTGCCCGCCCACGCGCTGGAAGGTCTGCTCCTGCAGCACGCGCAGCACCTTCGCCTGCGTCTTCAAGCTCATGTCGCCGACTTCGTCGAGGAACAGCGTGCCGCCGTCGGCGAGCTCGAACTTTCCCTTCCGCTCGTCGATGGCGCCGGTGAACGCGCCCTTGCGATGGCCGAAGAGCTCCGACTCGATCAGCTCTTCGGGGATCGCGGCGCAGTTGACGTCGACGAACGCCTGCTCCGCGCGCAGCGACAGGCGATGCAGCGTGCGCGCGACGATCTCCTTCCCGCTGCCGTTCTCGCCGGTGATGAGCACGCGGCTCGGCGACGGCGCGGCGCTGCGGATCTGCTGGTCGAGCCGCTTCATCGCCTCGCTCTCGCCGATGAGGATCTCCTCGAGTGCGAGATGCCTCCGCAGATCGCGCACCTGCTCGCGCAGGCGGCGATCGTTGATGGCGTGATTCACGGTGAGCAGCACGCGCTCGAGCGAGAGCGGCTTCTCCAGGAAGTCGTATGCGCCGAGCCGCGTGGCGCGCACCGCGGAGTCGATGCTGCCGTGGCCGGAGATCACGATCACCGGAGTCGACCCCGCGCCGCGCAGACGCTCGAGCACCGCGAGCCCGTCGATGCCCGGCAGCCAGAGATCGAGCAGCACGAGGTCGTACTCCTCGCGCGCGAACTGCGCGAGCCCCTCCTCCCCCGACTCGCACATCGTCGCCCTGTGCCCCTCGTCTTCGAGGATCTGCGCAAGCGTCGTGCGGATCGCGGGCTCGTCGTCGATGATCAGGATGCGGGGCATTGGAGTCTCACAGTCTCCTGGTCTCCTGGTCTCATAGAGGGCGTGCGGCGGTCCAGGAGACTCGGAGACTATGAGACTCGGAGACTCGTTTCACGCCGGCAACTCGATCTCGAAGCGCGTTCCGCGCGGATGATTGTCATGCACATGAATCCGGCCGTCGTGGTCGCGAACGATGCGGTGGACGATGGCGAGGCCGAGGCCGGTGCCGCGGCCTTTGGTGGAAAAGTAGGGGAGGAAGAGTTTCTCCTTGTCGCGATCGGGGACGCCGCGGCCGGGGTCGGCGACTTCGATGACGACGCGGTGCGGGGCGCGGCGGGCGGAGACGCGGATCTCGCCGGAGTCCGTCGCCTCGACGGCGTTCTTCAGCAGATTGCCGACGGCGCGGTGGATCTGCTCGGGGTCCATCAGCAGCTCGATGTCGGTCGCGACGTCGACGGCGATGGTGACGTTCGGCTTGACGTCGCGATACAGACTCGCGGCCTGCTGGAGGATCTCGGCGAGTTGCGCGTGACGCAAATGGACGGCCGGCATTCTTGCGAACCGTGAAAACTCGTCGACCATCCGCTTGAGCTGGCTCACCTCGGCGACGATGGTCCGGCAGCCCTCTTCGATCGCCGGCTCGTTCGCGCCGAACTTCTTCGCGATGCGCTCGGCGGACAGCTGGATCGGCGTCAGCGGGTTCTTGATCTCGTGCGCGATGCGGCGCGCGGCCTCGTTCCAGGCGGCGAGCTTTTGTGCCTGCATCAGCTGCGTCGAGTCTTCGAGCGCGAGCACCCAGCCCGAGCCGCTGCCGAGGCGCGCGGCCGAGAGCTCGAGGTAACGCAGCTCGCCGCCGACCACGAGCGCGACCTCGCGCGAGCGCGCACGTCCGCTGGTCAGCTCCTGCAGCGCCGCCGCCACCGGCTCGAGCTCGCCGTGCAGCAGCTCGGACAGCGGCGCGCGCTCCGGCGGCGGGTCGAGATGCAGCATCTGCTGCGCGGCGCGATTGATCGACAGCAGCTCGAGGTCATCGGTGAAGGCGACGATGCCGGTGGCGACGCTCTCCAGCACCGTGGCCATGAAGCGGTTCGTCTCCGTCAGCTGGCGGCGCTGCTGCGCGAGCTGCGACGACATGTCGTTGAAGGAATCGATCAGCGTTCCGACTTCGTCGGTCGCCGTGACGTCGACGCGATGTCCCACTTCGCCGAGGGCCAGACGCGAGGTTGCTTCCGCGAGCGCTTTGATCGGGACGGTGATCCGGCGCGAGGCATAGATCGAAGTCCAGAGCGTGCCGAAGAGAATCGCCAGCGTGATCGCGAGGAAGAGCATCGTCTGCGACGCCTTCAGCTTCTGCCGCTGCGACGAGAGCTGCTGGAAGTTCTGATGCGCGATGATCGACTCGTCGATCATCTTCGCCATCGTCGCCGGGACGAACACGCCCGCCACCGCAACCGCATCGCCGAACGGCGCGCCGGTGCGGATCCACTTCCCGCTCAGCACGACGTCGATCTTCACCGCCCGCCCCTTCCGCGCCGCGTCCTCGAAAAAACGCGCCGACGGATCGGCGACCTCGTGAATCGGCGAGCGGGGGTTCGCCTGCGCCTTCTGCAGGATCCCGCCGCGATACACCGCGACGAGGTCGACGTCGTGGAACTGCCGCACGTGCGCGAGCACGGCGTCGATGCGCGCCGCGTCGCGCGCATCGGGACTCGCCGCGATCTCGCGCGCCGCGCCGGCGGCGACGTCCGCCGCCTGGTCCTGCGCCATCTGCGCGATCGCCTCGCTGTTGCGCAGGATGGTCATGACCGGCGTCGTGAACCAGCGGTCGATCGAGACGCGCAGCAGGTCGGTGGCGACGAGGAAGAGGATGAACACCGGGACGAGCGAGGTCGCGACGTAGGTCACGACGAGCTTCGTGCGAAAGCGCGAGCCGATGATGCCGCGCTGCCGCTCGAGCACCAGCTTCACGATCCCGCGCAGCAGCACGAAGAGGATGCCGATGATCAGCAGCAGGTTGATGTTCGCCAGGACGAACAGCAAGACCTGGTTGTTGAGCGCCTCGGGCGAGAGCTCCTTCGCCTGCTGGATGAGGTAATAGACGAGGCTCGTCGCCGCGAGGATGACCAGCGGAACCGAGATGATGAATCGCGGGTCCTTCCGGTATCGCAGCAGCAGTTCGCCGAAGCTCATTCGGGCTGGACGCGCACGTCTCGCCAGCGCGTCGAGATCTCCCAGGGAATCACGTACATCAGCCAGCCGCGCATGAGGTCTGCCTTCACGCGAACCTTCAGTTTGTACGGACGGCGCGTGCCGATCTCGAAGAGCTCGGGCTCCTCGATCGCCGTCATGCGCTTCACGAGCGGTGCGAGATCGGTGAAGGTCTCGGAGCGGACGAGGCGGCGGTCGCGGCGGTAGTTGAGCAGATACTCGCGCGTCACCGAGTTGAACGTGCAGATCACCTCGACGCTGGCACGGCCGAAGTCATCGTTGAACCAGTACGGGCGATCGCGATAGATCTCGACGTTGTAGGTGAAGCTCGTCGGCAGGCCGCTCTGCAGCGCCTCGACCATCTCGCCGTTGCGGAACGCGCCGTCGAGCGTGAAGCGGACGCTGACTTTTCCCTGCGCTGCCGTCGCCGAAAGGTTCTCGATGGTCGGCTTCGGCGGAGCGGCGGCGGACAGAGTCGTCGCAACGAAAAGAAGGGTAACGACGAATCGCGCTCGCACAGTGTGGCTTTTTTACCACGGAAGGGTTGAACCTATGCGTTTCCTTTAGGAGTGCGGCGGCAAAGCCGCCGCTTTGGTACCGGAGGCGTCGAGCCTCCGGCTCGTTACGAAAGCGGTGGCTCTGCCACCGCACTCCTAGACGCTACGCGAAGCTTTCGACGCTGCCGTGGCCGAGGACGGCGTCCGCGGCTTCGGCGCGCGCGGCGGTCGTGCGGAGGATCTTCTCCACGAACTGCGAGTGCAGCGCGTGGCCGGCGCGGTGCGCGGTGATCTCGCCGACGATCGGTCGGCCGATCAGCGCGAGGTCGCCGATGAGGTCGAGGATCTTATGGCGCACGAACTCGTCGCGGAAGCGGAGCGGCCCGTTCATGACGTGCGTGTCATCGAGCACGATCGCGTTCTCCACCGAGCCGCCGCGCGCGAGACCGGCGGCGCGCAGCTTCTCGACGTCGCGCATGAAGCCGAACGTGCGCGCGGGTGCGATCTTGCGGAGGAAATTGTCGTGGCCGAAGTCGAAGTGCATCGACTGGCGGCCGATGCTGGGATGATCGAAGTCGATGCGATAGCGGATGATCAGGCGATTCGAGGGGACGATGCGGATGCTTTTGTCGCCGTCGACGATCTCGATCGGCTCGCGGATGCGCAGGACCGGAATCTCCGCGCCGAGCTCGCGGACGCCGGCGGCGTCGATCAGATGCATGAACGGGAGAGCGCTGCCGTCGATGATCGGCACTTCGGGACCATCGATGCGGATGTCGACGTCGGTCACGCCGCTCGCCATCAGCGCCGACAGCAGATGCTCGACCGTCCCGATCTGCACGTCGTCCTTGCCGACGGTCGTCGCGTAATCGAGCGCCGTCGTCGACGCCTGCAGCGCCGGGATGCGCAGACCGTCGAGATCCGCGCGCACGAACGTGATCCCGCTGCCCGCGGGTACGGGATGCAGTTCGACGGTGGTGTAGATGCCGGAGTGGAGACCGATGCCGGTGATGGCGACGTCGGTGTTGATCGTCCTTCGAGCGACGTACATTCGCTGCGGGGAAGAGCGAGGTGGGTGCCACTGGCGCTGGCGCTGGTTGCTGGGTTGCTAAGTTGCTGGGTTGCCAGGGAGTTACGACGGTAACGTCGTTTCGGTGCAAACGCTGCTTCTGTCGCCCATCAAGGTCACCACTGTGGCTGCCCAACCACACCCAGCAACCCAGGAACCCAGCAACCTAAGACCTCTCCTTCATCGCCTTGGCCGCCTCCCGATCCGCTTCCTTCGTGCGCTCGGTCTCGCGCTTGTCGTACTGCTTCTTGCCGCGGACGACGGCGATCTCCGCCTTCACTTTGCTGCCCTTGAAGTAGAGCCGCAGCGGGACGATGGTCAGCCCCTTCTCCGTCACTTCGACGTGCAGTTTCTCCAGTTCGCGCCGATGGAGGAGCAGCTTGCGCGAGCGCTCGGGCTCGTGATTCTGCAGATTGCCGTGCGTGTACGGCGAGATGTGCGCGCCGAAGAGATACGCCTCCCCCTGCTGGAACGTGACGTAGCTGTCCTTCAGGTTCGCCCGCCCCGCGCGGAGCGACTTCACCTCCGTACCGGTGAGCGCGAGCCCCGCCTCGAACTTCTGGAGGATGAAGTAGTCGTGGTGCGCTTTTTTATTCGAGGCGATGAGCTTCTCGCCGCTCGCGGGTTTCGTCGCCATGGGCGCGCGATTGTATCCGGGGTTGCATCCGCGGTTGCGCAGTCACGCGGTCGCGCGGTGGCGCGCATGTCATCCCGCGTGACCGCGTGACCGCGCAACCCTTATAATCCGCGCCCGCTATGACGCAGAAAAACATCGTGCATGTCGTCGGCACGGGAACCATCGGCGAACCGCTCATCGGATTCTTTTCCGACTTCAAGGACAAGTGGGGCATCGACGAGGTCACGTTCCACAAGCGGACGCCCGCTCCGAACGACCGCGCGATGGTGAATCATCTGACCCAGCGCGGGGCGAAGCTCGTTGCCGACGAGCAGGCGCGCGACGAGTTCGCACGCCTCGGGCATCGCGTGTCCTACACGACCGAGGAAGCGCTCGAGCGCGCGACGGTCGTCGTCGACTGCACGCCGGCCGGCAACGACAACAAGGCGAAGTACTACGAGCGCATCAGCGGGCCAAAAGGCTTCCTCGCGCAGGGCTCGGAGTTCGGCTTCGGCAAGCCGTATGCGCGCGGGATCAACGAGGAAGTGCAGAGCGTCGACGAGCGCTTCGTGCAGATCGTCTCCTGCAACACCCACAACATCTCCGTGCTGCTGAAGACGATCGCGTCGAAGGACGGGAAGATCAGTCTCGCCGCCGGCCGCTTCGTCTGCATGCGCCGGGCGAACGACGTCTCCGACGTCAAGTCCTACATCCCCGCGCCGGAAGCGGGCAAGCACGATGATCCGAAGTTCGGCACGCACCACGCGCACGACGCGCATCGCGTGTTCGAGACGCTCGGCGAGGAGCTGAATCTCTTCTCCTCGGCGATCAAGCTGCCGACGCAGTACATGCACACGCTCTGGTTCGATCTCGACCTGAAGCACGACACCACGATCGACGAAGTGAAGGCGCTGCTGCGCAACAACCCGCGCGTCGCCTGCACGAACAAGCGCTCCGTGAACCAGATCTTCTCGTTCGGCCGCGATCACGGCTACTACGGGCGCATCCTCTCGCAGACGGTCGTCCCGGTCCCGACGCTGACGGTGCCGAGCTCGCGGAAGGTGGTCGGCTTCTGCTACACGCCGCAGGACGGCAACTCGCTGCTGTCGTCGATCGCGGCGACGCTGCGCTATCTCGACGCGAGCAAGCTCGAAGACCGGCTCGACGTGCTGCGCCCTTACATCTTCCGCGAGATTTGATTGGGTGTCATCCTGAGCAAAGCGAAGGATCCTTCTCCGTCTTCGCGGCTCAGGATGACACGTAAGTTCCTCGTCTACGCCACCGCCGCGATCCTGGCGCTGGCGCTGCTGCGGCAGTTCTACCGACTCGGCCCGCCGTACTTTGACGCGCCGGAGACGATTCAGGATCACGTCTCGAGACAGCGCTATCCGAGCCGCGACGCGATCGTGATGGCGCGCCGCGCCTCGATGCTGATCCCGCGCGGCGCGACGGTGACGGTGCTGATGCCGTCGCAGGCGCCGAATTACGATCCGACGCTGTACTTCACCGCGACCGGCCTCATGCCGCGCCACTCCGTCGTGCAGCCGGGCGCGAAGCCGCGCTACATCATCACCGTACGCGAGCCGCTCGACGATCCGTCGTACGTGGTGCAGAACGAGTTCGACGAGGGAAAGATCTACGTGAAGCGATGACGACGCACGTCCTCTTCGTCGCCGGCTTCCTGCTGCTGCCGCTGTTCGGGCTCGCGACCTGGCGGCTCGAGGCCGTGCGACGCATGGACCTCGGCGGACGCATCGCCGTCGCCGGCGCGGCGGGTGCGCTGGTCACGGCGGTGGTGATGGCGTTGCTGTCGCTGGTTGGGGTTGGGTGGTCGCGGACGGTGCTCTTTGTCATTTTGGGTGTGATTGCCATCGTGTCATTCCGAGCGCAGCGAGGAATCCCCGGCGCCACGGGATCCCGCGCTCCGCTCGGGATGACACAGCTGCTGATCGCGGCGTTCGCTGTCCTCACCTGCTACGGCCTCCTCACGGCGCGAGAGAGCGCGGGCGATCTGCACTTTTTCTGGGGGCCGAAGGGGATTCACTTCTATCACGCGGGCGGGATCGACGTTCCGTTTCTCGCGAACAAGGCGAATCCAAACTCCGATTACCCTCCCCTGCTTCCGCTGCTCTACGCGTGGTCGCAGACGGTGGCGCGTCAGTTCTCCTGGTGGGGCGCGGTGCTCGCGACGGTGCTCTTTCTCCTCGGCTCGGTCGCCATCCTGCGATCGTTCAGCGGCGACGATGACGCGGCGGTGCTGCTCGCGGCGACGCTCTCGTACGCGATCGCGTTCGGCTTCGCGGCGGGCGGCGCCGATCCGCCGCTCGTGTTCTTCGAGACGCTCGCGCTCTGCGCGCTTGTCTTCCTCGACAACGCCTTCCTCGGCGACGCGCGCAGCCGCGACGTCCTCGCCGCGATCGGGCTCGCCGGCGCGGCGATGACGAAGGTCGAAGGGGCGACGTTCGTGATCGCGGTCGTGCTCGCGCTGCTGATCGTGCGTCGCGAATTCAAGCGCACGCTGCTCATCGCGACGCCCGCGATCTTGATCCTCGTCTCGTGGCTCGTGTTCCTGATCACGAACGGATTGATCTTCGGCTACGGCGGCGCGAAGGTCGCGATCCATTTCAGCGCGCTCCCGAAAACGCTCGCGCTGGTGGCGAAGGCGAGCCTGTATGAGCTGTACGGCATTCCCTGGATCGTGCCGCTCGTCCTGCTCTTCCTCGGCAAACCCAGCCGCGCGATCCTGCCGCTTCTCGTGGTCGTGCTCACGCTCTGCGCGACGATCTTTTTCTACATCCACCTCGAAGAGCCGTCGTGGTGGATCGCCGCCTCGGCACCGCGCGTCCTGCTCACGCCGCTGACCGCGCTTATCGTCGCGTCCGCTGCAAGTGTTAGGCTGCGCGGAGATGCAGCCGGGTAGTCAGCCGCGCGGCCCGCACCTGCTGCTGGTGTGGCCGATCTTCTTCGGAGTCTGTCTCACCCTCCTGCGCGTCTTCGTGCTGTCAGGGTTCGGCGTCCAGGACCTCGACGGAGCGGCAGCGATCGCGCTGCTGTGGGGACTCCCCGGACAGATCGCCTTCGGCCTGCTCCTCGCCTTTCCGCTGCATCTGCTGCAGCACTCGCGAGCGCGCTGGCTGATCGAAGCGCTCGTCTACCCGGTCGTGCTCGTGAACGTCGCGGCCTTTCACTATCAGGCCGTCTTCGGACGACTGCCCGGCGTCACGGCGCTCTACTACCTGCGCGAGGCGGGACACTTCACTGCTTCGGCGAGCGTGCATGCGCCGATCACGGCGGTGGTCGCCGAGGTGGTCGTGGTGGGGACGCTGCTCATCGCGGCGGCGGAATCGCTGCGGAAGCGCGAAACGAAACCCTCGAAGACGGCGATGGCGATCATCACGCTGAGCGCCGTCGCGACGATCGCGTTCACCGTCGCGCCCCTCTTCTTCCCGGAGCGTCCCATCGCGGCCAGCCGCGTGCCGATTTTCTGGCTGATCCGCAGTTGGGGACTCCGGCAGTCGTGGGAGCCCGACTCCACGCACATCGATCCGCAGCAGGTGCTCGAGCTCCAGCAGATGCTCGGCCACCGCCCGCCCTTCGGCGGCGTCGATCCGCGCTATCCGCTGTGCGGCACCGGCCCGCGGAATCCGGAGCGCACGGGAAACGGGCGCAGCGTCATCTTCCTCGTGCTCGAGAGCGTCGCCTCGGACGAGATGCGCCTCAAATACCGGCGACAGCTGGTCATGCCCGCGCTCAACCGCATCGCCGCGGAGAGTGTCGTCTTCACCAGCGTGAAAGCGAGCGGCAGCAAGAGCGTGCAGGCGATGCCAGCGCTCTTCGCCGGGATCCCGCCGCAGCCCGCCGCGCACCTGCTCTGGAAAACGCCGCTGAATCACGTCGAGGGGCTGCCGCTCCTCCTGCGCGAGCGCGGCTACGACACCGCGTACTTTCACGGCGGCGATCTCTCGTTCGAGCACCAGCGCGCATTTCTCCGCATGGCGGGATTCGAGACCATCGTGGAGTTCGACATCGCCGAGGGGCATCCGTTTCTCGGGTGGGGCAACCCGGATGACCTCATGTTCGAGAAGCTGCGGACGTGGATCGACCTGCATCGGGCGACGGACGCAGCGTCGCCGTATCTCGCCACGCTGTTCACGCTGAGCACGCACGATCCCTACATCCTCCCGCCGAACCGCAAGCCGGTGTTCGAGGGAAGCGGACAGTGGCCGCGCTTCGTCGAGAGCCTCCGCTTTCTCGACGAACAGCTCGCGGCGTTCTATCAGTGGTATCTCGTGCACGAAGCGCCGCGCGGAACGCTCCTCGTGATCACCGGAGACCACGCGCCGCATCTCGCGGGAGGCCGCCGCATCGAGGACGCCGACGTCGAGCGATTCGACGTCCCGCTGGTGATCCACGGCGTGCGCAGCGACGACCCCGCGCTGACCGAGCGCCGCGCCGCGCAGTTCGACATCCCCGCGACGATCCTCGGACTGCTCGACCTCTCGCCCAGCCGCTGCGATCAGGGGCTCGACCTGCTCGCCAGCCACACGCGATGGCCGCGCGATCGCGTGCTCTATGCCGTCGCCGGCGATCAGCTCGAGCATCTCCACGTCTGGTTCCACGACGCGCACGTCCGCCTCGATCTCGAAACGCGCAAAGCCACCGTCGCGCCCGACCCGCCGAGCGCGATCGTCGGCTACGCGCGGCGCGATGAGTACAACCGCGTCGCGCAGCAGTTCCTGCGGCTCGCGAACGCGGTCAGCGCGTCGCTGATCGCGACCGACGGCTTCGCGCCGCCGCCTCCGACCGTCCGCGTGGCGCGCGCGCCCATGCCGCGCGTCACGCGGCCGCAGTTCATCTCGCATCGCGGTCAGAGTCAGGGCGAGGTCGCGCCGGCGCTGCAGAACAAGCGCGCGGCGATCGAGCGCGCGCTCCGCGACGGATTTCGCGCGATCGAGATCGACGTGACCCTGACGCGCGACGAGCAGGTCGTCGTCCTGCACGACACGAGCATCGACGCCGGCGGGATGCCAAAGCCGGTGTCGTCGCTGACGCTGCAGGAGCTCCGCGCGATTCCCGGACAAGCGGATCTGCTCACGCTCGAAGAAGCGCTCGCCGCGTTCGGCGACCGCGCCGACTTCCTCGTCGAGGTCAAGCCGGCCGGCGACTCGCTGTACGTCAACACGCGGCTCGCCCTCGAGGCCGCGCGCATCGTGAATGGCCGCACGACGCCCGGCGGAGTCGTGATGGACAGCTTCTCGCCGTTCATCGCCGAGTCGCTCCAGCGGCAGTGCAGCTGCTCCGTCGGGCTCGACGCGCCGCCGAAGATCGATCCGCGCTGGGTGGACTCCGCGGCCTTCCTGCGGATGGACTGGATTTACGTCAACTTCCGCCAGGCTTCGCCCGCGCTGATCCGCTACGCGCACAAGCGCGGCCTGCGCGTCCTCGTCTACACCGTGAACCAGCTCCGCGACATCGAAAGGCTGCGCGCCGAATGGCCGGATGCGGTCATCACGGACCGCGCCACGGTGGAAGCGGAGCTCGCAATCTCTGTGCTACAGTCGCCCGCCGATGGCGTGGTTCCGGAAAGAGAAAAAACCGAAGGAGGCGGTCGAAAAACAGACCGCGATTCCGGAGGGACTCTGGGTCAAATGCGATGACTGCCGGGAGATCGTCTATCGGAAGGAAGTGGAGGCGAACTTCAATACCTGCCCGAAGTGCGGGTACCACTTCCGCCTCAACGCGCGCGAGCGGTTCGAGATCCTCTTCGACGACAACAAGTACAAGGAGTTCGCGGGCGACATCCGCTCCGGCGACCCCCTCGGGTTCCGCGACACGAAGCGTTACTCCGACCGGCTGAAGGTCTACCAGCAGCGCGTCGGCCAGGGCGACGCGGTGCTCTGCGCGGAAGGGAAGCTCGAGGGGATGCCGGTCGTCATCTGCGCCATGGAGTACAACTTCATGGGCGGCTCGATGGGCTCCGTCGTCGGCGAGAAAATCACGATCGCCATCGAGCGCGCGATCGAGAAGAAGGAGCCGCTCCTCATCGTCTCGACCTCGGGCGGCGCGCGCATGCAGGAAGGCATCCTCTCGCTCATGCAGATGGCGAAGATCTCCGCCGCGCTGGCGCGCCTCGCCGCCGCCGGACTCCCGTTCATCTCCATCCTCACCGACCCCACCACCGGCGGCGTCACCGCGTCCTACGCCATGCTCGGAGACCTCAACATCGCCGAGCCCAAAGCCCTCATCGGCTTCGCCGGCCCCCGCGTGATCGAACAGACCATCCGCCAGACCCTCCCCGAAGGCTTCCAGCGATCCGAGTTCCTCGTCGAGCACGGGATGGTGGATCTGATTACGCCGCGGCCGGAGATGAAGCCGGCGATTGCGCGGTTCCTGCGCATTTTTCGGGGGCAGTGAGCCGGTCGCGCAGTCACGCGGTCGCGCGGTCACGCAGCAGAACCTACCGCGTGACTGCGTGACCGCGTGACCGCAACCGACTGGCTCGACTCCCTCCAGAACAGCGGCATCCGCCCCGGCCTGGCGCGGATGCGGGCGCTGCTGCGCGCGCTCGGCGCGCCGCATCGGAAGTACCGCTCGATCATCGTCGCGGGGACGAACGGAAAGGGATCGACGTCGGCGGCGCTCGAGTCGATTCTGCGCGCGGCAGGTCATCGCACGGCGCTCTACACCTCGCCGCATCTCGTCGAGTTGCGCGAGCGGTGGCTGATCGACGGGGCGATGATCGAGCCGGTGTTGCTCGAGGCCTCGATCGAAGAGATGCGCGCGGCCGCCGATCGGACCGGCATCACGCCGACGTACTTTGAAGCGCTCACGCTCATCGCCTTCATCGCCTTCGCGCGCGCGAATGTCGACATCGCCGTGCTCGAAGTCGGCATGGGCGGGCGGCTCGATGCGACGAATGTCGTGCGCCCGATCGCCGCGCTGATCACGCCGGTCGGCTTCGACCACATGGAGTACCTCGGCAACACGCTGCGCAGCATCGCCGCGGAGAAAGCGGGCGTGATCCATCGCGGAACGCTCGTCCTCACCTCGAACGACGACCCGCTCGTGCTGTCGATTCTGCGAAAGCGCGCGGAGAAGTTCGGCAATCGCTTCATTCACGTCACCGGCGAACACGACACGCCGCTCGCCGGCGCGTTTCAGCGCCGCAACGCCGCGCTCGCGGTCCGCGCCGCGCGCGAGCTCGGCATCGACGACGACGCAATCGAGCGCGGAGTGCGCGAAACGCGCTGGCGCGGACGGCTCGAGCGCATCGACGTCGCGGGCAAACAAATCTGGATCGACGGCGGGCACAACGAGCATGCGGTCGCGCAGACCGCGCCGTTCTTCGACGCGCACGTTCCGCGTCCGCGCCTCCTCGTCTTCGGCATGATGAGCGACAAGCACATCGCGCCGGTGCGCGACCTCCTCTTCCCGCTCTTCGACCGCGTCATCACCACCGAGCCGTACCCGCCGCGCTCGGCGAAAGCCGAAGAGCTCGGAGGGATTCCGATTCCCGAGCCGGATGCGGCGTTCCGCGCGGCGCTCGACGCGCCGGAGCGCGCGATCGTGATCACCGGCTCGCTCTATCTCGCCGGTGCGGCCATCGCGTTTTTCGATAAGATCGCGCGGCCATGACGACCACCGCAACCGGACACGACTTCCTTCATCGCGCGCTCCCCGACGTCGATCCCGAGATCGAGTGGGCCATCCGGCTCGAAACGCAGCGCCAGAACGACACGCTGGAACTGATCGCCTCGGAGAATCACGTCTCGAAGGCCGTGCTGACGGCGATGGGATCGGTCTTCACGAACAAGTACGCCGAGGGATATCCCGGCAAGCGGTACTACGGCGGATGCGGACCGACCGACGTCGTGGAGAACATCGCCATCGAGCGCGCGAAAAAACTCTTCGACGCCGAGCACGCCAACGTCCAGCCGCATTCGGGCTCGCAGGCCAACATGTCCGTCTACTTCGCCATGCTCAAGCCGGGCGACACGATCATGGGCATGGACCTCTCGCACGGCGGCCACCTCACGCACGGCCACCCGCTCTCGTACAGCGGACGCGATTTCAAAGTCGTCGCGTACGGCGTGCGCAAGGACGACGAGCTGCTCGACTATGACGAGATGGCTCGCGTCGCCGAGGAGAGCAAGCCGCGGATGATCATCTGCGGCGCGTCGGCATACTCGCGCGTCATCGACTTCAAGCGCATCCGCGAGATCGCCGACAGCGTCGGCGCGCTGATGATGGCCGACATCGCCCACATCGCCGGCCTCGTCGTCACCGGCCACCACCCCTCACCCGTCCCCTACGCCGACTTCGTGACCACCACCACGCACAAGACTCTGCGCGGACCGCGCGCGGGACTCGTGCTCTGCAGGGAAAAATACGCGAAGGACCTCGACCGCGCCGTCTTCCCGGGCGTGCAGGGCGGCCCGCTCGTGCACATCATCGCGGCGAAGGCGGTCGCGTTCAACGAGGCGCTCTCGCCGGAGTTCCGCGATTACCAGGGGCAGGTCGTGAAGAACGCGAAGGCGCTCGCCGACGCGGTGAAGGACACCGGCTTCCGCATCGTCTCCGGCGGCACCGACAACCATCTCTTCATGACCGACGTCTTCTCGAAAGGCATCACTGGCAAAGACGGCCAGAACATGCTCGAGTCGGCGAACATCACCGTCAACAAGAACACGATCCCCTTCGATCAGAACAAGCCGATGGTGGCCTCCGGACTTCGGATCGGCAGCCCCGCCGTCACCACGCGCGGCCTGCGCGAGCCGGAGATGCGGACGCTCGCCACGCTGATCGCGCGCGTCCTCGACTCGAAGGGCGATGCCGATGTCATCGCACACGTGCGGGATGACGTGAAGGAGCTTTGTGATCGGTTTCCAATTTATTAACTTTAGGAGTGCGGTGGCAGAGCCACCGCTTTCCAAAGCGGCGGCTCTGCCGCCGCACTCCTAAACATGAAACAGTTCCCCTGGTATCCGATCTACATCGACATCGAGAACCGCGGCGTCGTCATCATCGGCGGCGGGAACGTCTGCGCGCGCAAGGCGGAGACGATGATGAAGTACGGCGCGCGCGTGACGGTCGTATCGCCCGCCTTCACCGAGGAGATCGAGCAGTGGGCGAGCGACGGGAAACTGACGACGCGGCAGAAGGCGTACGACGAGAGCGACCTCGAAGGCGCGAACATCGTCATCGCCTCGACCGACGATCAGAGCGTGAACGAGCAGATCGCCGCCGACTGCCGGCGCCGCCGCATCCCCGTCAACGTCGTCGACGTCACGCCGCTCTGCGAGTTCATCGTCCCGGCGATCGTCGAAAGCGGCTCGATCCAGATCGCCGTCTCCACCGGCGGCAAATCTCCCGCGATCGCGCGCACGCTGAAGGAAGACCTGCAGCGCCTCATCGGCCCCGAGTACGCCGAAGTGAACGACCTCCTCGGCACGCTGCGCGACGGCGCGAAGGCGGTGCTGCCGACCGACGTCGATCGCAAGCGATTCTTCGACGGCATCCTCGCGCGCGGAGTCCTGCAGATGCTGCGCGAGGGGCGGCGCGCGGAGGCGCGCGACGCGATCGCCGCGGCATGCAGCGAGGCTGGTGTACCGGTCAGCGATGCAGTCGCAACCCTGTGCTAAGCTCCCCCGCCGCTCATGCCACTCCACGAAAAAACCGTCGTCGCCGTGCTGCCCGCCTACAACGCCGAGGTCACGCTCAAGCCGACTTACGATGACATCCCGCAGGACTGGGTCGACGAGATCCTGCTCGTCGACGACTGCTCGCGCGACCGCACCGTCGAGCTCTCGCGCGAGCTCGGCATCACCACCATCGTGCACCCGCAAAACCGCGGATATGGCGGCAATCAGAAGACCTGCTACCGCACCGCGATGGACCAGATGGGCGCCGAGATCATGGTCATGGTCCATCCCGACCATCAGTACGACCCGAAGATCATCCCCGAGCTCGTGAAGCCGCTCCTGCGCGGCGAATGCGACGCCGTCTTCGGCTCGCGCATGCTCGGCGGACGCCCCATCGAAGGCGGCATGCCGAAGTGGAAGTACTTCGCCAACCTCTTCCTCACGATGGTCGAGAACGCGACGTTCTACGTCTACCTCTCCGAGTACCACTCCGGCTTCCGCGCCTACTCGAAGCGCTACCTCGACACCGTCAACTTCGAGGCGAACTCCGACAACTTCGTCTTCGACACCGAGATCATCGCCCAGGGCGTGGCGAAAGGGATGCGGATCCGGGAAGTGCCGATCCAGACGCGCTACTTCGACGAGGCCTCGCAGGTCGGATTCTGGCGCGGCGTCCGGTACGGCCTGTCGATCCTGAAGACGATGTTCTATTACAAGCTGCACAAGAAGGGCATCTACTCGCACCGCATTTACCGCGACCGCGTGCCGTCGTCCACGGCGGCCGTGCAGACTTAGCCGCAGTGAACGCATCGCGACGCCACGACGTCCTCGCCATCTCCCTCCTCGCGCTCCTCGCGACGGTGTTCTTCATCGACGTCGTCATCGGCACGGGCAACTTCTACATGCGCGATCTCTCGCGCTATTACTACCCCGCCAAGCAGGTGCTGCGCGAGATCGTGCAGAACGGCGAGTTCCCCTGGTGGAACCGCTACTTCGGCGCCGGCCAGCCGCTCGCCGCGAATCCCGAGCACGAGGTGTTTTATCCGCTGACGTGGCTGGTGCTCCTGCCGAGCTATTACCTCGGCTTCCGCGTGCTGATCCTCGCGCACGTCTACATCGCCCTCTTCGGCATGTACGCGCTGCTCCGCTCGATGGACCTCCGTCCGCCGGCGGCGTTCTTCGGCGCGCTCGCGTTCGGGCTCGGCGGGATCTATCTCTCGTACATCAACCTGTTGCCGATCATGTTCTGCGCGGCGTGGCTGCCGCTGACGTGTCTCTTCGTGCGTAAGTTCCTGCTCGCGCCCTCGCTCCGCTATTTCGCGCTGGCGGCGCTCTTTCTCGGGTTGCAGTTCCTCGTCGGCGAGCCGACGACGGTGATGCAGACGGGCGTGCTCCTCGGCATGTACGCGCTGTATCGCGGCTGGTACGCGGCGCGCGACAACGAGCTCGGATGGACTTACGCGATTCCGGAGATGCTCTCGCGGGTCGCGTTCATCGGACTGATCTCCGCGGCCGCGTTCGCGGTCGGCGCGGCGCAGATGCTTCCGGCGCTCGATCACGTCGCCGACTCCGCGCGCTCGCGACCGTTCGACTTTTCGCTCGTCAGCGCGTGGAGCATGCCCTGGGCAAAGTACGCGGAGCTGATCTATCCGAACTTCATCGGGCACATCTCCATCAATCGGGTGATGTGGTACTGGGGCGGCGGTCTCTATCCGGGCATGGGCTCGCCGTTTCTGTTCAACATCTACAGCGGCCTGCTCATCACCGCGCTCGCCATCACGGCGCTGTTCATCCGCCCGCGCGGCGGGCGTTTCGTGCTGCTCCTCGTCGCCCTCTCCTCCGCGATCGCCCTCGGCGCACACACGCCCATCCTGCATTTTCTCTACAAGATCGGCGTCGCGCAGTCGATCCGCTATCCCGAGAAGTTCATCATGCTCGCGATCTTCGCGATGATCGTCTTCGGCGCGCAGATGCTCGACCGCCTGTTGGACGGCGATACCGCGCTGCGCGATGCGGCGATGGGCTTCGTGCTCGCGACGACGATCGTCGCCGTCGCGATCGCGGTCTCCGGCTTCACGCCGCTGTACGGCCAGGGATTATCGAAGGTGTGGGGGCTGACGAAGGGCGCCGCGGCGACGCGGATGATCTCGATTTCGCATTACGACTGGCTCGCCGCCGTCGCGCGCGGAGTCGTGTTGTTCGGCCTCCTGCGGCTCGTCTACGTCATCAAACGCCCGCTCTGGCTGATCCTCGCCGGCGTCTTCGTCCTCGCGGACCTCGGCCCGGTGATGCATCAGATCAATCCGCGCATGCCCGCGCGTTTCTTCACCGCGGCGCCGCCGGTCGTGCAGCAGCTGAACGCGAACCGCGGCGCGTACCGCATCTTCCACGAAGCCGACTGGTACGGCCGCGAGGCGCTGGCGCGTGAATACTTTTCGACCGGCGACGCCGTCTACTGGATCGTGCGCAACGGCATCATGCCGATGATCCCCGCCGGCCATCGCCTGTCGATGGTGATCGACCGCGACTACGACAAGACCGCGCTGCTGCCGACGCTCGATCTCATCGACAGCGTGTGGGATGTGAAGCGCTCCGGGCGGAAGGACTGGTGGCTGCCGTTCGCGGCGATGTCGAACTACTGGTATCGCGCCGAGTACCGTCCGTTCGCGCAGGAGAAGAAGCGGACGCGCGGGAACCTCAAGAGCTCGATGCCGATTCTCTTCCGCGAGATCCCGCAGCACTTCCCGCGCTACTACTTCGCCGAGCAGGTCGTGACGATCCGCGACCGCCGCGACTTCGTCGATCGTCTGATCAAACCGGGACGCTACCCGCTCTCGACGGCGTTCATCCAATCGCCGGCGTTCGTTCCCGCGCGTGGCGTCGTACGCGGATGGAAGGAGACGGCGAACACGGCGCAACTCGACGTCGACGCATCGGGCAAAGCGTTCCTCGTCATGAGCGTCACGCCGCACAAGTACTGGCGCGTGACCATCGACGGACGGCGCGTCGAGCCGGTGGTGACGAACATCGGCTATCAGGGAATCGTCGTCCCGGCGGGACGGCATCGCGTCGCGATGCGCTATCGCAACGACCTCGCCGCGAACGCGCTTTTCGTCTCCATCGCCATGACGATCCTGCTGATCGGCGCGGCTATGCTGCGGCGATGACGAACGATCCCGCGGCCGAGGCGGCGCGCAAACGGCGGCGCCATCGCAACGAGCGCATCGCGGCCTCGGTCCTCGTGCTCGTCCTGCTGATCGCCGTCGCCGCGATCATCCGCTGGAACAAAACGGAGGAGCGCGCGCTGCGCAGCGACCTGCGCTACATCCCGAAGGAAACCACGATCACGCCCGAGATCCTGCTGCTGCGCGACTACGTCCGCATCGACACCACCACCGCCGATGGCGTGTCGAAGGGAGCGCGCTGGCTCGCGGATCTCCTCGCCAAAAACGGCATTCAGTCGGAGCTCATCGAGTCGACGCCGGGACGGCTCAATGTGTACGTGCGCATCCGCGGCAAACAACGCGGCGGCGGCCTGCTCCTCCTCAATCACATCGACGTCGTACCCGCCGGCGCCGCCGCATGGAAGCACCCTCCGTTCAGCGGCGACATCGAGATGAACCAGCTTTGGGGACGTGGCGCTCTCGACATGAAAGGCATCGCGCTCTGCCACCTTCTCGCGCTCGCGAAACTGCAGCGCAGCGGACTCACGCCCGAGCACGACATCGCGTTTCTCGCATCGGGCGAAGAGGAACGCGGCAGCGACCAGGGAGTGAAATGGCTGCTCGCACATCGCCCCGATCTCTTCGAAGGCATCGCGTATGCCGTCACCGAAGGCGGGATCACCGAGGTCGTGAGCGAGCGGGTCGTGTACTTCGGCATCGAGGTCGGCACCAAGCAGCACGTGCAGACCTATCTCGACGCGCCGGGAGAAAAAGAAGTGCACGACGCGCGGATCGCGCTCGAGCCGTACATGACCTCGCGCGAGTCGCCGCGCGTGCTGCCGGAAGTGCGCCGCTTCTTTGCCGACGTCGCGCCGACGCGCATCGGCATGAAGCCGCTGCTCGAAGACATCGACCGCACGATTGCGCAGGGACAGACCTGGCGGCTCGCGTTTCCGTATCGCGAGCTGATGCAGAACTCGCTGCACGTCAGCGCGCCGTGGCGGGAGAAAGTCGGCTGGTCGATGTCGGTGCTGATGTCGAACCTGCCGGACGAGGATCCCGACGCGCGCGTGCGATGGCTGCAGACGATGGCCGCGCCGTACGGCATTCGCGTGCGCGTCGATCGCAAGGAAGGACCCGTTCCGTCATCGAGCACCACGACGCCGCTGTTCTCGATCCTCGCCGGCGAAGCGGAAGCGTTCTACGGCGTGCGCGCGGGCTCCGAAGTGCTCTACTCATCCGTCAGCGACTGCCGCTTTCTCCGCCCCCGCGGCATCGCCTGTTATGGCGTCTCGCCCTACCTCGTGGAGCTCACACAATCGCTCGCGATCCATCACGCGGACGAGCGGATTCGGGTCGACTGGTTCGGCAACGGGATCGAGTACTTCGGGCGCGTCCTCGAAGCCTGGGCGCGGCGCACCTGACAAAGATTGTCAATCCGGGCTGCAAAACTACGTCACAGAACCGAAAACAGGGTGGGACCAGCCCTGGCTAAGTATCGTGTTCTCAGTGACCTGATAATCCACCAGGAGTGGCAGTTCGATTGCCTTAGACGAGCCTCAGGAAAAAGGAGGAGTTCATGACGAAAAGGCAAAAGGGTTTCACCCTGATCGAGCTGCTCATCGTCGTCGCGATCATCGGCATCCTCGCTGCCATCGCCATCCCGAACCTGCTCACCGCCATGCAGCGGTCGAAGCAGAAACGGACCATGGCCGACATGCGCAGCATCGCTACGGCGTGGGAAGCGCGTGCGACGGATGTCAACTCGTACATCGCGTCGGGCGCCACGGTCGGCGGGGTCACGTACCTCGCGCCGACCGAGGGAATCAGCGCGAGCGTCGCGGCGAAGGTCGCCCCGACGTACATCAAGCGCGCCCCGTCGCAGGACGCGTGGGGACAGGAGTACCGCGTCGGCTACAGCGCGACTCAGTACAGCATCGAGTCGTGGGGTAAGAACAAGAGCGACGACACCGACGTCGCGAACTCGTCGAAGTTCGACTGCGACATCGTGTTCGCCGACGGTACCTTCGTCGCGTATCCCGAAGGCGTCCAGACTCAGTAACAGCGTCACTGGCTTCACCAACTTGGGGCGCCTCCTCATCGGGGGGCGCCCATTTTTCTGCAACCTCAATTCAGAATCGGAGCACGCGAAATGCAGAGAGAGCGCGGCTTCACTCTCATCGAGTTGCTGATCGTAGTCGCCATCATCGGCATCCTTGCGGCGATCGCGATCCCCAACCTCATCGACGCCATGCAGCGCGCACGGCAGAAGCGGACCATGGCCGACATCCGTGCCGTCGCCATCTCGTGGGAAGAACGCGCCGCCGACGTGAACGGCTATGCCGCCGCCGGTGCCGGACTCTCCTGGCCGGTGGCCGTTGCGGATGGAATCGACGGGCTGGTCCCGATCCTCCAGCCGACGTACATCCGCCGCGTGCCGGTCACCGACGCCTGGGGGCACAAGTTCGCCACGGCCTATGGATGCAACGACCACTGCTACTCGGTCGAGTCGTTCGGGAAGGACGGGGTCAACGAGAGCGAGACGCAGGGCAGCGTCATCCTCAGCTCCGACTACGACTGCGACATCATCTACGCCGACGGAACGTTCGTGAAGTATCCCGAGGGCGTGCAGACGCAGTAGCGGCTCACGCCGGCTGCTTGTCGCGGCCCGCGAGCATGCCGGCGTAGAACCGCTCGTGCGCGACGTGGGCGTCGCGATAAATCTGCGGGAACTGCGCGAGGTCCTTCGGCGCGACGACGAGGTTGACGCCGTAGAGGAACGCGGCGTTGCCGTCCAGCGTGCGGAGGCCATCGGCGACGAGGATGAAGAACGACTTGCGCCGGTCCGCCGGCACGATCGAGATCATCGGACCCATCGCCTCGAGCGGCGGAGCCGACGTCTGCGCGGGATGGATCAGCACGACCCGCGGAAACTCCTGCAGGAAATACTCGCGCGCCTTCGCCGCCTCGGCATGATGCACGGGCAGGAACCCGATCAGCTTCGCCGCCTGGCGCAGCACCGCGTCGTCCGCGCCGACGATCAGCGCCTTCTCGCCGAATTCGTTCTGATGATCCGCGACCTCCGGCTCTTCCTGGGCGGGAGGCGCCTCGGGATTGCGGCCGTCGACGGTCAGCTTCGTCTGGCACGCGGGACACGGAAACGTGACGACGCGCGGCGGCAGCTTCGCGGCGTCGAGCGGGATCGACTTCTGGCAGTTGGTGCAGGTGATCCGGATCGTCATCGCTACTCCAGCATCGACAGCATCGACTCGCCGTCCGAATCGCTCGCCGCGTTTTCCGGCTCGTCGGTCATGCGCAGCGCGAGGTTCGTCGGATTCGTCGCGTACGCCATCGCGGTCTCCTTCGTGATCACGCCGCTGTTCCAGAGCTTCTCGATCTCATCGTCGAAGGTCTGCATGCCGTCGACGCTGCCGTCATGCATCGCATCGAGCAGCGAGCGGCCCTCCGACTCGCCCCGCATGACGTAGTCGCGCGTGCGCATCGTCGACTTCAGCACCTCGAGCGCGGCGATCCGCCCGCCGCCGACTTTCGGCAGCAGGCGCTGGGAGATCACGTAGCGGAAGGACTGCGAGAAGCGCGTGCGGATCTGCGGCTCCTGGTCTTTCGGGAAGACGCCGATGATGCGGTCGATCGTTTTCGCGGCGTCGATCGTGTGCAGCGTGGAGAGCACGAGGTGGCCGGTCTCCGCGGCTTCCATCGCGATCTCGATCGTCTCGACGTCGCGCATCTCGCCGATGAGGATGACCTTCGGCGCCTGGCGCAGCGCGGCGCGCAGCGCCAGCGAGAACGTCTTCGTGTCCGAGCCCACCTCGCGCTGGTTCACGGTCGACTTGATGTGCTTGTGCATGTACTCGACCGGGTCTTCGATGGTGATGATGTGATACGCATGCTCCTGGTTGATCTGATGGATGATCGCCGCGAGCGTGGTCGATTTGCCGGAGCCGGTCGGGCCGGTGACGAGGACGATGCCGTTCTTCAGCTTCGAGACGTTCTGAATCTCCTTCGGCATCTTCAGCGACTCGAGCGACGGCACGCCCTCGGGAATGACGCGCAGCACGATCGCGTACGTGCCGCGCTGCGAGAAGACGTTCACGCGGAAACGCGTCTTCTGCGGGATCGAGTACGACAGATCGACGCTGCCGTTGGCGAGCAGCGCGCGCGTCAGCTCGCGGTCTCCGCGCAGCATGTGCAGCGCGAGGATCTCGGTCTGGAACGGCGTGAGACGCGGCAGTCCGGGAAAATTCACCGGCACCAGCACGCCGTCGATCTCCACCTGCGGCGGACGCCCCACCGAGAAGTTGAGGTCCGACACGCGATCCGAGATCCGAAGCATCGCCTCGAGAATCGCATCGAGGTTGAAGTTTTTCATCGGGCTCCTCGCGAACCGGCACATTGTAGACTCTCCGGCCATGTCCCTCATCGGCATCGACCTCGGCGCGCGCAGGATCGGAATCGCGGTCAGCGACTCCGGCGTGGTCGCCACGCCGCATTCGGTGCTGCGCAACGAAGGAGACGTGATCGCGAAGCTGGAGCATCTCGCGCAGGAGCTCGAGGCGGAGACGTTCGTCCTCGGCATTCCGCGCCGCCCGCATCCCGGCAGCGGCGAGCAGAAGTTCCGCGACTTCGCGGACGAGCTGCGGCAGAGAACCTGCAAACAGGTCGTGCTCTGGGATGAGAGTCTCTCCACGGTCGAAGCGATGGAACAATTGCGCGCCGCCGGACGCAATCGGCGCGAGGCGCAGAAGGACATCGACATGCACGCGGCCGCGGTGATCCTGCAGTCCTATCTCGACCGCAAGTCGACTTCGACAGCGGCTGGGAGGACGTCATAGCACGCCGCGCCTCCTCGAAACGCGGCTGCCGCAAAGTCGGCCAGTCGCTGCTGACCATCGCCGTCTTCGCGATCATTCTCGGCATCGGCGGCGGCTGGTTTTTCTGGCGCGCGGTGCGGACTCCGTACAAGGGCTGGAGCGAGCCCGCGAAACGCGTCGAAGTGCGCCGCGGTCAGAGCACTTCGCTCATCCTCCAGCAGCTCCGCAAGGCCGGCGTGCTGCGCGACGAATGGATTCCGCTCGTCTACATGAAGCTCCTGCGCGGACGCGATTCGCTGAAAGCCGGCGTGTACGAGTTCGACAAACCGATGTCGCCGATCGACGTGATCGAGAAGCTCGTACGCGGCGACGTGGTGCTGAAGACGATCACCGTGCGCGAGGGGCTCGATCGCTTCGCGATCGCGAAACTCTTCGCCGCCGAGGGACTCGGAACCGAGGAGCAGTGGCGCAGGGCGACGGATGATCCCGATCTCGTGCAGGACATCGCACCCGAGGCGCCGTCGCTCGAGGGATACCTCTTCCCCGACACGTACAAATTCAATCCCGGCACACCCGCGAACACGATCGTCAAAGCGATGGTGGCCAACTTCCGCCAGCACTGGGGCGGCGAGATCGCGTACATCACGAACGGCCTCGACGTGCATCAGACGGTGACGCTCGCGTCGATCGTGGAGACCGAGGCGCAGCAGCCGCAGGAGCGTCCCATCGTCGCCTCGGTGTATCTGAACCGCATCCGCAAGCGCATGCTTCTCGGCGCGGATCCGACGGTCATCTACGCGCTCAAGCTCGCCGGCCGCTGGGACGGCAACATCCGCAAGGCGGACCTGCAGATCGACTCGCCGTACAACACTTACCGCAAGCCCGGCCTCCCGCCCGGCCCGATCGCGAACGCCGGCCTCGCATCGCTGCGCGCCGCCGCCGCCCCCGCGACGACGCCGTATCTCTACTTCGTCGCGCGCAACGACGGCTCGCACGTCTTCGCCACCAACGCCGCCGAGCACAACGCGAACGTCGAGAAGTTCCAGCGCCAGTACTTCCGCGATCAGCGCGCCGCCGCGAAAAAGGGGAAATAGTTGCCTTTCTGCTATCCTTCCAAATTCAGCCAATACCTCTCGGGGGTCCAAACGCACCATGGCCGCGCGGAACAAGCCGTTCGATCAGTTCGGTCCGTACATTCTGTTCAAAAAACTCGAGACGGACTCACTCGGTGAGCTCTGGCGCGCGGGGCGTGTCGAAGGCGGGCAGCTCGGGACGACCGTCGCGCTGCGGCGGCTGAGCGGCGGCAATCGCGCGGCGCTCGCGGCGAACGCGCAGTCGGTATCGGAGCTGCTTCCGCAGCTCAGCGGCACGTCGTTCGCGCGCGATCAGGTCGTCGGCGTTCTCGACGGCGTTCCCTTCATTGCCTACAGCTACGCGGGCGGACGCTCGCTGCGTCACATCATCGACCGCGCGCGCGGCGGCAACGGCGTCCCGCCGAATCCGCTCCCGCTCGATCAGGCCATCATCATCGCCGAGAAGATCGCGCTCTCGCTCGCGACGGTCGCCGATCTGCGCGACGGCGGCGGCGCGCGGCTCTCGCACGGCGCGCTCATTCCGCAGTTCATCTGGATCACCGACGACGGCGAGATCCGCGTCGCGGGCCAGCAGCTCGGCACCGGACTCATGGCCTCCCTCGGCGATCCGAAAATCGCGACTGACATCGGCCGCTACTTCTCGCCCGAGTCGCGCACCGGCGCGCCGCAGTCGAAGACCGCCGACGTCTACTCGATGGGCGCGATCCTCTTCCTCCTCGTCACCGGCCAGGAGCCGCCCGACGCGGCGACGGCGAGCGCGTTCGGCGCCGCGGTGCGAGCGGCGAAGACGATGACCGGCACGTCCGTTCCCGACGACATCCGCGTCATTCTCGACAAGTCGTTCAACATCGATCCGTCGATGCGCTACGCGTCGGTCGGCGACATGAAAACGGCGCTCTCCGCGCTCGCGCACGGCGGCAAGTATTCGGCGACGACGTTCAATCTCGCGTTCTATCTCAGCAACCTGTTGAAGAAGGAGATGGAGAGCGAGGCCATCGACCGCGACAAGGAGTCGAAGGTCAACATCGCTCCGTATCTCGAAGCCCCGGTGCGTCCTTCCGCTCCGGCGCCGGTCGCGGAGCGCGTGGATGCGCCGCCGATGTTTCTCACCGAGGAGCCGAAGAAGAGCAAGCTCCCGCTGGCGATTGCGGCGATCGTCGTGCTCGCGCTCGCCGCCGGCGGCGCGTACATGGCGCTGAAGAAAAAACCGTCCGCGACGCAGACCGTTGCCGCGGCGTCCACCGTTCCGGCGCCCGCGCCAAAGCCGCGCGTCATCTCCGAGCCGATCGTGGCCTCGGCATCGACCAGCACTGCGCCAGTCACGGCCACTACCGGCTCCGATGCGGAAGCGCAGAAACGCGCGTTCGAAGACGCGGTGAAGCAGAAGATGCAGGCCGAGATGATGAAGCTCCAGACCGACTTCATGTCGGAGCTCAAGTCGAAGCAGTCGAAGACCGCGCCGGTCGCCGCCGCGCCGGCACCCGCTCCGGCGCAAGTCGAAAATGAACGCCCCTCGATGACCGCCGCGCAGCTCGATCAGCAGCGGCGCGACGTCACGCCGGCGGAGAGCACGCCCGCGCCGGTCATCACGCAGACGCAGGCCGCGGCTCCGGTGGTGGTTCCCGCGGCCGTGCCGGCGCCGGCCGCGTCGACGGTTCGCGAAGGCGACGTCGTCGACGTCGGCGACCTCGATTCGCTGCCGAAGCCGCTGCGTCCGATCAATCCGATCTATCCGCCGATCGCGCGGCAGCAGAAGATCGCGGCGACGATCATCGTCAGCGCGCTCGTGAACGAGAGCGGTCAGGTGATCGACGTGAAAGTGCTGCGCGGCGACGGACGTTTCGGCTTGAACGATGCGGCCGTGCGCGCGATGCGGGCGGCGCGCTTCTCGCCGCCGGTCAAGGAAGGGAAGCGCGTGAAGACGTGGTTCCCGCAGACGATCTCGTTCCAGCCGTAACGGCGAGCGCGTCGAGACGCAGCCCGAGCTCGCGCGTGTCGTTCGGCGCGCGCACGACGCGGCTGGTCTCGATCACCAGCTCGCGCACCGGCCCCGTCTCCCACGTCCGCTCGAGCGTGCCGCGCTGCGCGTCGATGCGCTCGAGCAGGCGCCCATCCACCTGCACGCTGATGATCGCGCGCTCCGGCACCGCGAGTCGCAGCGAGAGCCGTGCGCCCGCGGGCAGGATCGCGCGCGACCGCGCTCCCATCCACCGCCACGGCGCGAGCGGCGGACCTTCCTCGCCGTACCACCCTTCGGCGAACACGATGCGCGGCAGCGGAGTGATCGAGGTTTCGAAGTAGCGCTTCCGCGCGATCGCGCCGAGGCGCGTGGCGTCGCGGCGGAAGAGAATCGCGCCCGGACCTTCCGACCAGAGCACGACCCGCGCGCGCTCGTGCATCGTCGCGATCGGAAACGGATTCGCCGGCGGGCGCGTGTAGCCGTGAAGCAGCAGTTCCGCGTGCGGCCCGAGGCGCTCGTCGACGTAGACGATCGACGTCGATGGCGGCAGCTTCGCGCGAATGTACTCGCTCGCCGCGACGGGCGGAGAGGGCGTGCGGTGCACGACGCGCAGCGCGGGCCACGTCCAGACGATCATCAGCGCGAGCACGCCCGCGAGGACGAACGTGCGCGCCCTGCGCGCGACTTCGAGACCATCCGCGGCGAGCAGCGCGAAGAGCGGCATGTACGCGATGGAGAAGCGGCTCACGCTGTGGAAGTCGAGATAGAGCCAGGCGAAGAGACAGAACGGACCGAAGATCGCGAGCGCGAGGAACGTATGGCGCGTTCTTCGCCACAGCGCCGCGAGCACGAGCAGCGTGACCGCCGCGTTGATCGCCGGAGCGCGATACGGCCGGAGAAAGAAATCGTCCGCGACGCGAAAAAGCGACGGCCGGATCGGACTCAGAAACGAGTCGACTTCGCGGATGTAGCGCGCGTGCCCCGTCAGCGTATCGCGATACGCCGCCCACCCGCCGCTCGCCATCGCCGCGGCTCCGTAGCTCGCGACGATCACGATCCCCGCGATCAGCGCGGCCGCGATCGCCGCGCGGCCGCGCGCGCGAATCAGGGGAACGAGGGCCATGAGAAGGCTTTGGGGTCGGAAGCCGGCGGCGATGCCGAGTGCGAGGCCGGAGGAAGGGGCGTGTCGCAACAGCAGCGTCGTCGCGACGAGCGACAGCACCATCGACGGGACGTCGCTCAGCGAGGTGCCGCCGTAGAACCAGACGTTCGGCATGAACGCGAGCAGCAGGCCCGCCGCCATCGCCACGAAGTGCGGCGCGCGGAGCTCGCGCGCGAGAAAGTACGCGGCGGGAAAGACGAACAGCGAGGCGACGAAGGAGATCGCCTGCAGTGCGTGAAAGTCGTCGAGAGGGATCAGTTTCGCGAGTCCGATGAACAAGGGAAAGCCGGGCGGGTGCGGGTGATAGAAGCGCACGTCGTAGTCGCGAATGGCCAGCGCGAACAGCGCCTCATCCCAGTCCCACAGCGTACGCGACAGCGCGGGCCAGCGCGTGATCGCGACGCCGAGCGCGGTCAGCCAGACCGTCACGCGCTCGGCGCGCGTCATGGCGCCGGCGACCATGACAAGCCGTCGATGCGCAGGCCGAGGTCGCGCGAGTCGGTCGACGTGCCGAGACGCGCGGGATTCACGGAGGCGCTCGTGAGAATGCGCAGCTCATTCGGCGCGTCGGTGCGCGACGGAACCGTCCAGGTCTTCTCGATGTTCGGCGTCGAGCCGGTGAAGCGCTCGATCGTCGCGCCGTTCATGCGCACCTCGATCGTCGGCGGCGCAGCCAGCGCGTCCAGCGGGACGTACATCCGCAGCCGCAGCTTTCCCTTCCCGCGAAGCACCGGAAGGGTAGACACCGACTCGCCGGCCATCCAGCGGAACGACCCCTCGTCGCCATGCCACCCCGCGCCGAACTGGATCCGCGACGCGACGCGGCCGACCGAAGCCTCGAAGTTGCGGCGGCGGATGATCTTCCAGAGCCGGTTCGCGTGCGGCCAGACGAAGTTGTGCGCGTCAGGCACCACCTTCAGATCGACGACCCACGCGTCGCCCGACATCAGCGAGATCTGCTCCGGCTCGTCGAAGAACATCATGCTGGGACGCCCGCCCAGGAAGAACTCGCCCTGCGGCCCGATCCCGCCGTTGACGTACACCCGCTCGCCCGCCGGCACGTTGCGCAGCACCCACTCGAGCGCCGCGACCGGCGGCGAGTCGCTCGTCCGCTGCAGCCGCAGCGCGGGCCAGGTCCAGATCGCGAAGACCGCGGCGACGAGCGCGCACAGCACGGCCTGCACACCCGCGCGACGCCGCGCGATGAGTCCGAGCGCGTCGGCGGCCAGCAGCGCGTGCACCGACATGTACGGAATCGCGTAGCGCGCCGCAGTCTCGACGTCGAGGTTGAGCCAGGCGACGATCGCGAAGGGGACGAAGATCGCGAGCGCGAGCAGCGGCGGCCATCGGCGCTTCACGATCGCGGACACGAGCGAGATCAGCGCGAGCGCCGCCAGCGCGACCATCTGCTGCCGCTGGCTCACCGGCCAGAGAAAGAACACCTTCGCGACGTCCCGCAATGGCGCGCGATACGGGTTGTGATACGAGTCGATGTCGTGCACCCACTTGCTCTGCGCGCGCACGGCGTCGAGGTAGCGCTCGTACGAGCCCGACGCGAGCGCCGCGCCGGCGTAGCTGCCGGCGGCGATCGCACCGCCGAAGAGGATCGCGAGAAGCACGCTGACGAACGATTTGCGCACGCGTGCCACCGTCGCCATCAGCGCGGGCACGAGCCCGATCAGCAGGTTCGTCGGCCGAAAGCCGGCGGCGATGCCGAGCAGAATCGCGCCGAGGAGAAACGCGCGCGTGTCGCGCCGCCCGCGCAGGAGTAACGCGCACGCGGCGAAGCAGGCTGCCGTCGCGGGGATGTCGCTGAATCCCGTGCCGCCGTAGACCCAGACGTTCGGCAAAAACGAGAAGATCGCGGCGCCGCCGGCGGCGGTGGCGAAGTCGAAGCCGAGCTCGCGCGCCAGGAAGAAGAGCGCCGGGAAGATGCAGAACGCGCCGAGGATGACCACGACCTGCAGCGAATGAAACTCGGAAATGCCGAGGAGATGAAACAGCTTCGCCGCGGCGATGAAGAGCGGATAGCCCGGCGGGTGCGGGTGGTGATCCATCACGTTGTACTCGCGGACGCCGAGGGAAAAGAGCGCTTCGTCCCAGTCGAAGAGCGACCGCGACACGGCGAGAAGGCGGGTCAGCGCGATGACGAGGGTGAGGACGAGGAAGATGGTCTTCTGCGGCCGCGACAAGAGGGCACCATTCTCGCAGAATTGCCGCGCACGATGCCGATCCGGGGCGTGCGACGCCGTTGGTACCTCGATCATCACGGCATCCGGCGTGAAGGCACGAAGGCGTCGGGCTTCGGCTATCACCTGCCCGACGGCTCACCGATCAGCGATGAGAAAGCCCTCGCCCGGATCCGAAAGCTGCGCATTCCGCCGGCGTGGAAGGACGTGCGCATCGCGCGCGGCGACTCCGCGCCGCTGCAGGCCGTCGGCGTCGACAAAAAGGGGCGCACGCAGTACCTCTATCACGCGCGATTCCGCGCGCAGCAGGAGGAGGCGAAGTTCCGGCGCGTCGTGGAGTTCGGCGAGTCGCTGCCCGCGCTGCGCCGCCGCGTCCGCGCGGATCTGAAGGGCAGCTCGCTCGAGCGGCAGCGCGTGCTCGCGGCGATGGTACGACTGATCGACCAGGGCTTCTTCCGCATCGGCAACGACAAGAGCGCGAAATCGGAGTCGACGTACGGACTCTCGACGATCCGCGGTTCGCACGTGAAGGTCGACGGCGATGCCGTGCTGTTCGACTACGTCGGGAAGTGGAAGAAGAAACAGAAGCGCGCCATCAAGGACCGCGACGTGGCGGCGGTGGTGGAGCAGCTGAAGAAGCTGCCCGGCCCGGAGCTTTTTCCCGTGAAGGACCGCCACGTCAACGACTACATCCAGGCCAGCATCGGCAGCGACTTCACCGCGAAGGACTTCCGCACGTGGGCCGGCACGCTGCTCTGCTCGATCGCGCTGGCGATGCAGGGCCAGGGCGCGACCCGCACGGAGCGCAAGCGCCGCATGCGCAACGCCGTCAACGCGACCGCCGAGCAGCTCGGCAACACGCCCGCCGTCTGCCGCTCGTCGTACATCTGCCCGCGCCTCCTCGACGAGTATCTCGAAGGCAAACCGTTCGAGATGCTCCGCAAGACGCGCCGCGGATCGCCGGTGGTGCGCTCCGGACTCTCGCTCGAGGAGAAGGCGCTGCTGAAGTTCCTGCGCGAGACGATCGCGGACAGGCGGCGCGCCCCGCGCGCCGCCTGACGTCGCGTTAGAACGTCTCTCCGATCCAGAAGCTCGTCCGGAATCCGCCGTCCGTGTCCTTCAGGTCGAAGCGTTTCGCAAAGTCCCAGTTGAGCTGCAGGCCCCAGAACTGGAAGGACAATCCCCATCCCACCGAGGCCTTCGCATCCTGCAGGCGTCCCTCGTCATCGCGGAAATTGAAAGACTGTCCGTCGAAGTGCGCGGCGCCGATGTCGGCGAAGATCACGCCGCGGATCTGCTGCAGCACGATGATCGGCGTCGCCAGCACGTCGACGAGCGGGAAGCGGAACTCGAGGTTCGCGAACGCCGCGTGCTGTCCGACGAATGAGCGGAAGTCATAGCCGCGCAGCGTGTTCAGGCCGCCGAAGTAGTACACGTTCGGCGCGTTTCCTTCCGACCACGCGCCATAGAACCGCGCCGCGAAGAGCGTGCGCGCGCTGATCTGGAAGTACTCGCGCCAGTCGAGCGTCAGGTCCGTCGCCAGCGCGCCGCCTTCCTTCGTGTCCATCGCGTAGTCGGCGCTCAACTGATAGCGCCGGCCGGAGACGGGGCCGAAGAATTTCCAGACCGCGCTGTCGCCGCTGAAGGTCGAGCTGACGATCGGGAAGTTGTCGTTGCGCTTCACGTACTCGCCGATGGAGAAGTCGGGGTAGTAGTAATCGCGGCTCATGAAGCCGACGCCGGTGTCGATCCGGTGATAGCGGCTGAACGGATAGCTCACGAGGCCGAGGGCGCCGGTCTGGCGGAAGAGCTGCCGCCGGTCGAACTCGAAGGTCTCCGGGTCCTGCGTGTAATAGAACGAGCGGTTGTCGAAGAGACGCGCGCCCCAGTTGAGGCGCTTGCGCACGTCGAGATAGAGGAAGTCGAAGTTCGAGAATGTCGAGACGGAGTCGAGCGACGCGATGAAGCGGCGGTCGCCGAGCATGTCGCTCATGAAGATCGTCGAGCGCGAGACGAAGAGCTGATCCGACGTGACGCCGGCGTTGACCTGCACGTCTTCGACGAAGAGCTTGAAGCCGCTCGTTCTCTCGATCTTCTCCTCGTCGATGAAGAACTCCGAGGTCGAGCGGAACACGGAACGGTCCTCGGCGAGAATCGGCGCGGACGGCAGCGTCGTCTTCTCCGCCTCGTGCAGCGGCTTGTCCGTCGTCGCGGAGTAAAGGCGCCATCCGCCCTTGTAATACGACGCGAACACCATCCGCTCGCGGTTGTTCTGCCCCGTGAACACCAGCGGGTTGAAGCAGCCGCCGACGACGTCGGTGTACTGCAGCAGATCGCCGTTCGTCAGATCGAGCGAGTAGATGTTGAACGCCGCGAAGTTGGTCGGGTCGGCAGGCGGCAGGTCGCCCTCGCGGCGCGCCGCATTCTCGGCCTTCTCGAGCGTCGCGACCGCCGACTCGACGTTGCGGCCGGTCTGCTTGTCGGACGCGAAGAAGATGCGCTTGCCGTCGGGACTGAAGTACGCGTCGATGTCGTTCCAGTCGCCGTTCGTGAGCTGGAAGCGCTCCTTCGTATTGGCGAGATTGAGCTTGTAGAGCTTCGCGTAGCGCTCGCCGACCGATGAGTAGACGAGCCACTTGCCGTCCGGCGAGTACACCGGCGCGCCGTCGTAGAACGAGTCGCCGGTGATGTTGGTGATGGTGCCGCTCTCGAGGTCGTACGTGAAGATGTCGGACTGATTGCCCATGATCGCGGCGAAGGCGATCTGGCGGCCGTCGGGCGAGAACGTGGGGCTCAGCTGCTGCTCGACCTGCATCGGGATCGTTTTGATGATCGCGCCGGTGAGCGGATTGAGGAGCAGGAGATCGCGACCGCGCTCGCGGCGGACGAAGAGCGCGATCTGATCGCCGTTCGGCGACCATGCGACGTCGCGTCCCATCATCGGGCCGGTGGTGTACGACTGGACGATCGGGTATTCGTAGCGGCTGGTATATCCCGCGGTGAGGTTGCGCAGCAGCCGCCGCTCGGGGATGTTGAACATCACCAGATCGACGTCCTGCTTGTAGTCGGTGAATGCGACGAGCAGGTCGCCGGACGGAGACACGGTCGGCGCGATCTCGTCGCTCGGACGCTCGGGATCGATCTTGAAGACGTCGCCGTACTCCTGCGGCTCACCCTTCGCGATGAGCGCCGGCAGGTACTGCTTGCGGAGCCACGTGCGGAAGCGCGTGTCGAATTCGTCGGGGGTGACGTTGAAGGCGCGCTTGAGCGCGCGATCGACGCTGCTGCCGAGGGTGTTGCGGTATTCGTAAATGAAATCGCGGAGACCGTCCCAGCCGTATGTCTGCTGCATGAACTCGAAGACGGCGTGTCCGAAGCGATACGCGAAGTAGCCCTGCGGGTTGAGCGTGATGCGCGGCACACGATCGGTGACGACGGCGTCGCGCAGCACCATGCGGTCGCGCGTGTCCTCATCCTCGCCCATGAACGAGGCGAGGCCTTCCATCAGCCACGTCGGCGGGTTGGCGGTGATGTTCTTGCCGAACTTGCCCTGGAACAGGATCTCGTATTCGAAGATGTGCGTCAGCTCGTGCTTGACGAGCTCGAGCAGTTCCTCGTCGGGCATGTCGACCGGGAGCACCATCCGGTTCTTCACCGGTTCCGCGAACGCGCCGACTCCCTCGGGGATGAAATTCAGCATCACGTTCGACTGCTCGAACGCCGAATGCGTGTGGTAGAAGATCATCGGGATCTTCTTCGAGATCTGGAAGTTGAATTTCTGCGAGAGATCGAGATACGCGCTCTCCGCCGTATCGACGACGCGCTGCAGCTGATCGCGCTCCTCTTCATAGAAATAGAAGTCGAAGTGCGTCGAGTGGTAGACGCTCCACTTGTAAGAGTCGTAGACAATCTTGTTCTGCCCGAACGGATAAGCGGGCGCGGCGGCCAGGATGATAAAGACGAGGAGAGCAACGAGTCGCTTCATGGAGCCTCCTGCGGCGTGCAGCATCATTCCGTGAATACGTAGCGGGCGGCGGACGTCTCCTGGGAGACGAAGATGCCGACGAGCTGAGTCTCAAGCGAGCGGAGATTTTCGAAGAGCCCGAGGATCTCGTCGTAGTTGCGCTGGTCGAATTCCTTGAAGTCGCGGAAGTTTTCCTCGATCACGAGCTCGCCGGTGTCGGCGTTGAAGACCGCGAGGTCGATGTCGAACACGAAGCCGGTCGACTCGACGAGCACCTGCCGGTAGAACGTGCGGCCGTCCGCGGGCGAGGTGTACTCCTCGGTGCGATAACCCGACTTGTCGTTGATGTCGAAGTCGACGATGCCGGTGACGATGAAGTCGGCGCCGGTCCGCGCGCCGATCTCTTTCCAGTAATCCTTCGCCGCTTCGAGCGACTTGAGGTCGGTGCCGGGAAGGCGCGTCTGCGGAACGTCGACGATGCGGAGCTTCGTCGATTTGCCGATCTGCTTGCGGAGGTAGCGGTTGAACTCCGCCTGCACGTCGACTTTGGCGGCGCGGTCGTTTCGCTTCTCGCCTTTCGACGCGATGATGAACGGCGCGATGGCGACTTTCTCGTCGCCGCTGATCTGCAGCTTCGGCTTCACGGGGAGTTTGAGCTTGACCTCGAGCACGCTCGCGAAGGCGGAGAGCGGCAGCAGGAGCGCGAGTGCGGCGGCGGTGCGTTTCATTCGAAACCTCCGGGAGGCGGCGACGTGACGGTCGTCGCGGTGGTATCGGTCGGCGCGGGTTTCGCCGTCGTGGTCGCAGGCGGTGTCGGCTGCCCGCGTTTTTTCGCGCGCGAGGTGAACTCGACGAAGCGGCTGTAGTTCTTCTGAATGTACTGGTTGGCGCGATCGAGGCGCAGCGCCTCGCGGTACTCCTTCGCGGCGTTGTCGAAGTCGCCGTTGGCCTCGTAGGCGACGGCGAGGTTGTTGTGCGCCATCGCGTCGTCGGGCTGCATCTCCACGGCGCGCTTGAAACGGAACATCGCCTCGCGCCAGAGGTTCATCTTCGCCATACGCACGCCGAACTGGCGCTGCGTTTCGGCCTTCGACGTGTCGCTGCCCGAGCGGCAGCCGAAAGCGACGACCAGGAGGAGAAGGATCGACAACGTCGTCGCGGTGAACGCCCGCTTCATTTGGACTCCTTCATTCGGAAGAAACGTTGGCTGATGAAAGTCCGGCGATTATACTGCGCGGGTTCCCACCGTCCGCGGACCGCCGTCCGCGCCGCTCCGCCGTCCCGCACCAGTTCACACATGAATGACTCGCCTTCGCGCGATCTGCTGATCGCGCTGTCGCTGCTGCCGTTTCTCACTCCGAACCGAACCCGCCTGCTTTTCGAGAACTTCGAATCCGTCGAGACCGCGTGCAATGCGTCTCACGGGCTGCTGCAGGGATTGCTGAGCGTAACCCCGCAGCAGGCGGCGGACGTTAAGAATCCGTTACGAGAGTCCGCCGCACAGAACCACGTCGCGGAGCTGCGCGAGCGCGTGATCACGCGCATCGATCCCGAGTATCCGCGGATGCTGCTGGAGATCGCGGATCCGCCGCTGGTGCTGCATTTCCGCGGCAACGCGTCGCTGCTCGCGCGTCCCGGCGTGGCGATGGTCGGCTCGCGCCGCGCGTCGCCGTACGCGATCAACGCCGCGCAGCACCTCGCCGCGCAGGTCGCGTCGGCGGGGCTGACCGTCGTCTCCGGCCTCGCGCGCGGCGTCGACGCGGCCTCGCATGTCGCCGCGCTCGATGCCGGCGGCACGACGATCGCGGTCCTCGGCACGGGGATCGACATCATCTATCCCCGCTCGCACGCGCGGCTCTTCCGCCGCATTGAAGCCGGCGGCGTGATCGTCAGCGAGTTTCCTCCCGGCACGCCGCCGCGGCCGGAGCACTTCCCGATCCGCAATCGCATCATCTCGGGCCTCACGCACGGCACGGTGATCGTGGAGGCGACAAGGCACAGCGGCTCGCTGATCACGGCGCGGATGGCGGCGGAACAGAATCGCGAAGTGTTCGCGGTGCCGGGCTCGATCTTCTCCGCCGGCTCGGAGGGAACGCATCGCCTGATTCAGTACGGCGCGAAGCTCGTGCACGACGTGAACGACATCCTCGAGGAGCTGCCCGGCGAGTTGCGCGTCGTGCAAACGGCGCCGGAGGAACCGGAGTCGCCGCTGCGCGAGGTGCTCGCGATGCTGAGCCGCGACGAAGGCACGCACATCGACGCGCTCGGCGGAAACGTCGCCGAGGCGCTGCTGCAGCTGGAGCTGGACGGATGGATTCGCGCGCTGCCGGGAGCGAGGTACGTGCGAGTGCGCTAGGAGAGGCCGATCAGGTCTTCGCTCTCGCGCGCGTTCTTGATGGTCACCGCGAGAATCGCCAGCGGCACGCCCCACGTCACGACGCGGCGGAAGATCTTCGGCATGCCGAAGCCGACGAGCACGCCGAGGACCGCCCCGCCGGCGATCAGCTGCGGCGCCCACGTCGTGGCGAGCGTCTTCGGGTCGAGGTTCGTGCGGAGATGGCGATCGAGCTCGTCGATGCGATCACCCACTCCGTCGCGCGCGCGCACGATGGTGCGCTCGATGGACTGCTTTTCCTGATCCTGATCCGCCATTTATCTGCTCCTCGCGCGCGCGACGTCGGCCTTCAAGGCGTCGATGTCGGTCTTGATGTGCTCGATCGATTCGTTCGGGACGAAGTTCACTTTCTCGAGCTTCTTCTTCCCCATCATCACCAGCACGCCCGCGGCCGCGAACAGCAGCAGCGTGACGATCAGCGACGACAGCCACGCCGGGACGCCGAGCGCCACGAGGCCAAGGGTGATGGTCACGAAGAGAAACGCGAGGCCGATCAGCGCGCAGAACAACGCGCCGGCCATCAGCGCCGCGCCGCCGCCCAGCTTCGCGGCCGCGTCCTTCAGTTCGAATTTCAACAGCGCGATCTCGCTGCGCAGCAGCAGCGACAGATCCGCGGTCAGGTCCCGGATGATCGTTCCGAGCGTCCGTTCGGCCTCGGATGCGGTGTAAGTGCTCATGATGAACTTCCGTACAGCAAGACGTTTACCAGCGCGCGGAGTCTATCGCGTAGACTGCGGCGCGTGAGCGACGTCGTCGAGCTGGTGAAGGATTTCCGCTTCGAGGCGGCGCACTGGCTGCCCAACGTCCCCGAAGGACACAAGTGCCGCCGCATCCACGGCCACTCCTTCCGCGGCGAGGTCGCCGTCCGCGGTCCGCTCGACCCGAAGCTCGGCTGGGTCATGGACTTCGCGGACCTCAAGCGCGCCGTCGAGCCGCTCGTCAACCGCCTCGACCATTACATGCTCAACGATCTCGAAGGCCTCGAAAACCCCACCGCCGAAAACCTCGCCGTCTGGATCTGGCGGCAACTCGCTCCCCACCTCCCCAACCTGCACCGGGTCACGATCGAAGAGACCTGCACCTCGCGGTGCCATTACTGGGGGTCAGGTCTGGAATTTCAACCTTAGGCGACAACGCGACGTGCGCGCTCTCGCGCAGGTTCCATCATCACCGGCTGGCGCAGCGCTGCGACTGCAGCGCACCATCAAATGGCGCGCCTGCGGAAAAAGGTTGAAATTCCAGACCTGACCCCGACTTAGCCGACTTACGCGCGGGCGCGGAGGGGGACGAAGCGGACGGCGTCCAGGCGCTGGCGGGTGACGTGGCCGGCGCGGCGCTCGATGAGCCAGAGGTGCTGGAGGTCGGGGGCGCCGACGGGGATGACGCAGCGGCCACCGTCGGCGAGCTGGTCGACCAGGTCTTCGGGCAGGTGTTCGGGGGCGGCGGCGGAGAGGATGGCGTCGAAGGGGGCGTGGTCGCGGAAGATCTCGACGCCGTTGCCGACGGCGAGGACGACGTTGGTGAGGGCGAGTTTGGCGAGGCGCTCTTTCGCGACGGCGGCGAGCTCGGGCTCGACTTCGGCGCTGTAGACGATGCGCGCGAGGCGGGCGAGGATCGCGGTCTGGTATCCCGACCCCGTCCCGATCTCCAGCACCTTCTCGTCGCCCTGCAGCCGGAGCATCTCCGTCATCAGCGCGACGATGAAGGGCTGCGAGATGGTCTGGCCGCGCACGAGGGGCAGCGGCGAGTCCTCGTACGCGGCGGTGCGGAGGTGCGGCGGGACGAACTGCTCGCGGGGAACGGAACGGAGCGCTTCGAGGACGCGCGGCTCGGAGACGCCGCGAGCGATGATCTGCTCGCGGAGCATCCGGTCGTTGGGGCCCTCGGTCACTTCGGCTGGTAAGGCGTGAAGAACGCCTTCATCTCCCCTTCCTGACGCAATTCCGCGGCCGTCTTTGGACGCCTGGCCTCACGTACCTTGTACGCGAAATACGATGCAACCGCCAGAATTAACGTCACGACAATCGAGACGAAGATAACAGTAGTTAATATATTGATCCAATCGAATCTCATTTTAGATGCGTCCTTTTCGTGCGAGTTTGCCCCACTGCATGTCCAGCCCGATCAGCTCCTCGAGCGTGGCGAAGACCTTGGTGACGTCGATGATGACGATGTAGAAGAAGCGGTAGAAGATCGAATACAGGGCGAGGCGCATGTCCTCCCCCTCCATCAGGATCGCGTGCACCGCGATCAGCACGTCCAGCACGGTCAGCAGGACCCACCACATCACCAGCAGCTTGGTCATGCCGAACATCAGCGCGATGTAGATGAAGAAGACGTTCGCGAAGATGTTCATCCCCGGCCAGATCAGGCCTTCGAAGATCATGTACCAGAGCGACAGCGGCGTCGTGACGCTGCCCGACGAACGGGTCAGCAGGTGCTTCTGCTTGCGGATGGCCTGCAGGATCCCGCGGCTCCAGCGATAGCGCTGTTTGATGATGTCCAGCAGTTCCTCGGGCGCTTCGGTGTGCGCGACCGCTTTCGGCTCGTAGTGGATCTTCCATCCGCCCGCGAGCAGTTTCACGGTCATGTCGAAGTCCTCGGCGTACGTGTCGCTGTCGTACCCGCCGGTGCCTTCGATGGCCGTGCGGCGGAAGATGCCCATCGGGCCGGGAATGACGTTGACGGTGCGGAAGAATGCCTGCGCCTTGCGGACGATGTTCAGTCCCTCGATGTACTCGAGCGCCTGCAGTTTCGTCCAGATGTTATGGCGGTTGATGACCTTCACGTTGCCCGCGACGGCGCCGACGTACGGGTCGCGGAAGTGGCGCACCGCATAGCGCAGCGCGTCGGGCGTGAGGCGCGAGTCGGAGTCCATGCAGACCACGATCGGCGCGCGCGAGCGGCGGATGCCGTAGTTCAGCGCGTCGGCCTTGCCGGAGTTTTCCTTCCGGTAGACCTGCACCTGCACGCCGTAGTGGTTGCCCTCGAACGTGCGCATTTTTTCGTAAGTACCATCAGTCGAGCCGTCGTCGACGGCGATGATCTCGTAGTACGGATAGCGCAGCTCGAGCAGCGATCCGAGGGACGACTGAATGACCTCGGCCTCGTTGTACGCCGGCACGATGATCGAGACGAACGGATACGCCTCGAGCGGCTCTTCACCCGCGAGCTCGCGCTGATGCAGATAGCTGAACCAGATCAGCATGAAGTGCCGGAGGATGAGCAGCGTCAGGAACGTCGCCAGCGTGACGACGAGAGTCGTCACGGCGATCGGGCCGAGGCGGTTCGGATAACGGAAGATGAACAGCGTGAGGGCGACGACGACGAAGATCAGCAGCAGCGAGATGACCAGCTGCAGGATCGGAGGCATCGATTTTTTGGCCATGATTACCGGACCTCCGGCGGGACGATGTCCGAGCCGAGCACGCGATTGTCGAAGTAGTAACGGTCATGCGCGCGGCGATCGTCGCTGCTGAAGAGACGTTTCAATCGCACGCCGACGTACCAGCTGCGCTGCCAGTAGTTGGTGAACTCCGGATCGCCGATGATCGACTCGAAGCGGCCGGAGCGTCCGTAGTTGTACGAGCCGATGACGTCGAACCGGTCGCCGACCGGCACTGTCACCCGCGCGCCGACCGCGCGGAGATCCGACGTGTGATCGCCTTCCCACGAACGGCCGTACTTCGCCTCGAGCGACCAGAACACGCGATTGTTGATGTCCTGCCCGATCTGCAGCACGCCCGCGAGCGAGCTGTATTGATCGGGCGACCAGTAGCGGCTCGTGCGGAAGTCGTACGACAGCACGCGTCCGTCGGCCTTGATCGCGACCCACGGGCGATCGAAGATCTGGAACGACAGGAGACCGTGCAGGGCGGCGCGGCGGTTGTCGTCGGAGATGAGGCCGTACGACGCATCGCCGAGGAGCGACCAGAATCCGCCCGAGTCATAGTCATAGTGACCGCGCACGTCGTTGATCGACAGCGGATCGTTGACGACGCTGGAGAGATTCGAGACGTCGTAGACGAGATCGTAGTGATTGAGATCGATCGCCGCGCGGCTCTGAATGTTCGGCAGCCACACCGCGCCGACGCCGAAGAACGGACGCGTTCCGAGCGACTGATCCCAGAACGTCATGCCGAGGCGGCCGCGGAACGTGAGCTGATCCGTTTGCCGGTACGCGGCGCCGACACTCGCCACATTCGCGTCCGCGGTCGTGCCGCGCTGATCGAAGTTGTGGCGCCCGATCGCGCCCTGGACGGCGAGGCGCTGATTCACCCAATGCTCCGCTTCGAGATCGCCGCGGCGCATCGTGAAGTCGTTCGAGTTCGTTTCCGTGGTGTAGCGCGCCTCGAACTGCGTCGCCGGACGACCGTAGCGCGCGCGCTCGAGCTCCCGGCTGGCGTCGGTGAACGTCGAGTCGAGAGCCAGCGCCTGGTTCTGTTCGGCGATCGCGTGATCGCGCCAACCGTACCAGCGGTAAATCTGGCCGAGGTTGAAGTGCGCGCGCTGCGGGACATCGGGATAGAGATGCGCGCGCGGCGAGTTGGACTCGGTAAGCGACTCGAACGTGCGGATGGCCGGCGGATAGTTCTCGCCGTACTCGAGCGTCTGCGCGTACTCGAGCCGCACGTCGGGACGATCGGGCAGCTCGCGCAGCACGATCTCGTACTGCCGCCGCGCCGGCTCGTAGCGGCTGTCCCAGCTCAGCACGCGCGCGTAATTGAGGCGCGCGCCGGTGTCGTTCGGAACGAGCCGGAGATAGTCGCTGTACAGATCGATCGCCTGATCGTGCGCGCCGAGTCCCGTGTAGCCCTTCGCGAGATCGAGCAGCTGTTCGGCGCGCGTCGCGGAATCGACGTTGGAGCTCGTCATCGGTTGAGATTCGAGCGCGCGCCGCTTCTCATCGAGCTTGGCGATGCCTTCCTGCCGGCGCGCGAGCGCGTCCTTTTCGATGTCGGCGAGGTCAGGGATGTCGCGTCCATTCGCATGCTCGCGAACGTAGCGGATCTCCTTGAGCGCGCGGTTGTACTCGCCGGCCGCGTGGAGCTGCCGCGCGCGCTCGACGCGCAGCGCGAGATTGAACTCGTCCGCGGCGATCTGTTCGTCGAGCCGCTCGATGCGGATGTGCGGCGAGGCCTGGACTTCCGCGAGCAGCGCGCGCGCTTCGACGGCCTCGGGATGCGCGGCTGTGTAATCGGAGAGCACGGTCACCGCACGATTGCGATGGCCGCTCCACGCGTGCGCGTTCGCCAGCGCGATCGCCGAGTCCTCGGTGGCCGCCGCCTGATGCGCGCGCTCGAGCCGGACGACGGCCGCCCGCTCCGCGCCCATCCACGACAACACGCGGCCGTACTCGAGGTCGAGCTCCGGCGAGGGACGCTCGGCGAAGAGCTTCGAGTAAGCGGTCTCGGCGTCGTCGTATCGGCCGGACCACGCCATCGCCCGCGCGCGGCGCAGGCGAACGTCGTAGCTCGGATCGGGCAGCTCGCCGTAGACCGTCAATGCGTCGCGGTAGCGTCCCGCCGCAAAGTACGCGTCCGCGAGCTCCTGGCGATCGGCCGGCGTCGCGCCTTCGCGCTTCGCCGCGGCTTCCGCGTCGTCGACGCGTTGCCGCGCGATGAGCTCGAGCTGCTGCGAGGCGCGATCGCGAATCGCCGCGGCTTCGGCGTCATTCGCGTCCGCCGCGAGGAGCCGGTCCGTAATTTTCTTCGCCTCGTAATAGCGCCCGACGTCCGCGTACTTGCGCGCGGTCTCGAGCTGCTGTTCGCGTGTCTCGTTCTGCGCGAACAGCGCCGCGCACACGAAGACCATACAAATGCTGATTGAAATCCTGCTGAGCCTCATGCGATCCCCCGTAGAAGGTTGGAGCCGGATCGCTACAGCTACCTCTTTTGCCGGTTCCCAGCGGCGGGCGAGTGCAATGGTGATTCCAATGTTTTCTTTTCGTTGCACTGGAACACTTCATCGGCGCGCACGACGGCGAGGTGATTCGCGACTTCGCGCTCGACGCCATCGCTCGGCCGGCTGATGATCCGATCGTCGATCCACATCGCGCTCGAGCCGCCGCCATCGAGGTTCATCGCCGAGCAGACTCCGAGCTCCTCGGACATGAATCGCGCGAGGCGCGCGAGCGTCAGTCCCGGCACTCCGTCGCGACGTCCGTCGGCGACGACGAAGTACAGAGTCTTCCCGTCCGCCGACAATCCGACGGCCGTGCGCGGATGCGGAGAGCGCGTGAACCCGTCGCCGCCCGGCAGCTGCGAGCCGGTGAGCGGCGTGCAGCTCTTCACGATCATCGGCCAGCCGGAGACGATCGTCTCCATCCACTCCTCGGGCTCCTCGAGGACGTCCTTCTGCGGAAAAATTTTCGCGCGTCCGTCACCGACGGCGATCACGCCTTCACGCGATGTGTCCTTCGATCCCTTCCATGGACCGCACGGTCCGCTGATGAGCCCGATCGGCTTGAACTCCTTCGTGAAGTAGTCGCCGTTGATCGCGACGAGCGCGTGATTTTTTTTCGCGAACTCGCTCACGCGCAGCCGGCGCTGCGATTCCGGCGTGGCGACGATGCGAATCGCGTCGCTGGTCAGATCGACGCGCGCGACGTGCACGCTCATCGTGCCCTGTTTGAAATTCTGATAGTCGACGCCGTCGGCAACGCGCGTCCAGTCGGCGACGGCGGAAGTTGCAGCGAGAAAAAGGAGTGCGACGAAAAGTGCGAAACGATGGGATCTCGGATTCATGAAGGCGCGCTCTTTCAATCGCCGTACCGCTGGCACCTCGAATGCAGTTGGGAATGGGCGGCAGTAGAAGTTTTCCATTCGCGCTTCAGCACGCCAGGGGTCTCCAGAACATGAACTTCGATGCCGAATCCTCCTACAGCCGTCTCCGGGCTGAAATGGCTCGCTCCCAGAAACCACAACCAAAACCAACACGCGGACAAAAAGCTCTCGAGCTCACGCTCTTTGCGATCTTCGGGCTCACGCTCGCGCTCGCCGGCGTCGCGCTTTACGCCACGAATCGTCCCGAACATCGCATGGTTCCGAACCGCGTCGACGCGGGCATCGCCGCGGATCGCGTGAACATTCTCCTGATCGGCTCGTCGATGCGCACGCGCACCGGCGGCGAGTCGCAGATCCGCGTCGAGTCGCTGATGCTGCTGTCATTGCAGCCCTCGACCGGACGCGCAGCGCTGATGTCACTTCCGCTCGATCTGTGGGTGAAGATCGGGCGCTACGGCGAGCGGCCGCTGCGTGCGGCGCACACGATCGGCGATGACGGCGGCTATCCCGGCGCCGGCACCGGGCTGACCGTCGACACCGTGCGCGACATCATCGATGAGCCGGTGCACGCGTACGCGCGCTACAGCATCGGCGACATCCAGCGCCTCGTGGACTCCCTCGGCGGCGTCGACGTCGAAGTGCGCCAGGGCGTCTATGAGTATCACTCGAAGTCGCGCTTCCGCCCCGGCCCGCGCCATCTCACCGGAACCGAAGCGACGCGCTACGCATACTCCGGCTTCATCGCCGGCCGCGTCGCCGCGAATCGTTTCGCGCGCGAGCGGCGTCAGCAGGACATCGTCCTCGCCGTGCTGCAGAAGGCGACGGAGACGCGCGACAACGTCGACTCGCTCCGTCCGGCGCTCGGATCGCTCACGGCGACGAACCTCCGGTCGCAGGATACCGGCCTCATCGTCTCCGCGCTGAAGCGCGGCGAACACGTCCGGCAAATCTCGTTCGCCGACTGCCTCGACGCCTTCGACATGAGCAGCGTCACCTATCGCGGCGAAGTGGTGCGGCCGCGGACGGGAACCGACTTCACGACGCTGCAGAAGATCGCCGACGCGGCGCTCGACAGCGGCGTGGCGCGCGTGCACTGATCTATGCCCAAAGCCAAATCGCGCATCGGAATCGCCGAGATCCTGATGTTCGCGTTCATCGGCCTCGTGCTGGTGGTCGGAGGCATCGCCGCCTACGCGTACTTTGCGCCGAAGATGCAGACAGTGCCGAATCGCGTCGCGGACGGGTTCGCCTCGGATCGCATCAACATCCTGCTGATCGGCGTCGGCGGCGATACGCATCCGGGTGAAGGAAAAGACCTCGCCGACGCGATCATGCTCGTCAGCCTCAAGCCGTCGACGAAGCAGGTCGCGCTGATGTCGCTGCCGCGCGACTTCTACGTGAGCATGGGCGATCACGGCATGCATCGCCTCAACGCCGCGCACAAATTCGGCGGCCCCGGCTACCTGATGCAGGTCGTGGAGAACGCCGTCGGCCAGCCGGTGCATGGATACGCGCGCATCGACTTCCGCGCGTTCCGCGGCGTGATCGACGCCGTCGGCGGAATCGACGTCTATGTCTACCGTCCCTTCTACGACTATCTCTTCAAGGATGGTTTCGCGCAGGGCTGGCAGCACATGGACGGCAAGCGCGCTCTGCGCTACGCGCGCTATCGTTACATCCGGGCGTCGGCGGAAGGCAACGTCTTCGGCCGCGAGCTGCGGCAGCAACAGGTGCTGCAGGCGACGAAGGAAAAGGTCCGCAACCTGCCGCCGACGGAAGTGCTGAAGCTGGTCAACGTCGCGCGCACCGTCGGCAATCACACCGACACGAACCTGACCGCGACGCAGATCGCGGACTTGTACTCCGTGTTCCGGAACGCCAAACCGCGCAACGTCTCGCTCAAGAAATTCACGGAAGTCTTCATGGTCACGACGCCGGGAGACAACGGGGAAGCAGTGCGCCCGCTGCACAACGACTACGCGCCGATCCGTCGGCTAACCGCGGACATCTTCAGCGGCAGCGCGCCGGTCGTCGCGCGCGACGAAATTCAAATGACCGAGGTCGCCCGGTAAATGTTCTGGTGCAACAGTTGCTATGCACCAAAACGGCACGCTTCAGCAGACGCGCCGCAGTCGTAACGCCAATCAAAAAGAGGAACCCATGAGCGGAACGATCGATGTGCGGACTTCCAACGAAACCACCCCACCTCCTGCCGACAACATCATCAAAGCAAAAACCGACAAGCCGCTTCCGATCGAACCGGCCATCGCCGACTCGGCGGGCAGCATCCGCCCGTCGCACGCACCCGATCGCCTGATCAGCGGCATCGATCTCATCGACTTCGGCGCGGGCGGCCTGATGCCCGATCACGTCTACGTAGTGAAAGGCGCAGGCGGCATCGGTAAGTCGATCCTCGGCCTGCAGTTCCTCACCCGCGGACTCGAGCTGCAGGAGCCGGGCATCCTGATCACCGATCAGAAACCGGAGAACGTCGTCACCCAGGCGACGTCGATCGGCTTCCCCATCGCGGACGCCGTGCGCCGCAATCAGCTGTCGATCCTGAATCCGAGCGGCCGCTATTTCGAGCTCGTCGAAAGCCCCGCCGACGTGATGGCGATCGTGCAGGAGCTGGGCGACTACGTGAAGCGGATCGGCGCGAAACGGATCGTGATCGATCCGATTTACGCGCTCATCAATACGAACTACTCCGGCCACTTCGCGCTGACGCTCACGCAGTCGCTGGTCAACGCGCTCGAAGACCTGCCGGTGACGATTCTCCTCGTCGTCGGCGACGAGGACACCGCTGAACTGAATCCGATCATCCGCATGCTCGAGCAGAACGCGTTCGGCGTGATCTCGCTGCAGAACGATCCGGCGACCGGCGGGCGGATCATGCGCGTCACGAACCTGCGCTACGCGAACAGCGACGATCTCTCCGCGCATTACCGCATCCTCAACGGCCGCGGGCTGATCAACTATCGCGGCGAAGGCGAGAAGGTCACGGACGTCACGAAGCCGTGGGAAGAGACCGCGAGCCGCTCCGTGCTGCTCATCGGCTCGCAGCCGGACACGATCCGCAAGGTCAAAGAAGCCCTCGGCGACGGCTACGAGCTACATTCCGAGTCCGACATCGAGAAGGGTGTGGAGCGCGTGAAGCGCGAGAATCCTGGACTCGTGCTCGTGACGCCGCAGCGCTCCGCCGGCGCGATCCGCGCGATCCTCGATCTCGCACGCCACTCGTCGTCGTCGATCGCGTTCCTCTCCCCCGCCGCGAATCGCCGCACCGACCGCGTGCTGTATCTGCGCGCGGGCGCGGACGATTACTTCACCGAGCCGTTCACGCCGGAGGACCTGCGCGCGCGCGTCGACGCGCTGATCCGCCGCAGCGGACGCCGCCTCAACTTCCGCGACAGCGCGATCAGCGGCGTCACCGCCGAGGAGCTGACGGCGCTCGCGAATGCGAGCGACGACACGAGCGCGCACCGCGGTAACGCCGTGCTGACGCCGAAGGACAAGGGCGTTTCGTACGATCCGGAGTTCCATGACCGCCTGAAACGCAACATCTCGACGGTCTCGAAGTTCGACACGCCGTTCGCGGTGTACTGGATCAAGGCGGACGGAAACGACAAGGAAATCAACAACGCCCTCGCGCAGCTCTGCCGCCAGGAAGACATCCTCTGCCACAACCGCAACGGCGAGTTCGTCTGCATCCTCACCGCCACCGACGCCGGCGGCGTGAAGGGATTCGAGACCCGTCTCGACGAGAAGCTCGGCAAGCAGCTGTCGAGCGCGAAGCGGGGGCATACGCTGTATCGGCCCGGAGAGATGCCCGAGGGACACGCGTAGGTCGGCCAGCAACCTATAATCCGCGCGGCATGAAGCCGGAGCGCGCCCAGCTTGAAGACGTATTGCGATCGCTCGCGCCGGCGGCCCGCTACGCCGACATCCGCCACACCGCCACGCACCAGCAGCACGTGAAAGTGCGCAACGGCGAGGTCGATCATCTCTCCTCCACCGTCGATCGCGCGATCGGCGTGCGCGTGCTCGTCGGCAACGGCTGGGGCTTCGCGGCGTCGAGCGACGTCAGCGAGGAATCGCTGCGGCGCACAGCGGCGCGCGCGCTCGAAGTCGCGGCGGCGAGCAATGTCGCATCGACGCAGCCGGTGACGCTGAGCGACATCGAGCCGCACGTCGCGAAATGGGAATCGGCGTATCGCATCGACCCCTGGTCCATCTCGATCGGCCAGAAAATCGAGCATCTGATGAACGCGACCGAGCCGATGCGCGGCGACGCGCGCATCCACCAGGTCTCCGGCGAGATCTCCTGCTATCGACAGGAAAAAACATTCGCCTCGACCGCGGGCAGTTTTCTCGAACAGACCACGACGCAAATGGGCGGCGGCATCGAGGCCGTCGCGATCGACGGCGACGAGTTCCAGCGTCGCACGTACCCCAACCCGTTCGGCGGCGACTTCCAGGCCGAGGGATGGGAGTTCATCGAACGGCTCGACATGCCGCGCAAAGCGCTCGAAGTGCGCGACGAAGCGCTCGCATTGCTCGCGGCGCCGAAAGCGCCGGCCGGCCGCTTCGATCTCATCGTCGGATCGGCGCAGCTCGCGCTGCAGGTCCATGAATCGTGCGGACACCCAACGGAGCTCGACCGCGCGATGGGGCTCGAGATCTCGCTCGCCGGCGGCTCGTTCCTCCAGCCGGCGATGCTCGGCACGTTCCGCTACGGCTCCGACCTCGTGAACATCGTCGCCGACGCGACGATCGCCGGCTCGATCGGCTCGTTCGCGTTCGACGACGACGGCGTGCCGGCGCAGCGCTTTCATCTGATCGAGAACGGGATGTTCGTCGACTACCTCACCGGCCGCGACACCGCGCCGTTCATCGGACGCGCGTCGAATGGCACCGTCCGCGCGGAAAGCGCGGCGCGCATTCCGATCATCCGGATGACCAACATCAATCTCGAACCGGGCGACACGCCGCTCGCCGACATCATCGCGTCGACGAAGCGCGGGATTTTCGTCGAGACCAACAAGTCCTGGTCGATCGACGACCTGCGCCTCAATTTCCAGTTCGGCTGCGAGGTGGCGTACGAGATCGAGAACGGCCGCCTCGGCCGCATGCTGCGCAACCCGCTGTACACCGGCAACACCCCCGACTTCTGGCGCTCCTGCGACGCCATCGGCGACCGCGCCTCGTGGCAGGTGTGGGGGCTCCCGAACTGCGGCAAGGGCGATCCGATGCAGACCATGCGCGTCGCACACGGCGCGCCGGCGGCGCGGTTCCGCAACGTGGAGATGGGATGAGCGCGATCCTCGAGCGCGCGCTCGAAGCCGCGAATGCAGAGGCCGACGCCAGCTACATCTCCGTCGACCAGAACATCACGCGGTTCGCGAACTCGCAGATCATTCAGAACATGTCGGAAGAGAGCGCGTGGCTGACGCTGCGCGTGATCGTCGACGGCGCGATGGGCGTCGCGACGACGACCGTGTTCGATGACGAAGAGATCGCGCGGACGGCGGATCTCGCGCGCGAGGCGGCGCAGCATTCGAATCCCATTCAGGGATTCAAGGGCCTCTATCGCGACAACGAGCCGGTGCCGCGGGTCGAGTCGTTCGACGCGCGCACCGCGGCGGTCGCGCCGCTCGAGAAGGCGCGCGCGCTGCGCGACATGTTCGATCGCGCGACGCAGCTGCAGTTCGCGGGCTCGTACTCCACCGGCAGCGCGACCGTCGAATGCGGCAACACGCACGGCGTCCGCCGCTCGGCGCAGATGACGCACGCCGACGCGACCGTGATCGCGATCGGCGGCTCGGGCTCCGGCTACGCGACCGCGCGCGAGCGTTCATGTGACGGCGTCGCGATCGCGGCGCTCGGCGAGGAAGCCGCGCTGAAAGCGACGCTGGCGTCGGACCGCCTCGAAGACCTGGAGCCGGGCGCATACGACGTGATCCTCGAGCCGCCCGCGCTCGCGGAAGTGTTCGACTGGATGAACATGATCGCGTTCACCGGCCAGTCGTTCGAGGATGGCTCATCTTTCTTCGTCGGCAACCTCGGCAAGCGCGTGCTCGCCGAAAACTTCACGCTCGTCGACGACGCGATCGAGTACATGCCGTTCCCATTCGACATCGAGGGCTTGCCGAAGCGCCGCGTCGCGCTGATCGAGAACGGCGTGATCCGCACTCCCGTGCTCGACCAGGCGTGGGCGGACCGCCTCGGCCTCGCGCCGACCGCAAACGCGTGGCACCTCGGCGCGCCCGATCACGGCGCGGCGTTTCACCTCGTCATGGCCGGCGGCGACTCCACGCGCGAGGAAATGATCCGCTCGACGAAGCTCGGCATCTGGGTCACGCGCTTCAACTACGTCAACGGACTGCTCGAGCCGAAGTCGGCGCTGATGACCGGCACCACGCGCGACGGCACGTTCCTCGTGCGCGACGGCGAGGTCGTCGCGCGCCTGCCGAACCTCCGCTGGACGCAGTCGATGGTCGAGGCGTTCTCGAACATCGACGCCATTTCCCGCGAGCGCCGCAGCGTCGGCACCTGGTACAACATGTTCGGCGGAACGCTCGCGCCGGTGGTGAAGATTCGAGGGTGGAACATTACTGGCAAACAGGAGCAGAGCGCATGACGCAGTACATCATCCGCCGCATCCTGCAGATGATCCCGATTACCCTCGGGATCCTCACGCTCATCTTCTCGCTCATCCATCTGATCCCCGGCGATCCCGCGGTGCAGATCGCGGGCGAGGGCGCGCGGCCGCAGGACGTGCTGTCGGTGCGCAAGGCGCTCGGCCTCGATCAGCCGCTCTGGAAGCAGTACGTCAACTACCTCGGCAGGCTCGCGCACGGCGATCTCGGCCGCTCGTTCCGCACAAACGAAAGCGTGGCGAAGGAGATCGCGTCGCGCTATCCGGCGACGATGCAGCTCGCGTTCGGCGCGATGTTCGTCGCGCTGCTGGTCGCCTTCCCGCTCGGCATCATCTCCGCGATCTATCGAAACTCCTGGATCGACAACCTCGCGCGCTTTTTCGCGCTGATCGGCGTCTCGATGCCGAGCTTCTGGTTCGGCCCGCTGCTGATCATCGCCTTCGCGATCAACCATCCGTGGTTCCCCGTCTCCGGACGCGAGGAAGGATGGAAGTCGCTGGTGCTGCCGTCGCTGACGATGGGGCTCGCGCTCGCCGCGATCCTCACGCGCATGATTCGCGTCAGCCTCGCCGAGGAGCTGAACCAGCTGTATGTGACCACCGCGATCGCGAAGGGCGTCACGCGCGGCAAGGCGATCTTCCGCCACGCGCTGAAAAACGCCCTCATCCCGGTGATCACGATCCTCGGACTGCAGTTCGGATCGCTCCTCACCGGCGCGATCATCACGGAACAGATCTTCTCGTGGCCCGGCCTCGGGCGTCTGCTCATCCAGTCGATCACCACGCGCGACTACCCGCAGGTCCAGGCGTCGATCCTCGTGATCGCGCTGACGTACATCATGGTGAATTTCATTTCGGATCTGCTGTACGGAATCGTCGACCCGAGGATCAAGCTCGAATGAAGCGGCTGTTCAGGAACTTCGCATTCACCTCCGGTCTCGTGCTGACGGTGCTGATCCTGCTGGCGGCAATCGCGGCGCCGCTGCTCGCGCCGCACGACCCGAACGTGCCGATCGGCAACCGGCTGGAGAAACCGTCGAACGCGCACATGTTCGGACTCGACGAGCTGGGACGCGACGTTTTGTCGCGCATGATCTGGGGCGCGCGCGTCTCGCTGCGCGTCGGCTTCAGCGTCGTGCTGCTCGCGTCGCTCGTTGGCGTCACGCTCGGCGCGATCTCCGGCTACTTCGGCGGCATCATCGACGTCCTGGTCATGCGTCTCTGCGACATCCTCCTCGCCTTCCCCGGCATCCTCCTCGCCATCGCGCTCGTCGCGGTTCTCGGGCCGAGTCTCAACAACGTCATCCTCGCGCTCGCCGTCATCGGCTGGGTGGGATACGCGCGCCTCGTGCGCGGGCAGGTGCTGAAAGTGCGCGAGATGGAGTACGTGACCGCCGCGAAAGCGCTCGGCGCGAAATCGCCGCGCGTCATCATCCGCCACGTTCTCCCGAACGTGATCAACCCCGTGATCGTGATGGCCACCCTCGGCCTCGCCGGCGCGATCCTCGCCGAAGCCGCGCTCTCCTTCCTCGGCCTCGGCGTCCAACCCCCGACCCCTTCGTGGGGCGGCATGCTCTCCTACGGCCGCCGCTACCTCGGCGAAGCCAACCACCTCGCCATCTTCCCCGGCGCCGCCATCATGATCGCCGTCATGGGCCTCAACTTCCTCGGCGACGGCCTGATCGACGCCCTCGACCCCAAGTACCGCAAATTGATCCGCTAGCGCGTTAAGTCGGGTAAGTCGGGTTCAGGTCTGGAATATCAACCTTGTTTGCACAGGATCGCGGGCTGGCTTCTTTCGCCCGAAAACGCGCGAACCACGATCGACGATTATGGATACTCGCCGAGAGCGCGTTCGCGTCATCGGCGCGTAAAGTTGAAATTCCAGACCTGACCCCATAACCTCGCCGCAGGTGATCCGCGATGTCCTCGGCCGCGCCTTCGAGTTTCGTGAGCCGCCGCGGCGGGTGGTGTCGCTGGTGCCCTCGCTGACGGAGACGCTGTTCGCGCTGGGGGCGGGGGACGCGGTGGTGGGGATCACGGACTTTTGCATCTTTCCGGCGGGGCTCGATCGGGCGCGGCTTGGGGGGACGAAGAATCCGCGCGTCGAGGACATTCGCGCGCTCGAGCCCGATCTCGTGCACATGAACCTCGAGGAGAACCTGCGCCGTCATGGCGAGGCGATCGAGGGGTTCGCGCCGGTGTTCGTGAGTGAGCCGAAGAGCGTGGACGACGTCGGCGCGCTGTTCGCGCAGCTCGGCGAGATCCACGATCGCCGCAAGCGGGCGGCGGAGCTGGCCGGGGAGCTGGCGCGCGAGCGGGCGGCGATGCCGAGGGACGCGTTCACGTTTGCGTGCGCGATCTGGAAGCAGCCGTGGATGTGGTGCGGCGGCGATACGTACGTTTCGAGCCTCGTCGAGTGCGCGGGCGGCGTGAACGTGCTGCGCGAGCGGACGCGCTATCCGGCGATCGATCTCGCCGACGTTCGCGCGGACGTGATCTTCCTGCCCGATGAGCCGTACGTATTCACGCGCGAGGATGCGGACGCGATCCCGAATGCGGTCGGGCCGTTCCCCGGCCATCTGTTCACGTGGCACGGCACGCGGACGATGCTCGGGTTGCGCTTCCTGCGCGAGGTCACTGCGCGACGATCTCTTCCGCCCACACTTTGATCGTCTCTTCGAGCGCCTCGAGCTGCTTCGTGAAGAAGTGATCGGCGCCGGTGATGATGACGCTCTCGGCGTTGCGCACGCCTTCGACGAGCTTCTCCAGTTTCGCGACGTCGCCGTGCTCGTCGTGCGTGCCGTGGATGAAGAGCATCGGCCGCTCGCAGTGGTGGAGATAGCGGAAGTCGTATTTGTTGACGGGCGTGCCGATGAGGAACATGGCGTCGACGTCGGTGCGCTCGCAGGCGACGCGGCTCGAGACCCAGGAGCCGAACGAGAATCCGCCGACGAAGAGCTTCCCGCCGGTCAGCTTCTTCTTCGCCCACTCGATCGCGGCGGCGACGTCTTCCTGCTCGCCTTCGCCGCCGTCGTAATGCCCGCCGCTCACGCCCGCGCCGCGAAAGTTGAAGCGCAGCGTGGCGATGTTCGCGGCTTCGAGTCCGCGCGCGGCGCGGAAGACGACTTTGTTGTGCAGCGTGCCGCCCTCAGTGGTGAGCGGGTGACAGATCACGGCGATGCCGGCGGGATCCTGGAGATCGCGATAGAGCGCTTCCAGCCTCCCCGCTTTGCTGTACAGATCGACATGCCGCAGCGCTTTCGGATTCACGACACCCTCACCACCACCGAGTCACCGTCGATGCGGACTTCGTGCACGGCCACGGCGATCTCCGGATTTCCTGGGCACGCGCCGGTGGCGATGTCGAATCCCCACAGGTGCCACGGGCAGGTGATCTCGTTCCCGATGAGATCGCCCTCGGCGAGCGGGCCGCCGCGATGCGGACAGGTGTTGTCGGTGGCGAAGAAGCCGTCGCGCGTGTGATAGAGCGCGAGCGTGCGGCCGCCGGCGTCCACTGCTTTGACACGCCCGACCGGAATCTCTTCTGTTTTCGCCACTTCAACGAACTCCATCGAAGGCGCGAACATAGCACTACGCGAGCCACACGGGACGAGGAATCCCGCTTCGTCCCACCGCCGCGTCATCGCCCCACACGCCGGGAATCGGAGTCGCGCAATCGGGACATGCGCCGTCGACGAGACGATACGACGTGACGCGGAATCCGTTGCGGCCGATGACGAGCGCGTTGCACTTTGGACAGTGCGTTCCTTCCTTGTCGCCGAACGCGCCGGGAATGTTGCCGGGATAGATATAACGCAGGCCGGCGCGCCTGCCGATCTCGTACGCACGCAACAGGTGGCCCGCGGTCGTCGACGGATTGTGCATCTTGTAATCCTCGTGGTACGCGGTGATGTGCCACGGGATGTCGGGATCGACGGACACGAGGAACTCCGCGATCTTCGTCAGCTCGTCGTCGGAGTCGTTGAATCCCGGAATGACGAGGGTGACGATCTCGACCCAGATGCCGCGGTCCTTCAAGCCCTGAATCGTTTCCAGCACCGGCTGCAGGACGCCGCCGAGATCGCGGTAATGGCGATCTTCGAATCCCTTCAGATCGACCTTGTACATCGTGAGGTACGGCGCGATGTAGTCCAGCACCTCGGGCGTGCCATTGCCGTTCGAGACGTACGAACAGATCAACCCTTCGCGCTTCGCGACGCGGAACACCTCGACCGCCCATTCCGACGTGATCAGCGGCTCGTTGTACGTCGACGTGATCACTTTTGCGCCGTGCTTCTTCGCCAGCTTCACGAGCTCTTCGGGCTCGACGTCCATCGGCGGTGCGATCGCCATCGGATCGCGCAGCGCCTGCGACGTCACCCAGTTCTGGCAATAGCCGCAGTGGTAGTCGCAGCCGAGCATCCCGAACGACAGCGCGAGCGCGCCGGGAAAAGCGTGGAAGAACGGCTTCTTCTCGATCGGATCGACCTGCAGCGCCGCGACGTAGCCGCGCGGCACTTTGAGCACGCCGCCTTCGTTGTAGCGGACTTTGCAGATGCCCTTCAGCCCTTCGAGGATCTTGCAACGGTGGCCGCACGAAAAGCAGCGCACGGCGTTCTTCTCGAGCTTCTCGTAGAGCACGCCTTCCGTCGTTCGCTGTTCGAGCACTTCACCGAGGGCGGGCATGTTCATCCAAACAGGCAGCGCCCTCCGCGTCATCCCGCGACATCTGCCGCCACGCGATCGCGTAGCACGCCCATGCGAGCGCGATTCCGGCGAGGCCGTCGATCAGATAGTGCCATCCGGTGACCATCGAGCCGAGGAGAATCACCAGCACGAAAAACCCAAACATCACCTGGCCCCACGTCCAGAGCCGGCGCAGCCAGAGGAAAACGTACATCTGAAACGCGACGTGGAGGCTGGGGAACGCGGCGATGCCGAAGATGATGCGCACCACGTCGGTGGGCGTCTCGCCGGCCGCGAGGCGCATCACGTTCTGATAGTTGCGCATCAGCAGCGCCTGCAGCATCTGTGTGTTGCGCAGCGTCTGCTCGTGCGCCATCCAGATGTCGGGAAAGCGATACGCGGGACCGACCGACGGCACGAGCAGGTACAGCCACGCGCCGGTCAGCCAGAGCGCGGTGTTTCCGTTCGCAAACGCGATGCGCACGCGGCGGTTCGGCTCGGAGAAAAAGTACGCGAGCGCGATGAAGGCGCTGAAGTAGAAGATGTTCGCGTACGACCAGTCGAACGCGCGCAGCAGCGCGCGGTTGCTGAAGAGGTCGAGGAAGAAGACGCTCGGCGAGAGGCCGAAGAAAAGCAGGCGGTCGAGGTCCCACAGCTCCTGATCGAACAGGCGCGGATGCAGGATCGGCGTCACGAGCTTGATCCACCCGTACGTGAAGATCATCAGCGTCGTGAAGACGAGCAGGCGCAGCGTGCCGGCGATCCACGCGCCGCTGCGGATCACGCGAAAGTACGCGCGGTCGCGCCGCACGAGCGCGACGAGCGAACGCACCGCGATCCCGGCGAGCGCCTGCGTGAGGAGGCCGATGAAGAAGCTGATGCACGTCGCGACGGGCGAGACGGAAAGCGCATCGCGCGCGAGAAGCGCGATCGCGGCGAGATTCACGACGGTGAAGATCTCGAAGAAATGGACGCGCCGCACTCAGTGCCCCGGCTGGGCCACGGGCTCCGACATCGGCAGGAAAAACAACGCCACGGCGATGACCGCGTACACTGCGAGGAGCTGTACTCCCTCATACCAGTTCGTCTCTCCGTTCAAACAGAGATATGAAAAGACGGCGACGGCGAGGGCGACGGCGAGGATCTCGAACGGCGAGAAGATCAGATCCATCGGGTGCCCGAGCGGATACGAGAGGAACACCAGCAGCGGCGTGACGAAGAGCGCGATCTGCACGCTCGACTGCATCGAGATGTTGAGCGCCGTGTCCATCTGATTGCGCATCGCCAGCACGACCGCCGTCGAATGCTCGGCGGCGTTGCCGACGATCGCGAGGACCACGAAACCGAGGAAGATCTCGTTCATCCCCCACGCGCGGCCGGCCTGCTGCACGGCGTGCACGAGTCCCTCGGCGATGACGCCCATGAGCACGCTCGCGCCGAGGAGCACGAGCACTGCCTTGCGGACGCTCCACGACTCGTACTGCTCGATCTCATCGTGCGTGTCGGCGAGTGCGTCATCGGCATAGCTGTTCAGCCGATGCTTGTGCGTGCGGAAACTGAAATAGAGACCGAGGGCGTACGAGGCCACGAGGATGATCGACGTGCCGATCGACACCTGATGAATGAGCTCCGGATGATGCGCCTGCGCCGCCGCGCGGAAAAACAGCGCCGGCACGATGAGCGCCGCCACCGCGAGAATCAACTGCCCGCCCTGCGCTTCCGCGCCCAGCGCGTTGAATTTCTGCGAGTCCCGCTTCCAGCCACCCATCAGCATCGCCAGCCCCGCGACGAACAGGAGGTTGCCGAGGATCGAGCCGCTGAGCGATGCGCGCACGACGTCGATCAGCCCCGCGCGGATCGCGAAGATCGCGATGACCAGCTCCGCGAAATTGCCGAACGTCGCGTTGAACAGCGCGCCGTAGGTCGGCCCCATCCGATGCGCGAGATGCTCGGTCGCGTGCCCGATCCACGCGGCCACCGGCAGCACCGCCAGGCAGGAAAATACGAACTGCCAGATCAGCGCGTGCGTGAAGAACTGCAGGTAGAGGGCGACCGGAATCGTCGACCAGGCGAGCCAGCGGAGGACGTTTTTCATGCGCGCGAAGTCTACTATTCATCCATGTACATCGAGTCATCCGTCGAGAATTCGATCGCCACGCTGACGCTCAACCGTCCCGAAAAACTCAACGCCTTCACCGGCACGATGCGCGAGGATCTGCTCGAGGCGCTGCGCATCTGCGAGCACACGCCGGAAGTGCGCGTCGTCGTGATCACCGGCGCCGGACGCGCGTTCTGCGCCGGCGGCGACATGGAGTCCATGAGCGGGCTGCAGAAGAACAAAGACGTGGCGTCGTTCCGCAAGCTCCTCGACGCCGGCCGCGACGTGGTCCTGCAGATCGTGTCGATGGAGAAGCCGGTGATCGCGTCGGTCAACGGCGTCGCCGCGGGCGCCGGCTGCAATCTCGCGCTCGCGTGCGACTACCGCATCGCCTCCGATCAGGCGAAGCTCGGCGAGACGTTCGTGCGCATCGGCCTGCATCCCGACTGGGGCGGCACGTGGCTGCTGCCGCGCCTCGTCGGCCGCGGCCGCGCGATGGAGTTGATGATGTCGGGACGGATGATCGGCGCCGCCGAGGCGCTCGTCATCGGCATGGTCGACCGCATCGTTCCCGCCGCCGACCTCGCGGCGGAGACGACCGCACTCGCGCGCTCGATCGCCGACGCCCCGCCGCTCGCGATCGCCGCCATCAAGCGCGCGCTCAACGCATCCGAACGCAACGACCTCCGCGCGCAACTGGAGCTGGAGGCGGAGCATCAGCTGCGGTGTTTCCAGTCGCGCGAGTCCGCCGACCGGATCGCGGCGTTTCTGCAGCGCTAGGCCGTGCGGCGGACGACGACCAGCGTCTGGTCGTCCTTCTGCGGGGCTTCGCCGACGAAGTTGTCGACGGCGTCGGCGATCTGGTCGCGGATCATCGCGGAGCTGCAGTCGATGTGCTCCTGCAGCAGCGCCTCGAGGCGCGCGTTCTCGAACTCCTCCCCCGCCACGTCCTCGGCTTCGGTGATGCCGTCGCTGTAGAGCACCGCCGTGGAGCCGGCGGGGAACGGGCGCGCCTGCATCGTGTAGCGCGTGCCACCAAGGATCCCGATCGGGAGGCCGTGCGACTTCATCATCTCGATGCGGCCGCCGGTGATCATGTAGCCGGGGTTGTGCCCCGCGTTCACAAACTGCAGCGTCTCCGCCTCCGGATCGATCGACACGATGATCATCGTGACGAATTTGTTCTCCGCCGACCATTTGTGAATGTGGCGATTGAGCTCCGTGGCGACCTCGCTGATCTCTCGCCCCTCGGCGAACAGCAGCTGAACCACGGCGTGGAGCGCCGACACCAGCAGCGCGGCGGGCATCGACTTCCCGGCGACGTCGGCGACGAGCGCGGTCAGCACGCCGTCGCGGATGAAGAACGCGTGATAGTCGCCGCCGACCTGGCGCGCGGGACGCGAGAGCGCGGCGATCTCGATCCCCTCCAGCTGCGGGATCGACTTCGGCAGAATGTCGCGCTGGATCGTCGCGGCCAGCTCCAGCTCGCGCTCCATGGCCTGTTTCTCGAGCGCCTCGCGATGCAGGCGCGCGTTCTCGAGCGCGATCGCGACCTGATTCGCGAACAGCGCGAGGAGGCGCAGCTCGTTCGCCTCGAACGCGCCGATGCCGCCGTCGCGCGTCTCGCGATCCGCGGCGGCGAGCACGCCGATGATCGAGTCGTTGCTGCCCTTGATGGGCACGGCGACGAACGTCTCGCAGCTCGGGAAGAGACAGTCGCCGCCGCCCTCGAACGTCAGCGGCTTCCCTTCGCGCATCAGTTGTTCGCTCAGCTCGCGCTCGAGGAAGTCGGCGCGCACGTCGCCGAAGGAGCGGTAGAGCGTGTAGCCGCCCGTTTCCTCGCGCAGAAACAGCGCGGCGCGGCGCGCGTTCGTGAGGGAGATCATGCGGAAGAGGATCTCGTCCGCGAGCTCGTCGACGTTGAGGGTCGAGGCGATGGAGAGGCCGATGTCGTACAGCGACTCGAGCTCCCACAGCCGGTATTTGAGCTGGAAATCGCCCTCGCGCGTTTCGGCGAGAAGGCGCTGATTGGTGATGAAGGTCGAGAGCACCGCCGCGCCGGCGCGAACGAACGAGAGGTCGTCGTCATCGACGCCGTTGCCTTCGCTGGCGAGTGCGAGCACGCCGACGGCGTCGCGATGCGACTGCAGCGAGACCACGATCCCCGGCGCGGGCTGCAACAGGTTTTGCGCGTCGCCGTCGAGGATGTCCGGCGCGATGCATCGATGCGACTTCGCCGCGAGCCGCAGCTCCGAGCCGCGCACGTCGCGCAGATACAGCGCGCCGCAGTCGAAGCGCGTGTGCCGTGTGAACGCATCCAGAATCAGCAGGCCCTGACTCGCGATCGGCGAGCGCTCGAGCTGCTGGAGCTCGTGGATAAAGGTCGGGAAGGAGTGCACGGGGGAACGATACCAGTTGCTGAGTAGCAACCTACAAGGCCATCTCCTTCACCGCCGCGTCTTCATCGCTATAGATGGAGGCGTAGTTGGCGAGGCCCATGATCTGGAAGGTTTTGTGGATGACGGGGGTGAGGCAGCAGAAGCCGATGCGTCCTTCCTTGTCGATCATCTTCTCGATGATCTCGATGAGGATGCTGATGCCGATGGAGTTGACGATTTTCGTCTCGCGGAGGTTGAGAAGGAGCGATCGCACGCCGTCGTCCATCAGCTCGTAGGCGCGATTGGCGATCTCTTCGCCGCCGACGTTGTTGATGTACCCCTTGGTGTACATGATCGCGCCGCTCGCGCCCCGGCGATCGACCGAGACTCTCAGTTCTTCAGTCATGTTCCTTCCCGAATTTCACCATGTGAATCGTCGTGCCGCCTGTCGGCCCTGTCGTGATGGACACTTCGTCCATGTGCGCCTCGATGATCTGCAAACCCCACCCGCGCTTGTGGACGGTGCCGAGTTTCTGCCGGCGGGAACGGGCCTCGGTCACGTCGAAACCACGGCCGTGATCGGTGATCCAGATGTCGATGCGCGAACTGCCCTCGCCCAGTGAAGTGCCGGTGATTCTTACATAGATCCGACGGTCGGCGCTACCGGAGTGCTCGCGCGCGTTGATGCACGCTTCGATCATGGCGTGAGCCATCTCATCGATCGATTCCGACGGCATCCCCAGCTCCCTGGCGAGATTGCCGGCGGCACGCGCCGCGGCGATCTCGATGTCGGGAACCATCGGGAGCGTCAGCTCCATTTGCCGCTCGGCGGTCGCTGTCATGAAACAGTCCTCGACGGGCGCGTCCCTAAAAGGAAAGGAACAGAGCGGCGGCGGTGCGGATCCACTCCGGCACTCCGCCCAGACGGTCGAGCGCCAGCAGCGCGACCGTGTTCACTGCCAGCAGTCCGGGAAGAACGTACGTGCTGGAAAGCGCCACTTCGTAGCGGGTGGTGCGGGTCTGCGCGATGTTGTTCATGGATAGCCCCCTCAGTTGTCGAGGCCACCCTTGAGCAACGTGACTGCCACCGGTGCCGGATCAGCGCATTCCCTCCTAAGTCGATAGGCGAGCGTAGTTTACACGAGACAAGCGTACAGTGATGCGATTTGCAGATATGTTGCATTTTGCGACAATGACTCAGATGCTCGTAGACTCACAGGCTCAAAGCCAGCCTTGAGTGTTGTTTACTAGTGTATGTCCCAATTTGCAGCATCTGTCGCAATTTTCGACATTTCGTCTTTTTTTCGATGGAGGGTCGCGCGGTTGACGCCGAGTATTTTGGCGGCTTTCGAGATATTTCCCTTCGTAAACGCCAAAACCCGGGCCACATAACGCGCTTCCAGCTGGTCGAGCGTCGGCAGATCGCCGGAAAGCTCGCGCTGGTCCGTGCCGGCCGCGGACTCCGGCAGCAGCAGGTCGCCCGGATCAATCACGGGATCGGTCGTGAGCGCGAGCGCGCCTTCGATGAGGTTCTCCAGCTCGCGCACGTTGCCGGGGAAGGGATAGCGCATGATCTTCTGCAGCGCTTCCTGGGTGATGCGGACGTCGTGCAGCCCCTCCCGCTTGCCATACTTCTCGAGGAAAAAGCGGACGAGCTTCGGGATGTCGTCCTTCCGCTCGCGCAGCGGCGGGAGCACGATCTCGACGACCTTCAGCCGGTAGTAGAGGTCGTTGCGGAACTCTCCCTGCTCGATCATCTCCTCGAGATTGCGGTGCGTGGCGGAGAGGATGCGCACGTCGACGGGGATGCGCCGCCGGCCGCCGAGCTTCTCGATCTCGCGCTCCTGCAGCACGCGCAACAGCTTCGCCTGCAACGCGACGGGGATATCACCGACTTCGTCGAGGAAGATCGTCCCGCCCTTGGCGAGCTCGAATTTGCCGGGACGCGCCTCGACGCCGGTGGCGACGCCGCGCTCGATGCCGAAGAGCTCGGACTCGAGCAGCGTCTCCGGCAGCGCGGCGCAGTTGATGGCGACGAACGGTCCCTCGCGCCGTGGCGAGTTTCCATGGATCAGGCGCGCGACCATTTCCTTGCCGGTGCCCGACTCGCCGCGAATCAGGACGCTGGCCTGCGAGTCGGCGACGCGTGCGACGAGATCGATCACGCGCTGCATCTTCGGCGACTCGCCGACCATCAGCCGGTCCGAGGCCTCGCGCAGCATGCGGTGCTTGAGCGCGCGGTTCTCGTCCTCGAGCGTTTCGCGGACGAGGTCGAGGCGATGGAAGTGCCGCGTGTTCTCGATCGCCGCACCGCCGATGGCGGCGATCGACGCGAGAAAGCGCAGATCGTCTTCGAGAAACGCGCCGGCGCCGGCCGAGCCGCGCACTTCCTTGCCGCCGACGCCGATCACGCCGAGGATCGACTCGCCGGAGATCATCGGCGCGATCAGGAGATCGCTGCCGGCGCCGCCGAGGAAACGGGAGACCGTGACCATCATCGGCTCGCGCGACGCCATGACCTGTTTGATGGGCGGCTCGGCGAGCACCGCGTCGGGCGGCGGCGCTTCGACGCCGAACGTGAACAGCGTCTGCACCTGCAGCTTTTCGTCGAGCGCGAAGACGAAGCCGGTCGTGGCGTCGAGCACCGAGATCGCCCGATGCATCAGCTCCTCGAGCAGCTCATCCTCGGGACGCAGCGTGTTGAGCGCGCGTCCGACGTCATACAGCGCCTCGAGCTGGAGGAGCTTGCGACGTAGCTCGAACTGGCTTTGAGGCATCTACTTACCGAGTGCCTTCCGACACTCCCCCAGCAGGAAATCGCCGTTCCACGTTTCATAGAACGCCTGATCCATCGAGTAGATTCTGATGAGCAGCGCGCTCGCTTCGTCGTAACGCCCCGTCTTCATCAACGTCCGCGCGAGAAAGTACGTCGCGCGGATCGTCTGCGCGTCGCGCTCCTCCCGCTCCATCAGCGCCCGAAACCCCGCCTCCGCCTCCGGGAAGCTGCGCTTCTGATACGCGCAGAGCGCGCGCTCGTACGCGCCGGTCATGCGGCAGGTCGTCGGAGGAGCGGCCTGTGCGAGTTGGGCGCTTAGTGCAAGAATGAGGAGGTATCGCATTGAATGTGATTGGTGACTGGTAGTTGGTAGTTGGTAACTACCAATCACCAAACCCTAACTACCAACAGGATACCGTCGAATCTTGCGCTTAGGGATATTAGGCGGCGGCCGCGCCGCGTGGGCATTCGGCTCCGCATGGAAGCGGATGGGCTGGCCGTTGACCGGCGTCTGGCTGCGCGATGCGTCGCACAGTCACATCGCGGAGCTGCTCGAGACGGCGCGGATGGAGATGGGCGATCTCGCGCGCGACTCGGAACTGCTGCTGGTCGCGGTGAGCGATCGCGCGATCGCGGAAGTGGCGGACGCGGTGCCGGAGACGGAGGCGCTCATCTTTCATGCGAGCGGCGCGTTGCTGAGCATGCGCGGCGGGTTCTCGCTGCATCCTCTCAAAGCGCTCCCGCCCGTGGGCGACGCGGTCGACCTCGCGGGCACGCTGCTCGTGTTCGAGGGACAGCATCGCCGCACGGCGAAGCTGATCGCCGCCGCGTGCGGCGCGCGTTTCGCCGAGGTCTCGCCGGAACAGAAGGCGCTCTATCACGCGGCGGCGGTGTTCGGATCGAACTACGTCGCGGCGGTGCTCGACATCTCCGAGCGGCTGATGCGCGAGGCCGGCGTCGACTCCGTGCGCGAGGATCTGATCGCGCTCGCGCAGTCGGCGATCGAAAACTGGCGGCGGCATCACGACGAAAAACGCTTCACCGGACCCGCCGCGCGCGGCGATCGCGACATCCTCCTCCGCCACCTCGAGGCCCTGCGCGGCGATCCGCAACTCGCGCAAATCTACGAACTTCTGGCGGCGGAGATCTCCCGCGCGAAACTTGCCGCTCCCGAATAGCGGGTGCTACGATCGCACCCCCGGAGCCGGCATGGTCTTCTTCAACTACGCGACAATGCAGATGGCCGCGAAGATCGTGTACTACGGTCCGGGGCTCTGCGGAAAGACCACCAACCTCCACCACATCTATACCAAGACCTCGCCGCAGAGCCGCGGGGAGATGGTCAGTCTCGAGACTGAAACCGACCGCACCCTCTTCTTCGACCTCCTCCCGATCGACGTCGGCGTGATCGGCGGATTCAAGACCCGCCTGCAGCTCTACACCGTTCCCGGCCAGGTGTTCTACAACACGACCCGCAAGCTCGTGCTGAAGGGCGTCGACGGCATCGTGTTCGTCGCCGACTCGCAGAAGGCGATGCTCGACGCGAACGTGGAGAGCCTCAGCAACCTGCGCGAGAACCTCGCCGAGATCGGGCTGAATCTCGACGACATCCCGCTGGTCGTGCAGCTGAACAAACGCGATCTGCCGAACGTCGCCTCCGCCGAAGAGATGAAGATGGCGCTCGACCCGCACCGCAGGTACGAGCATGTCGAGTCCGTGGCCTCGGGTGGTGTCGGCGTCTTCGAGACCCTGAAGATGATCTCGAAGCTGACGCTGCGCACGCTGCGCCGCCGCATGACCGGCGACGAGTCGCGCCCGCAGCCGCCCGCGCGCGTCGCGCAGTTCCGCGTGCAGGACAACTCCGTGACGCCGCCGAGCCCCGCGCGCACGATCGCCGCGACCACGCCGATTCCGATCGTCACGTCGACGCCGGTCATCGAGACGCCGCCGTTCGACGAGGTCGAGGAGCTTTCGCCGGCCGAGGAAGTGTTCCCCGCGGTCGATCGCAACATCATCGCGGACGCGCCGGTGGTCGATCGCGCTCCCGAACCCGAACCGGAACCCGAGCTCGAAGCCGAACTCGAAGCCGAACCGGAACCCGAGCCCGAGCCGATCGCGGCCGCGCCCGAGCCGGAGATCGACTTCAGCCGCACCGAGAAACCGCAGAAAGTCGAGCCCGAGGTCAAGACCGTCAAGGTGCGAACCCAGGTCGACGTCATGGCGGAGCTCGAGGCGCTGCGCAAGCGCGCGACGGCGAGCACGCCGAAAACGCCGAAGCGCGACGCGCTCGCGGATCTCGCGGCGCTCCGCCCGAAGCGCGGCGTCCAGCGCACGCTCAACCTCCAGATCCCCGCCGACGTCCTGGCCCGCACCAAATCCGTTCGGGTTACACTAGCGTTCGAAGACAACGAAGCGGCGGTCCTCGAGTCCCGCGAACAGAAGGTGGAGCTCGGCGACGCCGCGGATGTCCAGAGCGTCTCGGTCAACGTGAAAATCGAATCGGCGTGACGGGAGTGAGGGGGTGCGAATGCGGAACACACTGTTTCTGACAGCGGTCGCGTTGTATTCAGTCGCCTGCGCGAGCAATGTCCCTGCACCCGCGGTCGTTCCTGCTGCAACCCAGCACTCAGCACTCAGCACTCAGCACTCTCTGGACGCCGACCAGTTCCGCAAAGACCTCGAAGACGCCTACGCGAAAATCCTCGCCACGCCGGAAAAACCCGCGCCGGACACGCCGGTCGTCGACATCGAAGCCGCGGCCTCGATTCCGATCCCGCAGCACCGCACCATCGACTCCGCGGTGCGCCTCTTCAGCGTGGACATGAAGGACAGCATCCAGACGTCGCTGCTCCGCTCGTCGCGCTATCGCACCGTCATCGACAAGGCGCTGGCCGATCAGAAGCTGCCGAAGGGACTCGCCTACCTGCCTGTGATCGAGAGCGCGTACCTGCCGACGCTCACCTCGCGCGCCGGCGCGCACGGGATCTGGCAGTTCATGCCCGACACCGCGCGCGAGTACGGCCTGCGCGTCGACTGGTGGGTCGACGAGCGCGCCGATCCCGACCGCTCCACGCGCGCCGCGGCGGCATATCTGAAGGACCTGCACCGGATGTTCGACGACTGGGCGCTCGCGCTCGCCGCGTACAACTGCGGCCCCGGCCGCGTGCGCCGCTCGCTCGACGAAAACGGCGCGACGACGTTCTGGGAGCTGCTCGACGCGGCGGCGCTGCCGAAGGAAACGCGCGGCTACGTGCCGACGTTCTTCGCGACGCTGCAGATCGCGACCGATCCCGAGACGTACGGATTCACGCTCGGCCAGCCGGCGGAGCGCGACGACGACGAGAAACGCGTCGACGTGCGCGGCCCCGTTTCGCTCGCCTATATCGCCGAGGTGACCGGCGTCGACGAAGACGAGCTGCGCGACCTGAACCCCGCGCTGCGGCGCGGCGTCGTGCCCCCGGGACGCGCGTCGGTGCGCGTGCCGGCGAAAGTCGCGGAGACGCTGACCGCGCGCGCCGACACGCTGCGCCAGGACGATGCGTACGTGAAGGTGTGCACGTTCAAATTGCGCGAAGGCGACTCGATCAAGCGCCTCGCCCGCGCCATCGGCACGCAGCCCGAGACGCTCCTCGCGATGAACAACCTCGACTCCGCGAAGGAAGTCTCCCGCGGCGACACGATCTACCTCCCCGTCCGCGCCCGCGAGCTCGGCTCCCTGCTCGCGCAAAGCAACGTTCTCTACGCCGTGAAAAAAGGCGACACGCTGTTCTCCATCGCGAAAAAGAACGGGCTCACCGTGGCGGAGCTGCGCGAGTTGAATGATCTCGGGAAGAAGGCGTCGCTCCGCGTGGGACAGAAGCTGCGCGTGTCTTCGCCGCGGACCCTGACCGCCGGCGGGATGTAAGGTTGCTGAGTTGCTGAGTTGCTGGGTTGCTGAGCTCAGCTTTTAGCAACTCAGCAACCTAGCAACCCAGCAACCCATATGCTAGTTTGCCCGGTCACCATGGCCGAGAGCAGCGACTACAAGAAAACGCTCAACCTTCCCCAGACCACGTTCGCGATGAAGGCGAACCTGCCGCAGAACGAGCCGAAGCGGCTCGAGCAGTGGCGCGGCATGAATCTGTACGAGCTGATTCGCCGCAAGTCGGAAGGGCGGCCGAAGTTCGTGCTGCATGACGGGCCGCCGTACGCGAACGGCAGGATTCACATCGGCCACGCGCTCAACAAGACCCTCAAGGACATCGTCGTCAAATCGAAGACGATGCTCGGCTTCGACTCGCCCTACGTGCCGGGCTGGGACTGCCACGGCCTCCCGATCGAGCACGCCGTCGACAAGGAGCTCGGCTCGAAGAAGAAGGAGCTGTCGCCGGCCGAGTTCCGCCGCACGTGCCGCCAGTTCGCCGCGAAGTACCTCGACCTCCAGCGCGCGGACTTCATCCGCCTCGGCATCTTCGGCGACTGGGACCATCCCTACACCACGATGTCGTTCGACTACGAAGCCGACATCGCCGGCGCGCTCGGCCGTTTCTTCGAGAAAGGCATCGTCTACAAGGGACTGAAGCCGGTGCACTGGTGCACGGTCGATCAGTCCGCGCTCGCCGAGGCCGAGGTCGAGTATCGCGAGCACACCTCGCCCTCGGTGTATGTCCGATTCAAGCTGCTCGATGAATCGCTCCAGGAGCTCGACCTCGGCGTCGAGATCCCGCTGTTCGCGGTCATCTGGACGACGACGCCGTGGACGCTGCCCGCCAACCTCGCCATCGCCGTCAAGCCCGACTACGACTACGCCGTCGTCGAGTACGACGCCGCGCGCTATCTCATCGCGAACGACCTCGTCCCGACGGTCACGAAGAACTTCGGCTGGAGCGACTACCAGATCGTGAAGCTCTTCAAAGGCTCGGCGCTGGAGAACCTCCGCTATCGCCATCCCTTCATCGATCGCGAAGGCATCGTCGTCCTCGGCGACTACGTCACGCTCGACGCCGGTACGGGACTCGTGCACACCGCTCCCGGCCACGGCGCCGACGACTTCAACACCGGCCGCCGCTACGGCCTCGAGATCTACACGCCCGTCAATCATCGCGGCGAGTTCACGCCCGACGTCCCGCGCTGGGCCGGCATCAAGGTGTTCAAGGCCAACCCGCAGATCGTCGAGTACCTCGGCGAGATCGGCGCGCTGATCAAGAGCGAGAATCTGGTCCATCAGTACCCGCACTGCTGGCGCTGCAAAAACCCGGTGATCTTCCGCGCGACCGAGCAGTGGTTCATCTCGATGGATGAGGGCGAGACGGGCCTCCGCGCCCGCGCGCTCGAAGAGATCAACAAAGTGCAGTGGATCCCCGCGTGGGGACGCGAGCGGATGTACGGCATGGTCGAGAATCGCCCCGACTGGTGCATCTCGCGCCAGCGTTTGTGGGGCGTGCCGATCACCGTGCTCTATTGCGAGCAGTGCAACGAGCCGGTCACGTCGCCGGAGTTTTTCGCGAAGGTGACGGAGCACTTCCGCGTCGAAGGCGCGGACGCGTGGTACGAGCGCCCGCCGAGCGATTTCCATGACGCGCCGTGCAAGTGCGGCAGCACGTCCTTCCGCAAGGAGAACGACATCCTCGACGTCTGGTTCGACTCCGGCTGCTCGCACATCGCAGTGCTCAAGCGGCATCCCGATCTTCCCTGGCCCGCGCAGGTGTACCTCGAGGGACACGACCAGCATCGCGGCTGGTTCCAGTCCTCGCTGCTCGTCGGCACCGCGATCGAAGGCGGCGCGCCGTTCGAGCGCGTGGTCACGTGCGGCTTCGTGCTGAACGAAGGCGGCGAGAAGATGTCGAAGTCGAAGGGCGACGCGCTCTCGCCGCAGGATGTGATCAAGCAGAGCGGCGCGGACATCATGCGGCTGTGGGTCGCGGTGAGCGACTACAGCGACGACATGGTCTTCGGCCCGCAGATCATGACGCGGACGAGCGAGGGCTATCGCAAGATCCGCAACACCGCGCGCTACCTGCTCGCGAACCTGAGCGACTTCGATCCCGCGACCGATGCCGTGCCGGTCGACAACCTGCTGCCGCTCGACCGCTGGATCCTCGACCGCGCCAGCCGCGCCGTCGCGCGCTGCCGCCAGGCGTACGACGAGTTCGAGTTCCACATCGTCTATCACCGCATCCTCGAGCTCTGCACGGTCGATCTGTCGTCGATCTATCTCGACGCGTCGAAGGACACGATGTACTGCGACGCGCCGGAATCGCGCGAGCGGCGCAGCGGACAGACGGCAATGTACGAAGTGCTGCGCGGCATCGCCGGCGTGATCGCGCCGATCCTGTCGTTTACCGCCGAGGAGATTCATGAGGCGATGCCCGGCGAGAAGGAAGCGTCGGTGCATCTGACGGACATGCCGAAGCTCGACGTCATGCTGTCCGCCGAAACCGCGAACGCGTGGCAGCGCCTGCTGCGCATCCGCGACGCGGTGCTGGCGGTGCTTGAGCGCGCGCGCGCGGCGAAGGAGATCGGGCAGTCGCTCGAAGCCGACATCGCTTTGTCTGGCAACGTCGACGACCTCGGCGTCGATCTCGCGAAGCTCTTCATCGTCTCGCACGTCGACATCCGTCCCGCCGACGATGCGATCGCGGACTCGGTCGAAGTCGAAGGACTCGGCCGCATCGGCATCGCGTGGTCGCCCGCGCGCGGAGTGAAGTGCGGACGCTGCTGGCAGTATCGCGAAGAGGTCGTCGAAGAAGGCGGACTTTGCGCGCGCTGCCGCAAAGTCGTCGACGAGCTCGCACCGAACGAAGCTCCGACCGTGTGACCGCCTGCTACACTAGCGGCACGCGTTTCTTGCGAAGGAGGTTTTTGTGGCGAGCAATATCAAGAAGGTGAAGAAGGTCGCGAAGAAGGTGGCAAAGCAGGTCAAATCGGCGGCCGGCGATGCGTACGACGCCGCGGCGGACTACGCGAAGCCGATCGTGAAGAAGATCAAAAAAGCCGCGAAGCCGAAGGTGAAGCAGCTGCAGAAGGCCAGCAAGCCGATCGCGAAAGCCGTCGCGAAAACCGCGAAGAGCGTCGCGAAGGATGCGATCGCCGGCGCGGCGAAGGGCTTGAAGAAGGCAGGCAAGAAGATCTGACCTCTTGCGCTACGCCGATCTTCATCTCCACACGTACCACTCGGATGGTACCCGTTCCCCGAAAGAAGTCGTCGACCTCGCGCGCGTTCACCGGCTCGACATCATCGCCATCAGCGATCACGACAACCTCGCCGCGTACTACGAGATCCAGCCGTACGCGGCCGAGTGCGGCCTGACGCTGATTCCCGCGATCGAGCTGTCGTGCGAGTTTGCAGGCGTCGACGTTCACGTGCTCGCGTATGCGTTCGATCCGCTCGATGAGCGGATCGACGCACGCCTCCGCGGGTTTCGCGAGGCCCGCCACCGCCGCGGTTACGCGATGGTCGCGCGCCTGCGCAGCCTCGGCTGCGACATCAGCGCCGACCGCGTCGACCAGCTTGCGGCCGGCGGCGCGATGGGACGCCCGCACGTCGCGCGCGCTCTCGTCGAAGCCGGCTACGTCTCCTCCGTGTCCGACGCGTTCGACCGTTACCTCGGCACCGGCAAACCCGCGTACGTCGAGAAGGAACGCTTCACCATCGCCGAAGCGGTCGCGCTGATCCGCGATGCCGGCGGTCTCACGTCGATCGCGCATCCGACGCTCTACCCCGATCACGAACATCTCGTGCCGCGACTGCTCGATGATGGCATCGACGGGGGCATCGACGGCGTCGAGGTCATGCACCCCGACGTCGACGCGCTCAACCGCGAGCGTTACACCAACCTCGCGCGGTTCCGCGGCAAGCTCATGACCGGCGGCTCCGACGATCACGGCACGGTCAAGAAAAAGCAGACGCTCGGCACCGTGCGCGTGCCCGAAACCATGATCGCGCCGATCATGGAGCGGCTTTGACCGGCGGCGACTTCACGTACTTCTCGAGCCAGTTGTCCATCTCCCACATCATGTGCAGCACCGACTCGCGCGCGCGATAGCCGTGCGCTTCGTACGGCAGCATCACCAGGCGCGCCGTGCCGCCGAGGCCTTTCATCGCCTGGTAGAGACGCTCGCTCTGGATCGGGAACGTGCCGGTGTTGTTGTCGTCGATGCCGTGGATGAGCAGCAGCGGCTCGTTGATCTTCTGCGCGTGCGTGAATGGCGACATTTTGATGTACGTCTCGGGCGTCTCCCAGAACGTCCGCTCCTCCGCCTGGAAGCTGAACGGCGTCAGCGTGCGGTTGTACGCGCCGCTGCGCGCGATGCCGGCGCGGAACAGATCGCTGTGCGCGAGCAGGTTCGCGGTCATGAACGCGCCGTAGGAATGTCCGCCGACCGCGATGCGGTCGCGATCCCCGACGCCGCGCCGCACCACCTCGTCGATCGCCGCCTGCGCTCCCGCGACCAGCTGCTCGACGTACGTATCATTCGGCTCCTTCGCCCCCTCGCCGACGATCGGAATCGCCGGGTTGTCGAGGATCGCGTAGCCGCGCACCAGCCACGGCATGGGTGACATCGGACTCACGCGGATGAACTTGTACGGCGAATCGGTGAGCTGTCCCGCGGCATCCGCGCTCTTGAACTCGCGCGGATACGCCCACATCAGCACCGGCAGCCGTCCGTCGCGCGCGGGATCGTAGCCGGGAGGCAGATACAGCGTCGCGCTGAGCGAGACGCCGTCCGCGCGTTTGTACTGGATCAGCTCCTTCTTCGCGCCGCTCAGCTGCGGCGTCGGATGCGGGAAGCTCGTCAGCGCCGCCACCGTGTTCTTTCGCAGATCGCGCAGCATGTAGTTCGGCGGGTCGTTCACCGCCTCGCGCCGCGTGATGAGCGAGCGCCCGTCCGCCGCGAGATCCACCGGGTACTCGAAATGCGGCGCCTCGCTGCGCCACAGCGTCGACGGCGTCTTCGTCTTCAGATCGAACGAGCGGACGAACGGACGCAGCCCCTCGGCGGAAGCGCCGTCGCCGAAGAGATAGATCGACTCGCCGCCGTTCGTCGTGCGCAGCACCCACGTTCCCTGCGGCGTCATCCGCTTCACCGGCGATCCAGGATCGGCGTACGCGTCCTCGGACGAGCGATCGAAGAGCAGCTCCGCCGCGCGCGCCGGCGTGGCGGGACGCAGACGCCACGTGCGCGTCCGGCGCGTCTTCCACCACGACTCCTCGACGAGCGCGAGGTCATCGCTGCCCCACGTGATCTCGTCCGCGCGATACGCCGTCGTCGCGAGCTGCACCGGCTCGCCGGTGAACGGCGCGGCGAGCATCACGATGCGGTCGCGCTGGTCGGCCTGCGCGCGCGGGTTGCCCTTGTCGAGCGCCTCCAGCCAGAACAGCGTCGCAGGCTTGTCCGCGCGCCAGCCCGCCTGACGCGGACCTTCGCGCACGGCGTCGAAGTCGGTCGGCACCGCGTCCGCGAGCGGCACGTCGGCGATCAGCCGCACGACCTTCCCGTCGCGGTCCCACACTTCCATCCTTCGCGGAAACTGGAATTCCGTGGTGACGTACGAGAACGGACGGTGCGTCGTCTCGACGAGCAGATACGCGCCGTCCGGCGACGGCTCGATGCGCGTGACCATCCCGCTGCTGCCGATCGTGCGCGCGGTGCCGTCGAGCGACACCAGCGCGACGCTCGACTGCAGGTGATGCTCGAACGTCGACTCGTCGTACGCGTTCGTGAGCAGGTCCTGGTACGTGCGGCCCGGCGTGCGGCGTCCGAGGTTTTCCTGGATGACCGGACCGGCCGGGACTTCGGGCGCTCGCGGCGCGTCGCCGCGCACCGCGGATACGCGCGCGACGAAGCCGTCGTTGCCTCGCCACATGAACGGACGCGAAGGATGACTCGAGTTGAGCACGACCGTGCCGACGCGCGACGCCGCCGCGTTCGCAGCGTCGATGACCCACAGCTCGACGCCCGACGCCCCGGCGTGCGTGAACGCAACGCGCGCTCCGTCGGGCGACCACGCCACCCAGCGCGCGCGCAGGCCGGACGGCAGTCCGCTGATCTCCTGTCCTCTTTCCCCTTTCCCCGCCGCGGAGAGGCGCAGCAACCGCAGACCGCGCCAGTAGTTGCTGCGCGTCTGTTCGTGCGTGCGCGGATTGAAGCGAATCCCCGCGAGCTGCAGCTCCGGCTGCGAGAGATCGGAGATCGTCAGCAGCGGCGGCGCTTCGAGCAGCACGCCCCAGTCGCCGGGGCCGGCGCTGAGGCCCGGCGTGAGCGGGGCGTCGACGAGGGCGGCCAGCTCTTTCGGCGGCGTCTGATACGTGTCCTCGGCGAAGACAGCGAAGGAGAACAACAGCGCGAGCAGGATCGACGTGGCGCGATTCATGCCGGAACGATATCAAACGTGCTGCGACCGCTCTTCTTCGCGCTGCTCGCGCTCGCGCTTCTCGGCGACGCGCGCATCTTCCTCTTCGTCGCGAACCGGTTCGTCTTCGGCAGCCATCTCCACGAGAAGTCGCCGTGGAAGTTTCTGCTCTACGTCGTCCCGCCGCTGCTGCTGATCCTCACCCTGCTTTTCCGGCCGCTGCATCGCTGGCTGGATGACTTCGCGCCCGAGCCGCAGCTCCTCGCGCAGATCGGCGCGACGTGGCTGCTGATCGCGGCGAGCGTCGGCCTGTACTGGATCCTGGACCGCATCCGTGTGCTCTGGATGCGGAAGGAGCCGGTGCGCGGAACGAAGACGCTGCCGTCGGAGATCGTGAAGCTGCGCAGGGCGCACATCCCGTCCGCGTTCCTTCGCAGCCTCGGCGCGCACAACGACGTCTACGACATCGAAGTCACGCATCATGAAGTGGAGATCCCGAACCTGCCGCCGGCGTTCGACGGCTACCGCATCGCGTTTCTCACCGACACGCACATCGCCTCGTTCATGCGCCGCGCGTTCTATCGCGAGATCGTGGCGCAGGTCGCGCGCTTCGATCCCGATCTCATTCTCCTCGGCGGCGACTTCGTGACGTGGGAGCGGCACATCCCGCTGATGGCGGAGCTGCTGCTGCCCGGCCTCGAGGCGCGCGACGGCGTGTACGCGGTGCTCGGCAATCACGACTACTGGGCCAACGCCGACGGCGTCGTCGCGGCGATGACCGCGCGCGGCGTGCGCTTTCTCATCAATCGCTCGATCGACGTGCAGCGCGATGGCGCCACGATCGCGGTCGCCGGCATCGACGAGGTCTATCGCGGCACGCCCGATCTCGACGCCACCTTCGCCCGCCTCGGCCGCGACGTCCCGGTCATCGCCGTCAGCCACCATCCCGACATCGTCGAGACGATCGATCGACGCGTCGACCTGCTGGTCTGCGGCCACACGCACGGCGGCCAGATCCGCTTTCCCTTCTTCGGCGCCGTCGTCGTGCCGTCGAAACACGAGTCGCGCTACGCCAGCGGATTTCACCGCACCGACCATGTGTTGCTGTACGTGAGCCGCGGAATCGGCGCCATTCCGCCGGTGCGCATTCTGTGCAAACCGGAGGTAGCGACGTTCACGCTGCGGCCCGCATCCCATGCCGACGAGATTGTCCGAAATCTGGCCCGCGATTGAGCGCGCCGCGCGCGAAGAGGGCGTGCTGCACGTCGGCGCGAGCGGCATCGACGACGCGCACGCATCGCTGTTCGCGCAGTGGATCGAGCGCGGCCATCACGCGACGATGGCGTATCTCGCGAAAAACGCCGCGATCCGCGCGCATCCGCGCGAGCGCTTCCCCTGGGCGCGCTCCGTCGTCACGATCCTCGTCCCTTACGCGCCCGAGCGCCCGCACGCGCCCGCAAACGCGCTCAGTCATCGCGTCGCGCGCTACGCCCTCGGCGACGACTATCACGACGTGCTCGATCGCATCCTGCGCCGCTTCGAGTCCGCGCTCGACGGCGCGAAGAGCTGGCGCTACGTCGACACCGGTCCGCTCTCCGATCGCGCGTACGCCGCGCAGGCCGGCCTCGGCTGGATCGGCAAGAACGGCATGCTGATCCACGAAGAGCACGGCTCGTACTTTTTCATCGGCACGCTCCTCACGTCGCTCGAAAACGACATCGCCGCCGCCACCGTCGCCGATCGCTGCGGCACGTGCACGAGCTGCATCGACGCCTGCCCCACCAACGCCATCCTCCCCGACCGCACGATCGCCTCCGCCGACTGCATCAGCTACGCGACGATCGAACATCGCGGCCCGCTCCACCCCCACCTCGCCGCGCATCTCGACGGCAACGCCTTCGGCTGCGACATCTGCCAGGAAGTCTGCCCCTGGAACCGCGCCCCCGCTCCCGCCCACCCCGCGTTCACCCCGCGCGACGAATACCGCGCCACCCCCGTCACCGACCTGCTGCGCTACACCCAGTCCGACTTCTCCACCCTCTTCCGTCGCAGCGCCATCAAACGCGCCAAACTCGCCGGCATGCTCCGCAACGTGGAAGCGTTGACAGAGGGAGAAGGCCGAGGGATGCTGAAGGAATGAGCAAGCGGATTACGGTGGAGGAGCTGCGGGAGCACATCGCCGAAGTGAAACGCGGCGAGACGCTGACCCTCGTGGAAGGCGATACTCCGGTCGCCACCATCTCGCCGCTCAGGACTGGCGTGAGAGTCATCCGCCACGATCCGGCGCTTCGCCTGCAGGACTTCAAGCCCGGCCCTCGTCCCAAACGGCTCGATTTCGACGCGGTCGAATGGCTCATCGACGAACGCGAGCGCGAGCGCTCGGGGAAGAAGTACGGTTTGTGATCGCCTATCTCGACGCCTCGGTCCTCATGCGTCTGGTCCTTGGTGAAGAGCACCCGTTGGAGGAGTGGGACCAACTGCAACTCGGAATCACGAGTGAGTTGACGCGAGTGGAAGCAGCTCGCGTGATCGACCGCCTGGAGATCCTCGGAGTGTTTCAGGACGATGAAAGCGATGAAAAGCTCGCTGAAGTCGCCGACATCCTGAAGCGGGTCGACATCATTCCGCTGGACCAGCGCGTTCTTCAGCGCGCAAGGGAACCGCTACCCACGGTGCTCGGCACTCTCGACGCGATTCATCTCGCATCCGCCTTCCTTTATCGCGAAGCGCAGCCGGACGACGAGCCGCCGGTCGTACTCGCAACGCACGATAAGGCTCTGGCAACGGCAGCGCGAGCACTCCGCTTCAAGGTCATCGGCGCGCCCGCCGAGTACTAAAGCTCGAACGCGCGACCTACGATCGACGGGTCCACCGAACGGTCCAGGTACTCCCACACCGCCAGCGCATCGGGATGGTTCGCGATGGGCGGGGCGAGGCGGCGGGTTTCGGGGTCGTTGATGATGATTCGCGCGCGGCGGTACCAGTGCATGGCCTCCTCGGGATTGAGGCGCAGCTCCTCGCGGACGCACTGGATCAGCAGGTACTGTTCTGCGGGGATTCCGGAGCTTTCGATCTCGCGGTACTCGGGCGCGAGCTGACGCGCGCGGGCGCGAATGATCTTCAGCTTCAGGCGCAGCGACTGCGTGTCGAACGCGGCGCGATTGATCTCGCAGAGGTGGCCGATCGCCATCCGCAGCAGCTCCGGCTTCTCATTGATGTACAGCCCCGCGCGCCAGGTCGAAAATCCGCCGCTGATCGCCTTGAGCGCGGTCCACATCACCTGGCCCGCGACACTGATCTCGATCGACGAGCGCGGAACCTGGAAGCGCAGCATCGCCGACGAGCCGCGCAGCAGCTCGCCCGGCATCTCGATGCCCGCGCCTCGAGCGCAAATGTTCTCGATGCGCACCTTCTCGCCGGCGAACGTTCCTTCGAGGAGCGGCGCGAGGAAGAAGCGGTCGGTCGAGCGAAGCTCGTCGATCCGGCTCGAGCGATTCGACGCGTGGAGCTGCGCGATCAGCGCCTGAACCGCCTCCGGCGGACCGTACGTGCGCGCGCCGGAGACATAGCGCCCCGGCCCCTCGGTCTGCGTCCAGACGATCATCGCCTCCAGCGAAAGCGGCGACGCCCGCAACGCGTCGACGGCCAGCCGCAGCGACGCCTTCGTTCCCGTCTCCAGCGGCTTGTCGTGACGAAACCGCGCGCCCTTCTCCGAGATGTCGCACACCGCGACCTGTGACCCGGCGAAGGTGCCGTGGAGCGGCGGCGCGAGCAGAAAACGCTCTGCCGTTCGCAGATTCCGTGCTGCAGACTCGTGCATCGACATGTCGGGAATTCCGTCACAGCTTACACCGCGGCGGGTCCGATTCTGTGATATCGCTCACGTTCATGGACCGGCAATTCGACGTCATCACCTTCGACTGCTACGGCACGCTCATCGACTGGGAAAGCGGCATCGCCGGCGCGTTTCTGAGCGCGGCGCGCGAGGACGGCATCGAGCTTCGCCGCGACGACGTGCTGCGCGCGTACGCGGAAATCGAGCCGGTCGTCGAGCACGAGCAGTTTCGACTCTATCGCGACGTCCTCACCGAGACCGCCTTCCGCGTCGCGAAAGCGCTCGGATGGCCGCTCGCCTTCGAGCGCGCTGCGTTTCTCGCCGATTCGCTCGCCGACTGGAAGCCATTCCCCGACACAAACGCCGCGCTCGAGCGCCTGCGCGACGCCGGCTATCGCCTCGGCATCCTCTCGAACGTCGACGACGCGCTCCTCGCCGCGACGCGGCGTCACTTCACCGTCGATTTCGATCCGATCGTCACCGCGCAGCAGGTGCGCTCGTACAAACCCGCGCCCGCGCACTGGCGCGAGGCGCGCGAGCGCATCGGTGACGCGCGCTGGCTGCACGCGGCCCAGAGCAACTTTCACGACATCGTCGCCGCGAACGCGCTCGGCCTCCCCACCGCATGGGTCAATCGCCACGGCGAAACGCCGCTGCCCGGCGGCACGCCGTCGTACGAAGTGCGCGACATGGCCGGACTCGCGGAGCTGCTGGCCTAGTACATTGCGCGCAACTTGTTGAGGTGCTTCGGGAAGTGCTTCACCGCCTCGATGCGGTCGAAGTGCAGAGTGTCGTCGACCACCGTCAGCGCGTCGAGCGGCACGGACTGCGGCAGCTCCGCCGCCTCCATCGCGAAGAGTCCGTCCAGCCCTTCATCGTCTTCGCTGCCCTCGTTGTCGAGCAGCAGCGCCTCCATCATGTTCTCCGGCCCGAGCGCGTTGAGCTCGGCCTCGAGGTTCTGCATGACCGTGGGCAGATCGGACAACGCGTCGGCGAGACGCTTGCGCGATTCCTCGTAGGTGATGTCGAGCTTCGAGCCGGGATCGAAATTGTCGATCGTCTTCTTCACGCCGCCGACCGTGAGCGCCTCGCGCTCGTCCCCGGCGGTCGGCACGTCGTCCATCAGATCGGCGTCGCCGTAGCGCGCGTAGCCGGCGATGACCACGAGCCGCACTTCGCGCTCGGTGGCGAGGATCAGGTGCTCGTACGGATCGCCGTCCTTTCCCTTGATCACGAGGACGTCGGCGTACTTGCCCGCTTCCAGCGTGCCGAGGGACTTCTGCCAGCCGACGGCGGCCGCGGCGTTCTTCGTCACGGCCTCGACGAGGGCGCGAGCCGGAACCTTCACCTTCGCGTTCTGAATCGTCAGCCACGCCACCTTCAGTTCCTCGAGCAGGTTCTTCCCGCCGCTGGGAGACCAGTCGCAGCCGATCGTGAAGCGGCGGTTCTCGAACTTCTTCGGATCGATCGTCTTCCCGTAGAGCAGCGTGTTGCTGAGCGGCGACCAGACGATGTGACAGCCCAGGCCGTCGAGCGAGGTGAAGTCTGCGTCATTCAGCGCGAGGCAATGAATCGCCGCGACGGAGTTCGCGAGCAGCGAATTGCCGGTCATGTCGACGTAGTGCTGGCGCGTCTTGTCGTCGATCCCTTCGCAGAGGTGGTAGAACAGCGCCGCCTTCCGATTGCCCGCGGCAGTGACGGATTTCCGGAATGCCTCCACATCCTCGGACTTGGTCGTGTTCACGTCGGGAATCCGCGTCGACGCCGCGGGCAGGTTCTTGTCGCCGGTGGCCTCGAAGTTCCGCACCGCGCCGGTGAAGTACGGCAGCGTCTTCGCGTACATCGACTTCATTCCCTGCACCGAAGTCGTGCCGCTCGCCAGCGCCTTCGTCTCGACGTACCGAACCACCGCGGGGATCGTCGGCGCGTAGCTCGCGACCGCCTTCACCGGCATCTTCACCTGCTCGGCATAGCTCGTGTCGCGCTGCCACTGCCCGCGGTTGTCGTACCGCTTCGGCACTTCCCACGGCGCGATGACGTTGTAGACGAGATGGTTGTGCAGATCGAGCATGCCGGGATAGAGCGTGCCGCCGGTCTGCGTCGGTTTGACGTCCTTGAATCCGTTCGGCGCGGCGGCCGTTCGCGTCTGCACGGCGACGATCTTCCCCGCGCGGATGTAGAGCGCGCCGTCGTCGATGACCTCCCCCTCCACCGGCACGATTCGCCCGAGCAGAACGAGCGGCGGGGAGTCGAACGCATTGAGGGCCATCAGGCCCGCGGACATGAGGACAGCTTCTCCCGCTTCTTCCTCGAACGAGCTCATCTTGCCTCCGATATGCCGTCATTGTAGTCCCGCAAAAGTTACGGGTATGGAAAGCCGTTCAGGCGTACACTCCTTCCTAAATCCAAAATTGGAACCAGGAGGCTTTCCATGGCTGAGGCATCACCTCTTCGTGCAATCTTCTTTGACGCGCGCGACACCCTGGGCAACGTCGACCGCCCGGGTCATCTCGTACCGTTCCGTCCCACGACCGAGCAGTTGCTGGAGTCCGTGAAGGCGCTTGGCGTGAAGATCGGCGTGATCACGAACCTGCCCAAAGACGTGAGCGCGGAGCAGGGAAAGCGGATGGTCACGGATGCAGTCCTGTCGCAGGATCCGAAGAGCGGGAAGGTCCGTACCATCGAGGACTACATCCCCGCGGACCACATCCTCACGAACCATGAAGCAGGGGTCTCGAAGCCCGACCCGCGGATCTATCGCAAGGCCGCGGAGCTCCTCGGCGTCAAACCTTCCGAGGCGCTGTTCTGCGGGGAAAACCTCCCGGAATGCCTCGGCGCCGCGGCGGCGGGATTCAACTATCAGCTCAAGCCCTTTCCTCCGGGCCACGAATTCCTCTCCGCGCTGATCACGAAGCTGGGCGGCTCGAAAGTCGACAGCGGACGCGCATTCGAGGCGCTCTTCGAAATGGAGCACCTCCTCGGCGAGCGCATCTTCGCCATCGGCAACGCGTGCTGCAAGGCGCTGAAAGCGCAGGACCCGAAGGCGCCGATTGCCGACGGCGTGCGCGCCGCGATGGGCATCTTCGTCTACCTCATCGATGCCTTCGCCGACCCGACGCATCTGCGCGCCGAGGAGGCCGTCATTCCGCTCGCCGTCGCGCGCGGCATGGATCCGAAAGTCACGCAGTGGGTGCTCAACCACCACGAACAGGCGCGCGCGTACTGGCACTGCATCGACGTCGCGTGGAACCGCATTCTGAATGGCGACGCCGACGACCGCGCGATGGCGATCGGCGACTGGTGGCGGTCCACCGAGGCGTTCGTCATTCTGTTCGAGCACCACGCGGTGCGGGAGAACAACGAGTTCTATCCGACCGCCGGCTCGTTCTTCACCGACAACGACGACACGCTGCTGATGGGAATCATCATGCAGATGGGCTGGCGCGACATCGGCCCGTTCGCGGGACTCGTCGAGTCCGCGGAGAAAGCGCTCGCCGGCGGTGGCGCGGAAACGGCCGCGGCGAAGATCCCGATCAAAGGCGCGGCGAAAGCGAAAACCGCAAAAGCACGCACGACAGCGCGTCCGCGCGCGGCGAGGTGACGCCATGTGGGAGTTCACCAAACCCGACACGCATTTCTTCACGCCGCAGCAGCGGAAGCAGGTGGAGGCGTTGTTCGAGGCCATCCTTCCCGGCTCCGACACGAACCCCGGCGCGAGCGACGCGAACGCCGTCGAGTACATCGACACGCTGCTGACGATGGACCACGACACCTACTACGCCATCCCGCAGATGCGGACGCTCTATCCCGTCGGACTCCTCGTCGCCGAAGACGCCGCGCGCCGCATGTTCGCCGGTCGCGGCATCGCCGACCTCACGCTCGATGAGCGCACCCAACTCCTCGAGAAACTCGCCGCCGGAAAAATCGAAGGCACGTCGTTCGCGGCCGCCGACCAGCAGCGCTTCTTCAACGAGCTCCGCACGCGCTGCATCGAAGGCTGCTTCGCCGACACGCGCTGGGGCGGCAACAAAGAGTCGGTGATGTGGAAGTGGTACGGCTGGACCGTTCCGCCGCAGGACTTCCGGCGCTCGAAGGCCGTCGCGGAGACGGCCGGGCCGGCGTTGAAGATCAAAGGGGAAGCGAAAACGAGGCGAGGGAACGAGGGGGTGCACCCGAAACCGAAGTCTCGGAGAGTCCGGCCATGACCACCTTCAAACACCCCGACGCGATCATCGTCGGCAGCGGCGCCGGCGGCGGCACGGCCGCCCACGTCCTCACCCAGCGCGGCTGGAACGTCGTCGTGCTCGAGAAGGGCGAGATGTGGCGCGCCGACGATTTCCTCCCCTTCGACGAGCTTCACTTCCGCGAGCACAAGGCGCTCATCCCGAAAGTCGACACCGACCCGATGACCTACGCCGGCAAGTCGGACAACGAAACCATCCGCAGCGAGCGATGGTGGGAAATCGAAATGGTCGGCGGCTCGACGATGGTGTGGGATGCCAACTTCCCCCGCTACGCCGACGAGGACTTCGCGGTCACGAAGTACCTCGACATGGCCAGCATCCCCGACTCGAAGAACATCGACATGGTCGACTGGCCGTGGACCTACGACGAGTTCCAGCCGTGGTTCGAGATGGCCGAGCGCGACTGGGGCGTCTCCGGCAAGGCGCGGCAGACCGTCGGCAAGAAGGGCGCGAAGCCCTGGTCGCAGGAGCGGACGCGCGACGGCTACGACTACGCGATGGAGCCACTGCTGCTGCACGGCTCGACGAAGTTTCTGATGGACGTCTTCGACAAAGCGGGCATGCCCGCCTACGTCGGCCCGCGCGGCATCAACTCGCGCACGCACGACTCGCGTCCCGCCTGTTCGTACTGCGGCTACGACCAGTTCTTCGGCTGTCCGTCGAACAGCCGCGCCAACGCGCAGAACACGGTGCTCGTGAAGGCGCATCACAGCGGCCGTCTCGATCTCCGCTCCGGCCACTGCGTGACGCGCGTCGCGCACGAGCACGGAAAAGTGAAGGGCGTGTACTACAAGACCGAGCCGCACGGAGAGGAGAAGTTCCTCGGCGCGAAGGTCGTGATCCTCTCCGCGCAGCCGATCCAGTCCGCGCGTCTCTTCCTCCTCTCCGGCGTCCCCGATCCACACGACATGGTCGGGCACTACCTCACCTACCACCCGAAGGGAAACCTCGACGTCACGTTCAAAAACATGCCGGTGTGGGACACCGGCCCCGGCTTCCAGCCGCGCACTGCGGTCGGGAGTCTGCAGCTGCGCGACCTCTACGTCATCAGGGACAAGAAGACCTACCTCACGAAGGGCGGCAAGTTCTCGATCTACGATCCCTACACCTGCATCCCGCCGCTGCGGAACATCAAGGGCGCGTCGTACGGCGCGAGCAATCCGAACGTCTGGGGTAAAAACCTCGTCAGCTATCTCGAGGAGCAGCGCTCGCAGGCCGGGCTCTCGTTCTCGTTCACCGGCGACGCGATGAGTCTTCACTCGAACCGCGTCGAGCTCGATCCGGTGGTGAAGGACTCCTGGGGCATCCCCGTCGCGCGCACGTACTATCACCATCACCGCTACGACACCGATCTCGCGAAGTACGCGCTCGACCGGATGATGGAAGTGCTCTCGCCGTACGGCGCGGAAGTGCGCAAGTTCGATCCGCAGAAGGAAGACAACCCCGGCTACGGCCACGTGCACGGATGTTTGCGCGCCGGCATCGAGCCGCAGCGCTCCGCGATCGACTCCAACTGCCAGTCGTGGTCGGTGAAGGGGCTGTACGCGATCGACGGCTCGTTCATGCCGACCGCCGGCGCGTCGAATCCGTCGATCACGATGATCGCCAATGCCTACCGCGTCTGCACGCAACTGCCGAAGCCATGAAGATCATTCACGATCCCGCCCGCAGTCCGCACGCACCCGAGACCGCGCGCTACGGCCTCCTCGGCGCGATCGTCGCCGGTGCCGACGCGCTCCGCCTGCCGGTGCGACTCACGTCCGATGGCTATGCGGTTGTCATCGAGGAAGACGTCGCCGGCAAAACGCTGAAAGAGCTCCGCGCGATCGACTTCGGCGCGAACTTCAAATCGAATGACGGACAGCCGTTCGCGTATCGCGCGCGCATCGAGACGCTGCCGATGCTGCTCGACTATCTCCCCGACGACGTCTGGTACGTCATCGACCTGAAGGACGCGAAGACGAAACTCGCGCGCACGGTGGTGAACGCGCTCGCGAATCGCGGCGTCGACGATCACGCGATCGTTTGCTCGAATGAGCCTGCCGTTCGCGCCGAGGCACGTGCAGCGTCGCCGCGCATTCTCGTCGCCGCCGAAACGCCGGGAGACGTCGACGCGGTCGTCGTGCCGCTCGACGCGTTCCTCGCCGATCCGACGCTCGGCGCGGCCGCGCGCCTCGGCGCGATCGTCGTCTCGCCGCCGTCGCGATTCACCGCCGGCGACTACGCGCGCCTCCGCCGCGTCGCCACGATCTGGGGCATCACCACGAACTCCGTGCTCGACTCCGCGACCGTCACGCGGCCGGGCTGGGTGTGGGTCGACGAGAAGTGGGAGCAGTCGGCGGCGAAGCACGAGGACGTGAATGCGAACACGTGGCACCTCGGGTACGCGAAGTACAACCCGAAGCGTTACTGCCACGTCTATCCCGACAAGGGACTGCACATCAAGATCAAGGAGTACGACGGCCCGATCGACACGAAGCCGACCGGCGATCCGGTGCAGGATGAGCTGCACCGGCTCACCGAGGACTCGTGGTCGGCGATGCGCACCTGGCCGTTTTACTCGGGCGGCGGCGCAGGATTCGCGCCGGGCATCCGCGGCGACTTCTCCGCCGAAGTCGACGTCGAGAGCATCGCCGCGCAGCAGGCCACGACCGTCGAGATGGCCGCGCTCAACGTCGATCCCGCCGCGCATCACACGCCGTGGAAGGAAAAAGACGGCAAGTGGGTGCCAAACTATCCGACGTCGTTCCGCGACAAAGCCACATTCTTCGATCCGCACGGCGCGCCGCCGTACGTCGGCGTCGAGCATGACGAAGACGACGGCTGGCGCATCAACTGGAACCTCGGCACCGACTACGACGCGAACCAGTACGGCAAAGCCTTCGGCGACGGCCGGCAGCTCACCGGACGCATGCGCCTCGACCGCCGCGGCGTGCACTGGGCCGCGTTCTATCGTCCGAAAGGTCTGAGCGGCGCCGCGGACTGGATCTGCGTCGGCGCCGTGCGCAACGAATCGCTCAACTCCGTCGTCTACCTCCGCCTCGCCGGAAAACGCTGGCGCCAGGAGAACCCGGCGAATCCGAGCGAGTACATGCCCGTCATCCCCAACCACTTCACCTTCCGCAACTTCAAACTGACGCGCTACGTGCAGCCGTAGCGCGCAAAGGAGAGCAGCCATGCCCATCGATGACATGCAGGTGCTGAAGAATCTCGCGCGCGAAATCCTCTCGGCCGGCATCCAGGAATCCGACCTCGAAATGTTCCCGACGCCGGAACAGCAGGCAGCCGGCGACGCGCTGATGGCGCAGCTCGCGATCGACTGGCCGGCCGGCCTCGCGCCGGTGCCGAAGCCGATCACGCCCGCGCCGAGCCCGAACGCGGCGCTGCCGCAGTGCGACGTCGTCATCGTCACTTGGACCGTCGACGAGCTGATGGCGCTCGCGGACGTGTTCACGCCCGGATTCAGCCGCGACAAGTATTACCGCTACGCGCGCTTCTACGCCGAAAAGTACGACGCGCAGATCCGCAAGGGCGCGCCCGCCAAAGTCGCGAAGCGCCTCGGCAGCTACATGCCGGCGAAGGTCGGCGATCTCAAGGTCCTCTGCATGAAGTCCGAGCTGCACATGAACCAGGACGGCATCGAAGACCCGAACGATCCGGGCAACGCCACGCTTCCGGTGCGCGACTTTTTCGATCAGATCATCGAGGAGACCGGCGCGCGCTGCATCATCACCGCCGGCACCGCGGGCGGCGTCTACACCGCGCAGGACCTCGGCGACGTGGTCGTGACGCGCGGCGCGAAGTTCCGTCTGAACCGCGAGTTCAAGAACGCCGAGTACGCCGGCAAGACCTACACCGATGACTGGGACGTGCCGACGAAGTACTTCAAGAAGGCCGAGGAGCTGATGGCGGTCAACAAGAACGAGCTCGAGCCGGCGTACACGCCGCTGCTCCCGCCGACGGCGTACTACACGCCGCGCGAGCTCAACCTCGTCCCGCGCTCCGAGCGCCAGCCGATTCCCGCGATCTGGCTCGACGGCGCGGAGATCCCGAAGCTCGGCATCGGGAAGAAGATGCCGAAGTTCCATCCCATCCTCACCACCGACTTCTTCGAGTTCGGCACGTCGACGAACAAGCTGGAAGAAGAAGGCAGCGCGTGCGAGATGGGCGACGCGGTCCTCGGATACGTCGTCGATCAGCGCCGCAAAGCCGGCAAGCCCGCGCCAAACTGGATCGTCGTCCGCAACTGCTCCGACCCGCAGATCAACGGCGAGCTCGTTGCCAAACCGTCGAAGATCAGCCAGCAGGCGCTGTGGGCCGTCTACTACTACAAAGGCTACGGCTACTGGACCAGCGTGAACGGCGCGCTCGCGTGCTGGGCCATCATCGCGGGTCTGAACGATGAAAGTCATGGTTGAGGCCTGAGGTGAGCGACAACCGCATTCCCACCGAGGTCGAGCTCGTGTACGAGCTGATGCCGTGCAACGCCATGCGCGTCGCGCAGGAAACGGTGCAGAAGGAAAAGCACGCCTGCGCGTACTTTCGCCAGTGGGGTACCTACAACAGCTACGACTACGCGACGCCGGGAGCCCCGCTCGAGCGCGGCATCAATCAGAAGTGCACCTACGTCGGCCGCGCGGCGATGCTCCCGGAAATGCTCAGCGGCTGCCGGAAGACGCCGATCCTCGCGGTCGGCATCAACCCGAACCTCCCCGGCTGGTGGACGAAGACGCGCAGCTGGATGAACCCCGACTTCGATGACTACAAACAGTACGCGCACTACTTCCGCTATCGCGAGGTCTCCAAGCTCGCGATGCCGATCGACGACTACACGAAGTTCGGCGGTCCCGCGGAGCCGAATCCGTTCGACGACGTCGAGCTGAACGTGCCCAGCGACGCCGCAGGCCTGCGCTCGATCAGCATGGAAGAGCAGGCCCAGGGGATGTACCGCACGTATCAGGGAATCCTCGACGACTTCGCGAAGGAGATGGGGTGGGCCGATCACAACCTCGTGGTCGGCGAAGATCTCGCCTACGCGAACATGGTCGCGTGTCCCTCGGCGAAGTGGACGACGAAGGCCAATCCCGACGATCCGAAGCTGCCGCCGATGACGAACCGCCAGCGCGACGGCATCCTCGACGAATGCTTCGACGAGCGGCGCTACTTCCTGCGCCAGCTCTTCCAGTCGCTGCCGAGCGTGATCCTCGTGTTCAGCCAGAGCACGGCGAACGCGCTCATCGGCGCGCTGAAGGGCCGCTTCTCGGCGGGCAACCCGCAGCCCGGCGAGCCGGTAACGAAGCTCATCGAGCGCGACATCCGCCTGCACTACGGCGAAGCCGGCGGCACCGTGCTCGACGCGATCGTGCTGTTCGCGCCGCATCCGACCGGCGATCCGCAGAACTGGAAGATCGCGCGCCCAAAGTTCATGCAGCGCATGGCGCAGCTCGGCGCGTCGGGCCGCCTGAAACTGAATCCCGAGACGAAGCATCTCGCGCGCACCGCCGGCTCCTGCACGTTCTGTACGATGCTCGAGATCGGGAAGTGTGACTACGTGAACGAAATCGTGCCGCTGGAGACGCCGCCCGAGCTGATGGCCGCGCCGGCGCCGTCCGAAGCGCCCGACAAGCCGGTCCAGAATGCGATGATGGAGGCGTTCCACGCCGACCTGCAGCGCGAGCGCTCGAGCTGGGATCTCGCCGACGACGCCGTCAACAGCGATTCCGCGAAGAACATCGGAGAGTGATCGATGCCTGATTCAGGCGAGGTATTCGTTTCTGCATTCTGCGACCGCGAGGAAGACCACGCGGCCGCGATGCAGCTGCTGCGCGATCCCGTCGAGTACGAAGGCGTCGTCGAGGGATACGCGTCGCGCGAGGCGATCAAAGAGCTGACGTCGAGAAAGATCGTCGTCAGCGTCGTGAAGTCGGAACAGCGTCACGGCGACGATCCGCTCGAGCGCCGCTCGAAATACACCGATCCCGCGCTCATGGATCGCCTCCTCGAGCTCGATCAGAAGGCCGCGCCGCCCCCGGCCGCCAACTCCGCGCTGGAGTCCCTCGGACCGGAAAGCGCGGAGGAGCCGGAAGGCCCGCAGGCGTACAAAGTCGTCTTCGACGGACCGATCCGCCCGCGCTGGCGCGCTCAGCTGGAGGCGCTCGATGCCGAGATCGCGGATCAGACGCAGGGCGTCTATCGCGTCTACGTCGATCCCGAAAACCTCGAGGCGCTGCGCCAGCTGCCGTTCGTGAAGGACGCGAAGCCGTACGAGCTCGCCGACACCGTTTCGTCGAGCGTGCTGATCTCCATCGACGACAAGAAGCAGCAGCAGGAATCGGGCTTCGAGCTCGCGGGCGCGGAAGAGCCGGAGCCCGAGACGTTCGACGTCATCGTCGGCCGCGAGCGCGATCTCCCGCGCATCGTCGACTTCATCAAGTCGCGCCCGGACGCGGAGTACGTCGAGGAGTCCTCGAACGCCGTCCGCTTCCGCGCCCTCCCCGACTCCGTCGTCCTCGCGACGGTGGCAAAGATGCCGGGCGTGCAGCGCGTCGTGCACACGATGCAGCCGACGCTCTACGTCGACCACGCGCGCGCGATCGTTGGCGTGACGAAGATCAATCAGGCCATGCCGCCGAAGCAGTGGACCGGCGCCGGCGAGATCGTCGCGGTGCTCGACAGCGGCATCGACGCGACGCACCCCGACTTCGAAGGGCAGTTCCACGTCGACCCGATCTCGTTCCGCAACTGCAGCGTGGTCGACAACGTCGGACACGGCACGCACGTCGCCGGCATCATCGCCGGCACCGGCAAGAAATCGGACGGCGCGATCGTCGGCGTCGCGCCGGGCGCGAAGCTCGTCGTGGTCGGCATGGTCAATGAGTCCGAGGTGCCGCAGATCCCGCTCGACATCGGCGAGCTGCTCAAGGTGGCCGTCGACGCGGGCGCGAAGATCATCAACGCCAGCTGGGGACGGCGCCTCGGCAGTACTTACGACTCCGGCTCGCGCAGCGTCGACAAGTTCATCAGCGAACATCCCGACATCCTCGTCGTCGTCGCTGCGGGCAACGAAGGCAAAGCGCCCGACGGACGCTACGAGTTCAGCAGCATCGGCGCGCCCGCGACCGCGAAAAACGTCCTCACCGTCGGCGCCTGCATCACCGACCGCACCGACATCACCGGCACGTGGGGCACCGTCTTCGGCGCGCTGTTTCCCGAGAAGAACGCCGCCGACGATCCGGTTTCCGGCGATCCCGCGAAAGTCGCCGGCATCAGCAGCCGCGGACCGACCGACTACGACAGCATCAAGCCCGACATCCTCGCGCCCGGCACCTACATCCTCGCGCCGCGCGCGAAGGGCTTCAAGAAGAAGCTGCAGTGGAAGGCGTTCGACACCAATGACTACGTCTACGTCGGCGGCACGAGCATGGCCACGCCGGTCGTCAGCGGCCTCGCGGCGGTGCTGCGCGAGTACCTCCGCGTCGAGCGCGCAACGCCGAATCCCTCGGCGGCGCTGCTGAAGGCGATCCTCATCACCTCGACGAAGCAGCTGCCCGAGCGCACCAACGATCCGCGCACGAAGAAGATCGGCTACCCCGACTTCGACCAGGGCTTCGGACGCGTTGACATCAGCGCGCTCGTCTCCGGCCGCCTGACGTTCGTCGACGTCGCCAACGACTCGCCGCTCGCGCTCGAGAGCCGCGTCCCGCCCGGCAGTCCGCGCAAGTCGTCACGCACGTACAAGCTCACGATCGCCGACGGTCCGCCCGCGCCGCTCGTCCTCACGCTCGCGTGGACCGATCCGCCCGGCAACGACATGCAGAACAACCTGCAGCTCGACGTCCGCGGCGGAGTCGATGACGTGCTCCTCATCGGCAACGCCCAGCACATCTTCCGCAAAGACCCCGACTTCGACGACGTCAGCGCGAACGGCATCGTCCTCGACAAACGCAACAACGTCGAACAGATCCGCATCGAGGCCGCGAAACCCGGCGAATACCTGGTCCGCGTCGCCGCGCACAACACCACGCTGCCGCCGCAGGGCTACGCACTCGCCGCGGTGGGGAACATCGACGGAGATTTCGCCTAAACCTCCACGATCATCGCCGCGGCTTCGCCGCCGCCGATGCAGATGGCGGCGAGGCCGCGTTTCGCCCCGCGCTCGTGCAGCGCGTGGATGAGCGTCACGAGAATGCGCGCGCCGCTGGCGCCGATCGGATGCCCGAGGGCCACCGCACCGCCGTTCACGTTGATCTTCTCGTGCGGGATCTTCACGTCCTTCATCGCCGCCAGCGCCACCGCCGCGAAAGCCTCGTTGATCTCGAAGAGATCGATGTCATCGACGGAAAAGCCGGTCTTCTTCAGCACGATATCGATCGCCTTCGCCGGCGCGGTCGTGAACCATTCCGGCTCCTGCGCCGCCGTCGCCTGGGCGACGATGCGCGCGATCGGCGTCAGCCCGTTCGCCGACGCGTACTCCGCCGACGTCACCACCAGCGCAGCCGCGCCGTCGTTGATCTTCGACGAATTCGCCGCCGTCACCGACCCGCCGTCCTTCACGAACGCCGGCTTGAGCGTCGTCATCTTCTCCAGCGGCGCCGCGAACGGCTCCTCGTCGTCGATCACCATCGACTTCCCTTTTTTGCCCTCGATCTCGACGACCGCGATCTCCTTTTTGAACTTCCCGTTCTTGATCGCGTCCTGCGCGCGGATGTACGACTCCTTCGAGAACGCGTCCTGCTCCTCGCGCGAGAAGTTGTACTTCGACACGCACGCCTCCGCGCACATGCCCATGTGCTTGTCGCCGTACGGATCCCACAGGCCGTCGTGGATCATGAGATCGACGATTTTGCTGTTGCCCATGCGATAGCCGCCGCGCGCCTGCGGCAGCGCATACGGCGCGTTGGACATCGACTCCATGCCGCCCGCGATCGCGATGTCGTACTCCTCGCAGCGAATGTCGTTCGCCGCGTACATCACCGCCTTCAGTCCCGAGCCGCAGACCTTGTTGACCGTGACCGCGCCCGCGTGCACCGGAATGCCCGCGTAGATGCCTGCCTGCCGCGCCGGCGCCTGGCCGATGCCCGCCTGCAGCACGTTGCCCATGATCACCTGCTGGATCCGGTCGGGCTGCACGCCCGCGCCTTCGAGCGCGCACTTGATCGCCACCGCGCCGAGGCGCGGGGCCGGGAGAGAGGAGAGCGTGCCGAGAAACGAGCCGATCGGCGTCCGTGCGGCTCCGAGAATGACGATGTCTTTCATGGTTCGCTTTCTATCATGGTTGACCGGTTGATATGATCCCGCGGCCTCAGAGTACAGGAGCCAACCGCATGCCCACATCCTCCATCACTGACCGCCGGATCCATGTCCAGCCGGCGGAGGTCCACAACGTCCTGTCGCGGCACATGCTCGCCGACGGGTACGACATCGTCATGGATCTGAAAAAGTCGAAGGGCTCGTGGGTCTTCGACTCGCGCCGCGGACGCAACGTCCTCGACTTCTTCACGAACTTCGCGTCAGTCCCGGTCGGCTACAACCATCCGAAGATGGACACGCCGGAGTTCCGCGAGCGCATCGCCGACGCCGCGATCAACAAGCCCGCAAACTCCGACATCTACACAACCTACATGGCCGAGTTCGTCGAGACGTTCGCGCGCATCGCCATCCCGCACGCGCTGAACAAGCATCTCTTCTTCATCGAAGGCGGTTCCCTCGCCATCGAGAACGCCATCAAAGCGGCGTTCGACTGGAAGATCCGCAAGAACTTCAAAAAGGGCTATCAGTCGGAGAAGGGCACGCAGGTCATGCACCTCCGCGAAGCCTTCCACGGCCGGAGCGGCTACACCCTCTCGCTGACCAACACCGCCGACCCGCGCAAGACCCAGTACTTCCCGAAATTCGACTGGCCGCGCATCGACAACCCCAAACTCTACTTCCCGACGAGTGAAGCCTCGCTCGCCGACGCCGAGCGCCGCGAGGCGGTCGCGCTCGACCAGGCGAAGCAGTTCCTGCACGAGCGGAAAGACGACGTCGCCGCGTTCATCATGGAGCCGATCCAGGGCGAAGGCGGCGACAACCAGTTCCGCCCCGAGTTCTTCCGCGCCATCCGCCAGCTGTGCGACGAGAACGAAATGCTCCTCATCTTCGACGAGGTGCAGTCCGGCGTCGGCATCACCGGGAAGATGTGGGCGTTCGAGCACTACGGCATCGAGCCCGACCTCTTCTGCTTCGGCAAGAAAACGCAGGTCTGCGGCTTCGCCTCCAGCGATCGCATCATGGAGATCGCCGACAACGTCTTCGTCGTCTCCTCGCGCATCAACTCCACCTGGGGCGGCAACCTCACCGACATGGTCCGCTCCCAGCGCTACTTCGAGATCATCGACGACGAGAACCTCGTCGACAACGCCGCCAACGTCGGCTGTTACTTCATCGGCGAGCTCGAACGCTTTGCCGAAGACTTCCCCAACCTCGTCACCAACGTCCGCGGCCTCGGCCTCATGGCCGCCTTCGACCTCCCCAGCGGCGAAGTCCGCGACAACGCCCTCGCCGCGTTCATGAACCACGACGTCATGGTCCTCTCCTCCGGCCACCGCTCCGCACGCTTCCGCCCGCCCCTCAACCTGTCGATGGAGGAAGCCGCGGAAGGGATTCGCAGGATGGAGAAGGCGCTAAAGGAGCTTTAGCAGCGTCGCCGCCCCCGCCGCGAGGATCACGACCGGCTCGGGAACGCGCTTCGCGAACGTCAGGACGAGGAGCGCGGCGGCGCAGATCGCGACCGTCGGGATGTCGATGAGCGCGCGTTTCGCGAGCACGACCGCGGCTCCCGCGATCGCGCCGGTGGCGGCGGCGGTGATGCCGTCCACGAACGCGACGACGCGCGGGTTGCCGGCGATGCGTTCGTAGAATGGCGCGGGTCCGACGACGAAGAGCCAGCAGGGGATGAACACGCCCGCGGCGGCGACGAGCGCGCCGGGCGTGCCGCGCACGAGGTAGCCGATGAACGCGACCGTGATCACGACCGGGCCGGGAGTGATCATCGCGATCGCGACGGCGTCGAGGAACTGGCGCTCGTCGAGCCAGCCGTACTCGCGCACCACGCCGCCGTAGAGAAATGGCACGATCGCGAGGCCGCTGCCGAACACGAACGCGCCCGCCTTCAGGAAGAACCATCCGATCTCGAGCAGCGGCACCGCGAGCGCCGGCGAGCGCACGCCGATTCGCGCGATGAGCACGGCTACGCCGGAAACGAGGATCAGCGTGAGCACCTCGCGCTCCGTCACCGCCGTCGCGATCGCGTTGGCGGCGAAGAGCACCCATAGCAGCGGATCGCGCAGCAGCGTCAAACGCGCGAGCTTCCACGCGCCGCGCGCGATCACCGCGATCACCGCCGCGCCGATGCCGTAGAACGCCGCCGCGAGCACCATCGACATCGCGGGACCGGCGCGCGTGTAGAGCAGCGAAAGCGCGAGCACCATGACCAGCGACGGCAGCACGAACGCGATGCCAACCAGCGCCGCGCCGAGCGCGCCGCCGCGCAGCCACCCGAGGTACATCGCCAGTTGCGCGGCCAGGGGGCCGGGGGCGAGTTGCGCGAGCGCGAGGCCGCGGATGTAGTCCTCGCGCGTGAACCAGCCGCGCGTCTCGACGAGATCGCGCTGCATCGCGCCGGCGAGCGCGATCGGTCCGCCGAAGCCGATCGTGCCGAGGCGGAGGAAGTACAGCAGCAGTTCGCGGAGCGTCATCGCAATGCGGATCGCAGCTCGTCGTACAGCAGGATCGACGAGCGAACGCACTTCTCCCAGTCGCCGAGGTGCAGGCTCTCGTTCTCGGAGTGCGCGTTGCACGGCGGATCCTCCACGCCCATCAGCAGCAGCGGCGTCCCCTCGAACGCCGCCGCAAACGCACCCACGAACCCGATCGTGCCGCCCGAGCCGATCATCTCGACGTCGCGGCCGTACCCAAGCGTCAGCGCGCGCCGCGCCGCGTCGAACACCGGACCGGTCGCGCCGGTGATCCACCACGGCACGCTCTTCACGAGCGTCGCGGAAACGAGCGCGTGCTTCGTCTCGATGGCGTTGATGCGCGCCACGAGCTCCTCGCCCGCTTCACGCGAGTCGCGCGGCGGCACGGTGCGCAGGGAGAGCCGCGCGCGTGCCGACGCCGCGATCTGATTGAACGACCGCGCGACCGGCGGGGCGTCGAAGCCGATGACGGTGATGGCCGGCTTCGTCCAGGTGTCCTCGCGCGTGCCGAGCAGGGCGACGCCGTCGAGGACGCCGAGGTCTTTTCGGAGTGCGGCGGCAGAGCCGCCGCTATCCAAAGCGGTGGCTTTGCCACCGCACTCCGAGATGATCCCGCAGAGGATCGCGATCGGATCGGGCACTGCGCCCGAGCCGCGCCCGCTGTGCAGCGGGCGCTCGAGACACCGCACCTCGACGTCGATCATGCACATCCCGCGGAGACGATACGTCAGTCCCGGGATTCCGGTGTCGGCGTTCGGCGTGTCCGCGAGCACGACCGCGTCCGCGCGCAGCAGCTCGCCGTAGCGCTCGAGGAACGCCGGGAGGTTCGGCGAGCCGATCTCCTCCTCTCCCTCGATGAAGAACTTCAGATTGCACGGCGGCGCCCCGCGCCAGCTCGCCGCCGCAGCGACGTGCGCGAGCACGCCGCCCTTGTCGTCCGACGCGCCGCGCGCGAAGAGGCGCCCGTCGCGCTCCACCGGCTCGAACGGCGGCGTGGTCCAGCGATCGAGCGCGCCGACCGGCTGGACGTCATGATGGCCGTAGATCAGGATCGTCGGCGCGCTTTCGACGGCGCGCACCTCGCCGTACACCGATGGGTGTGCACCCTCGACTTCGAGCAGCCGCACGCCGCCGATGCCGTGTTTCTCCAGCAGCCGCGCCGTCGCCTCGGCGGACGCGCGCACGGCATGGGGATCCGACGCCGACACTCCCGGAATCCTGCACAGCTCCTCGAGATCGGCGCGAAATTCGTCGCGCCGCCGCGTGAAGCGATCGAGCGCCGCGAGCCGCGCGATGTCGCGCAGATGCCCGGCGTCGTGCTCGCGCATCATCGCGACGAGCTTCGCGAGCGACACGCGGCCGGCGTTCCCGAACGTTCCCTCGCGCGCGAACGCCGCCTCGTCCGCGCTCTCGAGCAGGGCCACGCTCCGCGCCCGCGCCTCGGCGAACGCGCGCATCGCCTCGCCGAGGTCCTGATCGATGTACCGCCGCTCGCGCGCGAGCCGCTCGCCGTCGAGATCGCGCAGCAGCGGGTCGTCCTTCCGCAGGAGTTGTTCGATCCGCACGGCATATCCCTCGGCCTCGATGTCCCGCAGATGACAGACGTTCTCGACGATCGCGAACTCGTCCGACATCTTCATCTTCGCGTCGAAGACACCCTCGATCAGCTCCGCGACGCGCTTCGGGAAATCACGCACGTCATTCACAAAACCTCCTGACCACCTTCACCAGCGCGTCCGAGCAGGCAACCACTTCGTCGATGCGCACGTATTCGTCGATCCCATGCAGCCCCGCGCCGCCCGGCCCGAAGACGATCGACGGGATCCCCGCCGCGCCGAGAATCGCCGCGTCGGTCCAGAACGACATCGCCCGCGATTCGGTGTGCACGATCTCGCCGAGGATGCGCGGCAGCGCGTGGTCGCGCGGCGTCACGTACGGCGATCGCGTGAACAGAAACTTCGACGTCGCGCGAAACTTCGGATCCTCGGCGCGCAGCTCGTCGAGCAGCGACTCGGTTTCCGATCCCAGCACGCCCGCGGCTTCGCCTTCGACGGTGCGCCTCTCGACATGCAGCGTACAGCGATCGGGATACGTGCTCAGCTCGCGCCCGCCGCTGATCAGCGATGCGTGCAGCGACGGCCTGCCGAGGAGCGGATGCGGATGCGCGGCGAACGAGCGATCGAGACGCTCGAAGCGCGCGAGCACGCGCCCCATGTGCGCGATCGCATCCACGCCATCCTCGGGGCGGCTGCCATGCGCCGCAACGCCCTCCGTCGTCACCTCCACCCACTCGAACCCCTTGTGTCCGATCCCGATCGCGAGATCCGTCGACTCCGTCACGATCGCCGCATCCGCGCTCCACTCCTTCACCAGCGCCTCCGCGCCGATGCTCGCGTACTCCTCGTCGGCCACGATCGCCACGATCACCGAACCGCGGTGCAGGCCCTCGTCCGCGAGTTTCCGCACCGCGCCGAGAATCGCCGCCACGCCGCCCTTCATGTCCTGCGAGCCGCGCCCGTACATCCGCCCGTCACGCTCCACCGGATCGAACGGCGCGGACATCCCCTCGACCCCGACCGTGTCGCTGTGCCCGCACAACATCAGCGACGGACCGCGCGTCTTTCCCTCGAGCACCGCGACCACATTCGCGCGCCCCGGCGCCGCCTCCTCGATCACCGCATCGACGCGCATCGCGCGCAGCTTCGCCGCGAGGTACCGCGCGATCTCCGCCTCCCCCGCGCCCCCCGGCACGAGCGACGGATTCACCGAGTCGATGGCGATGAGATCGCGAAGGATGTCGATCATGAAACGCTCCGCTCATACGCCATCACCGCCGCCGCCGCATCCTGGAATCCGGCGCCCGTCGAGTCGAAGATGATGACCTCGTCATCGCTGCGACGACCCTTCACCTGCCCGCTCACGATCGCTCCGAGCTCCGCCCGCACATCCTCGCGCGACATCACACCCGCCGCGATCGCCGCGCGCAGATCGCCGATCGTCGCGCACTGCTCGAGCACATCCGCGACGATGACCGCGCTGCGCATCGCCTCCGGATCGATCTCCGACTTTTCCGGATTATCCGCGCCCACCGCCGCCACGAACGTCCCCGGCACGATGTCGCGCAGAAACGCCTTCTTCGACGTCGTGCAGGTGACGATCACGTCCGCCGCCCGCTCGCCCACCTCCGCACCATGCCGCTCCGCGAATGCCTCCGCGCGCACACGATCCGCATCGACGACACTCACCTGCTCGATCGGCAACACGCTCCGAATCGCCTCGAGCTGCGCCGCCGCCTGCTGCCCGCAGCCGTAGATCATCATCGACCGCGAATCCGCGCGCGCCAGAACCTTAGCCGCCACCGCACTCGCCGCCGCCGTCCGCTGCTTCGTGACCTCGATCGAGTCCATGATCGCGAGCGGCGCACCATTCGTCGCATCGAACAGCACCAGCACGCCCTGAATCGTCGGCAGCGGCGCATTCCCCGGAAAGTTCGCATTCAACTTCGCCGCAAAGTACTTCCCGTACGTCGACGTCTTGATGTGAAACGCCCCCCGCTCCGCGTGCGTGCTCAGAATCCCCGCGTGCAGCCGCCCCTCCGCATACTGCCGGAACGCCTCCTCCACCGCCGCGATGCAGTCGTCCATCGAAACGAGCGCGTTGTAGTCATCGCCGCTGAGGATCTTCACCGCGTCACGGTAACGGGGAACGGGGGCCGAGGCTAGGAAAGACGGCGCGCGCTGGGAAACAACCCGCTGTCATCCCGAGCGTGAGCGAGGGACCCGGGGCTCGGGTGGTGCTGCGGGGAACGTGCATCGCGCCCCGCCCGCCCGGGTCCCTCGCTCACGCTCGGGATGACATCGCGCGAAACTCCGCCGGCGTCACTCCGAACTCTCGTCGAAACGCCGCGGTGAAATGCGACTGATCGTAAAACCCCGCCTCCAGCGCAATCTCAGCGATCGTACGCCGCGACGACGCCAGCGCATTCCGCGCATGCTCCAGCCGAAGCCGCCGCACATACTCGCCCGGCGAACAGCGCAGATGCGTCCGGAACCCGCGCACCAGACTCGCCGGATGCACCCCGCCCGCCGCCGCAATCTCGGCCAGCGACGGCCGCTCCGCCCAATGCGCATGAATGAACTCGCGCGCCTCCCCCACCCACCGCGGCACCGCGCCATTGCGCACCCGCGACGCCGCCCCGATCAGCTCGAGCACCAGCCCCTCCGTCGAAATCGCCGACGAGTCATCCCACGCGCGCAACTCGCGATGAATCCTCATCGCAATCGCCTGCCCGCTCTCGCGCGGCACCCGCCGCGTCGTCTCGAACAGCGAGGTGTACGCGCCCAGCCGCGCCACCGCGTCCTGCGGCACCCCGATCAACACACACCGCGTCCCCGTCGGCGCATACCGATTCGCATGCCGCACCGCCGGCGGGCGCACCATCACGTCATACGGCGCGCACTCGAACGTGCGTCCATCGACCGATTCCTCGAACGCACCTCTCACCGCAAAGCACAGCGCGGCCTCGTCGTGGCCATGGCTCGGAAGGGCGCGGGAGGGTGTGTAACTCGTCTCGACGACGACGAACGTGCCGGCCTGCGCGACGTGCAGTTCACGGCCGAGGGTGAGAGGACCGGGCATGGGTGTGAGGATTATAGATGGCGCGCAATGCAAGCGAGGTTGGCACGCGAGGTTGCCGGATTTACACGCGAGGATGTGAGTTTTGCACGCGAGGATGTGAGTTTTGCACGCGAGGATGTGAGTTTTGCACGCGAGGATGTGAG
>Ga0070700_100000037_pt1 | contig 109998 bp, 106 predicted proteins | sample KBSK5101metaG_FD_65456 | JGI IMG/M metagenome (GOLD analysis project Ga0070700, IMG submission 65456) | Corn, switchgrass and miscanthus rhizosphere microbial communities from Kellogg Biological Station, Michigan, USA - KBS K5-10-1 metaG | ecosystem: Host-associated > Plants > Roots >...
CGCAGTCACGCGGTCGCGCGGTCACGCAGCAGTACCTACCGCGTGACCGCGTGACCGCGTGACCTACTTCTTCTTCGCAGCAGCCACACTCTTCCGCGCTGGCGCACGACGCGGCGCCTTGCGCCCCCCATTCCCCAGACTCCTCGCCAGCACCGCAAGCAAGTCCACCACCTCCGCTCCGTCCGAAGACGACGCCGGTTCCTCGGCGACGCGGATGATGTCGGCGTGTTTGCGTTGTTTTGCGGCGACGAGTTTCTCCAGGCGCTCGGGGTAGTCGTCGGTGAGCTCGCGGAGGTCGAGTTTTTTCGCGCGGCGCGCGATCACGGCCTCGAACTTCTTCACGTCCGCGGGTGCCGCCTTCGCGGCCTTCGGCAATCCGACGTCGGCCGGTTTGCGGATCTCGTCGGCGAAGCGCATCGTCTGCGCCATCAGGATCCCGTTCTCCGACAGGATGGCGACGAGGTACTCCTTCCCGCGCATCACGAACGACGCGATGCCGGCGTATCCCTTCTTCTCCATCACCTCGGCGAGCAGGCGGTACGCCTTGTTCGTGCCGCTGTTCGGGACGAGGAAGTAGCCGCGGTTGAAGTACACCGGATCGATCGAGTCGCGGTCGACGAAGAGACGCAGATCGATCTCGCGCGACTTGCGCGGCTCGACGGCCTCCAGCTCCTCGTCGGTGACGACGACGAATTTCTTCTTGTCGATCGCATAGCCGCGCACGATGTCGTCATCGTCGAGCGGCTTCTCATCCTTCGAACAGACGTAACGACGCTCGACCGTCGCGCCGTCGGGACCGACCATGCGCAACGCGATTCCATTCGAGCGCGTGGCGGAGTAGAGCGCCACCGGGACCGTGACGAGGCCGAACGAGATCGTGCCGCTCCAGAAGGAGCGGATGCCGCTCGGTTGTCCGCTTTCGATCTCTTCCGCTTCTTCAGGCATGTCGTTTCACCTTTGCGAGACTTGCGGCGAGCACGTCGTCGAGATCGTCGGTTTCCTTCGGCTTGCGCGGGCGGAACATCTTCAGCTTCGGCTTCCCGCCCTCGGCCCTGGTCTCGATCAGTTCCATCACCCGCGCGCGATATTCGTCGCGGAACTCCGATGGATCGAGCTCGCCGTGCAGCGCGTTGAGGAGCTGCTCCGCCATGTCGAGCTCTTTCTTCTGCAGCGGGCGTCCGGCCGGCGGCTTCAGCGCGTCGGCGGAGATGATCTCGTCCGCGTTGCGCAGCGTGATGAGCATCAGATAGCCGTTCTCTTCCTTCAGCGCGCCGACGTACTGGCGATCGCGCATCACCCACGTGGCGATGCCCTCGCGATTCTTCTTCGCGAGCGCCGCCGCGAGCGCAAAGTACGCCTTCGCGTCGCCGTCGGGCCCGAGGTAGTAGGGACGGTCGTAGAACCGCGGATCGACGTCCGCGGGATCGACGAAACGCGTGACCTCGATGTCGCGCGAATCCTTCGGCTCGAGCTTCTCCAGCTCCTCATCCTCGAGCACGACCATCCGCCCGCGCGCGATCGGATACGCTTTCCGGATCTCGCTGTAGTCGACCGGCTCGCCGCTCTCCGAGCTCACCAGCTGCTGCTTCACCGGCTGCTTGTCGGTCTTGTGCAACAGCCGGAAATGCACCGTCCGCTCGGTGACGCCGGAGTAGAGTTTGACGGGCAATTTGACGTTGCCCGCTTTGATCACGCCTTTCCACATCGCACGTGCAGCCATGCGGTTCAGAAATGCGCAAGTCGGGCCAGTTTGGAGGGCGGGCGTCTCGCCCGCCAGGCGGGCGGGACGCCCGCCCTCCTCACTTCACGTAAATGCGCACGGACTCGCTGCGGCCCTCGCCGTCGGTCGCGGTCACGGTGTGCGCGCCGGGCGCGAGCGGCCATTCGGGCGCGACGGTGCGGCCGTCGATGCGCCAGGTCACGCGCGTGGCTGAGATCGCTCGCAGGCGCAGCGTCTGGAACTCGAGGCGGAGCGTTGGATCGATGAGGTAGGTCGCGCCGTCGGCGGGGTTGGCGATCTCGAGCGCGCGGCGATGCACGGTCTTCGACGCGAGCGTCGCGCGCGGCTGCGTCTGCCGAGCCCAGGCGCGGTATTCGACGGGCCAGTCGATCGTGTCGGCGTGGTGCCACGAGCAGAACTGCGGCGCGGCCTCGGTCGGCAGCCATTCCTTGCGCACGGACTCGCAGTACGTCGACGGACGGAGCCCCGACAGCGAGCAGATGTCGATCGACTCGGCATTCGGCGGCGGCTCGACGATCGGCGTGGAGTCGCCGATGGGGAGGCGTCCGCGCGCGCGCTGCATCGCGGCGAGCATCACGCCGTGAAAGATCGGCGCCGCGCCGGTGAGGCCGCTCGAGCCGCGCAGCTCGCGGCGATCGAAGTTGCCGACCCATACGCCGACGGTCACGTCTTTCGTGTATCCGATCGTCCAGTTGTCGCGATACGAGCTCGACGTGCCGGTCTTGACCGCGACCGGGAACGGGAAGTCGAGGCTGCCGCCGGTGCCGAATGCGTAGGCGCGGGCCTCGGGGTCGGAGAGGATGTCGGTGATGAAGAACGCGGTTCGCTGGGAGAAGAGTTGCTGGGTTGCCGGGTTGCTGGGTTGCTGTTGAGCGAGCAGCATCGTGGTTTTGAGCTGCTTGCCATTTCGCGCGAACGCGGAGTAGGCCGTGACGAGTTGCTCGAGCGTGACTTCGGCGTCGCCGAGGGTCAGGCCGAGGCCGTAGTAGTCGGCGGTGCGCTGCAGGCCGGTGAAGCCGGCGTTGCGGAGCATGCGCAGGAGCGACTCGGGGCCGAGCTTCACGAGCGTCGCGACGGCGGGGATGTTCTGCGAGCCGGCCAGCGCGGCGCGGATGCGCAGCGGTCCGCGATGGCGGCCGTCGTAGTTGCGCGGGGTGTAGATGATGCCGTGCTCGGCGGTCGGGAAGTTCGTCGGGACGTCGGCGACGATGGTCGCGGGCGACGCGCCGTCTTCGAAGGCGAGCGCGTAGGTGAAGGGCTTGAGCGTCGATCCCGGCTGGCGCGGCGTGGAAACGCCGTCGATCGCGCCGCCGAAGCCGTCATCGAAGTAGTTGCCCGAGCCTTCCCACGCCAGCCACTCGCCGGTCGCGTTGTCGAGCACCGCGACGGCGACGCTGTGCGCGCCATGCTGGAGGAGGTCGGCTTTGTGCGCTTCGATGATGCCGGCGACGGTTCGCTGCAGGTTGGCGTCGAGGGTTGTTTTCAGGGTTGCTGGGTTGCCGGGGTGCTGGGTTGCTAAAACCCGCTCGATGAAGTGCATGGCGAGAGCGGGTTGCGCGGTTTTGGCGAACTGCAACCGTTCCGCGCGCGCGTGCTCGCGTTCCTGCGGCGTGAGGTCCATTTTCGCGAGGATCATCCGCTGCCGCGCGCGCGCGCTGTTCGGGTTGCGCAGCGGGTTGAAGGCGCTGGGGCGTTGCGGGAGCGAGGCGAGGAACGCGGCCTGCGCGGGGGTGAGCTGTTCGGGGCCACAGCCAAAGTACGCGCGGCTGGCGCGGGACACGCCGTTGATGCGATTGCCGTACGGCGCGAGGTTGAGGTACAGCGCGAGGATCTCGCGCTTGCTGTAGCGATGCTCGAGGCGCAGCGCGAGCACGGTCTCGCGCCACTTCGACCGCAGCGAGCGATTGCGCGACTGCAGCACGAGCTTCGCCACCTGCTGCGTGATCGTCGAGCCGCCTTCGACCACGCGCCGCGCGCGCACGTTGTGCAGCGTCGCCCGCGCGATCGCCAGCGGATCGACGCCGGGGTGTTTGTAGAAACGCCGGTCCTCGGCGGAGATCGTCGCGTCGGCCACGCGCGGAGGAATCGTCTCCGCGCGCAGCCATTGCGTGCGACTCCCGCCCGCGGCGAGCGGCTCGTACAGCGGCTCGCCGTTGCGGTCCGTGATCGTGAGCGAGGTCGCGCCGTCGATCGGCGGCACGGGGCCGAGGCGGAGCCAGAGCGCGAGCGCGATCAGCGCACCACCAACCACCAACCACCAACGCTTCACTTCTGAACCTCCACGGTCACCGTCCCATTGCGGCCGAACACTTCGGGCTCGTACATCTCCTCGGCGTGCGTCGGCGCGGTCACGAACGTGCCCGCCGTGGTCGCGCGGACGAGGTAGCTGAACTCGTGCGTGCCTTCGCCGAGGCGCGTGGCGAAGAGGTTCACGCGATCGTCGTGGCGCTCGACGTAATCGAAGCCGCCGCGCTCCCACCAGTCATACCAGGACGCAGCCTCCTGCGTCGACTGCGTCTGCGCGAGCTGCGACGCGGTCGTGGCGAACCACGTTTCCACCGGCTCGGTGCCGGCGGGAATCGGATCGGTGATCGCGACGTAGCGGCGCTCCTTCGTATTGCGGATGCGGATCGTCACCTGAATCAGATCGCCGGCCTTGAACTTCGTCCCCTGTCCCTCGCCGTTCTGCAGCGAGTACCAGCGCTCGACGCGGAATCCCTGATCCATCGGCTGGTAGCGCAGCACGTTCGCGGCGTAGCGCAGACGCATCATGTAGAACAGCGTGCCCGTTCCCTCGCGCGTGAACACGGCGGGCAGCTGCTGTCCCGCCGGCGCCTTCGCGAGGAGCTGGCGCATCGAGAACTCCTTCGTCACCGCCTGCGTCGAACGGCCCTTGAACGTCTCCGTCGCGAGCGTTTCGCTTCCGAGCGCGACCTTCGCGAGGAAGTCCGGCACTTCGGATTCGTACTTGCGGTAGTAGTCGACGAGCGCTTCCATCGCCCACGCGTTTTCCTGCGTGTTGCCCCAGCGGCCGTCCTCGCGCACTTTCATGAGCCAGCGCACCATGCGCTTCACGATCTCTTCTTCCGAGCCGTGGCGCACGAGCGTGCCGAGGGCCATCGCCGTCGAGCGGACGTTCGAGTTCCAGAACCAGAGGAGGTACGGATCGTTGAGCTCATTGACGAACGCGTTTCCACCCTCCGGCAGAATCGAGTTCATGATCCGGCGCTTGAGATCCGCCGGCCGCGCGCCCGTCTCCTTCTTCGCGATCATCGCGTCGAGGAGATGCGTGAGACCGAACACCGGCATGCGATCGCGGTACTCGTAGACGCGGTTGAGGTGACTGTCGACATTGCGCCCGCCCTCGGCGAGCACCTTGATCGCGAACGCCTGCCACGCGTTGAAGCCCGGACGCCATCCCTCGTTCGGAGGCGGCGGCTGCGAGAGCGCGCCGTCGAGGAACGTGTAGGCGCGCTGCAGCATCGCGTCATCGACGCCGTACCCGAGGCCCTTGCCGCGCTGATACACGTGCATCACGTAGCTCGACAAATACGGAGACGACGGGCCGTAGCAGTGGCTCGGCCAGAACGCGAATCCGCCGTCGCCGCACTGGAAGCGCTTCAGCTCATCGAGATTCGTCTGGACGGACTCCTTCTGTTTCGCCGGCTCGATCCCCGGCAGCTGGAACGCCGCGCCGAGGTCGGTGATGAGCATCAGTCCGAGGGCGCGCGACGAACGCTGCTCCGCGCAGCCGTACGGATATTCGACGAGATACGCCGCGCCTTCCGAGAGTCCGATCATCGCGGTCGATGAGAGATCGACGCGCAGTCCGCCGAAGCCCGGCACGACGTCCGCCGGAATCTCCACCTTCTCTTCCGCGCGCGGCTTCGCTTCGCCGTACGCGGCCACGGTCTCCGGCGAGACGAGCACGCGCACGGGGATGATGTCCTCGAACGCGTCGTTCTCGCGGCCCATCGCGACACGCATGCGGATGCGCGCGTTGCCCGCCGACTTCGCCTCGGCATCGAAGCGGACTTCGGTCGAGGAGCCGGGGGAGACAGACAGGATTGTCTGTCCTCCACTCAGCGTGATGATTTGCGGGTCGAGTGACTCGATGGTGACGGTCGCCTTGCCGGCGCTCTTCGTCTGGTTGTGCACGACGCCGCCGAACGACGCCTTGTCGCCGACCGCGAGGAAGCGCGGCCACGAGGGCGTGAGCATCAGCGGCTTGTTGATCTTCACCTCGGCCTGTGCGTTGCCGAAGCGCGACTGTTTGTCGCCCGCGACGGCCATGATGCGATACGTCGTCAGCGACTCCGGCAGCGTGATCTCGGTGTGCGCGCGTCCCTTCGCGTCGGTGACGATCGATCCGAGCCAGAACGCGAGCACGCGGAAGTCGCGGCGCAGCATGCCGGGACCGGCGTCGCGTCCGCCGCCGCCGCCCTCGCCTCCGCCCTTCGGCGTGAGCACGCGGCGGCTGACGATGCGCTGGCGCGAGTCTTCGTTCGCGACCTGCAGCGCTTTGTTGAGATAGATGCGCTCGAGCACGTCGGGCGTCTTGTAGCCGGTCAGCGAGAGCACGCCGTAGTCGACGGCCCACAGCGTGACCTCAGCCTGCGCGGGCTTGCCCTTCGCGTCCTTGACGTTGACTTCGATCTTCGCCTTCGACGCCGGGCGGAACTCGTCGCGATTCGCTTTCACATCGACCGCGAGCCGCTTCGTCGCGTCCTCGACTTTCAGCTCGACATATCCGAGGCGGAACGCCGGCTTGCCGGGATCGCTGCCGTCCTTGTCCGGATCCTTCTTCGTGCGGCCTTTCAGGATCAGCACGGACACGTAGAAGTTCGGGATCTCTTTTTCGGAGATCGGAACGGTGATGGTCTGCTGCGTCGACGTGAGCTCGAACTGCGTCCACGTGCGTACGCCTTCGCGCTCCGTCGTCAGCAGCGCGGTCCCCGATTCCCACGGCGACTTGACCATGATGCGCGCCGTCTCGCCGGGTCGATAGGTCTCCTTCTCCGGGATGAGATCGATGCGGTTGTGATCGTAGCGTTCCCACGCCGTGTAGCCTTCGCCGATCGCGTAGAACCAGACCGTCGTGGTGGTGAAGCGCTTCGAGCCCTTCTCATCGGCGCGCGCGCGGAGGACGTACTGTCCTCCTTCCTTGAGCGCGATATGCAGCGGTACGGGCTGCGCCTCGGAGGTGATGGTCCACTCGCCCGCCGGCACTTCCTTCCGCTCGGTTTCCCATTCGTAGAAACCGCCGCCTTCGGCCTTGCGGACGCTCGTCCACTGCAGGCGCTTCAACTCGACTTTCACTTCGACGCCGGGCACCGCGAGTCCGTCGAGACCCGCGGCCACGATCTCCGTGTCGATTCCTTTCGCCGCCTCGGCGAAGTAAGGAGGATCCTTGATGCCGATGTACCACGGCGCGGGATCGACGTGCGACGACGCGCGGCCCGCGATCTGCTGGCGCGTGACGTCGGTGACGATGCCCTCGAGGTTGTAGGTGTACGGCCAGCCGGCCTCCTCCTCGGTGTCGAGCTTGAGCTTCAGATCGCCTTTCGCATCGAGCACCCCCTCGCCCTGCGAGATCGTGACGACGCCTTCGTACGACCCTTCCTCCGAGTCGTCATCCGTGTAGTCGTATCCGAGGAACGTGAAGCGGTCGGAGGGGAACCGGTCGGTGATCTTCGACGGAACCTCGTTCGACTTCTCCTTCGTATACGTCCAGGCCACCGGCTTGCCCGACATCGCCGCGCCGAAGAGATACTTCCCGGTGATCGTCCCGTTCAGCTTCGTGCCCGCGACGGGGTTGTTCGAGTTGAGCGTGGTGTCGACGCGGAACTCCGGCCGGCGATACGCGGCAACGAGGAAGTTGCCGTAGATCGTGCCGCGGTGTCCCGGCACCGTGCCATAGACCGAGTACGTTCCGAGCGGCGATTCCTGCGGCAGCTTCAGCGTCCACTCCGCGCTCGACCACGCGTTGAGCGGCACGCTGCGCTTGTCGACTTCCTGGTTCTGGCTGTCGACGATGCGAACCTCGATATTCGTGCCGGCGGGGATCAGCTTCATGCCGTCCGGCATGTCCGCGCGCACGATCGACTTGAAGTGCACTTCCTCGCCGAGCTTGTACACGCCGCGGTCGACGAAGATCATGCCGCGCAGCTGGGCATCGGCTTCGTTCACGTCGTATTGCGTGCCGAAGTCCCACGGCGTCACGCCTTCGTTCCAGTCGCTGCCGACGTAGCCGACGTCGCCGTCCTTCTCCGCGATCACGACGAAATTCAGCTCGCTCAGCGCGCGCCAGCTGACCTCCCACTCCTCGAGCTTCTCGTTCTTGTCGCGGCGCAGGTCGGTGTTCAGCGCGACGGCGAGACCTTTCGCGTCGGTGGTCCCGCTCCAGAAGATCTTGTTCGCCTTGTCGCGGATCGAGACCTTCGCGCCTTCGACCGGCTTCGCGTCATCGAGGCGCGTGACGAGGATGACCGTGTTCTGCGGACTGTCCTTGACCGAGATGCCGAGGTTCGTCGCCTGGACGAGCGTCGCCCGGATGCTGTCGTCGTAGGTGCGCGAATGCGCGATCGACTCGCCCGGCTGCACCGCCGCCCACGCGAGACCCATGTTGTCGGCGCCGATCGCCGGCGCGAGATCGAGCCCCAGCGAGCCGATTTTGTCGGCGGCGAGATTCAGCTTGCGCGTCTGCGCCGTCGCATTCGGCGGCGCGAGCGTGAACCCGCTCTCGCGCAGCTTCTGCATCGTCGGCATCAGGTCCTCGAGCTTCAGCGGCGCGAGCCACTGCTTCACGCTGCGGTAGTTCCGCGCGTGGAACGGCAGCACCGGACCGCCGCTCGTTTCCCACACGCCGTGTCCCGAGCCGAAGCTCACGAACGCCGAGCGATGCCAGTTCTCGATCTCCGCCATCCAGGTGTAGCCGAGCTTCTGCCCGTCCTCGGCGGTGAGACCCGGATCGACGCGCACCGCGTACCTGTGCGCGGGCAGCAGCGAATATCCGAGCTCGTCGAAGCCGTAGTTCGACGACGGATACTCGTACGTGTTCGAGACCTTCTTCGGCTTCACCACCGTCTCGCTCTTCGGATCGGTGATGTCGGTGATCGTGACCGCCTTGAGCATGTTCGCGAACGGAACGCCGGAGTTGGTGCGGAACGACAGCGCGTTGCGCCAGTCGGGATCGCACTCCGCGCGGCAGCTGATCTCGGTGATGAACAGCGACGGATCGAGCTCGATCGTGTACGACTGCGGTCCGCTGCGCGCATGCCGCGGCGACTGCGCGAGCTTGTCGTCGAGCTGGATGTTGATCCACGTGTCGGGCGCGATGCCCGGCTTCGTCTCCAGCACCACGAGATCCTTGCCCTTCGGGAACCGCTCGACGTTCCATTCCGTCGCCAGGAACGCCAGCACCGGCTGGCCGTCCGACGATGCCGCCGCCTGCGCCTTCGCCTTCTTCGCTTCGAAAGCCTGCACCTCCGCCGGCTTCAGGCGCTGCACCCCCTCCTCGGGGATGTCGACGCTGGGAAAGTCATGCGTGACGGTGCTGAGCTTCAGGTGCGAGACGATCGTCTCCGCGTCGACCGGCTGGTTGAAGCGCAGCCCGATGACCACCGCCCCGTCGAACTTGCCGCCCTTGCGATACCACCCCGTGTTCAGCAGGCGAATCACCGGCGTCGTAAACGTCCAGCGATAGTTCTCGTCGAGCGTCCTGCCGCTGACCGACTTCGCGCTCCTGTCGATCACCACCGCGTACTCGGTCGCGTAATCGAGCGACTGATCGGGAGTGAAGATCAGCGTCGTCGTGCCCGACCAGCGAAAGGTACCCTTCACCTTCGGGTCCATCCGGAAGAACGGCGCGGTCACCGGAGAGGGGATCCTGCCGAGGACCACCATCGGCTCGGAGAACACGACGCGAACCTCGTTCGCCTCGGCCATCGACGACAAAAGGCCCACCGGCCCCGCGCTGACGATGCGCAAATCATCAGCGGCGAAAGCGAGCGCGGGGAGCAAAAGAAGGGCAAGGACGGCGACGGCTCTTTTCATGGCGCGTGCAGTTTAAGCACGTCGATGAGAAATGGACATGACCACGACAAGGAATTGCGCACCTGAAGTTGTGGCGGGATGATGGCCGGGGCACGCGGTCACGCGGTCACGCGGTCACGCGGTCGCGCGGATAATGGTGCCGTGCTCCGCGGCAAGCTTTGGTTCGCGCTTCTCTGGACCGCGATCTCCGCGATCGGGATCTGGACCATGCTCTACGAGCCCCTTCCGGGCGACGAGTGGCTCCTGATCCTGGTCGGCCTCATGGTCTTCAGCAGCCTCGCCCTGCTGCTCGACGTGCTCGTGCGCTTCCTGCACGCGCGGAAGGTTGACGCACCCCCGCCCGATTCGTAAGCTCGACGCAGAAACGAATCGAAAGCCGTCGCGCAGCGCAGCTGCCCGGCGGCTTTTGCATTTCAGGAGGAAACGATGGACATCGACTACTACCCGCCTCCCGGCACCGACACCGATCCCGCCACGCTGCCCGCGGTCGTCATCGTCAGCGGCTACCCCGACGACGGCTTCCGCAAACACACCGGCACCAGCTTCCGCGAGATGGAATCGACCGTCGCGTGGGCACGCCGCTTCGGCGCATCCGGCATGGTCGGCGTGACGTACTCCACGAACGACCCCGCCGCCGGCATCCACGAAGTGCTGCGCGAGCTGCACGGACGCCGCATCGCCATCTGGGCCAGCTCCGGCAACGTCCCCGTCGCCCTCTCCGCGCTCATGCACGACGCGCCGGAGCCCATCGCCTGCGCCGCGCTCTGCTACGGTTACACGCTCGACGTCGCCGAAGCCGCCGCCACGTTCAAGTTCGCCAACCCGACCGCCGGCCGCACGATCGACGACCTCCGCTCCGACGTCCCACTCTTCCTCGCCCGCGCCGGCCAGGACCAGTTCCCCGGTCTCAACGAAGCGCTCGACCGCTTCGTCGCCGGTGCGCTGCGCCGCAACCTGCCGCTCACGCTCGTCAACCATCCCGACGGCCCGCACGCGTTCGATCTCGCCGACGACAGCGCGACCACGCGCGAGATCATCCGGGGGATCGTGGCGTTCCTGCAGTTTCACCTCGCGCTCTCACACCCTTCTCCCCGCCTGCGGGGAGAAGGTGCCGAAGGCGGATGAGGGGGTGTCGGTCTAGGCGTCAAGGCACAGAAAAGGAGCAGGCGGCTGGCCGGCCGCTTCCTCTTCAATACCGACCGCGTACGGATCAGGAACCCAATTACCACATACGTCTCTGAGGAATTCGTCTAACTAGACTTTCCTCGTCACCACGCCGTTCTCGTCCTCCTCGAGATCGGTCATTCAGCCCCTCCTCCCGGCGCGCGAGCCGTGTACACTTTACGATAGATTCTCGCCTGATAACCTACGCCACACGTCACGGTAGTCCGCGCCTGACATAGCAGCGCCTTTGGGCACCGCCGCGCTCCACTGCTGGTTCGTTAGTGCTCGCAAGAAATCGCGGGCGTGTCGAGACGTGTGCTGTGCACTAACCGGCTCAGCCTCGAACCGTTTGCCGAGCGTTGTGGCGATCGTCCTGGGAACATGATTCATCCGCATGAGGACAGCAGACTCGGTGCTAACGCCGTGGTACAGCATCGCCGGTAACATATTGAGAGCGCGTCGCTCCTCCTCTGACATGGCATCGTAATCAAGGCCGGAGGTTGGCATCTTGCTCAACGCAGCAAGGCCCCACGTGCCGACGTTCGTGAGCGTGCGGTAAATGCCCTTGCACGCGTTCGTGATCGCGTCGGTGAGGTTCTCATCGCCGGCCTTCTTGAAATACTTCTTAGCAATATCCCGTATCGAGACGCCCGCTACCCACGCCTGCGCAACCTCGGCGATGCGCTTATAGGACATTCCCGCACCCCCGAGTTCTCGCAAGGCATCGGCGATCTGCGGCACGTGCATCATTACACCGATGAGCTGGGGAAGTATCGATGTCTTGCTATTGCCGAAGAGGTTCGATGCTTTCCAATCGTTAGCGCCCAAATTTTGCGTACTGAGGCCCAGTAGTGCGTTGCGCACGCCCTCCGGGGAGAAGCCCGTTGCATCGGCAAGCGTGGCGTTTTCGTCATGGGCGGAAATCTCGCGCGCGTACCGCTTTGTCGCTTCAAGGAGTGCTTCGGCCTTCTTTCGCCGTGGCGCAGCGGGATCACCTTGCAAAACACCATAGCCGAAGGTGTTACGTAAAACCTGCTCACTCTCGGCAATGAACGCATCAAGTTCCTTTTTCTCGTTCCAGAGATGGGCGATGTAGCTTCGGAAGTCTGCCCACTGCTCCCTGTGGATCACGGTGTGGAGGTCGGCCAGTTCGCTCTGCTCGACTTTGTCGAGTAGAGTCACGAGTCGAGATATTAGTTCGCCTGTTGCGCCGCTGACGTACTCGCGAACCTCGTTTGGTTTCTTTCCGGCTGCTATGCCCACAACGCCGACTGAGTCGTGCTCAATGCGCCCGGCCCGGCCCGCCAAGTTCCAGAATGCGCGCAATGGCATTTTGGCTTGGCCACCGGCTTCGGGACCGACGTACTGCGCGAGCGTTGCAAGGAAGACAGAGGACACGGGGAAGTTGATGCCTTGCGCAATCGTCGTCGTTGCACAAAGCACTCTCAGTTTTCCGATCTCGGCGAGCCATTCAATCAATGATCTCGTCTCTTCTGAGAGACCGGCATGGTGCACCGCGACACCATGATCAAGCATGTCAATCAGCTCGAAGTCCGTGCTGATCTCAGTGCGCAGGAATCGCTGCACTAACTCGATTTCCGGGTCGCGCTTGTCGAAGGCAGGGAGGCTATCGGCAACAAGCCGCGCCATCGACCATGTCTCTGGGATGGTTCGCGCCACCCCAATGCTCGTGCCACGCTCACTCATGACACGCGTCATTCCAGCAGTCTGGCAGATCAGCGATTTCTCGGCGTGGCTGTACGGTTTGTCCACCGGTCGCGAAGCCCCCACACGATGCGTACCTTTGAGGTGGAGCGTCTTCGGAGACGACGTGAGCGTCTCGAATCTGAGCGACCAACCGGCGCGTACCGAGTCGTCGGCCGCAGCGGTGTATAGCCCCACGAGCCGTTCGTTGGGTTGCCACGCGCTCGTCCCCATACTGATGGCCTTGCCGCTTTGAGGCGCGAGCCACTTCGCGAGGTCTTGGGCGTTGGGTACGTCTGGCATCAGCAGCAGGAATTTTGCGCTTGCGCAGTCGCGCTTGATCGTCGCGAGGAGGAGTTCGATCCGCAGACCGCGTTCGGGATCCTCGATGTTCTGCGCCTCATCGAGCACGAGCAACGCTAGCGGCCTCGTAACGCGCTTGTTCCGAATGACCAGACTCATCTTCTCGGGTGTGAGAACCAGAACATCGAACAACTCGGCCGTGCTGCTGGAGGTCAGCAGAGCATCCTCAAAGGCGTCGATCTCCACCGCTCCCGTGAGCTGTTCGACATGGATGTTGAGGGGCTCGAGGTCGCGGCGCAAGCGCCGGGTGATCTGTGAAACAAGCGCGCGCGTTGGCGCGATGTACGCGACCCAGCCGCGATCTTCCTTGAACTGGTTGAGTGCTTGGAGCATTCGGAACTCGGCAAGGACGGTCTTGCCTCCCGACGTTGGGAGGCTCACGACAACCGCGCTGTAAGCTTGGTCAAGCAATCCCTGCTCTTGGAGCGCCGCCTGTTGGGGCGGCAGCAACTCGAAGAGCGGTTGCGATGCCTTCGTTAGCCGCTCAATGAACTGCGTGACTTGAGAGTTGATCCCGGAAACGGACCACACCGATGCCGCGACCATTCGGCGCGAAGCGACGTGCAGCCAGCGGAGCAGGAGTTCCAGCACAGCATCGCCGGCGTTCGTTGCGGCGCGACGCGCTGCGTCGAAGTGCTGATCGAGTTGCGGGTTGATGTTTGCCGGCTGCCCCTGCAGCACGTACGTGCTGAGAAGCTCCGTCGCACGCGCCCAGTGGTAAAGCGCAACGAGTTGATATGCCACGGAGTAGGTATCTCGGTCGGCGTCCTGCACGAGAACGTCCGCCTCGTACTGCTTCTGATCCGCGCGTAAACCCGCCACAATTTCGTGCACCGCTGCGAGATCGTCCCACTGGTTCTTTCTGAACAGGCGGGTCCAGCAGTCGAAGATGCGGAAGAGCACGCGTCGATCCCAAGTCACGTCAGCGACGGATGGCACGGCAATGTGCGTTGTGTTCTCACGAAGCCATCGCCGAAGGTCATTCGATCGCTCCCCGGCGTACGCTACGGCCGCAAGGTGCAGCACATGGAAAACTCGTTCCGGTGCCTCCTCCGGCACAGGGAGTGCGCGCTGCAACTGGAACGTGCGATACGCGCCTGCTTGGAGCTGCGCCTCTAGCGCATTCGCTCCCGCAGATGCTGGTGGCGGATAAAGATACGCGTCCAAGCCCTCAACTGCCGCCAGCTCGTACGCCGTCATGACGCGCTCGATGAGCGCGAAGTCTTCATCTGTGAAATCAAAGGTGAAACTGAATTGGTCTCCCAGTGATTGCTGTACGAGCAGATAACGAGAAGCCTCAAGCGCACGCTCCCGCCGCTCCGCGCCGACTGCTTGCAGCGCCCAATGCTCATCGAGCAACCGGAGTGTGCTTGCGGTGACGCTCATGGCTTCTTCTTCCGGTGCGAGGATGCTTGGGTCGCAAGCGTACTGATGGACTTGTCCGGCAGATAGAACGCGCGGAGGCCAATCGTCGTAGATTTCGGGCACGCTTTGCTCAACGCCGATGTCCGGCCGGAGAGATCATCCTTGTGCGGCTCGACATCGCGCACCATGACTCCGAAGAGCGAGACGTCCGTGTCGTTGGCGAGATAGCGCTTCGTCGCCGTAACGAACTTGTCGTACCACGCGGATTTTTGGGCACGCAACGCGAGGTAACGCAGGACGAGATGGTCCTTCACCTGCTTCGAGTCACGGAGCTGCTCAAGCTGTTTCTGGAGACCGCTGCGCCCGAACACGGCATGCGGGGGATACTTCTTCTCGCCCGACGTTTTGACCTCGCCGAATGCAAATCGAAGGGTTTCGTCGTGCTTCTGGAACCCTACGAGATCCGCACCGGTGGGGCTCGCATTCGGATTCCGAACGTCGCGACTGCTCGGCCACGGGAACTCGCAATCGTGATGGTCGATCAAGTACGCCTCGGCGATCGCTTCTCCGACCTGCCAATCTTCTACCTCGCGATCCCGCCCGAGCGCTTCGGCGATCCGGTCGCTCTCAAAGTGCGTGGATGCAACGCCGGCCAGTGCGTCGCCGATGTCAGCCTTGCCAGCTTCGTCCCACAAGATCGCCGGTAGGCGTTCCTTGAGCGCCGCCACAACCTCGGCCTCGGAGAACTGATGACCGGTCCCGGTGACGTGACCCGTTCCGATCGCATACACCGTCACGCCCTCTGCCATCTTCTTCATCTTGGGGGATTTACTTTGCGGCACCGCGATTGATTTCACCAGATCGCGAGTAGGCACGCAACTCCTTTCCGGTCGTTGCGCGGTGCCGCGAGGGACACCGGCGGAGCCCTCCGTCTGCTGCGCATCAACGCTACAGCTCGTAGACACGCACCTCCGGCTTGTTGTGGCGCTCTCCGAAGCCTTTAGGTAACCCGCCTTTCCCCGCCTTCACAAATGAGGCGGCGGCCCTGGACCTGCCTCGTCCAACGGCCACGACGCCCTGCTTTCCTCGGCCGCCGTTAGAATGAGCTGATGCTGAAGTCTTATCTTGGCAAGGTCTTCATCTCGTATTCATCGGGCGACAGGGATTTTGTCACTCGGATGAACGAGCGAATTAGGAGGACCGGGTATCAGACATGGTTAGACATGCACGAGCTTCTCGCGGGCGACGTGCTGAGCAGCGAGATAGCGGCGGGCGTTTGTGAGGCTCGCGTTGTCATCGTGGTCGTGTCTGAGATGTCGGTGAATTCAAAGTGGCTAAAATACGAGGTCAGCTTGGCCACGCCTCGGATGGTTGCTGGCGAGTGTCGAGTAATTGCGGCTCTTATTGATGACGTCGAGATTCCAGCCGAATTGTCGAACCTCGTCTATGTTGATTTTCGAGCTTCCTTCGATGAAGGAATCCGCCGCGTGCGAGCAGCATTGCGCGCGGAGAACGAACGCGCAGAGCGAGCTGCTGCATTTTGGACCGTCGCCCGCGAACTTATCCGCAGCACATTTGGGGGACGAGGACACGTGTCGTTTGATGGTGAATATGCAGCACGAGACTACGACATCGTCCACGTCGGTACGCCAACCGGTAAGGAGATCAAAGTCGTATTTGAAGTAGTGTCGGTGCACGGAAGCGAAGCCAGGCCTCTCAACGAACGGTGGTGGGATGAGTTCAGCGCAAACATGCTTGTGTTGCCCGAACGACTCTTCCTGATTGCTACGGAGCGCCCTGTGGAATTCGACTCCGTACATCCCAATCGACACACGCCCAAGCTATCTATTCGCGAGTTAGCGGCCGACGCTGGCGCGTACGCCGTATTTGTCGATTGTTATGGCATTGATCGTCGTGATTGGAAACCTCTATTTGACGTAGCAAAGAAGCTGCTCGAAGACACCGCCGCAACAATTGCGAATCTAAGCGAGCGCACGGCCTCATTCGAGTGGTCATCTGGGCTAAGAATCTACACGAAAGCCCGCCGCCGATGACCCAAAGCGCTCGCGCGCCTTCGGAGGCTATTATTTCAGCTCGATCGCTTGGCTGTTCGCTTTGCGCGTCGTTTACTGTTTTGGTCCTCCTCGCGGGAGTGTATCCGTCACGCATTCTCCTACCCACCAGCACGACCTGACTCGTAGGGTCGGCGCTGCCATTCGTATATTCGGTATGAGTTAGAGTGACTACCTCGAGAGAACGCTTTAAGAGCGCCTCACGACCTCCAGCGCCGCAACGTAAAGCTCTTCGCGGGTCCGTTCGGCCACCTCTAAGGGATCAGCCAATTCGAGAAAGAGCTCCAGTGCCTCGCGCAAGTTTGCGGACGCTTCGTCAACCGATTCTCCCTGGCTTGCCACATCGAGCGGACAGAGCGCGACGTAGCCGCCGTTCTCGCGGTAGATCATTGCGATAAATCGTTGCGTATCGCTCATGGGTCCTCGATTGTGCGTGCCTCATCCAATCGCGACGGACATTCACCCAGCCCACGGGAACGCACGCAACAGCCGGATATTATCGAATCGTCCCGATCGTCGAAAGTTCTGCTCGTCGGTTCGACGACGCCGCAAGTGGAGGACAGGCGATCCCGCCTGTCCTCCACGGCCCTCTCGGTTACTGCTTCGCCGGCTCGGCTTTCGGCGGCTCGGTCTTCGGCGCCGCAGCGTTCTTCCGGCGGCGCGGTCGAACGAGCGTGCGCTTCAGGTCCGTCACGTGGGGCCGGACGGCGTCTCCGGCATCCATGGTGACGAAACCCTTGGCGACGCGGTAAAGGCCGCGAGCGGTCCTCACCGCCTTCAGCTTGCGCCGCAGGATGGCCAGGTCCACGCGGCGGGCGAGGCGCGCGCCTCGTCGCGCATCCCGGTGTAGGCGAGCTCGAACGCGATCGCGTCGCGCAGGTCCGCCACGTCCGCGAGGGTGCCGCTCACGCCGGGCGTTGCTTCGGCGAAAAAGGCCGCTTTCTCCAGCGCGGCGGGAGTGGTCTGCCTCGCGATGCGGATCTCGGGCAGCGTCAGCGGCCTGGGATCCGCCTCATCGGGGAACTCCGCGCCCATGGCGCGCAAACGCTCGATGCGCTCGTGGGCGTCGGGGGTGAATCGATTGGCACTCGGGTCGACCGCCGGCTCGGCGGGGTGCGGGGGCTCCAGTACGTTACTCATGATGTTCCTTCCCTTTCAGTCAAACGGTTCGTGGTTTCTCTCTCGTGATGTCAGCGGGTTCCTGCGCAGTTGTCGAGAATATACATCTGGATACTAACGGTGTCAATAGAAACCGATAGTCGTCATATGAAAGCATGAGACGTTTCCTTGAGGTGGCATGTGCTGCCAAGCGAGGTCAGATCTCTGACGCGCGAAGCATCGTGGTTTGCAACAGGGAGAAGGTTGCTGCGAACAGAAGGGCGTTCACGAGCAGGCGAAGCGCAACCGCAGGTAAACGATGGGACGCGCGTGACGAGCGAAGGGCGTACGCTGCGAGAGAACCGCGTCCGGAAGCAAACGATCAGCCGGGCGCCTGCAAACGATCGGACGCGCGCGACAAACGAAGGGCGCACGCTGCAAATGAACGGCGTGCCGGTGCAAACGAACGGCCGATCGCTTGCAAACGAAGCGCGCACCCCTGCAAAACGAAGCGATGACGGTGCAAACGAAGCGCGTACGCTTGCGTTGTCAGCGTTGCCGCTTCCGTTCGCAAGGCATCGCCCTTCGCGTGCACCGAACCGCGCCTCATCTGCAGCGCGTACGCCTGCGTTGCCAGCGTTGCCGCTTCCGTTTGCAACGCATCGCCCTTCGCGTGCACGCGAATCGCGCCTCATTTGCAGCGCTCACGCCTGCGTTGTCAGCGTGGCCGCTTCCGTTTGCAACGCACCGCCCTGCGCGTGCACCCGAATCGCGCCTCATTTGCCGCGCGTGCGCCTGCGTTGTCGGCGTGGCCGCTTTCGTTTGCAACGCGCCGCCCTGCGCGTGCACCGAATCGCGCCTCATTTGCAGCCCGCACGCCCGTGTGCCAATGCACAGTCCATCCCTAGGTCAGCAGACGGCATGCATTTGCATCCGCGGCGGCGTTCATTTCCAGCGAAGTTGCTTCATTTTGCAACCCCGAGCCGAGTCGCGCAGGCGTGCCTCGCACGCAACTCCTGCCCGGCGTTCTGCTCGAGGTGCTCGCGAAGCCGCGATCAGTCGATCCGGGTGAACGTCCGGTAATGGTCGCGCGTGTAGTAGGTCTCGCCGCCCTTCCCTCGAACGACCCGCCGCGCGCCGCGGTCCTGCGAGCGCGGAGTGACGACGGTGTATTCGCGGTAATACCCGCGCTCCCGTTGCGGCAGGCGCCCCTCGCGATTCGCGAACACTCCGCCGTCGTTCCGGAACGGAAACGGCCCGCCGCGCGCGATGAGGTCGAGCGTCTTCTGCAGCTCCGCGCGCTCTTCGGCATCGCGAACGATCCCGTCATCCGGTTGCGCCTGCGCCGGCGTCTGCGCCGGCTTCTCCACTTGCGGCGGATCCTGCAATGGCGCCGGATTCGCGGCGCGGTCGCGTTGCTGCCAGTACGTGCCGATGGCGACGGCCAGCAGCGCGGCGATCCAGATCAGCGGATGCGGCCGGCGGCTCATGACCATACGAAGACCAGCTCCAGCTTCGCGGGATGCTCTTCGGCGGCCTCGAGCCACAGCTCCACCAGCGCCAGCGCCACGTCCGGAGCCTCGCGCCAGAGCGTCTCCGCCTCGTGCACCACCAGCAGCACGTCGCCGGGCACTTCGCGCAGACATTCGTCGAGCGCGTCCCAGTTGTGACCGAAGTAGTCGGGAAACTCGAGCGCCTGGGCCAGCTTCGAGAACAGCGCGTCCGCCGAAGTGATGGGACCACGAGTCACACCCGTCGGACTCAGCTTCGCGACCTCCGCCGCAGTGGCGAAATGGATCGGCAGCATCGCGTCGAAAGTATCACGAACGGTTGCGGGTGCCCGGGCCGTCGAACTGTAAAATGATCGCGATGTCCGACCGGATGAACAAAGCGGATCTCCTTGCATGGATCGAGCGCTGGGATCTGGTGAATGAGCGGCAGCGTGAAGAGGCCGCGCGAAAGACGCCGGCGGAGAAGTTTCTCGAGTTGGGCCATCTGATGGCCGCCGCCGACATGTTTCCGATGTCGCGCCGAAACCCGGCCGATGACGAAGCTCGCGAGTTGTGGGCGCAACTGCAGCGCCGGATGCGCGGGCGTGAGTGACCCGAAAACGATCGCTCAACTACGGGCGACGATTGCCGATCTGATGAGGTGGTTCGAGGGCGAGGACCTGCGCGCTGCGGTCATCGGAGGCGTGGCCGCAGGACTCCACGGACGGCCTCGCCTCACGAAAGACGTGGATGCAGTCGTATTCAGTGACGACGCTGCGGCACTCGTCGCGTCGGCAGGATCGTACGGGTTCGCCACGCGCATCGATGATGCTCTCGACTTTTCCCGGCGCACGCGAGTCCTTCTCCTGCGCCACCACTCCGGTGTCGACGTCGACATCTCGCTCGGGGCGTTGTCATTCGAAGCCGAAATCGTCGATCGCGCTCAAGTCATCGACATCGGCGGGCTCGCGATCCGAATCGCAACGCCGGAAGACCTCATCATCATGAAAGCGCTGGCCCGCCGACCCGAGGACATTGCCGACATTGGCGGAATCATCGATGTTCAGCACCAACTCGATGTAGACCGAATCCGCTTCTGGGTGCGCGAGTTCTCATCCGTGCTGGAGATGCCCGAGATCTTCGAGGACCTCGAACGGCTTCTCCAGCGAAGAAAACTCTAAAACCGACCTCCTACTCCGCGGGTGCCGGGTGCCCGAACAAAAACCCCTGCACTTCCTCGCAGCGCTGCTCGACGAGGAAGCGCAGTTGCTCGGGCGTCTCGACGCCTTCGGCGGTGACGGCGAGGTCGAGGCCGTGGGCCATGGCGACGATGGCGGAGACGATGGCGCGGTTGCTGCGGCTGTTTTCGATCGCCTGCACGAACTCCTGATCGATCTTCACGCGGTCGAGGGGGAAGCGGCGGAGGTAGCTGAGGGATGAGTGGCCGGTGCCGAAGTCGTCGATGGCGATGCGGACGCCGAGCTCGCGCAGTCCGGCGAAGGTCATGATCGTTCGCTCGGTGTTGAGCATGGCCGTGCTTTCGGTGATCTCGAGCTCGAGGGAGCGCGGCGCGAGGCCGCTCTCCTCGAGCGCGGCGGAGACGACCTTGTACAGGTCGGCGTGCTGGAACTGGCGCGGCGAGAGGTTGACCGAGATGCGCATGGCCGTCTTTCCCGCGAGCTGCCACTTCCTCGCCTGTGCGCACGCCTGGCGCAGCACCCACTCCCCGATCGGCACGATCATCCGCGTCTCCTCGGCGACGCCGATGAACGTGCCCGGCGGGACGAGGCCGTGGCCGGGGCGGTTCCAGCGCAGCAGCGCTTCCATCCCGGCGATCTGCCGCGTGTCGAGACGCACCTGCGGCTGGAAGTGCAGCACCAGCTCGTCGCGCTCGAGCGCGCGGCGCAGCGCGGTCTCGATCGACAGCCGCTCGGCCGCGCGCGTGTTCATCGCCGGCGTGCAGAGCTGATACGAGTTGCGGCCCGCTTCCTTCGCTCGGTACATCGCGCCGTCCGCGTTCTGCAGCAGCGCCTCCGCCGTATCGCCGTCCGCCGGGAAGAGCGCGATGCCGATGCTCGTGGTGACGTACAGCTCCTGCTCTTCGATGCGCAGCGGCTCGGCGACGGTGTCGAGGAGCTTCTGCGCGATCGTCGCCGCGTCGTCGGCCTTCTTCAGGCCGGCGAGCAGGATGGTGAACTCGTCGCCGCCCATGCGCGCGATGGTGTCGCCTTCGCGCAGCACGGAGCGGAGGCGCGTGGCGATGGCGCGCAGCAGCTCGTCGCCGAGGCTGTGGCCGAGGGTGTCGTTGACGTTCTTGAAGCGATCGAGGTCGAGGAACATCACCGCGACCGGCGTGCGCTGCCGCTTCGCGTGCGCGAGCGCGACGGTGAGGCGATCGCGAAACAGCAGGCGATTCGGCAGCCCGGTGAGCGCGTCGTGGTACGCCTGATACTCGACCTGCTCTTCGGCGCGCCGCCGCTCGCTGACGTCGCGCGAGACGGCGACGATCTCGGTGATCGCGCCGGTGGCGGGATCGCGCAGCGCGCGGCTCGTGCTCTCGAACCAGACCAGCGCGCCGTCCTTCCGGCGCACGCGATAGCTGAAGGTCTGCGGCTCGTCGAGGAGCTCGGTGATGCGGCGAAGGATGTGATGATCCTCGGCGATCGCGAACTCGAAGAGCGAGCGGCCGGTCATCTCCGCCGGCTCGAACCCGAGGATGCGGAAGGCGGCGTCGGAGACATAGACGAACCGCCCCCGAGCGGTGGTGCGGGAGATCATGTCGTTCGAGTTCTCCGCCATCAGCCGGTAGCGCGCCTCGCTCTCGCGCAGCGCGTTCTCGGCGAACTTGCGGTCGGTGATGTCGATCATCGTGCCTTCGAGGATCTCGGCGTCGCCGCCGAGGGTGTGCACGCTCTCGAGCAGCCAGACCGGCTCGCCGTCACGGCGGCGCAGACACACCTCGAGATTGCGAATGCCGCGCGCGGAGCGGATGGCGTCGACGAAGCTCTCGCGATCCTCCGCGCGGAAATAGAGATCGCGCGCATTGCGCCCGATCAACTCGTCGCGCGTGCCGTAGCCGAGCATCCGCGCCATCGCGTCGTTGCAGTCGAGGATATGTCCGTCGAGCGTGTTCCGATACACGCCGGCGAGGTTGCGCTCGAACAGCATCCGGTGGCGCATCTCGCTCGCGCGCAGCGCGTCGACCGCGCGGTTCCGCTCGATCGCGCCGACGAAGATCTCGCCGGCGATGCGCAGCAGCGCGATCGTCTCCTCCGACCACTCCGTTTCGGCCGATACCGTGCTGAGGCCGATCGTTCCGAACAGCTTCTTCTCCAGGACCATCGGCACGACGACCGCGCTGACGATCCCCTGCTTCTCGAGGAACCTCCGTTCGTTGATCGCCTCCGGCGGCAGATCGTCGAGCGAGTTGACGACGATGCGGCTGGCGTGCTGCAGGCGATCCACCCACCACGGAAACGCGGCCGCCGGCAGTTCGGGGATGCCGGCCTTCGTCAGGCCGATGCCCTCCGCGCTCCAGTCGTGGGTCATGCGCGCGCTGAGGCCGTCGCCGGACATGAGCCAGACGTGCGCGCGCTCGGCGCCGACGAAGCGTCCGAGGGCGCCGAGCGATTCTTCCATGGCGGCATCGAGCTCGTCGGGCTCGAGGCTCACAAAACGCGTGGAGATGCCGGCGATGAGCTTCTCGAACTCGGCGCGGTGGCGCAGCGCGTCCTGCGACTGGCGGCGGTCGAGCGCGTCGAAGGCCATGGCGGTCCAGGCGTCGGGGCGGATCACGACGCGAATCAATTTAGCAGCGTTTGCCCGCTTGTCATCCCGCGATCACACCTCTTCCAGCGCGTACACCTTCACGTTCACCTCGCGCGCGTAGTGGCGCAGGGGGGCGGAGTCGGCGCGGCGGATGCCGGCGGCCCAGACGAGCGTCTCCTCGAGGCCGGCGATCTCGACGCGCTGCGCGGGGTAGGGCTGGTGATGGACGCGCGCGCGGTAGAGCGTGTGATCGTCGTCCTGTGCGTAGAGGATGTAGCGCTCGAGCAGAAAATGATCGATGGTTCCGGGCGATGCGGGACCCACCGGGCCTTCGACGGGCCGGTAGTCGACGTGCAGGTTCGCGGGCTGCGCGCCGCGCGGATCGGTGCGGTGCGACTGGAACGCAATCTCCGGCAGCTGGCCGTCGGTCGCGCGGAAGTCGATGTTCGCGTCGTAGTACGCGAGCTTGTACATCGCGCGGGCGGCGGCGACGGCGAGCGCGCTCGAGGCGTCGAGGCTGAAAAACCAGACGCCGGGGTCTCGGCCGTCGAGATGGACGTAGGTCCGCACGTTCACCTCGTGGAAGCTCGAGATCCACGGAAGCGGCGGCGTCAGCGACGCGCGCACGCCGGTGATGGTGAAGGGCACCAGGCCGACGTACGCTTTCCCTTCGTGCGTGTCGATGGTGAGGCGCGGAGGGATGAGCGCCTGCAGCGCGGCGACGGGGATCTCCCAGTGCAGGAACAGCAAATGGTGCCAGTTCTGATGCAACAGCGGCATCTGGTCCGGCTCCAGCGTCGGGGTGAGACGATCGATGGTATCGTGATGGTGCATCGACCACGCGTTCCAGCAATGCGGGAGCCAACCGGCCCCGGAGGCTTCTATGAACTACGCCGTCGTCGTTCTCGCCACCGCCCTCACGGTTGGCTGTACCTCATCCCCGATGTCGCCGGCCTCCGCGACGACGCCGAACGCGAAGATTACTCCGCCGGAGATCATGTTCATCCAGATCGTCGGTCCCGCGGACCAGAATTTCCCCTCGGGGTCGATTCAGGTGCAGTACGGGATGCGCGTGCAGAATCGCGACAATGACACGATCACGCTGCGCAGCATCGAGCTCTCCTCGGTCGGCACGACGGGTCCGTACGTGCTGAAGCGCGACACCTTCTTCTTCCGCAAGAAGATCGATGCCGCGATGAGCGGCGACGTCACGTGGTGGGCGACCGCCATCGCGCGCGGCAACCCCTTCGCCCTCGACGCCCAGGCCCCCGTCTCCGTCCGCGCCACGGTCTTCTTCGAGACCCCGCAGGGCTCGTTCCGCAAGGTGCTGTTCCGCGACTTCAGCCAGTCCGGCACCGGCGCGGTGCGGGGGAATTAGGGGCTACGACTCGAAGAGGTCGTACTCGGCGACGGGGAGCTCGGCGCCTTCGCGCCAGCGCCAGGTCTCGAAGATGTAGAGGTCGAAGAGGAGCAGGTAGACCTCGCGGTACATGTCGGCGCGGGCGCGGACGCCGCGCCAGAATCCGAGCTTCGTTTCCTTGAAGACGTGGTCGAGGTCGCGGAGGATGGTCTGCTGCTGGCGGTAGCCGGAGCGGGCGCAGAAGCGGTTGAGCGCGGCTTCGATTTTGTAGTGCGCCTGGTATTGCGGCGGGACGGTCTCGAAGACGGCGCGGCGCATGACGCGGATGCCGGAGAGGACCGGGCCGAATTTCGCCTTGAGGTGCATGTAGTTCGCGAGCGCGCCGCGGGTGCGGACGCCGATGTTCATGTCACAGTCGCCGCGCGCGACGGGCGCGATCAGCGACTCGATGTGCTCCTGCGTGACGTTGTACATGTCGCCGTCGCAGAAGAAGAGGACGTCGTTCGCGGCGTTCGCGACGCCGACGGCCATGGCGAAGCCCTTGCCGTGGTTGTCGTGCAGCGCGATCGTCCGGATGCCGTCGAACCCCCTGCAGATCTCGACGGTGCGGTCGGTCGATCCGTCGCTGACGACGATGATCTCGTCGATCAGCGGGCTGCCGGTCAGTGCGCGAAGCACATCGGCGATCGTTTTTTCTTCGTTCCAGGCCGCGATGATTGCGGTCGTCTTCACGTTCACTCCTCGGACATCCGTGCGTTGGGGCGTACCGACAGGGGATAGTGCAACGGGTGGACCACGGATTCTATACGAGCGAGCCCGGCGGTCGTTTCATTCCCGAGGCCGCCGGGCGAGGCATTTGCACTGGCCGCGAACATCATGAAACGGACTCTGACCCTCGGAACGCTCCTCGCGGCCTTCTGTGTCATCGCGGGCCTGGCCACCCTGCTCCTCACCGGCTGTTCGGGTTTGCGCAGCGCGCTGAACATCGAGAATCCGCGCTATTCGCTGCGCAACATCCGCCCGCGCGTCGACATCGCGCTGCCGCTTTCGGCGTCGTCGATCGACATCGACTTCGATCTCGAGGTCGACAACCCGAACGACGTCGGCCTGCGGCTCGATCAGATCGACTTCAACCTGTTCATCAACGACTCGCACATCCTCGACAGCTTCAGCCAGCAGGACCTGCGCATTCCGGCGAACGGACGCGGCGACGTGCAGCTGCGCACGCGCATCGGCTATCAGAATGTGCGCTCGCTCTGGAATGAGATCGTGGATGTGATTCGCGGAGACCGCGCGCGCTATGAGCTGCGCGGGAACGCGTATTACCAGACGCCGGTGGGACGGTTGAAGTTTCCGGTGACGGTGTATTCGTCACGGTGAAGTGCTGCGTGCTGAGTGCTGCGTGCTGAGGAACTTCGCGGCACGCAGAACACAGCACGCAGCACCCGTTACTTAGTTACTCACATCCCGCACGACTTCGATCGTCTCCGCGAGATAGCGTCCGTTGTTGTTGACGCCCTTCACGCTGATCTGATCGCCGCGCTCGAGGTCTTCGACGCGGTAGTCGCGTCCCTGATAGACCACGCGCGTACGGCTGTCGTAGTAGATCGAGCCCTGCTGGTTCGACGTACCGCTCTGCCGCAGGTTGTTGATGTAGGTCACGTCCAGGTCGATGCGCTGGTTGCGCGTGTCGATCTGATCGACGTAGCCCTGCACGTCCGAGCTCTGCGTCGATGACGGACTACCGAGAATGATGTCGCCGAGGCTGCCGCCGTCCGTGCCCATACTTCCGCAGGAAGCAAGGAGCAGGGCGGCGAGTGCTAAAGTCGCGATTCGCATTGTTGTCCTCCACCCGTCTGAAAGAGCAAGGATCGAGCCGATTGACCGCCACGAACCGCAATCGTTTTCTCATACCCGCGCTCGCTTCCATCCTGTATTTCTCCCAGGGATTTCCGTTTGGCGTGGTCGACCGTACGCTGAACCTCTACCTCAGCGTGGCGCACGTCCCGCTGTCCACGATCGGCCTCCTCACGACCGTCGGCATCGCGTGGACACTCAAGCTCTTCTGGGCGCCGCTCGTCGACGCGATCGGAACGTATCGCGCGTGGATCTTCGGCGCGCTGGTCGTGATCTCGCTGTCGATGGGAATGATCGCGGCCGTGCCGGCGGCGAGCACCGCGTTCTGGATCGCGGTGTCGCTGCTGGCGCTCGCGTCGGCGACGCAGGACATTGCGATCGACGCGCTGACGATTCGCATTACGCCGCGCGAGCTCCTCGGCATCGTGAACTCCGCGCGCGTGACGGCGTTCCGCGTGGCGCTCATCGCGGCCGGCGGCGGCATCGCCGTCGTCGCGACGTACCTCGGGTGGCGCGGCGCGCTCGGCCTCATCACGTTCATTCCGCTGCTGATTCTCGTCGTCCTCCTGTACGCGCTTCCGCGCGACGCGGGAGGCACTGAACGCGAGGCGAATCCGATGCGCGCGCTGCTCGAATGGCTCGCGCGTCCGGGCTCGAAGATGCTGATCGCGGTCGTTCTGCTCTATCGGCTCGGCGACTCCGCGCTGCGGCCGATGATCGTGCCGTACTGGATCCACCGCGGCTTCAGCGCCGCCGAAGTCGGCAACGTGACGACGACGCTCGGCATGATCTGCACGATCGCCGGCGCCATCGCGGGCGGCGCGTTCGTCGCGCGCTACGGCATCTTCCGCGGATTGCTCTGGCTTGGCCTGCTGCAGATGCTGTCGAACCTCGGATACGCGTTCGTCGCCTCCAGCACCGCCGGACGTTCCGCGCTTTACGGCGCGGCGGTGCTCGAGACCTTCTGCGACGGACTCGGAACCGCGGCGTTCCTGTCGTTCCTGATGTTCATCTGCGAGCGCTCCAACGCCGCGACGGAGTACGCGATGCTGAGCGCGGTCTTCGCGATCTCGCGCACGCTGGCCGGCTCGATCAGCGGCTTTCTCGCGCAGGACCTCGGCTATGCGAAGTACTACTGGCTCACCGCGGCGCTTGCGCTTCCGGGTCTGGCATTATTGCCGCTGATCCGCGAGCGGGTCCGCGGCGAGGTGTCAGTAATCGCCACAGACGCATGATCAGCACGCGCCGGATTATTCACGATGCGCCACCGGATTTTCATCGACGCCATTCAGCCCACCGTCACAGTGACCGGTGACGAGTTCCACCACTCCATCCGCGTCGTCCGCGTGCGCGAGGGCGAAGAGGTCGAAGTCTTCGACCGCGCGGGCAAAATGGCGAAGGCGGTCGTCGCATCGATCGCGAAGGATTCCGCCGTCCTCAACGTCGGCGAGGAGATCCCGTCGCGCGAGTCGACGATCGCGATCGACCTCGCGATGGCGATCATCAACCTCGACAAATTCGAGCTCGTCCTGCAAAAAGCGACCGAGCTCGGCGTCCGCTCGATCATCCCCCTCATCACCGAGCGCGTCGAGCTCCGCCCCGAACGCTACTCCGGCAAAGCCGCCCGCTGGCAGAAAATCGTCTTCGAAGCCGTGAAGCAAAGCGGACGCTCACGCGTTCCGGCGATCGAGGAGCCGGTGGAGCTCGAAGAGTTGTTGAAACGCGAAGGCACGAAGATCCTCTTCGACGCCGACGCATCCCCAGCAACCCAGCAACCCAGCAACCCAGTAACCCTGATCATCGGTCCCGAAGGCGGCTGGAGCGATCACGAGCTCGAAGCCGCGCGCACCGCGGGCTGCGAATTCGCCCGCCTCGGCCCCCGCCGTTTGCGAGCGGAAACCGCCGCCATCGCCGCGGTGGCGATCCTCACCGCCCGCCTCGGCGATCTGTAGTAGATTCACCGCCGCAATGGCCGACACTCTCACCATCACTGACAACCGGACCGGCAAAACGTACGACGTGCCGGTCAAAGAAGGGACCATTAAGGCTCTCGACCTGCGGCAGATCAAAGTCGCGGACGACGAATTCGGCCTGATGACCTACGACCCGGCGTTCATGAACACCGCGTCGTGCCGCAGCTCGATCACCTTCATCGACGGCGACGTCGGCATCCTCGAATACCGCGGCTATCCGATCGAGCAGCTCGCCGAGAACAGCACCTATCTCGAGGTCGCGTACCTGCTGCTCAACGGCGAGCTCCCTTCGAAGGACCAGCTCGCGCAGTGGGAGTACACGGTCACCCACCACACCATCCTCAACGAGAACTTCCGGCGGCTGATCGACTCCTTCCGCTACAACGCGCATCCGATGGGACGGTTCATCTCCTCGATGGCGGCCCTCGGCACGTTCTATCCGGAGTCGAAGGAGATCTTCGATCCCGCCGTCCGCCAGAAACAGATCGAGCGGATCATCGCCAAGGTCATCACCATCGCCGCGTTCAACTATCGCAGCACGGTCGGGATGCCGTACGCGTACCCCGACAACGACCTGTCGTACGCCGGCAACTTCCTGAACATGATGTACAAGATGACCGAGGTGAAGTATGCGCCGAGTCCCGTGCTCGAGCATGCCCTCGACGTCCTCTTCATCCTCCACGCCGACCACGAACAGAACTGCTCGACCAACGCCATGCGCGCCGTCGGCAGCTCGCACGTCGATCCCTACTCCGCGGTCGCCGCCGCCGCGGCGGCGCTCTACGGCCCGCTGCACGGCGGCGCGAACGAAGCCGTCATCCACATGCTCAACGAGATCGGGTCGAAGAACAACATCCCCGAGTTCATCAGGCGCGTGAAGGAAGGCGACGGCCGGCTGATGGGCTTTGGCCACCGCGTCTACAAGAACTACGACCCGCGCGCGAAGATCATCAAGCGCGTGGCGTACGAAGTGTTCGAAGTCACCGGCAAGAACCCGCTCATCGACATCGCCGTCGAGCTGGAGCGGATCGCGCTCGAGGACGAGTACTTCGTCAAACGGAAGCTCTATCCGAACGTCGACTTCTACTCCGGCCTGATCTACCAGGCGATGCGCTTCCCGATGGAGATGTTCACCGTGCTCTTCGCCATCCCGCGCGTTTCCGGCTGGCTCGCGCAGTGGCAGGAGATGCTGAACGACTCCGATCAGAAGATCGCGCGCCCGCGGCAGATCTACACCGGCTCCAGGACGCGCGACTACGTCGCAATCGACAAGCGCGGTTAGCGCCGGAACACGCCCGCCCACCACTCGCCCTTTTCGCGCTCGCGCACGAGCTCCAGGCCGTGGGCGAGCGCGGCGTCGACGACGACGTCGCGTTTCACGGCGAGGATCCCGCTGAGGATGAGCTGCGCGCCGTCGGCCATGCGCGACACGACGTCCGGCAGGAGCGGCAGGATGACCTCGGGGATGATGTTCATGGTCAGCACGTCGAACGCGCCGCCGCGCAGCGCTTCGATGCTGCCGATGAACAGCGCGAGCTCGACGCCGTTGCGCATCCGGTTGTCGCGCAGGGCGCCGTAGGCATCGACGTCGTTGTCGAATGCGATCACGCTCGACGCGCCGAGCTTCACCATCGCGATGGCGAGGATTCCGCTGCCGGAGCCGACGTCGAGGCCGCGCCGCTCGCGCAGTTCCATCGACTCGAGCATCTCGATGCAGAGGGACGTCGTTTCGTGCGAGCCGGTGCCGAACGCCTGCTCCTGCGGCACGACGATCGTCAGCCGCTCGCCGCCCTGCGGCAGCAGCGACGCGTCGGGGGCGACGACGAAGCGCTCGCCGATGACGATCGGCTCGAGCGACTGCTCGTAGCGCTCGAGCCAGTCGACGCGCTCGCGCTCGATCGCGCGCAACTCGAATTCGCCGAGGAGCTCCGCGGCGGCTTCGCGATCCTCGGCGGAGTCAAAGTACGCCTCGACCCTGCCGTCGGTGGACGTGCTGCCGGTGAACGCGGTCAGGAAGAGGCGCGACTGGATGAGTTCTTCGTCGCCCCCTGTTAAAGCACGGATCTCCAGGATAAAATCACGCATCGCCGCTGCCGAAGTGCGCGCGATAGTCTTCCATTGCCGCCTGCACGACCGCGGCGGCGTGATCGAATCCGTAGCGCGATACGATCCGGATGCGCGGCGGCTCGCCCGGCACGAGCTTGTAGGTCGAGAAGTAGTGCTCGAGCCGCTCGATCAGGACGTCGGGGACGTCGGTGAGGTCGGTCGCCTCGCCCCAGACGTAGTCGCCCTGCAGCACGGCGATGATCTTGTCGTCGGCCTCGCCGCGATCGTGCAGCTGCAGCCCGCCGATCACGCGCGCCGGAATCAGGATCTCCGACTTTGTGATCGGACGCTCGCTGAGCACGCAGATGTCGAGCGGATCGCCGTCGCCCTTCTCCGCTCCCGGCGAGAGCCGCGTCACCTGCTCCGCGCAATAGGTCTGCGGGATGAAGCCGTACAGCGCCGGCGGCTGCGACGACGTCCGCTGCGGGCGATCGACCTTGAGATACCCGCTCGCCTTGTCGACCTCGTACTTGATGAGATCGAACGGCGTGATCTCGACGAACATGTTCACGACGCGCGGCGCGTCGGCGCCGGCGGAGAGTCCGTGCCACGGGTGGGGGCGCCAGCGCGAGAAGGTCATGCGCGCGCGATTGTAGCTTCATGCCATGGGTAGGGATTTGGGCGGGATGGACTCTCCTGAATGAATGCCTTCCTCACGGTCCAGGATGGCGCTCCGGCATCCGTCGGATTTGTGGGCGCTCGCTCTGGTGGCGACGGTGCTGGCGGTCCAGCTCTGGCTGTTCTTCCGCGTCGCGAGTCCGTGGTGGGCGGGCGCCGGCGTCGTGGCGCTGTTCCCGTTGCAGTCGGTGACCGTCGGGTGCGTTCACTACCAGGCGCACCGCGCGGTGTTCGCGACGGCGTGGCTGAACCGGCTGTACGAGATCGTCCTCTTCTTCCAGACGGGGCTTCCGCCGTACCTGCTGACGCTGCACCACAACCTCGGCCATCACCGCGAGTATCTCGATCCCGTGCGCGACACGCTGCGCTGGAAACATCCGAACGGCGAGCCGATGCGCTTCGGCCGCTACGTCTGGATCAACTTCCGCGATCTCATTCCGAACACGCTGGCCGTGGGACGAAACCATCCCGTCCCGCTCGCGCGGATGATTCGCTTCCTGCCGGCATGCGTGCTTCCGCTGTGCGCGCTCCTGGCGATCGATCCGCTTCGCACGCTGCTCGTGCTCGTCGTGCCGATGCTCGCGAACACGCTCAATCTCATCCGCATCGGCTATCAGCAGCACGCCGGTCTCGACACGAGCGATCCCCTGACCGCCTCACGCGATGTGGAGGGCCGGCTCTACAACCTGCTCACGCTGAACTCCGGCTATCACACCGCGCATCATCTGAAGCCGGGGCTGCACTGGTCGGAGCTGGCGCGGTTGCACGAGGAGGCGGTGGCTACGAGAAGAAGTCCTTCACCTTCTCCAGCAGCGGCTTCTCCGTGGGCGGCTGCTCGCCGTCAATGACGGCGAGCTGTTCGAGGAGCGTGCGCTGTTCGGGGCTCAGCGACGTCGGGATGCGGACGGCGACGTGGACGTAGTGATCGCCGCGGCCGCTGCCGTCGAGGAAGGGGACGCCTTTGCCGCGGAGGCGGAAGACCTGGTTCGGCTGCGTGCCGCCGGGGACTTTCAGCGACTCCGAGCCGTCGATGGTCTCCGTCTTCACGTCGCCGCCGAGGGCGGCCTGGGTGACGCTGACGGCCTGCTCGGAATGGATGTCATAGTCGCGGCGCGTGAACCTCGGGTGATCGCGCACGCCGATGAACACGTACAGATCGCCGGCGGGACCGCCGTTGAAGCCTGACTCCCCTTCGCCGGCGACGCGCAGACGCGAGCCGTCGTCGACGCCGGGCGGGATCTTCACGGAGATCTTCTTCTCTTCCTGAACGCGGCCCGCGCCGTTGCACGCCGTGCACGGATCCTTGATCACTTTTCCCGCGCCGCCGCACTGCGGGCACGTCCGCGCGACGGCGAAGAAGCCCTGCGAGTAGCGAATCTGTCCGCGGCCCTGGCAGCCCGTGCACGTCACCGGCTGCGTGCCCGCACGCGCGCCCGAGCCGTGGCACGTCGCGCACGAGATCACGCGCGGCACGTTGAGCGAGACGTCCTTGCCGAACACCGCCTCCATGAAATCGAGCTGCAGGTCGTAGCGGAGGTCGTTGCCGCGCGCGGCGCGCGAGCCGCGGCGTCCGCCGCGATTGCCGAAGAAATCGCCGAAGCCGAAGAGATCGCCGAGGATGTCGCCGAAGTCGGCGAACTGATTCGGATCGAACCCGCCGAAGCCGCCCGCGCCCTGGTGGCCGAAGCGGTCGTACTTCGTTCTCTTCTCGTCATCCGACAGCACGCCATACGCCTCGGCGGCTTCCTTGAACTTCTCCTCCGCCTCCGCGTCGCCCGGATTCTTGTCGGGGTGATGCTTCAGCGCGAGCTTGCGGTACGCGCGCTTGATGTCGTCGATCGTCGCGGTGCGCGCGACGCCGAGCACTTCGTAGTAATCACGTTTTTCGATCGTTGCCATGGGTTACGTGGTGGTGCTGTCCGAGGACGAAGAGACTTTCAGCGGGTTGTAGAGCATCACGCTCGTCAGGATGCGCGAGGCCGCCTGCAACTCGAAGATCGCATCGTTGATGACCTGTTTCTCTTCCGCCGTCGCCGCTTCCTTGGCGCGCGTCAGAATGCGCAGCACGCGGTTGCGGTCATCCTCGTTCAGCAGCTTGCCGAACTCCTTGAAGACCTTGTCGTTGGTATAAATCATTCCCTCGAGCTTGTTCTGCATCATCCGCAGCTCGCGGCGCGCGGAGTCGGTGCGCTGATGCGCGGAGGCTTCGTTGATGATGCGGTCGATCTCGTCCTTCGACAAACCGCCGGCGGGATTGATCTGCACGCCCTGCGACTGGCCGGTGGCCTGATCGCGCGCGGTGACGTTGACGATGCCGTTGGAGTCGATGGAGAACGTGACCTCGACCTGCGGCACGCCGCGCGGAGCGGCAGGGATGCCGATCAGATCGAACTTGCCGAGGGACTTGTTCTCGCGCGCGAACTCGCGCTCGCCCTGCAGCACGTGCACCTGCACGCGCGTCTGATTGTCGGCGACGGTGGTGAAGACGAGCGAGTTCTTGGTGGGGATGGTGGAGTTGCGCTCGATCAGTTTCGTGAACAGGCCGCCATGCGTCTCGATGCCGAGGGACAGCGGCGTGACGTCGAGGAGCACCATGTCCTTGATGTCGCCGCGCAGGATGCCGCCCTGGATCGCCGCGCCGACCGCCACGACTTCGTCGGGATTGATGTTGCGGTTCGGATCCTTCCCGAACACTTTCTTCACCGCCTCGATCACCCGCGGCATGCGCGTCTGACCGCCCACGAGCACGACTTCGTCGATCTGCTTCGCGGTCACGCCGGCGGAGCGGAGCGCGTCGTTGACCGGATCGATCGTGCGCTGCACGAGGTCCTCGACCATGCGCTCGAATTCCTTGCGCGTGAGAACGGCGTTGAGGTGTTTCGGGCCGGTGGAGTCGGCGGAGATGAACGGGAGCGTGATGCGCGACTCCTGTTCCATCGACAGCTCGCACTTCGCGCGCTCGGCGGCTTCCTTGAGCCGCTGCAGCGCCATGCGGTCGTCGCGGAGGTCGATCTGCGTGTCGCGCTCGAACGTCTCGATGAGCCAGTCCATCACGCGCTTGTCGAAGTCCTCGCCGCCGAGGTAGGTGTCGCCCGAGGTCGAGAGGACTTCGAAGAGGCCGTCCTCGAGCTTGAGGATGGAGATGTCGAACGTGCCGCCGCCGAGGTCGTAAACGGCGATGAGCTGGTTCGCTTTGTTGTCGAGACCGTATGCGAGCGCGGCCGCCGTCGGCTCGTTGATGATGCGCAGCACTTCGAGGCCGGCGATCTTGCCGGCGTCGCGCGTGGCCTGGCGCTGCGAGTCGTTGAAGTACGCCGGCACGGTGATGATGGCCTCGGTGATCTCCTCGGCGAGAAAGTCTTCCGCGAAGGCCTTGATCTCCATCAGCACGTACGCGGAGATCTCCTCGGGCGAGAACTCGCGGTCGCGCACGCGCACCTTCACGTCGCCGTTGTCGGCGGGCACGAGGTTGTACGGCAGGATGTTTTTCGCGTGCGCGACTTCGGTGGAGTCGAACTTGCGGCCGATGAGGCGCTTGATCGCGAAGACGGTGTTGAATGGATTCGTGATCGCCTGGCGCTTCGCGATCTGTCCGACCAGCCGCTCGCTGTCCTCGGTGAACCCGACGACGGACGGCGTGGTGCGGCTGCCCTCACGGTTCGGAATCACCTGCGGCGTCGTGACGTCCACGACGGCGACGCAGGAGTTCGTCGTACCGAGATCAATGCCGAGGATTTTCGCCATGTTCTATTTGTCCGGCCCGACTATTTGTCCGGCCCACCGACCGCGACTTTCACCATCGCCGGACGAAGCAGCCGGTCGTGAAGAAAGTATCCCTTCTGCAGCACCGCCGACACCGTGTGAGACGGCACCGACGGATCTTCTTCTCTCACGACCGCTTCGTGGATGTTCGGGTCGAACGGCACGCCCGACTCTTCGATCGGCTTCAGTCCATGCTTCTGCAGGATGTCGTACAGCTGCTTGTAGATCAGCAGCACGCCTTTGTGGAAGTCGTCGCCTTCCTCGGCATGCTCGAGCGAGCGGTCGAAGTTGTCGAGGACCGGAAGGAGGTCCTTCAGCAATCCCGCCATCGCGTACTTGTAGAACTCTGTTTTCTCGCGCTCGGTGCGGCGGCGGAAGTTTTCAAAGTCGGCGAGCAGGCGGAGATAGCGATCGCGCAGCTGCTCGGTCTCCGCGTCGGACGCGCCGCGCGGCGCCTCGGTCGCGGCCACGGCCTCCTCGGCGGTCGCCTGCATTTCGCGCTCGATCTCTTCGACCGACTCGCCGGTGTCTTCGATGACGTAGGTATCGTCGTCAGCGTCGGGAGTTTTGCTGGTGTCCATCAGGTGTGGTGCTCCTGTTCTTCTTCTTCGATGCGGTGACTCAGCGCCCGGCCGAGGTAGTCCACGAGCGGTGCCATGCGCGCGTACTCCATGCGCATGGGTCCGATGATGCCGACCATGCCCAGCGGCGCCGCGTGCGATCCATATCTGCGCGCGACGATGCTGAAGTTGTGGCTCTGCGTGAAGTCGTTTTCCGAGCCGATCAGAATCTGCAGCCCCTCTTCATTGAGACACGACTCGAGGATCTCGACGAGCTTTTCTTTTTCCTGCAGCGCGAGAAACGTTTTCCGAAGCGCGGCGGCGTCGGAGTACTCGGGCTTGTTGAGAATCGAAGCCGCGCCTTCGACGTACAGCTCGCGCGGCGCAACGTCGTTCACGGCCTCGATGCCGAGGCTGATCGCCTTCTGCAGCATCTGATCGTGCTGCGCCCGCTCCTCCGCGGTCATGCGGATCAGACGGCGGCGGATGAGATCGAGCGTGCAGCCGGCGAATTCGACGGTGATGTAGCGGCCGATCGTCTCCAGCTCCTCGCGCGTGAACGCGAAGCTCGTCTCGATGACCTTGTTCACCACGACGCCGTTCGCGCCGACGATCACGCACATGATGCGGTTGTCGGCGACGAGGATGAAGTCCATCGAACGGATGGCGAACTGCAGCAGCGTCGGCATGAACACGACGCCGACCTGGTCGCTGAGCTTGGAGAGCAGGCTCGAGGCGAGGTGCAGCACTTCGTCGATCTCGCTTGCGTGACCGACCTGATCGTCGATCGCTTCGCGCTCCCGCGTCGAAAGGACGCGCGAGCGCATCAGATGGTTGATGAAGAAGCGGTAGCCGCGGTCGGTGGGGATGCGGCCGGCGGAGGTATGCGGCTGCTGGAGATAGCCGAGGTCCTCGAGATCCGCCATCACGTTGCGGAGGCTGGCGGGAGAGAGATCGAAGCGCCCGCACTTCGAGAGCGTACGAGAGCTGATGGCCTCGCCGCTGGCGATGTGCTGCATCACGATCTCACGCAGCACTTCACGTGCGCGTGGCTCGAGGTCCAAACCGCTGAGGTCGTATCGCGTTGCCATGTCCTGCCCGCCTGGCAGTCTCCCGGAAGGAGTGCCAGGCCACTGTAGGAACAGGCCGGGGTGGTGTCAACAATCCGCGTTCAGCAGCGTTCTTTGACGATGAGCGAGGCCTGGCGCTCGAGCGAGTCGCAGCAGGTCGTCCATCGCGAGTCGAACCAGCCGTTTTCGCGGTCGCTGATCGTGACTTCCACGACGGGCTCCCCATGCTCGTCGCACCGCAGCCGCGCGGCGCGGTCGAGGCGTTCCTGGAGTCGTTCCCGCAAACCGGCGTCGCGTTCCTTGATCGTCACTTTCATATTTTTGATCTCCATTCAGATGACCGCCGGTACGGCTCGACGCGCCGGCAGGATTGCAGCCCATCGCGCCATCACATCCTGCGGCACGATGAACTCGAAGGACTGGCTATGCGCGCGCAGACGAAGAACGGCGCCGCTCGCGATCGCGTAACCGGTGGCGAGCTCGGTGTCGTATTCGATCTCGTGGATGTTCTCGAGGTCGATCGACGCTTCCATGTCGGGGTTTTCGTAGAAGAGCGTGGACTGCGTGACCGCGAGCGCGACGTCGAGATGGCGGTTGCCGTCGACGAATTCTCCGCGGCTGACGAGGCGCGAGCTCGCGCGGCGGCGGTCATTGAATACGGCGATGCGGTCGGTGCCGAGGCGGCGATAGAGGTTCCACATCAGCAACGCGAGGACGACCAGAGCGGCGAGCGTCAGCCACGTCAACATACCCCTCCTTTTCGGAACTCATGCGCGCTGCCGGTTCCGGAGGCTAAGAGGAGTGAGTCCAGCGAATCTGACTTAGTTCAGATGGACTGAAGCGGCAAGGAAGTTTCCGCGCCGTGCCTCCACCATACGCGCTTTCGGCAGGATTGTCATTGCGCGCAGGCGCGGCCGCTCATCAAACTTCAGCCGGGTACGCCAGTAATTCGGTTTTCGACTCGTGTGCGCCAGAGCCAACGAGCTCGCCGATCGCCGGGTGATTTGAAATCAGATCGGCCGCCATTTGAATCTCCTGCCACGACCGAACACGTCTCGTTCAATGCGAGCGCGGAAATCGTTCCAATCGGACGTCACCGCTTCGCCACTATCGAGTGCAGCGCAGCGGCGCTCGATCTCGCGCGCCCATGCCTCGTCGACACCCTCGCGATCGTCATCGTCAAGGCTCTCGAGCAGGCGTGCCGCCATCTCCGCGCGCTCTTGCTGGGGTAATTCGAGCGCAACCGTCAGCAGCTTTCTGGCATCGTGCATGACGGTTCAAGTTTAGCCCAGGAAGGTTGGGATCCGTCGCGCCGGAGTAACGCCACTACCGAACGCGCTCCGCAATGCCAGTGCGGATGGCGCGCTTCACGATCGACTCGAGCTCGCCCTCGAACACTCGTTCGAGCGCCTCCTGGCGGCGGTCGAGGCGCTCTTCCTGGCGCTCGTACTCGCGCAGCTCGCGCTCGACGTCGCGGAGCTGGGAGCGGAGCGTGCGGATGCGCGCGGTGTCGTCGGCCCGGTCCTCGTCCTCGTTGTCATAGAGGGCGTCGAGCTCGTCGTCGAGCCGGCTCTCGCGACGCTCGAGCGGCCGCATTCGTCTGTGCAGCGCCTCCATGTCGGGGGTGAGCGCCTCCATGGGGCGGGCGGCGCGGGCGATCTCGGCGAGCGTGGCGGCGTCGCGGATCAGCACCTCGGTTCCGTCGACGCGCGCCCAGAGGTACTCGCCGGTGAAGCGCTTCTGCAGGCGCAGCACGTCATCGAGCGATCCGTGGGAGATCGTGGCCGTCGACCCGCCGCCGCGGGCGTAGACGTAGGTGAATCCGCGGCGGCCGGCGCCGGATGCGGCGACCGCGACTGCGAGAAGGAACGAAAAGAGGAGAGAGCGTCGCATAATGGAATGGACGGCGCACACGCCTGCCGGTTAGCCATGCGCAAGCTCATTTTTTTCCTGCTCCTCGCCCTGCCGCTCTCCGCCGTGACGGTGGACCGGATCGCGGCCGTGATCGACCGGCAGGTGCTGACGGTCAGCGAGATCACGCAGATGATGGAGATCCGTTTCTTCGCGCGCGCCGCGAAGTCGGACGACGAGGCGCGGCGCGAGGTGCTCGACGCGCTGGTGGCGCAGGCGCTGCGGTATCGCGACGTCGAGCGCTTCGGCGCGGACGAGATTCCGCGCGACACGATCGAGGCGCGGATCGAGGAGATCGAACGGCGATTCACTTCGGAGACAGAGTTCACCGCGGCACTCGCGCGCGCGGAGCTCACGCTCGACGAGCTGCGCGCGCTGACGAAGCGGCAGTTGCAGGTGGAGGCGTACATCCAGGAGCGCTTCGCGCCGCTGGTGTTCGTTTCCTCCGAGGACATCGAGGACTACTATCGCGGCCCGTGGACGGCGCAGCGGCGCGAGCGCGGCCTGGCCATTCCGCCGCTCGAAGAAGTGCGCGACGAGATCCGGCAGGCCATCCGCAGCTCGCGCCTGCAGGAGGAAATCGACAAGTGGACCGCGCAGTTGCGCGCGCGTGCGAACGTGGACGTCTATGCCTGGCGCTGAGATGACGACACCGCGAGTCTCGATCGTCACATCCACGTACAACCGCTCCAACGTCCTTCGCTTCACGATCGAGTCGGTACTCGCCTCGACGGTCGCCGACTGGGAAATGATCATCGTCGGCGATGCGTGCACCGACGACACCGCCCACGTCGTCGCTTCGTTCGGCGACTCGCGGATCTCGTTCGTGAACCTGCCGGTGAACTCCGGCGAGCAGGCGACGCCGAACAACGAGGGCGTGCGGCGTGCGCGCGGCGAGTACGTCGCGTTCCTGAATCACGACGACCTCTGGACGCCGGACCATCTGGCGACGTGTCTCGACGCGATCGGCGAGGGCGACTTCGTGTCGACGCTGACGCTCGTGATCGATCACCATGACGTCGCGCATCTCGCCGGCGTCACGAAGAATCGCGAATATGCACCCGAGCTCTTCGTCCCGGCGTCGTCGTGGATGCTGCGGCGAACGTTCGCCGACCAGGTCGGGCCGTGGCGGCCGGCGCGCGAGCTCTTTTTCGCGCCGTCGCAGGAGTGGCTGTTCCGCGCGTGGAAGCAGGGGCATCGGCTGCCGTCCGTCGCGAAAACGACGGTGATCGCGGTTTTCTCCGGCCAGCGAAAACACGCGTATGCCGAGCGGCACGAGGCGGAACAGGCGCGGTACCTCGAGCTCCTGCGCAGCGATCCTCTGTTTCTGCAGCGCATGCTGGAGGAGGTCGCGTCGCGGCTGACGCTCGAGGTCAATGCCGCGACGCCGCTGCGTCACTTCAACCGCGCGGTCAAAGCGCTGGTGCGGCGCGCGACGCTGAGCGCCGGTGTGCATCCGCATTCGCTGCGCAACGCCGTGCTCTTCCGGCGCAGGGGCGCGTTCCTCGACTCTCTCCGCCGCAATCGCGGCCTCACTCCCCTTCCCCGCAGGAGAACGACTTGAACTGGTTGTCTGGAAACGCGACGAAGGACGCGCAGACGCTGACCGCGCAATGGACGCCGGCGGCGATGCGGCTCATCGACGGCGTGAGCGTGCGCGAGGTGCTCAATGTCCCGAAGCACAATGGGTATCTGACGGAGCTCTTCCGGCGCGAATGGTTTGCGGATGCGGAGCCGGTCGATCAGGTGTTCCAGGTGGTGCTGGAGCCGGGCGCGATCTCGGCGTGGCACGCGCACGCGCAGACGCTCGATCGCCTCTTCATCGCCTACGGTGTCGCGCGGGTGGTGCTCTACGACGCGCGCGACGACTCGCCGACGCGCGGGCTCGTGAACGAGTTTCGTTTCGGCACGGTGCGGCCGGCGCTGATCAACATCCCTCCGCGGGTCTGGCACGGCGTGCAGAACCCCGGCAGCGCGCCATGCGTGATCGTGAATCTCGTCGACCGCGCGTATGACTACGAGGATCCGGATCATTTTCGGCTGCCGGTGGGCGCCGCGGAGATTCCGTTCGCGTTCTGATTTGCGGTCACACGGTCACTCCGGCCACTCGGGGGCGGGCTTGCCGCGCCAGACCCAGGCGATGAAATCGGTCAGCGGGGGCTCGATGCCGGCGGCGCGGAGGCGGGCATTGACCTGTGCGCGATGATACGTGCTGTGTTGCGTGATCTGGAGCATCGTCTCGCCGAGGGTCGACGGTTCGGGCGCATGGCCGATCGCTTTTTCGACCCAGCGACGCCAGGTCACTTCGGTCGTGTCGTCGAGCTGGTCCTCGCGAACGCCGGCGAGATGCGCGGGCAGCTGCTCGTGATACTCGCGCGCCCATTTCAGGAGCGACGGCAGATCGGGACAGGCGCTGAAGTCGCGGAACGGAGGCGTGGCTTCGCCGCGCCAGACGGAGAGGAACGCGTGCTGGACCTGATGGATGTGGAACAGCAGGTGATACATCTTCTCGTCGTACGGCGCGGCGATGGCCGTGCGCCAGACCGTCGCGTCGGCCCATGTCATGTGGCGGAACAGGTCGTCGAAGTAGCGCGGCAGCGGCATGAGTGAAATCGTATGACGAAACCCGACTTCCTCGTGATCGGCGGCGGCATCGTCGGCCTCTGCGTCGCGCGCGAGCTGAAGCGGCGCGACCGCGGCGCGACGGTGACGCTGCTGGAGAAGGAGCCGTCGTGCGGCCTGCACGCGAGCGGCCGGAACAGCGGCGTGCTGCACGCGGGCCTCTACTACACGCCCGACTCGCTGAAGGCGCGCTTCACGCGCACCGGCAACGAGCAGCTCACGGCGTATTGCGTCGAGCGCGCGCTGCCGATCCATCGCTGCGGGAAGCTCGTCGTCGCGACGCGCGCGGAAGAGCTGCCGCGCCTCGACGAGCTGGCGCGTCGCGGGCTCGCGAACGGCGTGACGCTGGAGATGCTCGATGCGCGCGCGGCGAACGAGATCGAGCCGCGCGCGATCGTGCACGAGCGCGCAATCTGGTCGCCGACGACGTCGACCGTCGATCCGCACGCGGTGATGAGCGCGCTGGTGCGCGACGCGGTCGCGGACGGCGTCGAGATCCGCGTGGCGACTCCGTGGACTCCGCGCATCGAAGCCGGCTTCACCATCAACGCGGCCGGCCTCGGCGCGGTCGCGATCGCACGCGCGTTCGGCTTCGCGCGCCATTACCGCATGCTCCCGTTCACCGGCCACTATCTGCACAGCAGCGAGCCTCCCGGCGCGCTGCGCACGAACCTTTATCCCGTTCCCGACCCGCGCTTCCCGTTCCTCGGCGTGCATTTCACCGTCACCGTCGACGGGAGCGTCAAGATCGGCCCCACGGCCCGCCCGCCGCTCCTGCAGGGCGCGCTGCTCCTCGCGACGCATCCCGAGTTGCGCGCGCTCGCCGTCGAGGAACTGCGGAAACGCTCGCGCGCGTACATGGTCCACCGGGCCGCGAGTCTCGCGCGCGGCGTGCGCGTCGAGGACTACACGCGCTGGGGCAAGCCGGGCGTGCGCGCACAGCTCTACGACACGCGACGCAACGCGCTGGAAATGGACTTCGTCATCGAGGGCGACGAGCGCTCGCTGCACATTCTCAACGCCGTCTCGCCCGGATTCACCTGCGCGATGCCGTTCGCGGAGCACGTCGTCGACCGGGCGGTGTCATCCCGAGCGTGAGCGAGGGACCTGTGGCTCGGGTGGCGCGGAAGTGCTCATGCCTCGCGCCCCGCCCGCACAGGTCCCTCGCTACGCTCGGGATGACACATCAACCATCGCCGACCATCGCCAGAAACTCATCCTCGCTGAGCACCTGCACGCCGAGGGACTTCGCTTTGTCGAGCTTCGACCCGGCCGCGTCGCCGGCGACGACGTAGCTCGTCTTCGACGACACGGAGCCGGCGGGTTTGCCGCCTTCGCGCTCGATGAGCTTGTGGATCTCTTCGCGCGAGAAGCGGGTGAGCGTGCCGGTGACGACGACGGTTTTGCCGGCGAGCTTGTCGCCGGTGACGGTCGCGACGTGCGACGGCTGCACGCCGAGGTGTTTCATCTTCTCGATGCGCTCGCGATTCGCGGGGACCGAGAAATAGAACGTGATCGCCTCGGCGACCTTCGGGCCGATCTCGTGCACTTCGACGAGCTCCTCGACGGTCGCGTTCATCAGCGCGTCGATCGACTGGAACCGATCGGCGAGGATCTTCGCGGCGCGCTCGCCGACCATGCGGATGCCGAGGCCGAAGATGAGGCGCGAGAGCTCGTTCTTTTTCGAGCGCTCGATGTTCTCGATCAGCTTCGTCGCCGACTTCTCTCCTTTTCGCTCCAGCTCCGCGACCTGTTCCGTCGTGAGCTCGTAGAGCGACGCGGTGTCGGTCACGAGTCCGGCCTTCAATAGCGCGTCGACGGTCTGCCAGCCGAGGCCTTCGATGTCCATCGCTTTTCGCGATGCGAAGTGCGTGAGCGACTGCAGCACGATCGCCGGACAGCCCTGGTTGATGCAGCGGATCGCGACCTCGTCTTCGAAGCGATGCACCGGTTGCCCGCACACCGGGCACGACTCCGGCAGCGCGAACTCCTTCGCGCCGCGCGGGCGCTTGTCCTTCAAAACGTCGACGACTTTCGGGATGATGTCGCCGCCTTTTTCGACGAGGATCGTGTCGCCGATGCGCACGTCCTTGCGCGCCAGCTCGTCGAAGTTGTGCAGCGAGGCGTTGACGACTTTCGTGCCGCCGAGGCGGACCGGATCGAACTCGGCGACGGGAGTCACGGTGCCGGTGCGCCCGACATACAGGTTGATGGCCCGCACCACCGTCTGCGCGGCCTCGGGCGGATACTTGAACGCAACCGCCCAGCGCGGCGCCTTCGACGTCGCGCCCAGCTCCAGCTGCAGCTCGCGACGATTCACCTTCACCACGATGCCGTCGATCTCGAAGTCGAGCGTGTGCCGCCGCTCGTGCCACTCCTCGATGAACGCGATCACCTCGTCGAGCGTCGTGCAGACGCGCCGCTGCGGGTTCGTCGGAAACCCGAGGCGATCGAGCAGCTCGTACGCCGCCGACTGCGACTCCACCTGCCGCCCGTCGACGCCGACGACGTGATAGACGTACGCGCTCAGCCTCCGCTGCGCGACGAGCTTCGGATCCTTCTGCCGCAGCGCGCCGGCGGCGGCGTTGCGCGGGTTCGCGAGCGGCTCGTGCCCCGCTTCCTCGATGGCCTCGTTGTGTTTCGCGAAGTCGGCTTTCGCGAGGTAGATCTCGCCGCGGACTTCGAGGCGTTTCACCTTCGCGTCGATCTTCAGCGGCAGCGCGCGGACGGTGCGGACGTTCGGAGTGACGTCGTCGCCGCGCGCGCCGTCGCCGCGTGTCGCGCCGCGAACGAGGCTTCCGTTCTCGTAGAGCAGCGAGATCGAGACGCCGTCGATCTTCAGCTCGGCCTGGTACTCCAGGTCCTCGCGGCCGAGCCCGCGGCGCGCGCGCTCATCCCACTCGCGCAGCTCGTCGAGCGAGTACGCATTCTCGATCGAGAGCATCGGCGGCTCGTGAATGACCGCGGCGAACGACTCGATCGGCGCGCCGCCGACGCGCTGTGTCGGCGAGTTCTCGTCCCAGTACTCGGGATACTTCGCCTCGAGATTCTGCAGCTCGCGCAGGAGCGTGTCGAACTCGAAGTCGCTGATCTCGGGCTCCGCGTCGAGGTAATAGAGGCGGTTGTGGCGCTCGATCTCGGCGCGCAGCTTGTCGATTTTGGTTTTGACGTTCATGCCGGCCTCGAAAGATATCGCGACCGTTCGACCACCCGCTCCTCGAACCCCATCCCGTGCAACCGCTCGTCGACGAGCAGCAAAAACTCGCGCCGTCCCTTCACGAGATTCAGGTTCAGCGCGACGAAGCGCATCCCGCGCGGCGTGTCGAAATACACGATCATCCGGTCGCCGCCGGTCATCTGTTCGGTGCCGCGCACCGCATCCCAGCGAATGATGCGCGTGCGGAACTGGTGCAGCGGGCGGAGCGTTAGCGTCTCCTCGCGAGTCTCCGCGATCGGCCTGCGCGTGCCGAGCCACACCTTCAGTCCGCCGAGCCAGAGCGTGCCGACGTAGACCCAGACGAAGCGCTCGCCGATCCAGCCGTAGCGCGCGGAGGGCGAGAGCGTGAGCGCGAGAATGATCGCGGCGGTGATCGCTGCCGCCATGAGGACGATCGACCATCCCGCACGGCGGACCCAGGGACGAAAAGGGAAAATTCGCGCGCCTGTGTCCGGTGCGGCTCTCATTTGCTCGCCGAAGCGTAAACCCGTACTCTGTCGAGGGTTCCGAAGAAATGCTCCAGGCCGGTATGCCTTTCGCAGAAGCCGGTCTCCGCCGCAGCGCTGAAGCGATGCCCGTACACAAACTCGACGGTACCGGACGAAAAATTCTCGTCATCGACGACGACCTGGCCATCCGCGTCCTGTTGCAGGCCGTGCTGCGGCGGATGAAGTTCGAGGTCGAGCTCGCGGAAGACGGCGCGGCCGGTCTCGAGAAGCTGCATCAGAACGGCGGCTACGATCTCATCCTCCTCGACCTGATGATGCCGCGGCTGAACGGATACGAGTTCATCGAGCAGATCGGCCGCGAGGAAGGCGACCACCCGCACATCATCGTCTTCACGGCGGCCGGCAAACGCGGAGTGGACAAGATCCCCCGCGACGCGGTGTGCAACTCGATCCTCAAGCCGTTCGACCTCGACACGTTCATCGAGATCATCGGCGAATGCCTCAACGACGGCCATGGGAGAGCGCCCACTCGATCTGACGGATGATGCCGAGGGCGATCTTGACCTCGCGCTCGTCGAGATCGGCCCGCGCCACCATTGCGCGCAGATCGTCGTAGATGTGATCGGGCTTGAAGTCGTGGAAGAAACCGACGTTCTGCAGCAGCTCGCGCGCGCGCTGATGCAACCGTTCCACGAACGCGGCGTCAGCGAGCGTGCGCTCCGCCGGTGACGGCTCGATGAGCGAGAGCTCGTAGCAGAAGACGCACACCGCCTGGGCGAGGTTCATCGTCGGGAAGCGCTCGTTCGTCGGAATCGCGGCGGTGTGCTGGCAGAGCACGAGCTCCTCGCGCGTCAGGCCGCTGTTCTCGCGTCCGAAGACGAGCGCCAGGGTCTGTTCGCCGCCGAGCGCCGCGAAGCGCTCGCCGAGCGTTTTCGGCGTGAACGTCACCGGTGATGTGCGCCCGCGCATGGACGTCGTCGCGACGGTGAGCTGCGCGTCCGCGACCGCCTCCTGCAGCGTCGCCGCGAAGCGAACATTCGCCAGCAGATCGTCCGCGCCGCTCGCCCACCATCCCGCCACCGGCAGCAGCTCCGGATGCTCGCCGACGATGCAGAGGTCACCGAACCCGAAGTTCTTCAGCGCGCGCGCCACCGCGCCGACGTTGCCGGCTTCCTGGGGCTCGATCAAGACGATGCGGAGTCTGGGCATGCGGTTGCTGGGTTGTTGCTGGGTTGCTGGGCAATGCTCTTAGGAACTCAGCAACTTAGCAACTCAGCAACCCCGCCAGCATCTCATCGACATCCCGCTCCGTTGTGCGTGGGTTCATCATCGTGACACGCAACACGCGCGCGCCGCGAAGGATCGTGGTCGTGATCCAGGCGCGGCCGCTGCGGAGGAGGCGTTCGCGGAGGTCGGCGGTGGCCTCGTTGTCGAGGCCGCGGCGGCGGAAGCAGAAGATGTTGAATTCGGGCTCGTGGACGGGCTCGAAGTCGGCGCTGTCGCGGACGCGCTCGTACACGTAGCGCGTCAGCGCGGTCACGCGCTCCATCACCTCGACGAACGGCGCGGTGCCGCGCGACTTCAGCATCAGCCACAGCTTGATCGCGTCGGCGCGCTTGGAGCACTGGATCGTCATCTCGCCGAGGTTTTCGCCGGCGGGGCCGTGGAACAGATACGGCGCGTCGGCCCGGAAGGCGCGGCGCAGCCAGATGCCCTCGCGCACGAGGATCGTGCCGAGGGAGAGCGGCATGAACAGCATCTTGTGCGGATCCCACGAAAACGAATCCGCGCGATCGAGGCCGCGCACCAGCGGCGCGAGCCGCTCGCTCAGCAGCGCCGACGCGCCGTGCGCGGCGTCGACGTGCAGCCAGGTGCGATAACGGTCGCGCAGCAGCGCGATCTCATCGAGCCGGTCGAACGCGCCGGTCGCGGTCGAGCCGGACGTCGCGACGATCGCCAGCACCGCCGCATCGTCGCGCGCCTCCACCGCCGCGAGCACGTCCTCGAGCGCGTCGACGTCCATGCGATGGCTGTCGTCCGTCGCCACCTTCAGCACGTCGGTTGCCGGAATGCCCATGATCGCCGCCGCGCGCGCGATGGAGTAATGCGCGTCCGCGGACGTGATGACGACCGGGCGCTTCGGCGAGTCGTATCGCGCGCGCGCCGCGAGCAGTCCCGTGAGATTCGCGGCCGAGCCGCCCGAGACCGCGGTGCCTTCGGCCGTTTCGGGATAGCCCGCGCGATCGGCGAGCCAGCGCACGACCTCCTTCTCGATGACCGTGCCGATGGGACTCATCTCCCACACCGCCGTCGAGTTGTTGAGCACCGAGATCAGGAGGTCGGTCGCCGCCGCGTCGAGGAACGGCGGACAGACCTGATGCCCCATGTACGACGGGTGGTGCAGCTGATTCGAGTAGCGCGCGACGAGCCGCGCGAGCTCGAGCGGATCCGCCGGCGAGCCGATGCTGACATCAAGGCGCACCAGCTCGCGCAACTCCTCGGCGGGACGCCACTCGACGACCGGCCGCGACTCGATGGTCTCGACGTGGTCGAAGAGGAGATCGACGAGCTGATGGGCGAACGTACGCGAGGACTCGAACGGCATGCGGCGGCGGATTGTATCGTCAGCGCGCGCGCACCCAGCACCACTCCTCGCCGGCGTCTTTGCCGTTCATCTTCCCCTCGACACGCGCGCAGAGTTTTTCGCCGTCGCGCCAGTAGATGACGCGCTGCGGGAAATCGTGCGCGAGGTTCTCGAACACGATTTTCTTCGCGCTCTGCGACTTCATCGGGAACGCGGTCGCGGGCGACCGGCCGCCGGGCATGGCGAGGTAGACGGGCTTGCCGTCGCGCAGCTCGATGCGCAGGAACTCGAACGACGTTTTCCCATTCGGATGGACGGTGCGATTCATGCCCACCATCAGATTGCCGCGCGCGTCGGTCCAGCGCTCCTCGACCTGCGCGCCGTCGAGCGTGGTGGTCCATGCGCCCGCCATCCACGACGGAAAGTCGGCGGCGCCCGCGGATGCGGCGAGGAACAGTGCGAAGACGAACGTGATCTTTTTCATGACGGTGACTCTAGCGAGCGCTCCGGAAACGGTATTGTAGTTTTCCGACATGCTGACGTATCGCGAGCACGCGCCGCCTCCGGAGCTTGCCGGCGCGGTCCGGAGTTTCTGGACGTTGCGCGGCGATGGTCACGGCGACGGCGCGTCCGCGACTCCCGATCGCATCCTGCCCGACGGCGCGTTCGAGCTGGTGTTCCACCTCGGCGATCCGTTCGTGCGCGACGGCGTTGCGCAGCCGCGCGCGATGCTCGTCGGCGAGATCCGCCGTCCGACGCTCGTGCATGCGACCGCGAACGCCGACGTGATCGGCGTGAGTTTTCACGTCGGCGCCGCCGCCGAGTTCTTCGCGATGCCGATGCGCGAGCTGAGCGATCAGATCCTGCCGCTGGAGGATGTCTTTGGGAGTGCGGTGGCGGAAGCCACCGCTTTCGGGTTCCAGAGCGGCGGCTTTGCCGCCGCACTCCTCAAGCGCCGCAGGCCGGAGAACGCGCTCGCGAAGGCGGCGGTGCGGATCATTCGAGCGCGCGGCGGCAACGTGCGCATGCGCGAGCTGTCCGCGCTTCTCGGTCCGTCCGAGCGCACGATCGCGCGCGGCTTCGATGATTGCGTCGGCATGCCGCCGAAAGTGTTCGCGCGGCTGATGCGCTTCCATGCATTGCTCGCGCATCCCGATCGCGACGCCGGTTACGTCGATGACTCGCACCTGATCCACGACTTTCGCGAGTTCAGCGGCACCACGCCGGCGCAGTTCCGCCAGGAGCAGCACGCACTCGGCAACGCGTTTCTCCGCGACTAGTCGGGATTCTCGATGCGGTAGTTCGGCGCTTCCTTCGTGATCACGACGTCGTGCGCGTGCGACTCGCGCAGGCCGGCGGCGGTGATGCGGACGAACTGCGACTTCGTGCGCAGGTCCTCGATGTCCTTCGAGCCGGTGAGGCCCATGCCGGAGCGGAGGCCGCCGACGAGCTGCGGGATCATCGCGCCGATCGAGCCCTTGTACGGAACCTTCCCCTCGATCCCCTCGGGGACGAGCTTGCCGACTTCGTCGGTCAGTTCCTGGAAGTAACGATCCTTGGAGCCCTGCTGCATCGCGCCGATCGAGCCCATGCCGCGATACGCCTTGAACGTGCGGCCCTGATAGAGAATCGTCTCGCCCGGGGCTTCGTCGGTGCCGGCGAAGAGCGATCCGATCATCACGCAGTTCGCGCCGCCCGCGATCGCCTTGGTGACGTCGCCGGAAAACTTGATGCCGCCGTCGCTGATGACCGGCACGTCGAACTTCTCCGCGGCGCGCACGCACTCGAGCACCGCGGTGAGCTGCGGAACGCCCGCGCCGGCGACGACGCGCGTGGTGCAGATGGAGCCGGGTCCGATGCCGACCTTCAGCGCGTCGACGCCGAGCTCGCACAACTCCTGCGCGCCCTCGTACGTTGCGACGTTGCCGGCGATGAGCGGCGTATCCGGAAAAAGTTTCTTGAACTGGCGGATGGTGTCGATCACGCCGGACGAATGCGCGTGCGAGGAGTCGATGACGACCACGTCGACCTTCGCGTCGATGAGAGCGCGCGCGCGGTCGATGCCGTCCTTGCCCGCGCCGATCGCGGCGGCGACGCGCAGGCGTCCGAGGGGATCCTTCGCGGCCTGCGGATACCGGCGGGCCTTCTGGATATCCTTGACGGTGATGAGTCCCTTGAGATCGCCGTTCGCGTCGACGACGAGCAGCTTCTCGATGCGATGGTGATGCAGCACTTCACGCGCTTCATCGAGCGTCGTGCCGACCGGAACCGTGATCAGGCTGTCCTTGGTCATCCGCTCGGAGATCGGCAGATCGAAGCGCGTCTCGAAGCGGAGGTCGCGGTTGGTGAGGATGCCGACGAGCTTTCCGTTCGCGTCGGTGACGGGGACGCCGGAGATTTTGTACTTCTCCATCACCTGCAGCGCTTCGGAGATCGACTGCCAGGGGCGCATGGTGACGGGGTCGACGATCATGCCGGCCTCGGAGCGCTTCACTTTGTCGACTTCCTCGGCCTGCCGGTCGATGGGCATGTTCTTGTGGATCACGCCGAGGCCGCCGTGCTGCGCCATTGCGATCGCGAGCCGCGCCTCGGTCACGGTGTCCATGGCCGCGGAGACGATGGGGATGTTGAGACGGATGTCGCGCGTCAGACGCGTCGAGACGTCGACGAAGTTCGGATGCATGTCCGAGCGCGACGGCTTGAGCAGCACGTCGTCGAACGTGAGCGCGAGCGGGATCGGCTCGGCGAAGCGATCGGAGGAGAGCGGGTCGGGCCTCTCGACCTCGTGGAACTCCACGCGGCCGATCACGGGAACGTCTCGAAGTACTCGCTCGTCGCTCATAACCGCCTCCGGATTTGAGTATAGAACGGGACGGCACGCATCAGAATTGCATGCACGATTCGCGAGATTCGTTGAGATCGATGCTCTTCACCGTCGAGGAGAGACACCTGACCGACATGAACGGCCGCCCCATCGCGGCGCCGCAGGCCGTGTCGTTCCATCACTGCGACGCCGAGACCATCGACGACGCGGTCCACCTCTACATCAAAAAGGACGAGGGCGAACTGATCGGCAGCGTCCTCAAGTTCCCCGGCTTCCAGGCCGTCGCCACGATGCGCAAGGCCAGCGGCGTGTACACGCTGCAGTTCACGCCGGCGAGCCAGCGCGACTTCCGGGTGCCGTGATGGTTGTTGGTAGCTGGTGAATGGTAGTTGAGGGCATATTCGCCTCGTCACCAACTACCAACTACCAATTACCAACTACCCGTTCCTGATGATCTCCTTCAGCATCTCATCCTGCAGCCGGTACACGGCGTAGACGCCGACGCGGTACTGGTTGAAGAGAAACGAGAACGCGTAGACGCGGCCGCTTTGCGCGTGGACGTAGCCCGACAGTCCGATGACGCCGGCGATGTAGCCGGTCTTCGCGTAGACCTGACGCGCGAACGGCGGCTGTTTCAGGCGATTGCCGAACTTCGAGTCGGGATCGCCGGTGTACGGCAGCGAGCTGACGAACTCCTCGCGCCACGGGCTCTTCCACATGTACCGCAGCAGATGCACGAACGCGAACGCCGAGGCGCGGTTGTTGCGCGACATCCCCGAGCCGTCGGCGGGCTGGATCTCGTTCGCGGGCACGCCGACTTTGCCGGTGACCCACTCGCGCACCGCCGCGGTCCCGGCTTCCCACGAACCCTGCTTCTTCGTTTCCGCGCCGAGCATCTTCAACACCTGCTCGGCGTAGTGGTTCTGACTCTTCTTGTTGATGACGTACACCAGCACGCTGAGCGGCGTCGTGTGCGAGGAGACGAGGCGCCAGTCGGTGCGCGGATCGCGCGCGGTGAGCGCGACCGTGCCGCCGATCCTGAGTCCCGCGCGCGCGAAGGTCTCGTTCGTGACCGCGGCAAAATAGTGCACGGGATTCTCGACCGTCACGAACACCTCGGTCGCGCCGCTGCGCGCCGGCACGCCGCCGCGCACGATCACCGTGTTCGAGCCGCGATGCCGCGTGATGAACGGCAGTCCGCGGCCGGTGCGGCAGCTGTTCTCGACGCGCACGAAATTCGTCGGCGGCTCGAGCTGCACGACGCACGGCTGTCCCGCGCGGCTCGGCAGCACGCGCACTTCGACGCAGCCCTCCTGCATCGAGAACGCCGACACCGGCGCCTCGTACCAGTTCACCAGCTGATCGACCGGCCACGTCGGATGGATGTACTCGGTGTCCATGTAGCCATATTCGAAGATGAGATCGCCGGAGACGCTCTTGATGCCGGCGCGTTTGAGATCGGACGCCCATTCGTTGAAGACCGCGGTCGCGACTCCGTCATGAAAGCGTCCGCCGATCGTCGGGTCGCCGCGGCCGACGATCTTCAGATCGCCGTTGAGCGTGCCCGAGGCGTCGACTTCACCGCGCGCGTAGACCGCGGTCGTGACTTCGAACGACGGCTTGAGCACATCGATCGCCGCCGCGGTGGTGAAGAGTTTCTGATTCGACGCCGGCGCGAGCGGCATGTGCGGATTGCGCTGCGCGATCACGCGGCCGGAGTCGAGCTCCACGACCTGGATGCCGGCCTGCGAGGCGTTGCTGACCGAGCTGTTGACGAGCGACGAGAGCCGCTCCTCGAACGTCACGCCGACGGCGACCGGGCCGGGCGCAGGTTTCGGCTTCGCCCTCCGCGTAGCCGCCGGTTTCCGGCGCGTGGTTTTCTTTTTTTTCGCCTGCGCGTCGGCGTCAGGCGCAACGGAGGTCAAGAGGAAAATCGCGAGCAGGGCAATCCATGGAGAACGGCGAAGGGTCATCGGGTTCGAAGAATAGCAAGTTCGGTGCTACGGTCTCTGCCACGGTTCTGCCAACACGAGCGGCACGACCTCGTCGAGCGACGTGACGACGGCGTCGGGCACGATCTCGAGTCCGTGATCGAAGTGCGGCGCGATCGCGGTTCCGCGCACCGCGGGCTGGAAATGGACGCCGCGCATGCCGCAGCGCTGCGCGCCGTGCACATCGACGTAGAGGTTGTCGCCGACGAACATCATCTCGGGATAGCCGACGCCGAGGCCGCGGCGCAGCTCTTCGAAGATCGACGTCTGCGGCTTGCAGTGGCCATGCTCGTTGGAGAAGACCATCACGTCGATCGAGCGCGCGAGGCCGAGGCGCTCGAGGATCTCGCGCAGCGCATAACCGGGAGTGCGGCCGGTGTTGCTGATGAGACCAATCCCGAAGCCGCGCGACTTCAGCGCGTCGAGCATCTCCGGCGCGTGGCGGACGACGTGCGGCGGAATCTCGACGGCGGCCATCGCGTAGGCATGCTCGAGCTCCGCGAGCGTGGCGTCGTCGAAGGAGGCCGCGTCGAGCTGCAGCTCTTCGAGGAGGTGCTCGATCTGGCGGCGGCACGGCACATCGCGATCGACGGACCAGTAGAGCTCCTGGCAGCGATGCCACAGCGCGCGATACGCGCGCTCGATGCGGTCGGCGACCGCCGCGTGCCCGCGCGCGCTCAGGATCTCCTCGAGCCGCGACATGCGCAGCCGCTCCTGCTCGCGCGACACGTCGGGCGTGTCGGTGATCAGGGTTTCCCAGAGATCGAAGGCGACTGCTTTCAGCATGGTTGCGCGGTCGCGCGGTCACGCGGTTGCGCGGCAGAAGCGAAGCCCGGAACTATATCGCGGCAGCTCGGGCAACAGGGAACTGGCAACCTCACACTCGCTGTGCTAAAACGCCTCGTGCATTTTCCCGGTTCAGAACACGAGGAGGGTACCGATGGCGGATGTGGAAGCAAGGGTCAAAGCGATCATCGTCGAGCAACTCGGCGTGGATGCGGAAGAGGTCACCCCGGACGCTTCGTTCGTCGAAGACCTCGGCGCTGATTCGCTCGACACCGTCGAGCTGATCATGGCATTCGAAGAGGAGTTCGGCGTCGAGATCTCCGATGATGAGGCGGAGAAGATCCGCAAAGTCCGCGACGCCGTCGAGTACATCGACAAGCGCGCGAAGGCACAGTAGGGTCCTCGCGCGCCGAGCGCGCGGTGCTGCGTGCTGTGTGCTGCGTGCTGTATGACTCGGCACGCGGCACGCTGCACGCAGCACTTTTCTTTTCGCTATGGACAAACGTCGCGTCGTCGTCACCGGCCTCGGAATGATCTCGCCCCTCGGCGTGGGGAACGAGGCTACGTGGCAGGGACTGCTCGAAGGGCGCTCGGGCGTCGGACCGATCACGAAGTTCGACGCCAGCGAGTACGCCTGCCGCATCGCCGGCGAGGTGCACGGCTTCGTGCCCGAGCAGTGGATCGAGAAAAAAGAGGTCAAGAAGTCCGACACCTTCATCCACTACGCCGTGGCCGCGGCGCAGATGGCCGTCGACGACGCGAAGCTCGATACGACCGCGGGTGACCGCGACCGCACCGGCGTGATCATCGGCTCGGGCATCGGCGGACTTCCGCTCATCGAGGAGATGCACAAGAAGCTCCTCGAGCGCGGGCCGTCGCGGATGTCGCCGTTCTTCATCCCCGGCCTCATCGTCAACCTCGCGGCGGGACACATCTCCATCCGCTTCGGCTGCAAGGGTCCGAGCTCCGCGCCGGCGACCGCCTGTGCGACGGGCGCGCATTCGATCGGCGACGCGTTCAAGATCATCCAGCGCGATGACGCGGACGTGATGTTCGCCGGCGGCAGCGAGGCCGTGATCACGGCGCTCGCGGTCGGCGGGTTTTCGGCGATGCGCGCGCTCTCGACGCGCAACGACGAGCCGCAGCGCGCGTCGCGGCCCTGGGATCTCGACCGCGACGGCTTCGTGATGGGCGAGGGCGCGGGCGTGCTGATCCTCGAGGAGCGCGAGCACGCGCTTGCGCGCGGCGCGACGATCTATTGCGAGATCACCGGCTACGGCATGACCAGCGATGCGTTCCACATCACCTCGCCGTCCGACGACGGCGACGGCATGGCGCGCGTGATGACGCGCGCGCTGAAGGACGCGGGGCTGCAGCCGTCGGACATCGACTACATCAACGCCCACGGCACGTCGACGTCGATCGGCGATAAGGTCGAGACCATCGCCATCAAGCGCGTGTTCGGCGAGGACGCGTACAAGGTGGCGGTGAGCTCGACAAAGTCGATGACCGGCCATCTCCTCGGCGCCGCCGGCGGCCTCGAATCCGCGATCGCGGCGATGGTCGTGAAGCACAACATCCTCCCGCCGACGATCAACTACGAGACCCCCGATCCCGATTGCGACCTCGACTACGTGCCGAACACGGCCCGGAAGAAAGAGGTGACGCACGTGCTCTCGAACTCGTTCGGCTTCGGCGGGACGAATGCGACGCTGATTTTTTCGAGACACCTGTAGCGGGGCTGGTGACTCGTAGCTGGTAGTTGGGGGGCTGTCTCGCCCAATCACTCCTGCAGTCCCTCAACTACAAACCACAACTACCAGCCACTTTCTGGCGTGTACTTTGCGTGTTAAAGTACTCACCATGAAATACGACATCGCCATCATCGGCGCCGGGCTGGCGGGACTGCAGTCGGCGCGGTTGCTTGCGGCGCGCGGGCTGCGCGTCGTGCTCATCGATCGGCGCGCGTCCATCAGCACGCCGGTGCAGACGACGGGGATCTTCGTGCGCAAGACGTGGGAGGACTTCCCGTTGCCGGAGGAGCAGATGGGGCCGGCGATCCGCGATGTGGTGTTGTACTCGCCGGCGCGGAAGAGGATCGCGTTGCGGGCGGAGCGCGATGAGTTCCGGATCGGGCGGATGTCGTGGCTGTATGTCTGGCTGCTCGAGGAATGCGCGCGCGCCGGGGTGGAGTGGATGCCGAACACGCGCGTGGTCGCATGCGATGAGAAGGGCGTCGTCACGGCGCGCGGGCGCGTCGACGCGCGCTTCGTCATCGGCGCCGACGGCGCGCGCTCGATGGTCGCGCGGGAGCTGGGGCTCGATCGGAATCGCGAGCTGCTGGTCGGGCTCGAGGAGGTCGTCCCGCCGATCTCGCGCGAGCCGGTGCTGCACTGCTTTCTCGATCCGCGGCTGGCGCCGGGCTACATCGGCTGGGTGGCGAACGACGGCGAGGAAGCGCACATCGGCGTGGCCGGCTATCGCGACGGGTGGGATCCCGCGCGCGCGCTGCACGCGTTTCGCGACTCGCTGCCGTTTCGCGCGGGGCGCGCGATCGAGCGGCGCGGCGGCTGGATCCCGGTGAACGGCGTGCTGCGCACCATCGCCTCGCCGCGCGGGCTGCTCGTCGGCGACGCGGCGGGAGCGGTCTCGCCGCTCACGGCGGGCGGCCTCGACGGCGCGATGCGCCTCTCCGCGTTTGCGGCCGACGTGATCGTCGAGTATCTCGAGAGCGGCGACGCGCGCGTGCTGGCGCAATATTCGGGCTCGCGCTTCCGCGCGCGCTTCATGGCCCGCCGCTGGATGCGCCGCGCCATGCGCGCGATGGCGCTGCCGCCGCTGATGGAGCTGGCGTTCGCGGCGATGGCCACGCCGCCGCTGCGCCGCATCGCGGAGCACGTCTTCTTCGCGCGCGGCTCGTTCCCCGACGTCACTGCGGCGCGCGCGCGATCTTCACATCGAGCGGCGGCCCCGGCACCGTCAGCCTGACCATCGTCATCGGCATCCCCTGCCCGAACACGCGCAGCTCGTAAGTCCCGGGCTGCAGCGTGAGCCGGCGCATGCCGCTCGCATCGGCGGGGACGTCCCCGGAGAAGATGGATGCCTTCGCGGCGTCGTTGACCCACACGCCGAGGATCTCGACGAGCTCGCCGGTCGCCGCGTCGATCGTGCGGAACAGCGCCGTCACACCGCGCGAGAGCATCAGCTCCACATCCGGCGCGAAACCGTTCTGCACGGAAAGCGACCGCACGTCCGGCGCGTAGCCGTCCGCGTGCGCGCGCACCTTGTACTCGCCGTCGGTGACGAGATCGAACGTGAAGCGTCCCGCGCCGTTCGCGCGCACTTCGCCTCCCGGCTGCAGCGTGACGGTCGCGCCGCCGACCGGCATGCGCGTGACCGCATCGAAGACGACGCCGGAGAGCGCCGTGCCGCGCAGGTCGATGTCGTGAGTCATCTCACCGGTCACGTTCACGCGTCCGACGGTCAGGTTGCCGTTGAAACCGTGGCGGCTGACCATCACCTGATACTCGCCGGGCGCGGCCAGCCGCACTTCGTACGTGCCATCGCGGCCGATCTCCCCCGATCCCGGCTGCACTTCGCGCGAAGGCTTCGACGGCATGAACATGATGAAGCCCTCGATGCTCTGCCCGCGCTGTGTGACCCGCCCGCGGACGGCAAGGCCGGCGCTGAAGTCGAGCTCCACCGGCGGCGCGACGCCGTTGACCACGCGCACGCGCGGCCCGGTGACGTCGCGGCGCCGCGGGCGGCTCATCGACGCCGTCACCACGATCTCGCCATCCGGAACGCCGGTCAGCGTGAACGCGCCAGAGGGATCGGGCTCCGCGTGACTGCGGACGCGGTACGCGCGGACCTGCACGAATTGCATCTCGGCCGGCGGGACGCCGATCACGCGGCCGGTGATGCTGCCGCCGCGGGTGAGCGTGAGCGTCACGCCGGCGGCGGTCGCCGGATTCGCGTCGATCGTGGCCTCGACGTAGCCTTCCTTCTGTGCGGCGATCGTGTACGTCACGTCATCGAGCCCGCCGAGCTTGAACGACCCGTCCGCGTCGGTGAAGATCATCGCGGACTGCATCATGCCGCCGCCCGCGCGCGCGGAGATCTCGGCCATCGCCACCGCGCGGCCCGCGGCATCGATCACGCGCCCGCGCAATTCGCGCCCGCGCTCCAGCTCGACGTCCGCGCGCGTCTCCTTCCCTGTCGCGACGGTGACCGTGATTCCTTTTCCGACGAAGCCGTCACGCGACACCGCGAGCTTGTGCATGCCCTCCGGCAGTCCGTCGATCGAGTACTCGCCGTTCGCGTCCGTCCGCTGCGGCGCGAATCCCGAGCGCATCTCGCGGCTGAATGCGACCACGACCTGCGCGTCGGCGAGCGCGCGCCCTTCCGCGGTCACGCGGCCGGCGACGGTGCCGCCGCGATCGAGCGCGATCTGCGCGGTCGTGGCCTTCCCTTCTTCGATCGTGACCGGGGTCATGCTCGAGCGCGAGTATCCCGTCGCACTGACGGTGATGTTGTACGTTCCCGGCGCGAGGTCTTCGACCGTGAATCCCCCATCCTCGGCATGCCACGACTTCGACGGCGACCCGCGCCCGCGCATCCCCGTCTGCATCGTCGTGACGATGAAGTCGCGCAGCGGCTGGTCGGTCTCGCGATCGACGACTCGACCCTCGACGCGCCCTCCGCGCTGCAGTGTCAGTTTCACGTCCTTCGCCGGCGCCGTGACTTCCAGCGGCTCGCTGCGCGCGAACGTCGGCGGCCCGGATTCGATGCTCAGCGTCGCTTTCCCCGGCGGCGCGTTGCGGATGGAGAACGCTCCATCCTTCAGCGGCACGTAGAGCGGCGGATTCCCGGCGATCATGACCATTCCAGCGATCGTCGCGGGCGAGCCGTCGGACCACACCGCGCGTCCTTCGATCGCGGCGCCGCGCTCGACCTCGATCGTCATCGGCGAGCCGCGCGCGTCGAGCGTCTGATCGTTCAACTCACGCCGCACCGTCGTCTCGCCGCCGGCGGAGATGTCGTATGCCCCTTCGACGATGGTCAGCGCGAGTTTCCCCTCGCTGTCCGTCCGGCACGGCTTGAGGTCCGTGCCGCACGGAATGAGCTCGCGCGACGAGCGCCGTTCGGGCTCGAGTCTCCGCAGCAGCACGACCGGCTCGCCGCCGACCGGCGCGCCCGCGCCGTCGACGAGGCGCATCTCGAAACGGATCCCGTTCGGAATGCGGAGCACCAGCCCGCCCTTCGTCTCTCCCGGCTCGAGCGAATACGGCCCGAACATCGCGGCCGGCAGCGATTCCTTCAGCACCCACAGCGGCTGCGCCCGATGGACCGACAGGAAGCGCAGCGAGAACGTGCCGTCGGGCGCGGTGGTCGTCCCTCCGCTGATCGCACCGAAGCCGGCGACGCGCACGCGCGCCGCGGCGACCGGCTGCTTTTCGTCGTCGATGACTTTGCCCGCGAGGCGCGCGAACGGCGTGAGATAGACGACTCGATTGACGCGCGCGCCCTCTTCGAGCCGCAGGTCGGCGGGCAGGTTGTTGATGAAGAACGCCGGATGGGAAGCGGAGAGCCGCCGCGCGCCCGGCTCCACTCCGTCGATGAGGAAGTTTCCCTTCGCATCGGAGATCGCCTCCGAGACCGGAGACTGCAACTGCGATTCGGAGAGGAACATCACCCGCGCGCCGGCGATCGGAGCTTCGTCTTTGTTGCTGCGCACCGTGCCGGCAATCCGGGCGGTCTGACGGAGACGAAGGACGTACGGCGGCTTCGCGCGATCGATCGACAGCGAGCCGGCGCGATTCCCTTCGCGCGCGAGCAGCTGCGGTTTCTCCGTCGCCGCGTGCGCGATGTCGAATGAGCCGTCGTCGCGCGTCCGCGCGAGCGGCCAGCCGGATGCCTGCACGGTCGCGCCGGCGACGCCGTTTCCGGCGTCATCGACGACGCGTCCGCGAATCGCCGTTCCGGTCTCGAGCGCGACGTCGAGCGCGAGCTCGTCGCGCTCGCGCTGCCGGATCGGGCGATTGACGATCGCGTAGTCGGGATGGATCACCGCGATCCAGTCGACGCCCGCTCCGGGATCCGCGGTTCCGTAGTACCCCTCGGCATTCGTGCGCGTCACCGTCGAGCGCCCGATGACGACCACCGCGTCCGCAACCGGACGCCCGCCGGCGGTCACGCGTCCGCGGCGCGGCGCGCCTTCCCTGAGCACGAATGTGCCCGCGTCCTCGCCGTCGACGACGTCCTCGCCGATGAGCTGCCGTCCCGGCGCGTCGATCCTCAGCTCGACGACCGCGTTGCCTTTCGTGTCGAGGCGGAACACGCCGCTCTCGTTCGTTTCGGTGGATCCGAGGAACGCCGGCTCCGGCGTCTTCGACAGCAGCCGCGCATAAGCCGCATCGGTGGTTTCGAGCTGGCGGATGCGCACCGTCGCGCCGCGGAGCGGCTTGCCAGCCTCATCGACGACACGGCCCGTGACGGCCGCCGACACGGGAACTGCGCAGAGAAGGACGAGGGCGGCAAGACGCATATGCGTCTGAATTTACGTCAGGACTGCGATTCCAGCCACTCCGCGAAGTCCGGCTTCCCGTATTTGCGCGCGATATCGGCGGGCGTCATGCCGTCGCTGCCCTTCGCATCGCGGACGGCGCCGTGCGCGAGGAGGAGCTTCGCCATCTCGAGGTCGCCGCGGCTTGCGGCGCCGTGGAGGGCGGTGTAGTCGAGCTGCTGGCGCGCGTTCACGTCCGCTCCGCGCTCGAGCAGGAGGCGCATCGTCGCGTGATCGCAAACCGCCGCGGCGGCGTGCACCGGCGCGACGTTGTTCACGTTCTGCGCCGCCGCGTTCACATCCGCCCCCTGTTCGATGAGCCAGCGCGCGAGCTCGGGATGGCGGAAGAAGATCGCGAATCCGGCCGGCGGGTAGCCATCCGGCGTTCTGGATTGCAGCAACTCCGGATCCGCCGCGAGCATCGACTTCACGCGCTCCGCGTCTCCCAGCGCGATCGCCTCGCCGAACGAAACGCGCGCGCCGCGCTCGACGAGCAATCGCGCGACGTCGGACTTGCCGTGATAGATGGCGGTGAGGATCGGCGTCACGTTGTTCTCGGCCGCGTCGACGACGGACGGATAGGCGTCGATCAGCGACGCGACGAGCGCCGCATCGCCGGCTTTGATGGCGTCTGTGAATTCGCTCATGCCTGCATCGTAGATCCGCGGCGTTCGCGGACGCTTCTTGATTCCTGCTTTTTCGCCGCGCCGGGAGTGATGCCGAACGTTCGCTTGTACAGCGTCGTGAATGACCCGAGGCTCTCGAAGCCGCAGTCGGTGGCGACGTCGATCACGCTGCGGTCGGACGAGCGGAGCATCGCGCGGGCGCGCCCGAGGCGGAGGCGCGTGAGATAGCGATGCGGCGTGACGCCGTGAAAGCGCGTGAAGAGGCGGTGGAAATGAAACGGCGAGAGACACGCCGCACGCGCCGCCTCCGCCACCGTGACATCGCGCTCGCAGTTCGCGTGCAGATACGAGGTCGCGATGCCGAGACGGCGGGCCAGCTCTTCGCGCGTCGCCGCTCGGAGCGACGGCAGTCGCGCGACACTCGCGGCGACGCTGGCCTGCGCGCGTACGAGCTCGATGGCGGTCGCATAGAACGACGCGCCGAGTGACTCGCCGCGCTGCAGACGCGCGTGCGCGCTCGTCATCTCCGCGACGAGCGGCGAGTCGAAGTGCAGCCTCTCGCAAAACGTCATCGACGACGCGCGCTCCGGCGCATCGAGCAACGACGCGCTGCCGGTGACCGTCGCGCGGAACGCATCCTCGACGAAGCCGCGCTGAAAGAAGAAACAAAACGTCTCTACGGGCTGCAGAGCATTGACGGTGATCGTGTACACCTCGCCATCGTTCACGACCAGCGCCGAACCCGGGACGAGCTCGAACCGCCCGTCGTTCGTCTCCCACACCGCACTCCCCCGAATCACCCCCTTCACGGAGAGCGGCCCCGCGAACCGGCTCTCATACCCACGCACCCCGCGCCCGTTCAGCACCGCGTTCACGCGGCCGAGGACAGGGGCGGGGGGGTTGATTGTTACTTCGCTCATCGTGTTCGCGAATTCTACGGCCGTTGGTAGATGGGCGGGGATGGGCGGGAGGGACTTAGTCTCCTAGTCGCCGAGTCGCCGACCCGCCCCCGTCCAGGCACGAATCATGACTTCAACGAGAAAGGTGGAGAAAAAAATGAAGCGCTGCGAATACTGCCCCCACTCCCGTGCGGCGCACGTGGACGGACTCCGGTGCGCGCTGTGCGGGTGCGTTTCGGAACAGCGGGTCTTCGTGCAGGAGTCGCTGACCTTCCGCTCGGCATTGCCGGCGCGGGTGATGCGCAACACGCGAAAACGGTGAGCTCAGGCATTCGGATGATTTCGGCGCGATTCTTCGTTGCCGAGGTTATGGACGAGAAAGTGGACGAGAAGGCTCAGAAAGTCCCGAAGCTCATCTCCGTCTCCGAACGCAACCTCCAAAGCGCCGCCATTCGCCTCCTGCCGAAACACAACAAGCTGGTCTCGTCGGAAGTGGACTACCTCCGCCGCGTCCTCGGCGACCGGGCCACCCAGGCGCAGATCGACGAGAAAGTCCTTCTCGTCCGCACGTTGCCCTGGCGTGAGATCGTCGGCGAAACGTAGTGTTTGACGTCGCGGTCATCGGCGCCGGCGCCGCGGGACTCGCGGCCGCCCGCGCACTCTCCGGATCGGGCAAACGCGTCTGCGTCCTCGAGGCGCGACCGCGCGTGGGCGGACGCGTGCACACGCTGCACGTTCCCGATCTCCCGCTCCCCATCGAGCTCGGCGCCGAGTTCCTGCACGGCGAAGCCGAGTCGAGCTTTTCCATCGTCGACGCCGCGTCGCTCGCCGTCTGCACGCTGCCCGACGACCACTGGTGGTCGGCGCGCGGACACTGCACGCGCATCCGCGATTTCTGGGGCAGCATCAATCAGGCGCGCGCGCGCATCGGCAGGCTGAAGAACGACGTCTCGTTCGCGGAGCTCGTGCGCACACAGCGCAGCCTCACGCCGCGACAGCGCACGCTCGCCTGTCAGTTCGTCGAGGGCTATCACGCCGCGCACGCCGATCGCATCAGCGCGCTCGCGCTGCAGTCGGCCGATCAGGAACAGGAAGACCATCGCCAGTTCCGTTTCGCCGGCGGCTACGACGCGATGATCGAGTGGCTGCGCGCGGGACTCGATCCGCAGCGCGTCGAGCTGCGACTCGCGACCGTGGTAAAGAACGTCCAGTGGTCGCCCGGCTCGGTGTCGATCGAATGCAGCACCGGCGAGCCGGTCCACGCGAAGGCGTGCGTCATCACCATCCCGATCGGCGTCTGGAAAGCGCCGCGCGATCAGGAAGGCGCGATCCGTTTCGATCCGCAGCTGCGCGAGAAGGAGCGCGCGCTCGCGAAGCTCGAGGCGGGTCACGTCGTCAAGATCGCGTTCCGTTTTCGCGAGCCGTTCTGGGGCGAGCGCAACTTCGTGCACACCGCCGATCGCTTTATGCCGACGTGGTGGAGCAGCGCGCCGCTACGCTCGCCGATCCTCACCGGCTGGGCGGGCGGACACGCGGCCGACGCGCTGCTCGCGGAGCGTGGGGCGATGATGGACCGCGCGCTCGATGCGATGTCGCGCGCGTTCGCGGTGCCGCGGCGACGCGTCGACGCGCTGCTCGCCGGCACATGGACCTTCGACTGGCAGGCCGACCCGTTCAGCCGCGGTGCGTACTCGTACGCCGGCGTCGGCGGCTCGGGCGCGCACGCGCAACTCGCGCGGCCGGTGAAGGGAACGCTCTTCTTCGCGGGGGAGGCGACGAGCGGCGATCAGACCGGAACGGTGGCCGGTGCGATCGAGAGCGGCCAGCGGGCGGCGCGCAACATAAAATAATTGCGTCCGGTCACAATAACTCTTATGCTGTCGAGCAGAGCAGCAAAACCGGGAGGAACTCCAAAATGACCCGTCGTCACCGTCTGCTTCTGCTGTGTCTCCTCGCACTCGCCCCTGCCACGTTCGCCCGCGTCATCTCGTACGCGCCCTACTCCAATCGCACGTCGATGACCTCGTATCACCACCGCGAGAATCGCTGGTTCGCGCTCGCGGAGGCGCTGCCGGGCGAGCAGCCGAACTATCGCGCGCAGGTCGTGCTCTACGACGCGCACGGCGTCGAAGAGCCACGGGTGATTTATCCCGGGCCGCTGACCACCGCGCAGATCACATGGGTGGCGGTTCACGAAAAACAGGTCCTCATTTCCCTCTTCGAGTCGACGAGCTCCAGCTACAAACCGGTCTATCTCCTCAGCCCCGACGGCGGCACGACCTGGAAGCGGCTCACCGATCTCGACGGCCAGTACAGCGACGGATATGCCGACGTCGATACCGGCGGTCTTTACACGCACGGCCTCAAGGCGCCGGTCTCCGTCGGCGGATTCTTCTCCTTCGTGATCGCGACGAACGCCGGCTTGTACGGCGTCGATGCGGCGGCGAACGTGAAGGTGCTGCTGCGCGGAGACAGCACGACGACGATCAGCCTCGCCGGCCGCGATCGCGACGGCACGCGATTCCTCGTCCGCGCCGGAAACCTGCTGCGCATCGTCGACAAGAACGGCATGGCCACGACGCTGGCCGATCTCTCCGGCTCGGGCGCCAACGGCTGGATCACCAGCAACGGCTCGGCGTATGTCCATCAGTCCGTCAGCTACAACCGCGTTCTCTATCTCTATCGCAACGGGCAGAAAGAACTGATCGGAGCCCCCGACGGAGTGACGGACGTCAATCCCGGCATCCTGCCGTATCCCGGAACGTCGCTCTCGTTCTTCGCCGTTCCGACACGCGACTACGACGGCGCGTGGATGATTCAGCGCGCGACCGGAAAACCGACGACGCTGCTGCGGCACACGATCGCATCGGGCAAGGAAACGATGTGGTCCGACGTGTCGGGACCGGAAGTCGAGGCGCTGCACACCGGCGCGTCGGGAGACACGCTGCTGATTCAGGTGCATCGTCCGCGCGCGCAGGCGGAGCGCTGGTTCCTCGATCCGGCGCTCGCCGTGTGGCACGTGGGACAGCCGGCGCCGCGCGCGTACGATGAGCTGTTCCTCAACGAGACCTACACCAAGGGCTTCGTGCATCTCGACGTCGACGCCATCGCCGGCGGCACTCCGTTCGTCTTCGACTCCGGCACGATCAGCTCCGGCGGCATCATCGCCTCGCCGGCCCCCGTCGGCGGCGGAGGCGGCGACGTGGTGCAGGAGTGGGGCGTGGTGCGCGCGTCGCTGAAGCAGAGCCTCGTGCTGCCCGGCATCGCGCGGCAGCCGGGCGCATTCAACTCGTACTGGCTCACCGATCTCGTGATCCACAACCCGCTCGACACGCAGCAGCGCGTCGACTTCCGCTTCGTCGCGATCGGCGGCGAGGTGGCGGCATCGGCCGCGAAGTCGATATCCATCACGCTGGCCGCGCATGAAGTGCGAGTGGTGAAGGACGTGGTGAAGGAGCTGTTCGCCGTGGAGCAGGGCGGCGGGACGCTGTACATCGATCCGGAGACGGTGGTCTCGGCGACGGCGCGCACGTACACGCGCTCGGGCGAGGGTTCGTTCGGCTTCGGGATGCAGGCGATCGATCTGCTGAACGCCGCGAGTCCGCGGTTCCCCGTCACGTTCGCGGGCGCGTTCCCCGGCTCGGAGTACCGCACCAACGTGCTGCTCACCGATACGTCGGGACGCGGCACCGAGGCGCGGTTTCGCGCGCATGGAATCCTCGGCATGATCGGCGTCGACAACGTCGCGCTGAGCGCGCCGGTGAACGGCGTGCTGCAGATGAACGGACTCGCGGGAATGCTCGGCCTCTCCGTCACCGACGCGGGAGGCCTCGAAGTGCAGCCGACGCGCGGCACGATGATCGTCTCCGTCGTGGCGATGGACAATCGCACCAACGATCCGACGTTCTTCCCGCCCGATCTCCCCGCGCCGGTCGTGCGCACGATCCCGGCGATCGGCCACATCGACGGCGCGCACAACGCGAAGTTCCGCAGCGATCTGTTCCTGCTCAATCCGACCGAGTTGCCGCGCACCGTGCAGCTCGAGGCGAAGCCGTGGGACTCGAACGCGCCCGGCAAGGTGGTCCCGTTCACGCTGCTGCCCGGCGAGGCGCGCGTGATCCGCGACGCGCTGCCGACGCTGTTCCAGATGACCGGCATCGCGCGTCTGCGCTACAACTCCGGCGATCCCGGCAGCAACGGCGTGCGCGTGACGTCGCGCACGTACAACGTCGACGAGAACGGCTGGACGTACGGCTGTCTCATCCCGCCGCTGAACAGTTTCCAGAGCGCGGGTCCCGGCGAGCAGCTGGAGATCCTCGGCATCGTCGGCGGCTCCGGCTTCCGCACGAACATCGGCCTCGTCGAGCTGACTCCAGGCTACAACGGCACCAATGCCGAAGCTCGCATTCACATCGTCGACGACAAGGGAAAGGAGCTCGACCAGTTCACGATGCAGCTCCCCACCGCCGGCGGCACGCAGCTCAACGACATCTTCGCCGCGCGCGGCATCACCGCGCCCGCGGCGGCGATCGTTTACGTGTCGGTGACGAAGGGCCTGATCGGCGCGTACGCGACGCTCACCGATAACGTGACCAACGACTCGACGTACCTCGGCGCGAACCTGAGCGCGCAGCCGCATTGAGTTACTGCGACATCGCCCCGGGGCATCCGTACCACGGCCCGTATCACGACGAGGAGTACGGATTCCCCGTGCGCGATGACGACCGCCTGTTCGAGCGCCTCGTGCTCGAGGTCAACCAGGCGGGCCTGTCGTGGCTCACCATTCTCCGCAAACGCGACGCCTTCCGCGAAGCCTTCGACGACTTCAAGCTCGAGCGCGTCGCGCGCTACGACGCCCGCCGCCGCGCGCGACTCCTCCGGAACCCCGGCATCATCCGCAACCGCCTGAAAGTCGACGCCGCCGTCGAAAACGCCAAACGCATTCTCGCCCTCCGCAAAACCCACGGCTCGTTCGCACAATGGCTCGACGCCCACCACCCCCGCGACAAACCCGCGTGGGTCGCGCTCTTCAAACGCACCTTCGTCTTCACCGGCGGCGAGATCACCGGCTCGTTCCTCCTCAGCACCGGCTACCTCCCGGGAGCGCATGAACCCTCGTGCCCCGTATATGGGAAGTTGGTTAAGTTGAAATTCCAGACCTGACCCCCAACAACTCGCAATAGAGGCCGTGGAAGTGGTGGACGCCGTTTTCGCGCTTTACGGAATAGCGGCCACTTTCGTACGTGGGTGAGGCGAGGCCGCGTTGGACGTCTTCGCAGATGGAGATGTCTTCGAGCTGGATCTCGTCGCTGAAGGCGACGGTTTCTTCGATCTCCTGCTTCGACGCCTCGGCGTCGCGAAAGTACCAGTCGAAGAGGGTCACGGTGCGGCCGGGGCCGATGGGGAGGATGAGGTTCGTGGAGAAATTGTCGGGGTAGACGTTGAGCATGAGGTTCGGGAAGATCCAGAAATAGCGCACCTGATCGTCGCCGCCGACGGTGCGGATGCGATCCGGACGCCGCGTCGGCGCAAACTGGATCGAGTAGCTCTTCTTCGTCTCGGTGCGGTAGTTTGGGTAATCGAGCTCGCGGAAGAGACCGGGGTGCACGATCGGGATGTGATAGCCCTCGAGGTAGTTGTCGACGTATACCTTCCAGTTGCAGTCGAGCTCCCACGCCTTGTGATGCGCGAGACGGAAGCCGCTGTAGTCGTGCGGCGGCATGTCGGCGAGCAGCTCGCCGAGGAACTCGGTGAGTGTCTCGGCCTCGCAATCGAGATTCACGAACACCAGCTCGTTCCACACCTCGACGTGATACGGCGGCAATACACACGACGCGCGATCGAACTCCTCCACGCCCTCGAACTCCGGCGTGACCGCGAGGCGGCCGTCGAGCGAATACGTCCAGCCGTGATAGCCGCACTGCAGCACCGGACGCCTCCCCTCCCCTTTCGCCACCGGCCCCGCGCGATGGCGGCAGACATTCGACATCGCGCGCAGCACGCCGTCCGTGCCGCGCACGACGAGCACCGGCTCGGTCGCGATCGTGGTCGCGAAGTACTGCCCCGGCTCGCGCACCTGCTCGAGCCGCCCGGCCAGCTGCCACGTGCGCGCGAAGATGTTGCGCTGCTCCGCGCCGAGGACCGCGGGATCGAAGTAGAAACGCGACGGAAGCGTGGCCGCGTGCGCGAGACGCGGATCGAAAGTCCAGGTCATTTTTTTCGGATCACGAGATACACCGGAATCGAGAGAAAGAGAAGCCCCAGCGCCCACGCCGTGCTCACGAGATCGCTGATCGAGGCGCCGATCAGGAACGCCACCGACGCGAGAATCGCAAGCCCGGTCGTGATCGGATGCCCCCACGCGCGATACGGACGCGGCGCCTCGGGCTCGCGGCGGCGCAGCACGAACAGCGTGACGAACGACAGCGCGTAGTTCGCGACGAAGAAGAACGCCAGCTTCGCGATCACCGTCTCGAACGTGCCGGTGACGATGAACGCCGCGGCGAGCAGGCTGCTGATCAGCAGCGCGATGTCGGGCGTGCCGCCGCGGTTGACCTCGCGCGCGCCGCGCCAGAACAGGCCGTCGCGCGACATCGCGAAGAGCACGCGCGGCGCCATCAGCACATTCGAGCTGACCGCGCTGAGCAGCATCACGATCACGAGCAATCGCAGCATCAGCTGTCCGTTCGCGCCGAAGAGATGTTCGACCACCGCGCCCGCCGCGAAGTTGTGGCCCGCGATCGTCGGCAGCGACACGACGCGCAGGAACGCGAGATTCACGAGGAGGTAGATCGCGGCGATGGAGATGACGCTGCTGAGCATCGCGCGCGGGATGTTGCGCGCATGGTCTTTCACTTCCTCGGAGAAGTAGATGACCGCCGACCAGCCGTCGTACGTGTAGATCACCGACTGCAGCGCGAGGACGAACGCGATGATGAGCGAGCCCTCGTGGTCCGCCGCGACCGCGGTCGGCGCCCACGGCAGGCGCGTGCCGAGGCCGAAGCAAACCGCGACGAACGCCGTCAGCGCGAGCGCCTTCAGCATGCTGGTGACGTTCTGCACCGCGCCGCCCGCTCGCACGCCGAGCCACTGGATGATGGTCAGGATCGCGACGACCGCGAGGGCGATGACCTGCTGCGTGCGCGCCTCGGGGAACAAGCCGACCGCGTACTCGCCCACCACGATCGCGACCGCGGCGGTCGTGCCGCACGTCGAGATCCAGTCGCTCCATCCGACGACGAAGCCGGCGTAGTTGCCGAGGCCGTGCCGCACGAAGACGTACTGCCCGCCGGAGCGCGGCACCAGCGTCCCGAGCTCCGCCAGCGCGTTCGCGCCGAGGAGCGCGTAGATCGCGCCGGCGACCCACGCGGCCATGAACAGCCAGAAGGTCTGCAGCTGCGCGGCGATGGCGCCGGGAGTCCGCAGGATCCCGGCGCCGATCGTGTTCCCGACCGTGACCGCCACACCAAAGCCGACACCGAGGACGACGAGCAAGTGCCCGCGGGAAACCGTGGCGGTCGAAGCGGGGGCCGTCTCGATAGCGCGCCAAGTGTAACCGGTGGGCGTCTGCGCGGCAGAACATGCCTCGGGCGACAATCGTGGCGAAGGCTTGGCCAACCGACGCTGCCGGCCGTGCCGGCTACTCGTCTTTGATCGTCACCGGTCCGTTGACCGTCGAGATCCGCACCGCCGTCGCACCGCGTCCGAGCTCGATCTTGCGCGGGCGGCGCTCGTAGTAGTCGTCATCATCGTCTTCGTTTGCACGCGCGGCACGCCATGCGGCGCAGCCTTCCGCGCGGCACGAGATCGGACCGCGTCCGAGCGCCTCGACCACGACTCCGGAGCCGTAGCCTTCCGGCACATGCACGCTGAGCGGGCCATTCTGCGTCGTCGCGTCGAGCGAGCCGTCGAACCGCGAGCCGTCGAGATGCACGGAAAGCGGTCCGTTCGTCGCGCGCACTTTGAGCGTGCCCGAGCCGCCGTGAATGCTGATCGGCCCGTTCGACGTCGACACGTCGAAGTCGCCGGAGACATCGTGCAGCGCCAGCGGCCCGTTCGCGAGACGCGCCGTGACGTGACCCTGCACCTCGCGGAACGACACCGGCCCGTTGTGCGCGTCGACCTCGATCTCCGCGCCGTCCGGCGTGCGGACGTGATACGACACGCTCCAGTCGTTGTTCGACGGACCGGTCGCGCGGAGCTCACCGCCGTCGAGCGTCACGCGGATGTCGTCGAGGTCCGCGGCGACCTCGGCGGCCTTGCAGACCGTGACCGTGTAGCCAGCGTTGTTGCCGCCCGTGAACTTCACCGGCGAGTTCTTCGTCGACACTTTCAACGAGCGCAGTCGCCCGCCTTCGATCGTTTCCTGCGCGACGTACGCGCGGTTGCCGTTGAAGCGCCAGTTGCGTGCATTGCAGCCGTCCGCGTCGTCGTCGATGTTGGTCCAGGTGTGATTTCCGCCGGCGAACGCGCCGGTGGCGAGCAATACGAGAGCGAGAGCCATGAGGAGTCGTCGCATCGAGGGTTCCTCCCTTTTCTGAGGTGTATAGACGTGGGGCGTGCATGGAAGTTAGGTTTGTTCGCGATTTTGCGTCGCGCGGTCACGCGGCTGTCATCCCGAGCGTTCAGCGAGGGACCCGGGCGGGTGGCGCGCGAGGCAGGTGCATCGCAGCCCCGCCCGAGCCCCAGGTCCCTCACTCACGTTCGGGATGACACACCGCGTGACCGCGTGACTGCGCGACCGCGCTGTTAACCGACCCCCGTCCCCGCGCGTAATCACAACCAATGGACACCCTCGCCAACGACCTCCGCTTTTCCGTCCGCCTGCTGAAACGGAATCCGTTGTTCGCGCTGACCGCGGTGCTGTCGCTCGCGATCGGGATCGGTGCGAACACGACGATCTTCACGATCGCGAACGCGATGCTGTTCCGCGCGCCGGCCGCGGTGGCCGACGCGGACCGTCTCGTCGACATCGGACGGTCGCAGGATGGGGAGGGCTTCGACAACAACTCCTATCCGAACTATCTCGAAGTGCGGAACCGCAACACCGTCTTCTCCGACGTCTACGCGTTTCGCTTCGACTCGCAGGCGATGAGTCTCGGCGGCGCGAAAGGGGCGGAGCGCATCTACGGCAGTCTCGTCACGAACAACTACTTCTCCACGCTCGGCGTGCGTCCCGCGCTGGGGCGCCTCTTCACGCGCGACGATCGCGAAGAAGCGGGCGCGGCGCCGGTGGTCGTGCTCACGCATCACTTCTGGGCGCGCCGCTTTCAACGCGACGCCAGCATCGTCGGCAGCTCGCTGCTCATCAACGGACATCCCTTCACCGTCATCGGCGTAGCGCCGGAAGGCTTTCGCGGAACGACGCTTTTCTCCGCCGACCTATGGGTCCCGATGAACATGGTCGCGGATGCGACGCCGCGGCAGGACGCGTCGATGCTCACCAGCCGCCAGGCGGCGTGGCTGCTGATGGGCGGGCGTTTGAAACCGGGCGTGACGCGCGAGCGCGCGCAGGCGGAGCTGACGCTGATCGGCAGCGCGCTGGTGCGCGAGTATCCGCAGGAAAATCGCGGGCGCGGACTGCGCGTCGCGGCGATGTCGCCGGTGCCGGGGAACGGAGCGCCGATCGCGGCCTTCCTCGCGGGACTCATGGTCGTCGCCGGGCTCGTGCTGACCGTGGCGTGCGCGAACGTCGCGGGCGTGCTGCTCGCGCGCGCGACGTCACGGCGTCGCGAGATCGCGATGCGGCTCGCGCTCGGCGCCGGGCGCGGGCGGCTGATCCGCCAGATGCTCGTCGAAAGCGCGACGCTGTTCGTCGCCGGCGGCGCGCTCGGGTTGTTGCTCGCGCGCGTGATGACGAACCTGCTGCTCGCGCTGCTGCCGGCGGCGCCGGTGCCAATCGACCTCGCGCTGATGCTCGACGCGCGCGCTCTCGCATTCACCACCGCGCTCTCCTTCGCCGCCGCGATGCTGTGCGGACTCGTGCCGGCGTTCCACGCGTCGAAGCGCGACGTCGTGAGCTCGCTGAAAGTCGATGCGAACGCGAGCCCGGAACGGCAACGCCTGCGCAACCTCTTCGTCGTCGCGCAGGTCGCGCTCAGCGTCGTCCTCGTCGTCGGCGCGGGACTGTTCGTGCGCGCGTTGCAGCGCGCGAATCGCATCGATCCAGGCTTCGACGCGAGCGGCGTCGAGCTGGCCTCGCTCGATCTTTCCCTCGGCGGCTACACCGACACGACCGGCCCGATCTTCGCGCGCGAGCTGCTGCAGCGCGTCCGCGCGATCCGCGACGTGCAGAGCGCGACGTTGTCCGCCGTGCTTCCGCTCGGCATGGGCGGGATGAGCATGGGGCGGCTCGATGTGCCGGGCGGACCGCAGGACCTCGCGGCCGACTGGAACGTCGTCGAGCCGGGCTACTTCGCGACGCTGCGCACGCCGCTGCTGCGCGGGCGCGACTTCGACGACCGCGATCGCGCGGACGCGCCGCTCGTCGCCGTCGTGAACGAAACGATGGCGCGGCGGCTCTGGCCGAAGGACGACGCGATCGGGAAAGTGCTGATGCAGGAGCGCACGCGCAAGCTCACGGTCATCGGCGTCGCGCGCGACGCGAAGTACCGGACGCTCGGCGATCCGCCGCGGATGTTCCTCTACGTGCCGATGCAGCAGCAGTACGTGCCGCGCACGACGATCGTGGCGCGCTCGACGAACGGTCAGCGCCTCGCCGTCGAGCTCCGCACGCTCATCGCGTCGATGAACGCGAACCTGCCGATCGTGACGTCGCAGACGCTCGACGAATACACGAAGTTCGGTCTCGTGCCGCAGCGCATCGCCGCGTCGATGTCGGGCACGCTCGGCATCATCGGCCTGCTGCTCGCCGCGATGGGCATCTACGGTGTGACCGCGTACATGGTCACGAGCCGCACGCGCGAGATCGGCATCCGCATCGCTCTCGGCGCCGAGCGCGGCGACGTCGTCGGGATGGTGCTGCGCCGCGGCATGATCCTCGTGCTCATCGGCATCGCGATCGGCACGCTCCTCGCCGCCGCCGCCAGCCGCGTCCTCGGCTCACTCCTCTTCGGATTGCCGCCGACGGACCCCGTCACGTTCAGCGCGGCCGCCGCCCTCTTCTGCATGATCGGCCTCGCCGCCTGCTACGTGCCGGCGCGACGCGCGACCGAGATCGAGGCAACGCAGGCGCTGCGCGCGGAATAGCGTTTATCCGCCGAGATAGGCTTTCTTGATGCGATCGCTCGCGAGGAGCGACTTCGTGTCGGAGGTCAGCACAATCCTGCCCGTTTCCATGACGTAGCCGCGTTGCGCGGTCATGAGCGCCATGTGGGCGTTCTGTTCGACGAGGAGGATGGTCGTGCCTTTGCCGCCGTCGTTGATCTCGCGGATGACGCGGAAAATCGTCTGCACCATCTGCGGCGCGAGGCCGAGGGACGGCTCGTCGAGCAGCAGCACCGTCGGCTTGCCCATCAGCGCGCGCGAGATCGCGAGCATCTGCTGCTCGCCGCCGGAGAGCGTGCCGGCGTTCTGCTTCATGCGCTCTTTCAGCACGGGGAAGAGCGTGAAGACGCGGTCGTACTCCGACTGCTGGACCTTGTCCTTGCGCAGGTACGCGCCGAGGTCCAGGTTGTCCGCGACGGTGAGGTTCGCGAAGATACCGCGTCCCTCGGGGACGTGCGAGATGCCGCGCGCGGTGATGATGTGCGGCTTCACGCCGGTGATGTTCTGTCCCGCGAACGTCACCTCGCCTTTGCGCGGCTTGAGCAGGCCGGAGATCGTGCGCAGCGTCGTCGTCTTGCCCGCGCCGTTCGCGCCGATGAGCGTGACGATCTCGCCCTTCTTCACTTCGAGGTCGATCCCGTGCAGCGCCGGAATGGTTCCGTAGCCGACTTCGAGATCGCGGATCGAGAGGAGCGCGTCGCTCATAGCTCCGCGACCTCCGCCGGCTCGCCGAGGTATGCCTCGATCACCGCGGCATTCGCGCGGATCTCTTCCGGTTCGCCCGTCGCGATGGTCTTGCCGAAGTTAAGGACGATGATGCGCTCGCAGATGCCCATCACCAGTTCCATGTTGTGCTCGATGACGAGGATCGCGAGCTTGAAGCGGTCGCGGATCTCGTGGATCTTGTCCATCAGCCGCATCGTCTCGCCGGTGTTCAGTCCCGCAGCCGGCTCATCGAGCAGCAGCAGCTTCGGACGCGCGGCGAGCGCGCGCGCGATCTCGAGCCGGCGCTGGTCGCCGTACGGAAGGTTCTTCGCATAGTCGTGCGCGCGCGGCAGCAGGTCGAAGAGATCGAGCAAACGCTCGGCCTCGACTTCCGCCTCGTTCTCCGCGTCGCGAAAGCGATTCGTGTGCAGCACCGCCGAGGTGCCGGGGTACTTGTAGTGGATATGGCCGCCGATCTTCACGTTGTCGAGGACGCTCAGCTCCTTGAAGAGGCGGATGTTCTGAAAGGTGCGCGCGACGCCGAGGCTCGTGATCTGGTACGGCTTCATCTCGGTGGTGCGCGTTCCGGAGATCACGATCTCGCCCTCGGTGGGCTTGTACACGCCGGTCAGCATGTTGAAGATCGTGGTCTTCCCCGCGCCGTTCGGCCCGATCAGGCCCACCAGCTCGTGCGGACGGATGGCGAGATTGAAATCGGAGACCGCCGTCAGTCCGCCGAAGCGGATGGTCACGTGACGCGCCTCGAGAATCGCCTGTTCGTTCGCCATCTACGTAACCGGCGGCCCCGCGTCGCGATCGAGCTTGTCGTTCCCCTCGTCGCGCGCTTCCTTCGGAATGCGGTCCTTTCGTTTCGGCAGGAACTCCCACAGCTCCTTCCGCCCGAACAACCCCTGCGGCCTCGTCCTCATGAGGACGATGAGCATGATCGAGTAGATAACCATGCGAGGATCGCGTCCGCCGGGCATGTAGTCCTTCACCGCGCGCAGTCCCTCGGGGAGGAAGGTGAGGACGATCGCGGCAACGATCGAGCCGGAGATCGATCCGAGTCCGCCGAGGACCACCATCGCCACGACCTCGAACGACTTGATGAACGTGAACATCGTCGGATTCAGATACGCCGGCGTGTAATGCGCGAACAAACCGCCCGCCGCGCCGGCGAGGCACGACCCGATGATGAACGCCTTGACCTTGTAGCGCGTCGTGTCGACGCCCATCGCCTCGGCGGCGACCTGGTCCTCGCGAATGGCGAGGAACGCGCGGCCGACCGACGACTCGACGAGGCGGTGCGAGATCAGAATCGTGATCCCGCAGAAGAAATAGACCCAGAAGAAATTGTTCCAGGGCGGGATGCCGGTGAGTCCGCGCGCGGCGCCGACTTTGTCGATGTTGAGGATCAGCACGCGGATGATCTCGCCGAAGCCGAGCGTGACGATCGCGAGGTAGTCGCCGCGCAGACGCAGCGACGGCAGGCCGACGATGTATCCGGCGATCGCCGACATCAGCGCGCCCGCGAGCACGGCCACGATCAGCAGGATGTTCTGCCAGAGGATCTGCTGCGTGCTCCCCTCCGCCATCTTCTCCACGTACGGACCGAAGTAGTAGACGGTGAGAAACGCCGCGCTGTACGCGCCGACGGCCATGAATCCCGCGTGGCCGAGCGAAAACTGTCCCGCGTGTCCGTTAATGATGTTCAGCGACACCGCGAGCGTGATGTTGATCCCCATGATGATGATGATGCGGTTGTAGTAGCGCATCGCCGGCCAGAACGCGGCGGCATACTCGAGTGCCCACCACGCGCCCATCAGGATGAGGATGAATCCCGCGAAGAGGATGAGGTCGCGAAGCCACCAGGTGCGCGGCAGCATCACACCTTCTCCGGCTGGTACTTCCCGAACAAACCGCTCGGACGAAACAGCAGGATGACGATCAGGATCACGAACGCGATCGCGTCGCGATAGTTCGAGAAGCGCGAGCCGCCCACGAACGCCTCGATGATGCCGATCAGCAACCCACCGACGACGGCGCCGGGGACGTTGCCGATGCCGCCGAGGACCGCGGCGACGAAGGCCTTGAGTCCGGGCATGACGCCCATCAGCGGATCGATCTTCGGATACGAGAGGCCAACGAGGATTCCGGCGACGGCGGCGAGGCTCGAGCCGAGGATGAACGTCGTCGAGATCACGCGGTCGGTGGGAATGCCCATCAGCGACGCGGTCTCGAAGTTGTACGACACGGCGCGCATGGCGCGGCCGTATTTCGTGCCGTAGACGATGTACTGCAGCAGCGCCATGAACGCGATCGCGACGCCGAGGACGATGAGCTGATAGTTCGTCGTCACCACGCCGCCGATGTGGATCACGTGTTTCTCGATCAGCGTCGGGAAGAACTTCGGATCGGGACCGAACACGAACTGCCCGCCGTACTCGAGGAGGAACGACACGCCGATCGCGGTGATCAGCGACGCGATGCGCGGCGCGTTGCGGAGCGGCCTGTAGGCGATACGCTCATTCAGATAGCCGAGGAGGCCGCAGATCAGCATCGCCGCCAGCATCACCAGCGCCGCGTTGACCGGCGAAGCCTCGCCGGCATTCGCCTTCGCGAGATAGCGGCCGGCGTAGAAGCCGGTGAAGGAGCCGATCATCAGCACGTCGCCGTGCGCGAAGTTGATCAGCTTCAGGATGCCGTACACCATCGTGTAGCCGAGCGCGATCAGGGCGTAGATCGAGCCGGCGGCGATCCCGTTGAGGAGGTTCTGAAGTAGCTCTTGCATCCGGACGCAAAAAGGTCCGGCGAAACCTACTCGCCGGACCCACTCTTGTAAAGCGTTTTCGTCGCGCTTACTGCGCGGTGGTGGTCCCTGTCGTGCCGGTCGCCGGCGTGGTTCCGGCAGGCGCGACCTTCGCCTTCAGCGTCAGCTGGCCGCCCTTCACTTCGACGATGACCAGCGTCTTGCCCACGGGATTGCGATCGGGGCCGAGGTTGATCTCCCCGGTCACTCCCTCGAAGCCCTTCGTCGCCGCGATCGCGTCGCGCAGGGCGGGGCCGTCGGTCGTGCCGGCGCGCTTGATCGCGTCGGCGAGCACGCGCGCCGCGTCATACGCCAGCGCCGCGAGCGCGTCGGGCGTCTCGGTGTAGCGCTGCTTGTACTTCTCGACGAAGTCGCGGACCACCGGCTTCGAATCGCCGGGGAAGTAGTGGTTCGAGTAGAAGCAGCCCTCGAGCGCCTTGCCGCCGATCTCGACGAGCTTCGGCGACTCCCAGCCGTCGCCGCCGGCGAGCGGCATGTTCATGCCGAGGTCGCGGGCCTGGATGGCGATCTGTCCGATGTCGCTGTAGTAGCCGGGGATGTAGATGAGGTCGGGGGCCGTGGTCTTGATCGCGGTGAGCTGCGAACGGAAGTCACTGTCACCCTTGGCGTAGCTCTGCGTGGCAACGATCTGGCCGCCGAAGCCCTTGAAGGCATCGCCGAAGAACTTCGCGAGGCCGGTGGAGTAGTCGCTCTTGTTGTCGATGAGCACCGCGACCTTGCGGATGCCGAGCTCGTTGTAGAGATAGCGCGCCATCGACGCACCCTGGTAGTCGTCGAGGAAGCACATGCGGAAGATGTAGTCGCCCTTCGTCGTCACCGACGGGTTGGTCGACGAGGGCGTGATCATCGGGACCTTGTTGCTCTGGCAGATCGGCGCCGCCGCGAGCGAGCTCGACGAAGCCACTTCGCCGAGGACGGCCACCACGTTGTTCTGCGAGATCAGCTTCGTGACCGCGTTCGCCGCTTCCTCCGCCTTCGACTGATCGTCTTCGGTGAGGACGCGGATCTTGCGGTTGTTCACGCCGCCGGCCGCGTTGATCTCGTCGACCGCGAGCATGATCGCGTTGTGCGTCGACTGGCCGAACGTGGCCTCCGTGCCGGTGAGCGAGCCGTACTCGCCGACGACGATCTCCCCTTCGGCGCCGCCGGTGGTCGTGCCGGTGGTCTCTGTTTTCGGCGGACATCCGAGGAAGGCCAGAGCAAGCGTGCACGCGAGTGCAACCAGGAGTTTTCTATTCATGGGGCGGGATTCTACACGGGTTCGAGCGGTTAGAGATTCACCCAGACGCTCTTCGTCTGCGTGTACTTCTCCAGCGCGTCGCGGCCCTGGTCGCGGCCGAAGCCCGATTCCTTGAAGCCGCCGAACGGCAGCGCCGGGTCGTACAGGTTGTACGTGTTCACCCACACCGTCCCGGCTTTGATCGCGCGCGCGATGCGATGCGCCTTCGAGACGTCGCGCGTCCAGACCGCGGCCGCGAGGCCGTACACCGTCGCGTTGCCTTTCGCGATCGCGTCGTCGGCGTCTTTGAATCGGATGGTCGCGAGCACGGGCCCGAAGATCTCTTCGCGCGCGATGCGATGCTCGACGTCGACGTCGTCGAAGATCGTCGGCTTCACGAAGTAGCCTTTGCCGGTCCCGATGTCAGTCCGCTCCCCGCCGGCGACGAGCTTCGCGCCTTCGCTCTTCCCCGCTTCGATGTACGAAAGCACGGTCTCCATCTGCTCCTTCGAAACGATCGCGCCGAGGCGCGTCTTCGGATGGAGCGGATCGCCGGCGGTCATTTTGTTCGCGCGCTCGATCACTTTCGCCATCAGCTCGTCGTGCGCGCCTTCCTCGACCAGCAGCCGCGACCCGGCCGCGCAGACTTCGCCCTTGCCGTAGAAGATCGCGTTGAGCGCGCCGCGCGCGGCGGCGTCGAGATCGGCGTCGGCGAAGACGATGTTCGGCGACTTGCCTCCCAGTTCCAGCGCGACTTTCTTCAGCGTCTTCGCCGCGCGCGCCATCAGCTGGCGCCCGACTTCGGTCGAGCCGGTGAACGTGATCGCGTCGACGCCGGGATGATCGACGATGGCGTTGCCGACGACGCTGCCGCGTCCCGGGACGACGTTCAGCACACCCGCCGGCAGTCCCGCTTCCTTCGCGTACTCCGCGAATTTCAGCAGCGAGAGCGACGTGTTCGACGCCGGCTTGATGACGACCGTGTTCCCGCACGCGAGCGCGGGTGCGATCTTCCACACCGCCAGCATCAGCGGGAAGTTCCAGGGCGTGATCGCGCCGACGACGCCGACCGGCTCGCGCAGCGTGTACGTGAACGCGTTGTCGGCGACGGGGATCGTTTCGCCGGTGACTTTGCCCGACCAGCCGGCGAAGTAGTAGAGACATTCGGCGGCGGCGGGCGTGTCGACGAACTGCGACTCGAAGATCGGCTTGCCGTTGTCGATCGTCTCGATGCGCCCGATCTCGTCGGCGCGCGCGGTGAGGAGGTCGGCGAGCCGCCACATCACCTTCGCGCGATCGCGCGGCTTCATCTTCTGCCACTCGGAGCCCGGCTCCATCTGCGCGCGCGCGGCCTTCACCGCGGCGTCGACGTCGTCGGGACCGGCGGACGCGACGTCGGTGATCTTCTCTTCCGTCGCGGGATTGGTGGTGGCGAAGGTCTCGCCCGAGCGGGCGTCGGTGAACTCGCCGTTGATGAAAAGCTGGTTGGGAATGCTCATGCGATGACCGCGGGCTCCTCGTACGGCGCGACGTCGAAGTTGCGCACGTACATCTGATGGATCTGCTCCATCTCGTCGTCGTTGAGTGGCGCGTGTTCCGAGGCGGCGGCGAATTCTTCGAGCTGATCCTCGCCGTAGAAATTCGGCAGCGCGGAGAGGATCGACGGATGCGCATAGAGCCAGAGCAGTGCAAGCTGTCCGACCGTCACGCCGCGCGCTTCGCACATCGGCCGCAGGCGCTCGACTTTCTGCACGCCCTCGACCAGCCACGAGCGTGGGCGGTGGGAGCGGTGGTCGTCGGCGTCGAAGGTGGTGTCGATGGTGTACTTCCCTTCGAGCATGCCCGACGAGTGCGTGACGCGAATCAGGAACTGCGGGTCGGGATCGACCTTCCACGCGCGGAACGATTCGTCGAATGCGTCCGACGGCGCACACACGCGTTTCCCCGTCTCGCCGCGCATCGCCTCGGCCACTCCCGCGTACGAAGGACCGCGCTCAGCCGCGAGAATGAGCTCGCGCCCCGGATCCTGCTCGAGGAGGTTGTAGATCATCTGCGTGACCGGCGCGCGGCGGACGGCGGCGCCGTAAACGCCTTCGTCGCGCCAGCCGATCGCGGGCCCGAGCGAGGGGCCGTACGAGAGGATCTTGCCTTCGCTCTTCAGCTGCTCGAGCGTTTCCCAGTGCTCATCCTGCAGCAGCACCGCGACGCGCGCGTTGTGCGGCTGATAAATCGCGACGTGGTCCGTGCCGAGGCGCTGCAGCGACTGCTCGCACGCGAAACGGATGAACTCCGGTGCCATGTTCTGCGGCAGCTCGCGCTGTCCGCGCGGGCGCTCGGGGTTGTTGTAGAAGTCGTAGCCGAATTTCGTGCCGACGACGAGCTCGGGATGGTCCTTGAGAATTGGCGCGAGCACCGTCTCGCCGCGTCCGTTGCCATACGCGTCCGCGGTGTCGATGTAGTTGATCCCCCGCCCGATCGCCGCGCGAATCAACGCCTGCGCCTCGGCATCCGTGTAGGTCCCCCACCACCCGGTGGTGACGGTCCACGTGCCGAAGCCGAGCTCGGATACTTGTAAGTTGGTGTTGTGTAAGTTGCGATATCGCATTGTTGGGTTCCTGGGTTGCTGGGTTCCTGGGTTGCTGAACCCAGCAACCAATTCACCGTCCGGTGAAGTTCGGTTTCCTTCTCTCGTTATACGCCCCGATCCCCTCCGCCGCATCCTCGCTCTGGAACAGCTGCTGTTGCAGTTCGCGCTCGAGGGCGAGGGCGGATTCGAGGGGGACTTCCCATCCCGTCTGCACGGCGCGTTTGATGCGGCCGACGGCTTTGGCGGCTTTGTTGGGCGGGCAGAAGCTCCACGCGTACTCCATCACGCGGTCCCACCACTTTTTCTCATTCTCTTCCGCCGGCCAGACGTAGTTCACGATCCCGAGCTCCAGCGCGCGCTCGAACTCGAAGAGGTTGCCTTCGATCATCAGCTCGATCGCCTTCGTCTTCCCGACGATGCGCGAGAGGCGCTGCGTGCCGCCCGTCCCCGGCAGCACGCCGAGGGTCACTTCCGGCAGGCCGCACTTCCCTCCGCCCTGCAGCGCGATGCGGATGTCCGCGGCCATCGCGATCTCGAGACCGCCGCCGACAGTGTGTCCGTTCAGCGCGGCGATGACGAGCTTCGGCGTCTGCTCAAGGCGCAGCAGCGTCTCGTTCGCGTGGAGGCAGAAGAAGTATTTGAACTGCGGCGTGACCTCCGAGAGCATCCTGATGTTCGCGCCCGCGGAGAAAAATTTGTCGCCCGAGCCGCGCAGGACGATGACGTGCACCTCGTCGTCCATCCGCGCGCGAAGGATGCACTCATCCAGCTCGCGATTCATTTCATACGTGTAGGTATTCGCGGGCGGATCGTTCAGCTCGAAGATCGCCGCCCCTTTTTCCACTCGATAGTCGATGAGTTTTCCAGCCATTGCGCGGCGATTATGTCATCAGCGCCCGTCGCCGAAGGTGATGCCGAGGCTGCGCGCGGTGCGGACGAGGTCTCCGTCGGGATCGACGTACTTGGGACGCGAGACGGCTTCGCGAATCGGAACCGAAACGATGTCGTCGCCGCGCACGGCGACCATGTAGCCGAACTGCTTCTTCGCGACGAGATCGGCCGCGTGCTTGCCGAAGCGGCTGGCGAGGATGCGGTCGAACGCGATCGGCGAGCCGCCGCGCTGGATGTGCCCGAGGACCGTGACGCGGATCTCGAGGTCGATCGACTGCTGGATGTCCGCGGCGACCTGATAGGCGATCCCGCCGAGGCGGCGCGTGGCCTTGTCGAGATACGCCTCCTCGCCGCCGATGCGCTTCGCGCCTTCCGCGACGACGATGATGTCGAACTTCGCCCCCTCGGCCTCCCGTCCCTGGATCGTCTGCACGACCGCGTCCGGGCGATACGGAATCTCCGGGATCAGGATGATGTCCGCGCCGCCGGCGATCCCAGCGGAAAGCGCGATCCATCCCGCGTTGCGCCCCATCACCTCGAGGATCATCACGCGGTCGTGGCTCTCGGCCGTCGTATGCAGCCGATCGACCGCGTCGGTCGCGACGGCGACGGCGGTGTGAAAGCCGAACGTGTAATCCGTCGCCGCGAGATCGTTGTCGATCGTCTTCGGCACGGCGACCATGGGGATACCTTTGTCGCACAACCGCTGCGCGATTTTCAGCGTGCCGTCTCCCCCGATGGCAATCATTCCGTCGATACCGAGCTCGTGAATATTGTTCACGACGAGATCAGAGCGGTCTTCGCAGCCGCCGTCGGGCGTCGGGTACTCGAAGGGATTCCCCCGATTGGTCGTCCTCAGCAGCGTCCCGCCCTTCGGCAGGATCCCGCGGATGGTCTCGAGCGTCAGCGGCACGATCGACTTCGTCAGCAGCCCTTCGAATCCGAGCTGGACGCCGACGACTTCGAGGTCATGGTCGCGAATCAGCGTCCGCGCGGCGGCGCGGATGACTGCGTTCAACCCCGGGCAATCTCCGCCGCCGGTCAGGATTCCGATTCTCTTCACCGAGGCAGACTATACAAAAGTGATGCACGGCGTACGGGCTCTGGCACGCGCAATGCTCAACAGTAACCCGTTCGGCCTCGCGGCCGACTGATCATCTGGAGGAAAGCGCATGAACTTCATCGGATGGATTCTGTTTGGTCTGGTTGTCGGCGCGATCGCGAAGTTCCTCATGCCGGGACGCGATCCCGGCGGCTGGATCGTCACGATTCTGCTCGGTATTGCCGGCTCGTTCGTCGGCGGGTTCCTGGCCTCGACGCTTCTCGGGCGAGAAGACTCGACAGTGGGGTGGATCGGCTCGATCATCGGAGCGATCGTTCTGCTGTTCATCTATCGCCTCATCGTCGGGCGCCGAGCCGTCGTCTGACGTCTGTCGTACCCCCCTGGAAATGGCCCCGGGCCTCGCGCGTCGCGAGGCCCTTTTTTCGTTTCATGATTCGTAACCGGCAAACTCCGGAACATTTCAACAATCGATTCGTCTGAAACGTACAGCGGGAATGGCAGCGTCTCCATGAGCGCTTACCTTTCCGAAGCCCACCAGGAGGAGTCAGTAAGTCTATGAATCAATCCACCAGACGAATTCTTTCGACGATTGCGATCGTCATCGCGTCGGTGGCGTTCGGCATTCTCATCAGCGCCGATCTCGGGCTGATGCAGACGTCGAAAGCCCAGACACCGGCCCTGCAAACACCGACCGGCGCGCTGCCGGCCGCCGTCACCATCCCATCCTTCGCGGACGTCGCGGCGCGGGTCATGCCCGCCGTCGTCTCGATCCGCTCCACCGAGATCGTGCGCGCCAGCGACCAGCAGCGCCGCTACGGCATCGATCCCTTCGAGTTCTTCTTCCCCGATCCGAACGATCCCCGGCGCCGCGGACGCGGCAACCAGGGACAGGGCGAAGACGATGATGAGCAGCGCCAGGAAAGCGGCGGCTCGGGCTTCCTCATCTCGCCCGACGGCTACATCCTGACCAACAACCACGTCATCGAAGGCGCCAGCAAGATTCAGGTGCATTACGGCGCCGACGAGAACGGCAACGGCGGCCGCACGGTCTCCGGCAAAGTCGTCGGACGCGATCCCGCGACCGACCTCGCACTGCTGAAGATCGATCTCGATCAGCCGATGCCGTACATCCGCCTCGGCGATTCCGAGCGCATCCGCAAGGGTGACTGGGCGATCGCCGTCGGCCATCCGTTCGCGTTCGAGAACACGCTCACCGTCGGCGTGATCTCGGCGAAGGGCCGCTCGCTGTTCCTCAGCGAGGAGACCCGTTCGTTCGAGAACTTCATCCAGACCGACGCCGCGATCAACTTCGGCAACTCCGGCGGCCCGCTGATGAACATCAACGGGGAAGTGATCGGCATCAACACCGCCATTCGCGGCGGCGCGCAGGGCATCGGCTTCGCGACGCCGATCAACACCGCGAAGACGCTGCTACCGCAGCTGAAGCAGGGCAAGGTCACGCGCGGTTACCTCGGCATGCAGATCCAGGACGTCGACGAGAGCATCCGCGAGGCGTTCAATCTCCCCGAGGCGCGCGGCGCGCTCGTGCAGAACGTCGATGAAGGCAAGCCCGCCGCGAAGGCCGGCATCCAGCACGGCGACGTCGTGATCGAAGTCGACGGCAAGCCGATCCGCAACAACCGCGAGCTGATCGACTACATCTCGTACCTCCCCGTCGGCAGCGACGTGAAGGTCACGCTGCTCCGCAACGGCAAGCGCATGACCGTCACCGCGCAGACCGCCGAGCGGCCGACCGAGACCGCGGCGACCGAGCAGGAGAGCAATCCGGCGGAGCCGGTGCGCAACAAGCTCGGCATGTCGGTGCAGAACCTCACCGCCGAACTGCGCCGCCAGTACAACCTGCCGGCCAGCATCGACGGCGTGATCATCACCAGCGTGAAGAACGTTTCCCCCGCGGGCGAGGCAAACCTCACCGAAGGCGATGTGATCAGCGAAGTACAGGGCCAGCGCGTGACGAACATCCAGGAGTTCAAGGACGCCGTCGATCGCGTGAAATCGGCTCGCCTGCGCCTCTACGTGACCTCGCAGACGCGCAACGGCGTGATCTCGACGTACCGCATTCTGCAGACGCAGTAAAAATAGCTGTCCACTACAATCGCGCCGCATGAACGACGAAACGTTCATGCGGCGCGCTCTTTTTCTGGCGGAGCGCGGCCGCTACTCGGTGAGTCCGAACCCGATGGTCGGCTGCGTCATCGTGCGCGATGAGGCGATCGTCGCCGAAGGATTCCACGAGCGGGCCGGCGAGCCGCACGCCGAGGTCGCCGCGCTGCGCGCATGCGCCGACCCGCGCGGCACGACGCTGTACGTGAACCTCGAGCCGTGCAGCCATCACGGACGCACCGGACCGTGCAGCGAGGCGATCATCGCCGCGGGTGTGAAGCGCGTCGTCGTCGCGATGACCGATCCACACGAAGTCGTCGACGGCCGCGGCATCGCCGCGTTGCGCGCGGCGAACATCGAAGTGACGACCGGCGTGCTCGAAGCCGACGCGCGACGCCTCAACGAAAAATTCGCGTGGGCCGTGACGCAGAAGCTGCCGTTCGTGCTGCTGAAGGCGGCGATGACGCTCGACGGCAAACTTGCGACCATCGCGCGCGAGTCGCAGTGGATCACGTCGGAGGCCGCACGCGAGAAGAGCCTCGCGCTGCGCGAGGAGTTCGACGCCATCCTCGTCGGCAGCGGCACGGTCAAAGCCGACAATCCCCGCCTCACCCGCCGCCTCGGCCTCGCGACGAGCGTCACGCCCTGGACGCGCGTCGTGCTCGACGGCGACGGCGAGGTGCCGCCGCACTCGCAGCTGCTCGCTGACGGCGGGCGCACGATCCTCTTCACCAGCCGCCCGCCGCGCGACACGACTGCCGAGGTCGTGCAGACCGACGGCCGCACCGATCTCGTGACCGTCCTCCGCGAGCTTTACGCGCGCGGCATCCGGTCCGTGATCGTCGAAGGCGGCGCTCTCCTGCACTCCGAGATCATCCGCCGCACGCTCTGGCAGAAGATGATCATCTTCGTCGCCCCGCTCGTGATCGGCGGCGCCGAAGCGCCGGCGATTCTCTCCGGCGAGGGCGTGCCGCGTTTGACAGAGGGGTATCGGTTTCGCTTTGATCGCGTGGAGTCGGTTGGAAGTGATTTGATGATCACGGCCTACCCTTCGTAATGTTCACCGGCATCATTCTCCATCACGGCACGATCGAGCACTTCGAGAGGCGCGGAAACGGCGCGCGTCTGCGCATCCGCACGACCGATCCCGAGCCGTTCGTGCGCGGGGAGAGTCTCGCGGTCAACGGGGTCTGTCTCACCATACTGCCGGACGGCGATGCGCTCGTGACCGACGTATCGGACGAGACGCTGTCGCGCACCACGCTCGGCGAGCTCGTCGACGGCGTCACGGTCAACGTCGAGCGCGCGCTGGCGGTCGGCGATCGCCTCGGCGGGCATCTCGTGCAGGGACACGTCGACACCGTCGGCGCGCTCGCGTCGATCGCGACGGAAGGAGAGTTCGCGGTGCATCGGTGGACGTTTCCGCCGGAGTACGCGGACCTCGTCGTCAGCAAGGGCTCGATCGCCGTCGACGGCGTGTCGCTGACGATCGTCGAGCCCGATCGCACGAGCTTCGGCGCGGCGCTGATTCCCGAGACGTTGCGCCGCACGAGCCTCGGCACGGCGCACGTCGGCGACGCGGTGAACCTCGAATTCGACATGATCGCGAAGCACGTCCGCGCGCTGGTGCTGCCGTACCTGAACCGGTGATTCTCTACCGCAAAGCAGCGCAGCTCCTGATCCGCCGCAAGAGCGCGCCGGAGCCGCCGTTCTGGTGCGCGACGTCGATCGCGCCCTACGGCACGCGCCGCGGCGCGCCGGTATCGATCGACTACCTCACCTCGCGCGCTACGGCCGCGCCGGAGCGCGCCGAAGTGACGGTGTGCGAGAACGTGCGCGATGAGCTCGAGCGCGCGAAGCAGCTCGCCGCGCCGGTGCTCGTCGAGGCGACCGAAACCGCCGAGGTCGTGTTCCGCCGCGGGGAGGAAGCGCTGCGGTTTCTCGACGACCAGCGAATCGACGCGCTGTATCTGACATCGACGCGCGGGGCGATCCCCTCGTCTCCTCTTTCCCCTGTCACCATCGCCGCCTGGCCCTTCGAGATGGCGCGACTGAGCGAGTTGTTCGCGGCGAGTGGTGCGCGCTTCCAGCGCGCCCCCTGGGGCATCGCCATTCCCGTGATCTATCCGATCACGACCGACCTCGACGCGCTGAGCGAGCTCGCGGACCGTGCGCGCGAATCAGGCGCGTCCTTCTTCGCGGCGATTCCCATCGACGTCGACGCGACGGCGAAGCAGGCCATCGCCAACGAGCTGCAGCTCGCGGGCAGCGACGATCGCTACGCGATGCTCTTCCACGCCGACGCCGCGCCGATCCATCTCGCGACGGAGCGGCACATCGCCGCGCTCGCGGCCGCGCGCGGCATGCGCGACTTCGTCGTCCCGCCGCGATGGGAGGAGCGCTCGAACTGGAACGCGGCCGTGCTCCTCACGCTCCTCGCCTCGCGCATGATCGCGCTGGAGCTCGACCTCGACCTCGCCGGCGTCATCGCACGTTCCGCGCGCGTGGTCGCGGATCTCGACAAGCCGCTCGCGCGCATCGCGGAGTCGGCGAGCCTCTCGATCGTCGAGGCGCTGGATGAGGCCAGCACGGACGTGCTGACGGAATGGCTGGGCGGCAACGACGAGCCGTCGTTCGTGCAGTACGTCAACGAGCAGTGGCGGCTGAGTCGCTCTTCCGGTGCTCCACCTTCACCTTCGTACTGATCCCGCCCCTGACGTAGAAGTCGCCTTCCACCTGGAGGTAGCGGGGGGCGAGGGCGGCGATGAGATCGTCGGCGATGCGGTTCGTGACCGCTTCGTGAAACGTGCCCTCATCGCGATAAGACCAGAGGTACAGCTTCAGCGACTTCAGCTCGACGCACGTCTCATCCGGCACGTACCGGATCCGAATCGTCGCAAAGTCCGGCTGCCCGGTCATCGGGCAGAGGCAGGTGAATTCGGGCGCTTCGAAGGAGATTTCGTAGTCGCGGCCCGGGTTGGGGTTCGCGAAGGTCTGCAGTTCTTTTGTGGGTCTGGTGGTCATCGCGAACGCGCGGGATTCGCCGCCATCAACTTCTGATTCAGTTCCTTGATCCTCTCCTGCAACTGCGTCACCTTCGCCGAGGCGTCGGCGCGGAGGCGCTCGGCCTCGGCACGGAGGCGCGCGATCTCCTCATCCTTCTGCTTGTCGCCTCCCTGGTTCTGCGCGACGGACGAGCGGAGATACTCGAGATCGTGGCGGAGACCCTCGATCTCCTCGTCCTTGTCCATCATGCGCGTGCGCCACTGCACTTCCTGCTCTTCGTACAAACGCTTGATGTCCATCAGCTCGGTGATCTGCGAGAAATCGGAATAGCTCGGGGCCATCTCTCCTCCCTGGCGCACGCGCTCCTCGATCTGCGGAAACAGCTTGCGCAGCTTCAGCGACAGGTCGTCGGGATCGCTCGCCAGCGCCATCGCGTCCTGATACGTGATCTTCTGATGCACCAGCAGCGCGATGAGCGACTGATTCATCGACTGCATGCGATAGAGGCCGACCGAGCTCTCCATCTCCTCGAGGATGTCCTTCGTCAGCCCGTCCTCGATCAGTCGCGCGATGCGCGGCGAGTTCTTCATCACCTCGACCGCCGCGGTCATCGTGCCGTCGGTCGCCTTGATCAGCTTGAGCGAGATGATGCCGCGCAGGACCAGCCCGAGCTGCGAGCGGATCTGCTTGTGCTGTTCGGCGGGGAACGCGTCGATGATGCGGTCGAGCGTCTGCGCGGCGTTGTTGGTGTGCAGCGTCGAGAGCACGAGGTGTCCCGTCTCCGCCGCGGTGAGCACGGTCTGCATCGTCTCGACGTCGCGCATCTCGCCGACCATGATCACGTCGGGATCCTGGCGCATGGAGTTGCGCAGCGCTTCGCGGAAGGTCGGCGTGTCGGTGCCGACTTCTCGCTGCGAGATCGCCGCGACGCGGTCCTGAAACAGGAACTCGATCGGGTCTTCAATCGTCACGATGTGCAGCGCCTCGGTCTCCGAGATCTCGAGGAGCATCGCCGCCAGCGTCGTCGATTTGCCGGAGCCCGTCGGCCCCGTGACGATCACCAGCCCGTCCGGCAGGTGCGCCATCTCCCGCACCGCGACCGGCAGCTCCAGCGTGTCGATCGACTGCACCTGAATCGGGATGCGGCGAAACACCGCGCCGACCGTGCCGCGCTGCATGTACATGTTCGCGCGGAACCGCGCCACGCCCGGAACGCCGTACCCGAAGTCGACCGACTGCTGCGCGTCGAACTTCTCCTTCTGCGCGCGGTTCAGCAGCGGCAGCAGCATTCGCTCCAGGTCCGCCGGCTTCAGCGGTTCCGTCTTGATCGGCAACAGCTTCCCCTGCACCCGCACCAGCGGCGGCCGCATCGGCTTCAGATGAAGATCCGAGGCCTGCTGCTTGGCCATGTAGACGAGCAGGTCGTTCAGCGAGAACGCCGGGGCCTGTTGTTCGGTAGGGACTGCCGTCATTCGTTCGCGATTATAGGCAAAAGGTAAAAGGGGAAAGGGGAAAGTGCTTCGCCTCCGGCCGCGTCAGCGGCCACTTTCACCTTCTACCTTTCCCCTTTCACCTTCTCATCACCGAATCCAGAATCATGAGAAACGCCTCCTGCTGCTTCGCCTCGGTCTTATTGATCACCGCGATCGTCTCGCCGATGCGGAAGCGCTGGTGGAGCTCGTCGGCGGAATGGGAGGAGGTGACGACGATGCGGCGGGCGGAAACGCCTTTCTGACGGGCGTAGTCAACGAACTTTTTCCCGTCCATGCCGGGCATTTCGAGGTCGACGATCAGGAGATCGATCGAGTCGTCGATCTTCGGCAGGGCGTCGTAGGGGTGGCTGTAGGTCTCCACCTTCGCCGTGTCGGCGTAGCGGTCGAGCATGAAGTTCGACCAGAGGTCGCAGTACGACGGCGAGTCATCGACGATGACGACGCGCTTGAATTTTGGGTCGCTCATGCTTTTCTTCGTGCTTCACTTCCCCCGCGACTACGGTCGCGGCGACGCGGCCGTGCAGGGTCTGGCCGATGAATGGCGAATTCGATGCCTTCGAGTACGACTCGCGCGGCACTTCTACTTTTGCGTCGATATCGAGCAGCGTGACGTCGCCGAGGCTGCCGGGGCGCAGCGAACCGCCCTGGAGATTGAACGCGCGCGCCGGCCCGCAGGACAGCAGGTCGATGAGTCGCGGCAGCTTGATCACCTTCGCGCGCACGAGATGCGTGTAGCACACCGCGAACGCGGTCTCGAGTCCGATGATGCCGAACGGCGCGAGATCGAACTCGACGTTCTTCTCGTCGAAGTGATGAGGCGCGTGATCGGTGGCGATCGCGTCGATCGTGCCGTCGGCGATGCCCGCGAGGATCGCCTTGCGGTGGACCTCGCTGCGCAGCGGCGGGTTCATTTTCAGGTTCGTCGAGAACGACTGCACGGCCTCGTCGCCGAGGGCGATGTGATGCGGCGTCACCTCGCACGTGACCTTCACGCCATTCGCGCGCGCGCGGCGCACCGCGTCGACGGCGCCGGCGGTCGAGAGATGCGCGATGTGCACGTGCGCGCCGGTGAGCTTCGCGAGGATCACGTCGCGCGCGACGAGCGTTTCTTCCGACGCCGCGGGGATGCCGCGCAGGCCGAGGAGCGTCGAGTAGTAGCCCTCGTGCATCACCCCGCCCTCGTTCAGGTTCGCGTCTTCCTCGTGCGCGATCACCGGCATGCCGAGCATCGTCGAGTACTCGAGCGCGCGCCGCATCAGCTGCGCGTTCCACACCGGCTTCCCGTCGTCGCTGACGGCGACGCATCCCGCGGCGCGGAGATCCGCAAGCTCCGCCAGCTCCTCGCCCTTCAGCCCCTTGCTGACCGCGCCGACCGGATAGACGCGGCACCAGCCATGGCGCGCCGCTTCCGCGACGACCATCTCCGTCACCGCGCGCTCATCGTTCGGCGGGACCGTATTCGCCATCGCGCAGACGGCCGTGTACCCGCCCGCCACCGCGGCACGCGTGCCCGTCGCGATCGTTTCCTTGTGCTCCTGCCCCGGCTCGCGCAGATGCGTGTGCAGGTCGATGAATCCCGGCGCGACGATGAGTCCCGCCGCGTCGATGGTCTTGACGTTCGATTTGATCTTCTTTTCGACGCGCGAGACGGTCCCGTTCTCGACGAGGACGTCGAGCTTCGCATCGAGCTCCTGGCTCGGATCGATGACGCGGCCGTTGGTGATGAGCAGGTTCATTCGCCTGCTCCCCCGTGCGCGCCGCCCAGCAAATACAGCACCGCCATCCGCACCGCCACGCCGTTCGTGACCTGATCGAGGATCACCGACACGTTCGGATCGTCGGCGACGTCGGACGCGATCTCGACGCCGCGGTTCATCGGGCCGGGATGCATCACCAGCACGCCTTCCTTCGCGCGGCGCACGCGCTCGCGGGTGAGGCCGAAGGTGTTGTAGTACTCGCGCAGCGAGGGGAAGCTCAGCTTGCCCTGCCGCTCGAGCTGGATGCGCAGCATCATGATCACGTCCGCGCCTTCGATCGCTTCATCGAGCGAGTGCACGACGCGCACGCCCATCTGCTCGACTTCCGCCGGCATCAGCGTCGGCGGAGAGGCGAGCGTGACCCTGGCCTTCATCTTCGTGAGCAGGTGAATGTTCGAGCGGACGACGCGCGAGTATTTGATGTCGCCGATGATGGAGACGTTGACGCCGTGCAGGCGGCCGAGGCGCTCGCGGATGGTGAACGCGTCGAGGAGCGCCTGCGTCGGATGCTCGTGCGCTCCGTCGCCGGCGTTGATGATGGAGATGTTCTCGAAGCGGTCCGCGAGCATCTGCGGCGAGCCGGGATGCTTGTGGCGGATGACGATCATGTTCGGATGCATCGCCACGAGGTTCTCGGCGGTGTCGATCAGCGTCTCACCTTTTTCGACCGCGGAGCCGGATGCGGAGAAGTTGAGCGTGTCGGCGGAGAGACGTTTTTCGGCGATCTCGAAGGAGACGCGCGTCCGCGTCGACGCTTCCATGAAGAGGTTGATGACCAGCTGCCCGCGCAGCGCCGGCACTTTCTTCACCGGGCGCTCACTCACTTCCTTGAACCCCTCGGCCGTGTCGAGGATCAGCGTGATTTCTTCAGGAGTGAGATGTTCGGTGCCGAGAAGGTCTTTCGAGCGGAGCGCGGAACCGGCGGTTCTCATTTCTCCATGATCAACACTTCATCCTCGCCATCGGTCTCCACGAGCTTCACCTTGATCACCTCATCCGCGTCCGTCGGGACGGTCTTGCCGATCACGTCGGCGTGGATGGGGAGCTCGCGGTGGCCGCGGTCCACGAGGACGGCGAGCATGACGCGTTTGGGGCGGCCGAAGTCGATCAGCGCGTCGAGCGCGGAGCGGACCGTGCGGCCGGTGTAGAGCACGTCGTCGACGAGCACGATCACCTTGTCGTCGATCGGCTCGGGCAGTTTCGTCGGCTTCACCACCGGCTGCGGCGCGACGAGGGTCAGGTCGTCGCGATACAGCGTGATGTCGAGGATGCCGAAGGAGACGGGCTGTCCCTCCATCTCCTCGATCTCCTTCGCCATCCGCTCGCCGATCGGAACACCGCGGCTGCGGATGCCGACGATCATCAGATCGTCGAGACCGCGATTGCGCTCGACGACTTCGATGGCCATGCGACGGATCGCGCGGTTCATCCGCGCGCCATCCAGTAATCGTTTTTTCACGTTCATACGGATCGCGGGCGAGAATATCACGAGGGTCCTGGTTCGAAACATGCAGCGAGCCGCCCCATGGGAGCCAGGCCAAAAGTCCTCCTCGTCGAGGACAACGCGGATGTCCGGCGGCTGTACGCGATCGGGCTCAACCAGCGCGGATTCGAGGTAAAACTCGCCGCGAACGGCGCGGAAGCGGTGGACCGCGTGGCAATGGAACAGCCCGACTTCATCCTCCTCGACTGGCTGATGCCGCTCATGGACGGAAACGAAGTCGTGGAGCGTCTTTCCACGCAGAAAGCGTCCAGCGACATCGAGATCATCGTCATCAGCGGACAGCCCGCGCCGAACGAGATGCCGCCCCGAATTCGCACCTGGCTGACCAAACCGCTGACGGTCGACGAGCTCGTGTCCGAGATCAACCGGCCACGACCAGGCTAGAATCGCCGCGAATGGCGAAAATCTTCTTCGTCGGCCTCGACGGCACGGAGAAAAGCTACCGTCTCCAGACGCACCGGCCGTTCACGGTCGGCCGCGATCCCGGCAACGACATCATCCTGCGCGATCCGAAAGTGTCGCGACATCATTCGGAGATCGTGTTCGAGCGCGGCTTCTTCGTGCTGCACGATCTCGCGAGCGCGAACGGAACGTACGTGAACGGGAAACGGATCCGCGTCGCGCCGCTGACGCACGGCGCGCGATTGCGGATGGGCAACTCGTACGGACGCTTCTCCGAGGAGCTCCCGACCGAGTCCGAGGCCTCGCCGATTGCAGCCGCGGAGCCATACGATCAACCCACGCCACCGCCGACGGAAGACCTCAGCAATCTCATGATGCCGACGTCGTCGATCGAGCGCGTGAACATCGACACGCTGCCGCACGAGAAAGTTGCACCCGCGGATCTAAAAAAAAAATAGTCGACCCGCCGAACGAACCGCCGACCGAGCCCCTCGTCTCCTCGCCTACTCCAACACCTCCACCTCCTCCTGCCCCAGTCCCAGTTCCCCCATCCCCCATTCCCCCAACCCCCACCCCCGCCCCCTCCGGCCCCTTCGCCAGCCTCCGCTACCGCTTCACCACCGGCCTTCGTCCGGGCGAGATCGCGCACATCCGCGATGACGCGGACCACGTGGTGCTGAGCTACCGCGCGTTCGCGAGCGTGATCGGCGTCGTGGCCGCGTTCGTATCCGGCATCGTGCTCGTCGCCGGCCTCGCCGCGACGCTGTTCCTCTTCATCGGACATTCGCCGCTGCGCGCGCTCCTCGCGCTCGTGCTGACGCTCCTGTTCTCGTTCGTGATCTCGCGCCTCGTCCCGCGCACCAACGTGACGCTCTACGACGACGGCTCACCCGCGCTCACGATCTCGCAGCGCTCGCAGGGCTCCTGGATCATCGCCACCCCCAACGGCACGACCCTCGCCCAGGTCCGCAAGTCCCCCTTCTCTTTCCTCGGCCGCACGCGCTGGACGATTACCCACGAAGGCCGCATCCTCGCCGAAGCGATCGAAGAATCCTTCGGCCGCGCCGTCCTGCGCAAACTCTACGGAAAGTTCAGCCGCCGCTACGAATCCAACCTGCTGATTCGCCTGCCGGGCGTCGACATGGGTCGGATCATTCGCCGGGGGAAAGAGGTGGATGTACTGGAGCTGGTTGGGGATGGGCTGGATCGTCGTGTTGCGGTGGGACTGGCGACCGTTGTGTTGGGGCGCGAGCCCTAGCGCAACGCGCGTTCACCGCTTCATCGGCACAATCTCGATCCCCGTGTAATAGTTCTTCAAAATCTCGCGAAACCCAAACCCACGAAATGCCATCCCGTACGCACCCACCTGGCACATCCCCACTCCGTGCCCCCACCCCTTGCCATAGAACGTATAGCGATCCATGCCGTCGGGGTCTTTGGTTTTCTCGTACACAAACAAGTTGTCGGGGACGTTGAGGGACCAGCGGACGGGGAGGCCGCGGAGGGTGAATTTGCGGCCGCCTTCGGCGGTGACTTCGAGCTCGGCGATGCGATGGGAGGGGTCGACGACGAGGGGGCGGATGTCGATGAGCTGCGTGATCGGGTTGCGTCGGTTGATCGCGGGCACGAGCTCGTCGGCGCGGTAGCTGCGCGTCCAGTTGGCGAAGCTCGAGGTGCGGTCGAAGGACGCGCCGTCGTAGTTCGCCTGTACGATCATCGCGACGGGCGATTTGTCGGGTGACAGCAGCAGCGTCGCGCGGTCGCCGATCAGGATCGGCACGCTCGCGTACTCCTGCCAGCGATCGCCGAGCTTCCGGAAAATCGGAATGCCGGGCGGCAGCGCGTACTGCGTCGTCTCACCCTTCTGCTTGAGCGAGATGCCGCGGCCCTGCAGGCGCGAGATCTTTCCCTCGACGTCGCGGATGGTGTTGTGCTCGCGGATGTATGCGCCGAGGAGCGCGTACAGCTCTTCGCGCGGCATCGGCTGCGCGAGACTCACGCGGTCGATGAACTGCGCGGGATTCATCCCGTACTTGATGAGGAACGCCGACGCGAGATACTGCGGCTGTTCGTGCTCCGCCGTTTGCGGGAAAAAGTACGAGCGATCCTCGGGGAACGTGAGCGCGCGCGCCTTGCTCGCGAGCCCCATCATGACGTCGAGATACGCCAGCACGTCGCCGCGGCGGCTCGAGGCCGGCAGCGGCTGCAGCAGCTCGCGGAAGCCGGCGAGGCTCATCGCCGCGACGGTCGCCTGCGACACCTCGCGCGCGCTCCACGCCGAAGACGTGTCGGGCAGTTTCGCGAGCGCGGCGAAGAGGCGCGCGTTCACCTGCATCTCGTTGAGCAACCCGCTGTCGGCGCGGCCGGCGATCGAGAGCAGATCGAGCTCGATGCAGCGCGCGCGTTTCAGATACGGCTCGTTGCGGCCGGGGAACATGACGCCGACGTCGCTCGTCTCGCCGCCGCACGTAGCACTGTAGAGGGCATCGATCGGCTGGCCGTCATACGTCAGGATCAGCCCCGCCGTCTCGCGCACCGCGCGCGTGCTCATTTCGTGCTCGCCGGAAAACCCGAGGTAGGCCTGACAGGCGGGACCGGGACAGATGTCGTATCCCTCGCTCGCGAACTGCCCCATGTTGCGCACCGCGTACGTCCGCGCGGCGACGGCCTGCGCCTTCAGCGCCTCGACCTCGTCGTAGATCGTCGGACCCATCTCCGCCGGCACGACGCCGGAGAGATAGTCCTCGAGCTGCAGTTCGTTGATGACGTTCAGCAGACCCCGCGCGTTGACGAAGAGGCGCGCGGCGGTGCGATACGGTTTCTTGTCGAGCGTGATGGTCTCGGCACTGATCGGCAGGATCGAGATCGATTCGCCGGCCAGCGTGACGCGATCGCCTTCGTCGTCGACGAGCTCGATGCGCTTCTCGAACTTCTCATCGGATGGCCGGCGCACGATGAGGAGGTCTTTGCCGTAGCCGCGCTCCGTCAATTGCGCGCGCGTGGGTGTCGCGGCTTCGCTGCTCTCGAAGTCGCCGGCGAGGATCTTGTGCACCCCGTTCGCGGGATCGAAGACGAAGTCGGCGCGGAGGCCGGTCTCGCTGCGCAGCTTCGCGACGAGCTCCTGCGCGCTGGTGAGATCGGAGATCGCGCTGACCTGCACGGCGTAGCGCACCGCGGCGTTCGCGAGCGGCGCGTTGGCGGTGAAGCCGCGTTTGAGCGTCGACGGACCGCTCGCGGTGACGATGTAGTAGCCGTCCGCGGTGCGCGGGAAGGTGACCGTCGCCTGATCGCTGAGCAGGCCGACGCGAATCTTCGGCTCGGCGAGCGTGCGCGGCATCGAGGCGACGGGCGTGAGCGCGTTCGAGGAGCGCGTGACCGGCGGCTGCTGCCGCGACGACTCGGTGACAGGGCGTGGTGGCGGTGTCGTGGCGCAGGAGACAACAACGGCGAGGGAAAGCAGGATGGCGGTTCGGCGCATGCGAAAAGCGGCGGCTTTGCCGCCGCACTCCTAAAAAAAGCCCCCGCGGTTTGGGTCCGCGGGGGCCGGGTCAATCGATGGTGAACAACGTTACGGCAGGATGAGGCGGATCACCACGCGGCGGTTGCGCAGACGGCCCTCGGCGGTGGTGTTGTCGCCGACAGGCTCCTGCGTTCCACGGCCTTCGACGGTGATGCGCGACGGATCGATGCCGTGGCGCGTGACGAGGTAATCGCGAACCGCTTCGGCGCGGCGGCGATCGAGATCGGCGTTCGGGCCGGTGTTCTCACGATCGTCGGTGAAGCCGATGACGAGCGCGGTGGACGACGGCTCCTGCTTCATGCGCAGCGCAACCTCGTCGAGGATCGCCTTGGCGATGTTCGTGAGGCGCGCCGAGCCCGGCTCGAAGTGAATCTCGTCCGTGCGGAGATCGACGGGCGCTGCAGGCGGCGCGACCGGAGGCGTCGGCGGCGGCACCGGAGCCGGCGGCGTCGTATCAACCGGCGGCGGCACCGGAGTCGGTGCGGGCGGCGGCGGAGGCGGTGCGCTGAGGTGGAACGGCGCGTAGGTCAGACCGACGAGGCCCGACAGCGCGCAGTCATCGAGCTCCGTGAAACGGCACTCGTCGTTGTTGTTGAAGAACTTCGCGGCATTCCAGCGCGCGCCCGCATTGAGCGCCCAGCCGCTGTCGCCGAACCAGTGGCGGAATCCGGTGACGAGGAAGATCGGCGCGTCCGGCTCGCGGTCGCCGCCGGTGTACCAGACCGTGTTGATCTCACTGATCCAGTTCGTCGTCGGAAAGAAGTTGATCGGCCAGTTGAGACCCGCGTCGAGGTGAATCTCGTTCGGCTCGTCGAAGTCGGGGATGCCGCTGACGACGTTGCCGTCGTCGTCGTCGCCCGGCAGGACGTAGGTGAGGGAGACCGTCCCCATGCCGTGCGTCAGCGAGCCGCCGAGGCCGAAGCCCGTGCCGCCGCCGGAGATGTCTTCATCGCCGGTGGGCAGATCGAGGAACGCCAGCAGCGCGATGCGCGTCGGGTTGTCGATCGGCGTGAGGCCGAACTTCGTCGCGAGACGAACGTTGCCCAGACCGCTCTCGCTGAACTCACCACGGTAGAGATTCCCGTGAATGAAGCCCGCGCGGTCACCGCCGTTGGCGACGAGACGATCCCACGGAAGCATCGCGCTCACTTCCCAGCGGTCGGTCAGGCCGACGCCGATGGAAGCGCTCAGGCGATAGTGGTCGTACGACAGATCTTCCGCGTCGCGAGCGGAGGCCGGTGAAAACTCCGGCGCCGGACCGGCGAGAAGATCGTAGTCGTTGAAATAGACCCCGAACGACCAGTCGCCTCGACGCAGCGTATCGGCAGTCACGGTCTCGAACAGTCCCGTCAGGCCGCTCGACGTCGGAGCGAAGAAACGGATCTGATCTTCTCGGGTGATCTCCGTGGCCGTGTAATCCTGCGCGAGCAGGCTCGACGGTACGAGGATCATCAGAATCAAAAGGGGGAATAGCAGCCGATGCTTCAAGTCACACCTCCATAAACACGCCGTGGTCTCTGGTCCGCGACTACAATGCCCGCGCCCTACAAAATTAATGCCAGAGTCATCGACAGTCTTTCCCGTAAAGACTTCAAGTGCTTAGTTTTACCATAGGTTGAGCCACACGGTATAAATTCGCGTGTGACAAAGAGAGTCAGGAACCCGATGACGAAATCACTTTTGATGGCGCTTCTGCTGGTAAATCTTGCGTTACAGGCCTTCGCGCAGGCCCCCACGCAAACCCCGCCACCGCCTCCTCCCGCGGAGGAAACGCAGCCGGAAACGCCGCCCGCGACCCCGGAAACGCAGCAGCCGCAGACACCGCCCGAAACGCCGCCGGCTCCTCCTCCACCACCCGTGGAACCGCCGCCGCCCGCGTCGACGGTGCTCTCCGACGCCGCGAGCGCGGCATACGAGCGGCGCGAGTCGCTGCCGTCGGTGAACCTCTATCTCCCCGAGGGACAGGCCAGCGTGCGGCTGCGCAAGCTGATCAAGAACGTGCTGTTCGAGAGTCAGATCGACTACGAGTTCGCCAACGGCGACATCTCGACGTTCCTTCGCTACAAGTACTACGCGCGCAACTTCACCTATCGCCTGAGCGTCTTCGACTCGATCAACTTTCCCGACCTGACGTCGGACAGCACGCGCGAGTTCGAGCGCGTGCGCGGCGGACTGCTCCTCGTCGGGCTGCCGAGGGACTACAACAACCGCTACTTCTTCCTCGTGGAAGACGACAGTCTCTCGTTCGGCGACATCAATCGTCCCGACAATCGCAAGAACAACCTCTACATGAAGGTGGGGTATCAGTTCGGCACGCAGTTCGACGAGCGGATGAACGGGATCGTCGGCGAGCAGCGCGGACGGCAGACACCCGTGCTGACCGCGTTCCGCGAGATCGGTCCGCAGAAAACCGGACTCGCGGCTGCCGTGACACAGAGCGCCGCGCTGTGGGGCAGCGACTACAAGTACTCGAAGTTCGAAGCCGAGGGACTGCATCGCTTCGACATCACCGGCACGTCCTTCGTCTTCTCGCGTCTCCACGTCGGCGCGTTCCTCGCGCGCAGCGAAGTCGAACCGACGCCGGTGCCGCGCGATCGCGACGGCGACGGCGACATCGATGAGACGCCGCAGTGGGAGCTCTTCGAGATCCCGCAGGCCGAGTACTTCCGCCTCGGCGGACGCGAAGCGCTCAAGTCGATCCGCAGCAACGACGACTCGATCGGCACGTACGAAGCGCATTTGACGAACGAGCTGTTCGTCCCGATCTTCCGCAACCGCGAGTACAAGGTGGGACCGCTCTACTGGAACACGCTCTACGGCATCGTCTACACCGGAGTGGGAACGGTGGGATTCAAGACGAAGGAGCTGACCGACACGAAGCGCCTCGTCGTCGACGCCGGCCTCGGCACCGAGTCCGCCATCACCTTCCGCGACTGGGACATCTTCCTGAGCGTGATCTACGCGAAGGCGGTGCGGAAGCCGGATGGGGTGGATGAGGGGAACGGAGTGAGGTTCTCGATTCGCACGTCGCGCTGAACGGGTTGGGGGTCAGAACTTGTCGAGTTTCATGTCGATCGACTGCACGCCGTCGATGGAGCGCAGGACCTGCATGGCGACGTCTTTCTGCAGCTCGTGGCGGACCTGGCCGGCGAGGTGAAGGACACCCTGCTCGGAGCGGACGCGGAAGCGGCAGCCATCGAGCGCGCGATGCACGGTCAGCTCGCGCTCGGCCCGGCGGGTGAGCGTGGCGTCGTCATGGGTGGTGGTGGCGACGAGGTTCGCGATGCGCTGATATCCGAGGGAGCGGGCGTATTCGCTGAGCAGCTCGGCCTGAGCCTTGTCGCTGGTGCGACCGCGAATGATCACGATTCCGGAGACTTCGTACACCTGAAGCTGATTCACCGCGGCGTTGGCGCCACGGAACGTATTGGTGAGATCGATGGTGGAGGGAGTGGCCGCGAACGCCGCTTCGGTCGTCAGAATCACAACTGCGAGAACGGCGGCTTTGATCGTCAGGGCCTTCATTTATTTGCTTCTCCTTGGAATAAGAGATAGCAGCGCTCGTGCCACTTTTCATCCTGATTGAAAAGAAATCATTTAGCCGCGCCCGGCGCAATTTTTACAGGCTGAGAATGGAGTCGTAGGGCTCGGTTTCAACGTGGTGGACGTACACACGCCACAGCAGTGTGAGCCCCAGGGCGAGGAGCACGACGATCGCGAGAGCGGCGATGAGGCGGCGCATGGATCGAGGTCGAGCAATGGATGTGCCCGGGAGCTACAATCGCGGCAATGCCCCGCATCCATCTCCTCCCCAACGATCTCGTCAACCAGATCGCCGCGGGAGAAGTCGTCGAGCGGCCGGCGTCGGTGGTCAAGGAGCTGATCGAGAACGCGATCGACGCCGGCGCGACGGCGATCGAGGTGCGGCTCGAGAACGGCGGAAAGAAGCTGATCGAGGTCCGCGACAACGGCTGCGGCATGCCGGAGGAAGACGCCCGCCTCGCGCTCGAGCGCCACGCCACCTCGAAGATCCGCGACTTCGATGACCTCACGCGCGTCCGCACCCTCGGCTTTCGCGGCGAGGCCCTGCCGTCGATCGCCAGCGTTTCGCGCTTCCTGCTGACGACGTCCGACAACGAGAACGGCGAGGCGACGGAGCTCGAATGCGATCCGCTGACCGGCGCGCGCAACGTGCGTCCGGCGGCGCGCGACCGCGGGACCACGATCGCCGTGCGCGAGCTGTTCGAGAACGTGCCGGCGCGGCGCAAGTTCCTCCGCAGCGCCGACGCCGAGTTCCGCTCGATCGTGACCATCGTTTCGTCGTACGCGCTGCCGCTGCCGCGCGTCGCGTTCCGTCTCGAGCACAACGCGCGCGTGGTGCTCGACCTCGCCCCCGCCTCCGGGGACCGCGAGCGCATCGTGCAGATCCTCGGCAACGAAACCCGGGATGCGCTCGCGCCGATCGAGGGAGAGATCGGCGAGGCGCGCGCGGCGGGCTACGTCACGCGCGGCATCCGCTTCGGCAGCCGCCGCAATCAGTTCTTCTTCGTCAACGGACGGCTGGTGAAGGATCGCGTCCTGACGCATGCCGCGAACCGCGCGGCCGATGCCTTCGACTTCGACGGCCATCCCGCGATCGTGCTCTTCCTCGACGTGCCGCCGGAGCTCGTCGACGTGAACGTGCATCCCGCGAAGACCGAGGTGCGCTTCCGCGATTCGTCGCAAGTGCACGTCGTCGTCGAGCAATCGATCAAGCGCGCCCTCGGCGGAGCGGAAGAAGGCGCTGCGTTGATCGAAAACGCAGCGCCCGGCACGCAGCACTCAGCACTCTTCCCCGCCCGCCGCTATGACGATCCCTCGCCGCGCTGGACTTCACAATTCACTCCGCTCTTCCAGCGCGAACAGCCGCTGGTGCAGCCGCCGGTGCGCGGCGCGGCCGCGGTGGAGCTGGAAGAGGAAGCGCCGCCGCAGCTCGGCGATCTGCAGGGACGCGTGATCGGGCAGTACCGGCTGAGCTACATCCTGCTCGACACGCCGGGTGGACTGCGCCTCGTCGACCAGCACGTCGCGCACGAGCGCGTGTTGTACGACGGCTACCTCGCGCGGCTCGAGGCACGCGCGCCGGTGTCGCAGCAACTCCTCACGCCGCTCATCTACGAAAGCGGCGCCGCGGAGAGCGCGGCGCTGGAGTCGCACATCGACGAGCTGCGCGCGGTCGGCTTCGACATCGAGCGCTTTTCCGGCAACGCCTTCGCCATCGCCGCGGTCCCGCCGGAGCTCGTGCGCAACGACGTCGACACGTTCCTGCGCAAACTGATCGACGCGTCGCTGGAGGAGAAGTCGTCGCACGTGACGAGAGTCCGCGAGCGCATCGCCGCCTCCCTCGCCTGCCAGGCCGCGATCAAAGTCCACCGCCCCCTCGGAGGCGAGGAGATGGCCCGCATCGTCGCCCAGCTCCTGCAGTCGTCCAACCCCTTCGCCTGCCCTCACGGCCGCCCGATCATCGTCGACATCCGGCACCTCGATATCGAGAAGCACTTCCACAGGAAGTAGAGCTGCGCAGTCTCCGAGTCTCAGAGTCTCCGAGTCTCATAGAGGGTCGGGTGGAGGCCTATGCGACTATGAGACCAGGAGACTATGAGACTCGCTCCTGCAGTTCTCGGCAAAACAGGCGAAGAACGCGCCGCCTGGTTCTACCGCGCACGCGGCTATTCGATCGTCGCGCGGAATGAGCGCTCGCACGCGGGCGAGGTTGATCTCGTCGTGCGGCGCGGGTCGACGCTGGTGATCGCCGAGGTGAAGACGCGGCAGACGCTGGCCGCGGGCGAGGGACACGATGCGGTCGATCGGAGAAAGCGCGAGCGGCTGATCCGCCTCGGCGATGTGTACGCGGCGCGATTTCCCGACGCGCAGTTGCGGTACGACATCATCTCGATTTTCTGGAACGGGTGGCGGTTCGAGGTCACGCACTACGAGGACGCGTTCCGTCCGATCGCCGACGCGCACTCGCCATGGAAATGGCGCGGCTGATCAATCCCGCAAACGCACTTCGGCGTCGAGGAGATGGCGGCCGTTGGGCCAGGCTTTGAGGAACGCGCGCCAGAGCACTTTCGTGTCGATCTTGCACGCCATGTCGAACTCCACCGCCTCCTGGCGATGGCGGCGCGCGTCGTCGTGGCGCGGGGAGTCGGGATAGGCTTCGAACCAGTCATCCCACGCGTTGACGGTTCCGGTCTCGAATGCGGCGTTGAAGTCGCCGTCGGCGATGGCGAGGCGTGCGAGCGCGCGGCGCGCGTCGGCGACCGACGCGCCGTCGGGACGCGCGCGCAGGTACGCGTGCAGCGCTTCCGAGGTGCCCTGGCGCTTCGCCGCGTCCCACATCCGCGCGTCGTCGCCGGCGTCGAGCACGGTCAGGCGCTGCTTCGCGTCCTTCGCGAGGATGCCGTCGGGCCAGTTGCGCAGGAATTCTTCGAGCGCGGCGCGATCTTTCTTCCGCGCATCCTCGAATGCGAGCGTTTCGCGCAGGTGATCCTCGGCATGTGCGCTGAGCGGGCCGTCGGGGAACTCTTCGAGGAACGCGCCCCACGCCGCGGAGCTCTTCGCCATCAGCGCGACGCTGTACGCCGTCTCCTCGCGAATCTTCGCCGCGCCCAAACGCTCGTTCGCGGCAGCGGCGTGACGATCGCTCCCCCACCGTTCGAGATAGTCGATCCACGCCGCCTCGGTGTTCATCGCGCCGGCGGTGTCGAACGCGAGCCGCTCCTCGATCGCGCGCTCCGCCTCGTCGGCGTGATACGCGGGGAACTTCGTTCGATACTCGCGGAACGCAAAGTACGAATCGGCGGCGAGCGCCGACGCCCACGCCTCTTCCGCGCGCCGCGATTCGTCCGACTCGCTCGCGCGCGCCTTCGGCAGCGTCCCTTCCGTGCGCGAGAACGTCGTCGGCATGTGCGAGACGAACGGCGCGAGCGCTTCCGCGAACACGCGCGCGCTCGGATAGCGCCGCGTGCGATCCTTCTCCAGCGCCCGCAGCACGACCGGCTCGAGTCCGAGCGGGAAATCGAGCTCGGGATTCGCCTCGTCGAACGACGGCGGCGCCGACGTCAGGTGCTTGACGATGTAGCCCTGCGGCGTGCGCGAATGAAAGGGCGGGACGCCGGTCAGCATCTCGTACAGCACGATGCCGAGGGAGTAGAGGTCGGTGCGTCCATCGAGCGTTTCATCTTCCGGAATCTCGCCGAGCTGCTCGGGCGACATGTACTTCGGGTTGCCCATGTAGACGTCGCCGGTGATCTCGGCCTTGGAGTTGATGTCTTTCGCCACGCCGAGGTCGATGATCTTCACCAGGAGGTGATCGTCGGCGTCGAAGGCGAGCATGACGTTGTCGGCGGAGACGTCGCGATGCAGCAGGCCGCGGCGATGGATGTGGTCGAGTCCCGCGAGCACCTGCATCGCGACCTCGGTCGCGAGCGCGAGCGGGAAACGCCCGTTCTCCGCCTCCCACTGCCGCACCGTCGTGCCGTCGATGAACTCCGTGACCATGTAGCTCGATCCGTCGCCGAGGATCGAGAAGTCGTGCATCACGGCGACGTTGGGATGATGGATCTGCGTGGCGAGCTGCGCCTCGCGCAGAAAGCGCTGCCGGTACGAATCGTCCGACATCAGCACCGCCTTCATCACCTTGACGCAGCGGAACGCGTCGAGGTGGACGTGCCGCGCTTTGTACGCCTCGCCCATTCCGCCGACGCCGAGCAGACCGATGATCTCGTACTTGCCGTCGAGCACCGTGCCCGGCGCGAGGGACGAACTGCTCATGCGCACAACTCTACCTTCCCCCGCGTTCCGGCGTTATCATTTTGCAAGGGAGAGACGCCATGGCTTACGACGACCAGCCGCTCGACACGAAGAGCATCCGCCACTGGGAAGGATCGGTCTACGACGCGTTTCAGAACACCCCCGGCCGCATCTGGAAGAGGATTCGCGTCTATTACGGCGCGAGCGCGATGGGCGATCTCGCCGCTTTCCTGGCGGGCAGATATTCGCGCCTCAGCCTCGACAAGCTCCCGAAAACGACCCGAGAGCTCCTCGGATCACTCCTGGCAAACGAAGACAGCGATGTGAAGGCGGGCAAGTACGAGCGCTCTCCGGGACACGATCGCGAGCCGTACGACAAGGACGGCGGATACGACCGGCAGGGCTTCCCGCGCTGACGATGGCGCCCTGCCACGGGTTCATCTTCAAAGCCGTCTCGCGCTGCAACCTCGCCTGCCGCTACTGCTACATGTACTTTCGCGGCGACGAGAGCTGGCGCGAGCGCAGCGTCTTCGTCTCGCCGGAGATCGTCGACGCGTTCGCGCTGCGGCTGAAGAACTATCAGCAGCGGCACGAGCTGCCGCGCATCCACGTCTCCTTTCATGGCGGCGAGCCGCTGATGCTCGGCGTGCACCGCTTCCGCGATTACGCGCAGCGGCTCATCGACGTCGTCGGCCCGTCGCTCACGCTGAGCGTGCAGACCAACGGACTGCTGCTGGATGACGAATGGATCGAGACGCTCGCCGCATGCGACGTCTCGATCGGCATCAGCATCGACGGACCGGCGGCGGTGAACGATCGCCATCGCGTCGACCACAGCGGGCGCAGCTCGTTCGCGCGAACGAGGGCGGGCATCGATCTCGTCCGCGCCGCGGCGGAAGAGAAGCGCGTGAAGTTCGGCGGGCTGATCACGGTCATCGATCCCGATCAGGATCCGCGCGAGTTCTACTCGTTCATGACCCGCGACCTCGGCGCGACGCTGTTCAACGTCCTGCTGCCCGATGCGAATCACGACAACTACGAGCGCTACGTCCCTCACCCGGTCTCGAAGTTCAGCGAATTTCTCACCGGTCTCTTCGACGCGTGGTGGCGCGATGATCCGGTGAAGATCACCATCCCGTTTTTTCTCAGCCTCGTTCGCAAGATGGTGCTCGACACGACGCACTCGGAATCCATCGGCGCCTTCGCCGCGCCGTCGATCGTCGTCGAGACCGACGGCTCGATCCAGGCGCACGACGTGCTGCGCATGAACACTGCGCACACGTACGCCGCGAACGTGCTGACCGACGAGATCGACGCCCTCTTCGGCGACACGGTCTACGAAAGCGTCACCCGCCCGCCGGAGCCCGAGCACGTCTGCGGCATCTGCTCGCACTGCCCGGTCTTTCACTTCTGCCAGGGAGGCTTCGTCGCCCACCGCTGGTCCGAGGCGAACGGGTACGCGAACCCGAGCGTCTACTGCGAGGCGCTGTTCGACGTGATCGACCGCGTTTACTTCTCGATCATCGCGCCGCCTTCAGCGAGCGCGCAATCAGACCGATCCCGCCGAGGAGCAGCACCAGCATCAGCAGAGTGTTGAAGAGACTCGTCGGTTGGAAGTAAATGTCGAGGTGCGCGAGGATCCCGATGAAGATGATCACCGCGCCGGCGATCGTGAGCACCCAGCCGACGATCGACTTCGCGTCGAAGAAAAGGAACGCGACGCCGACGATGAACGGGAGCAGTGAGAGCCCGAACATGTTCCGGCCCCAGAGGTGCCAAAAACCGCTCGTCACGGTGACCTGGTTCGTGAGCAGCCACCCGCCCGCCACCGCCATCGCGAATCCGATGAAGAAGGTCGCGACTCCGCCCTCGGTGCCGCCCGCGCCGCGAATGTCGTTCATCCGCTAAGGATAGCGCGCCGCCGCGCACGACTTACTTCCTCCTTTGCCGCACAGACACTTTTGGAGTACATTGGCCGCAGGCCCAACCCCAACAGTCTCAGTCTCTTCACCGTCGTCTTCGCGTACGCGCCGTGAGCCGCGTCGCAGCTGGAGCGAACATGACTTTGCTGTCGGATCACCTCGGCGTCGCGCCCCGCAAACGCGACATGGCCTGGCTTCACGATGCGCTGCAGTCGGCCATCGCCCTCGAGCACGCGACCCTCCCGCTCTATCTCAACGCGATGTTCTCGCTCCAGACCCAGGGCTATACCGTCTACAACCTCATTCGCAGCGTATCGATGGAGGAGATGGTCCACATGGCCATCGCCTGCAACATCCTCGCGGCCATCGGCGGCACGCCGCAGATCGCGAAGCTCAATCCGCAGTTTCCCGCGAACGGCCTGCCCGGCGGCGCCGAGCCCGATCTCCACGTCGTGCTCGCGAAAGTCTCGAAGAAGCAGATCAAAAACTTCATGCGCCTCGAAGTGCCGGCGTTCCTGCTCCCGCCGGAGTACAGCGACGAGCAGTACCCGACGATCCGGAATCTGTACGAGGCGATCCGCGGCGCGATCAAAAAGAACGCCGCCGCGGTGCGCGAGGCGATGAAGAAGGGCGGCACGTCGAATCAGATCGGCGACGACATCGGCTTCACCACCATCACGTACACCGAGGGGAAGGACCCGCTACCGCAGGTGTACGCGGCGATCGACGAGATCGTGCTGCAGGGCGAAGGCTCGCCATCGTGCACGCTCCACGCCGCGCGGTTCGAAGGCGAAGAGTCGCACTACTGCAAGTACGCCGAGGTGTTTTACGGACGGCGCTACCAGCGGCCGGCCGGACGCGTGAAGCTCACGCGCGCGACGGAGAAACAGTTCTTCAGGGGCTACCCGATCCTGCCGCCCGAAGTCGAGAACGTGCTGATGGTGCCGTCGGACGGCTACGCCGCGGTGCTGAAAGCCGATCCGAACGGCGCGACCGTCGAAAAGGCGCTCACCGCGTTCGATCAGGCCTACACCAACATCATGTCCGACCTCGACGCGATGTGGAACGGACCGTCCGCGAAGTCGTGGCCGACATTCGGCGCCGCCGTCGGCGCGATGGGCGAGCTGCGCGTCCTCGGCTGCTTCAACATCATGAAATATCAGGTGCCGGCGAACGTCGTCGCGCAACTGAAGACGCTCTACCCCGCCGAATACGCCGACCTCGCCGCCTACACCGACCTCACCGCGCCCGTCGTCTACGGCCCGCGCTTCCGCAATCTCAACGCCGCCAGCAATGGAGGGCGGGCTTCCAGCCCGCCACAATAGATGGAGAACCTCATGACCATTCAGAAGAACCGCCTCACCGACACCTATCGCACCAAAGACACCGGCCGCCCGCTCCCACTTCCGATCATCGACTGGAAGCGCATCGGCCACAGCGCGCCCGTCCCGATCACCGGCGTGTACGACGGCTCCAGCGCGCCGCTGCCGAAGGCCGACGTCGCGGTGATGACGTGGACTTCCGCCGAGTGGAACGCGTTCGATCACGTGTTCCTCAACAGCTCCGCGACGCGCTACCCGGACGACCGCAGCTGGGAGCACGCGTGGCACACCTACAGCCGGAACATACCGAAGGGTATGGTGACCGACAACACCTCCGCGCCGCTGTGGGGCCTCTACCGGCTGGTCGACATCCCGACGAAGTCGAAGAAGACGCTGCGCGTGCTGCTGTTCAAGTGCGACACGCACCTCGCGCATCCGCCGTACATCCAGGGTCTCCAGCAGATCACGCAGCAGATCCTCGACGAGACGGAGTGCACGTGGATCTGGTCGATCGGGACCGCGGGCGGCTCGCGCCTGACCGAGAACCTCGGCGACGTCGTCATCGCCAACGCCGGCACGATCCAGCTCAAGCTGCCGCAGAATCTGAAGTCGGGTCTCAACAACAAGACCGTCAAGGGGAAGGCGTTTCCGTCGACGAAGCTCTTTCCCACCGTCCAGAAACATTTCTTCTTCGACATGGCCACGGTCGTGACGTGGCCGGTGCTGGAGTCGATGCTCGAGCAGCTCCATCAGAAGGATCCGTCGTCCGCGAAGCTGACGCTCGGCGATCTGGTGAACCCGCCGCTCGATCCGAAGAACCTTCGCCAGTCGCGCATCCTCCCGATGGACGGCGATCCGCTGCTGACCACCGACTACTACTACATCGCCCAGGGCAACGACGCCGCAAAGTACGCGGTGCTGGAGATGGACGACGCGGTGATCGCGTACGTCGCGCAGCAGAAGGACCGCAGCTTCGTCTTCTCGCGCAACATCTCCGACCCGATCGTCGCCAGCAAGGCGAAGGGCAAGACGATCGATCCCTCGATCCGCGAGGACTGGTCCGGCGAGATCTACCAGCGCTTCGGCTTCTACACCAGCTACAACGGCGCGCTCGCGACCTGGGCGGGGATTACGGCGATGTGATTTTTGCGGTCACGCAGTCACGCAGTCACGCGGTCGCGCGGTCACGCAGCAGTACCTACCGCGTGACTGCGCGACCCGGAGAACAACGATGAAATACGACCCACCTCGACAAAAGACTCCAAAAACGACAACCGACCCTCTCGAGATCTCCCTCGTCTACAACGTCCGCCCCTGCGGCACGTGCTCGTTCTTCTGGCCTGACGATCCGTCGCAGCAGCCGTACGGGCCGTATCCGACGTACGACTTCCTCACGAACGAGCCGGGTGGGCCCGATCCGCGCGGCAATGTGCCGGAGTTCAAGTGGGTGAAGGGGCGCACGCAGGACGAGGCGTTCCCTGATCCGGAGGTCATGGACGGCTGCCGCAAGGCGCCGATCATGACCATCGGCATCAACCCGAACCTCACCGCGTTCGCGCCGGGGCGGCAGGGCACGAGCTGGTGCTATCCGCACTTCACCGACGACGGGAAGACCGATCCCTGGACGAAGTACGCGTATTACTACCGCTATCGCTCCGTGTACCAGGAGTGCTTCGACCTCAAGTTCGTCGAGGAGTTCCTGCTGCCCGACGGCAAGGTCAACGCGACGAAGGCGGGCTACCTCACCAGCGCACTGCGTCCGACCGACGCGCCGGGGTATTCGATCACCGTCCGCTACGACGGCGACAAGACCGATACGACGATCAACCTGCAGCGCGACCTCGGCACGCCGCGCTGGGTGCTGCTGTTCGACGCGCACGGTCCAAACAACCGCTTCGCCGCCGGCGACACGATCGCGGCGCGGCTCAACGTCCCCGAGGGAAAAGAGACCGAGGTGCTGCGCGAGCAGATCGGCTACTACGAACAGTTCGTGCCGACGCTCGACGCGTTCCAGGAAACCATCCGGAAGAGCGGACACCCGAAAGCATCGCTGGCGATGGGCGAAGACGTCTGCCAGCTCGACATGGTCGCCTGCGCCTCGCCTCACTGGAACCCCGGCTTCCTCGGCGGCACGACCGCGAGCGAAGACACCATCATCGACAACTGCGTCTCGAAAAACGCGTGGGCGATGAAGCAGCTCGTGCAGACCAAACCGGCGGTGCTGTTCCTCGTCGGCGAATCGACGTGGTCGATGTTCCGCAGCTCCTTCGGCGCTCTCGTGCACCGCAAGCCGACACTGTCGACGAAGCCCGCCGACTACGCGTTCACGCTGCTGCGCGAGACCACCGACCTCGATCATCCGACGTACATCGAGTTCGAGACGAAGATCGACGGGAAAAAGTACGAGCTGAAAACGCGGCTCGTAATCACGCCGCACTTCTCGTATTCGTCGAACTTCCTCCCGCAGTGGCGCCTCAGCCCCGATGACTGGACGTCGCTGCAGAAGAGCGAGCCCGCGGTCGCGCAGCTGCTGCAGAACGACCGCCGCATCGCGTATCAGGCTCCGAGCGACGGCGGCTTCACCTCGTTCTCGATGCAGAAGCCGGCCGATGCCGCCGCGATCCTCGTGCAGATCAAAAAGCTGTCGAAGAGCGCCGCGAAGCTGCTGCAGGCGAACTACTACGAGGCCCACGCGATGATGGCGTCCGTGCTCGACGCGATGTTGAAAAAGGGAGAGCTGAGCTACGGCAAGGTCGGCGACATCGAAGCGCTCACGCGCAACGACGGAGCGTGCAAGTTCTGCGTGAACGAGCACTGGAAGTTCCCGCTCGGCTGTCCGTACGGCAAGCCCGACGAGCCGTCGCCGAAGCCGGGATATCTCGAGAAGGTCGCCGCCGCCTTCGTGGCCGCGGGAAAGACCGAAAGGAGAAAGAGCGCATCATGAGCACGCGAAAGAAAAAGCCTCTCGCCATCCCTCCCGACGCCGTGAAAGTGTGGCGCGGCTGGCGCGCTCCGTCGTTCGCGCAGAACGACTTCTTCCAGCGCCTCGGCACGACGTTCATCCCCGCGACGGTCGAGATGCAGATCCAGGCAGGCCTCGATACGTACATCCCGAGCGTCCCCTGCGGACTGGCGAACAAGCCCGACGCCGTGCCGGATGAAACGGCGATTCTGTTCTGGGACTCGCAGCAGACTTACAACGACTGCTTCAATCTCCTCGCCTGCCGCACGTACACGCTCATCCACGGCGCGACCTATCAGGTGCCGCCGAGCGGAGCGCAGTTCCCGCTGCTGTTCAGCGGAACGCTGACCGCGGAGCAGCCGGTGTATCTCATCGATCAGTCCGAGGACTGGATGCATGGGAAGGTGACGCACGTGGTGGGCGGACGGCCGGCGAAGCTCGCGCCCGCCGACTGGCTCACCGCCGTCGCGAAGGCGCTCACTTCGTTCCAGGGCAGCGGCATCAAAGGCGGCGTGGCCTGCGCCGGCAACGACTACGTCGTCTACTGGGTCCTCGGCGACAAGCGCGGCGACAAGAGCACCGCGTCCGCGCTCGCGAAACTGTGCGGCTGGAGCAACACCATCGCGCCGAAGAACACGCGGCTGAAGAAAGGGCTGTGGGATGCCTGGCCGGGCATGCAGGTCAACCCCGGCGACGGCTTCAACATGCAGTTCACGCGGAGATGGGAATGATCGCGCGGCGGAAGCCCGTCCCGCATCTCGTCGCGCCGAACACCGTGCGCGTCTGGCGCGGCTGGATGCTCGCCGGCACCGACTACGCGCAGTTCGCGCAGACCCTCGGCTCCGTGTTCGTTCCTTCGTGCGCGTTGCTGCAGCCGAACGCCGGACTCACCGCGTACGTGCCATCGATGATGGCGCAGACGGACAAGCCCGCGGCGGTGCCGGATCAGACGGCGCTGATGTGGTGGGCGACGACGGCCGCGCACGACGAGGCCACGAAGACCGTCGCCGTACGCGCGTATCAGGACCTGCACGGCGCGGTGTACGACACGAAGATCAGCCGCTCCGACGT
>Ga0070700_100000041_pt1 | contig 103180 bp, 100 predicted proteins | sample KBSK5101metaG_FD_65456 | JGI IMG/M metagenome (GOLD analysis project Ga0070700, IMG submission 65456) | Corn, switchgrass and miscanthus rhizosphere microbial communities from Kellogg Biological Station, Michigan, USA - KBS K5-10-1 metaG | ecosystem: Host-associated > Plants > Roots >...
TGCTGGCCACGGCTGGTTCGGTTCCGGCGGGCTTGGTCACGACAGGCGCAGCGCGTCGGCGCCGTAGCCCTCGGACCGTTCCGGTTCCCGGCCGACCGGCGCCTCGCTTGCAGGGCCGCCGCCGTTCACCGCGCGGCCGATGCCCTCCAGGACGTGCTTGCCGACCACCTGCGGCAGCGGGATCGGGTAGCTGCCGTCGAAGCAGGCCCGGCACAGCCGGGTCTTGGGCTGCTCGGTGGCCGCGATCAGCCCCTCCAGGGACACGTAGCCGAGCGAGTCGGCGCCGAGCGAGGCCCGGATGCCGTTGAGGTCCAGGGCGCTGGCGATCAGCTCGGCCCGGGTGGCGAAGTCGATGCCGTAGAAGCACGGCCACTCGATCGGCGGCGAGGCGATCCGGACGTGCACCTCGAGCGCGCCGGCCTCGCGCAGCATCCGCACCACCGCGCGCTGGGTGTTGCCCCGCACGATGGAGTCGTCGACCACCACCAGCCGCTTGCCGCGGATCACGTCCCGCAGCGGGTTGAGTTTGAGCCGGATGCCGAGCTGGCGGATGGTCTGGGAGGGCTGGATGAAGGTGCGCCCGACGTAGGCGTTCTTGACCAGGCCGACGCCGTACGGAATGCCGGACGCCTCGGCATAGCCGATCGCCGCCGGGGTGCCGGACTCGGGCGTCGGCATCACCAGGTCGGCCTCGACCGGGTGCTCCTCGGCCAGCCGGCGACCGATCTCGAGCCGGGCCGAGTGCACCGACCGTCCGGCAATGGTGGTGTCGGGTCGGGCCAGGTAGACGTACTCGAACACGCACCCCTTGGGCTCGGGGTTGGCGAAGCGCTGCGAGCGCATCCCGTCGGCGTCGATGGCCACCAGTTCGCCCGGCTCGATCTCGCGGACGAAGGACGCGCCGACGATGTCGAGGGCGGCGGACTCGCTGGCGACCACCCAGCCGCGGTCCAGCCGGCCCAGCGACAGCGGCCGGACGCCCTGGGGATCCCGGGCGGCATAGAGGGTGTGCTCGTCCATGAAGACCAGCGAGAAGGCGCCCTTCAGGGTGGGCAGCACCTGCATCGCGGCTTCCTCGACCGAGACGTCCGGGCGGGCGGCCAGCAGCTCGGCCATCAGGTCGGTGTCGGAGGTGGAGATCGGCTGCGAGCCGCGGTTGTCGGCCCTGCTGGCCCGGACGGCCTGGGCCAGTTCGGCGGTGTTGACCAGGTTGCCGTTGTGGGCCAGCGCGATGCCGGTGCCGGCCTCGGTGGTGCGGAACACCGGCTGGGCGTTCTCCCAGGTGGACGAGCCGGTGGTGGAGTAGCGGGTGTGCCCGATGGCGATCTGGCCGGTCAGGGTGGCCAGGGTGGCCTCGTCGAAGACCTGGGAGACCAGGCCGAGGTCCTTGAAGACCATGATCGAGGAGCCGTCGCTGACCGCGATGCCGGCGGCCTCCTGGCCGCGATGCTGCAGGGCGTACATGCCGAAGTAGGCGAGCTTGGCCACCTCGTCGTGCGGGGCCCAGACGCCGAACACGCCGCACTGGTCCTGGGGGCCTTGGTCGTGGGGGTCGAGCTCATGGGTCAGCTTGCCGTCTCCGCGCGCCACGGGCCCAGTCTAGGGGGTGGCTCCATGTGCTTGCGCGGTACGCGCCCACGGGCCGTGTGGTCGCTGTTCGGTCAGACCGGTGCGAGCGCGCGGTGCGGCTCGGCGGGCAGTTCCACCTGGATCGGGTCGTGTGGCCGGACCGTTCCGCCGTTGCGGACCACAGCCATCACGCCGGCCTTGCGGATCGGGTTGCCGTCCTCGTCCTGGCCGAGCACCTGCTTGAGCAGGCCGGGCTGGAATCTGTCGATCTGCACGCACGGGTTGCGCAGGCCGGTGATCTCGATCTCGGCTGTTTGTCCGAGCTTGAGGATGGTGCCGGTCGGCAGGTTGAGCAGGTCGAGGCCACGGGTGGTGACGTTCTCGCCGAGGTCGCCGGGGTGTACCCGGTAGCCCTGCTCGGCCAGCTCGTCGAACAGCTCGGCGTGCATCAGGTGAACCTGGCGCAGGTTCGGCTGGGTCGGGTCGCGTCTGATCCGGGAGAGATGCTGCACGGTGACGCCGGCGTGTGCGTCGCCGTCGACGCCGAGGCCGGTTATCAGTTGGATCCGCTCGACGGGCGCCTTGCTGAACCGGTGCATACCTTGCAAGTTGACCGACACCACCACCGGCCGCTCGTCACTCACCCAACCATCCTGCCACTGCGGTCCTAGGGTGGGCGGAGTGAGACCATTGGGCCGCCGGGCGGCGTGGCGCAAGCGGCGTCCAGGCAGGCGCGCTCGCTGGATTTGGGGGATGGCCTTCCTCGCCGGGTTCGGCCTCTGGCTATTCGGGGTTCATGAGTTCCTCGAGCATCGAGGTAGGCAGGATCTCCTAGCGGGGAGTAAGCCCACTTACGCAATCATCGCCGCCGCGACCTACTGGCCGGTGGCAATGCTCGTCTGGTACTGCCTGTATCCAGGCAGTGGACGAGCGCTGCCCTGGGATGACGACGACTGAGATCCGCAGCTGGTGCCGGCCACGGCTGAGAACCGTCGTGACATGTAGGCCATAGCCGTGGCATGATGTGCCTATGGATGCCACGCTCGTGCTTGGGAAACAGGGCCGCCTGGTGATCCCCGCGGAGGTGCGGACAGCACTCGGGTTGATCCCGGGCGATCGGCTGCATCTACATCTATCCGGCCCACGGTTGGTGCTCGAACGCCAGCAGGATGCCGTCGCCGAGCTGCGCCAACTCGGCGCGGGACTACCCAAAGGGCGATCCCTAGTCGATGAGCTGTTAGCCGAACGCCGCCTCGCTGCCCCGACCGAATGACGGTCCTGGACGCATCCGCGATTCTGGCCCTGGTGCAGGACGAACCAGGCGCTGACCTGGTCGCCGCCAGCCTTGACTCAGGGATCCTCGGTGCCGCGAACCTCGCCGAAGTCATCAGCAAACTTGTCGACGCTGATATCGAGGTTGTTCGCGTGCGAGAACTCCTAGCTGCCGCTGGCGTGACAATCGCGCCGGTGCTGGAGCAGGACGCCGAGCTTGCCGGTGCCATGCGCTCGTTGTCTGGCGGTCGCTCACTTTCCCTCGGGGATCGCTGTTGCCTGGCTCTGACGGTACGCAGCGACCCTCCGGAGGTGCTGACGGCCGATCGCGCGTGGGCTGAACTCGATCTGCCGATCCGAGTTCGACTGGTCCGATAGCCGTACGGAGGCTCAGAACTCGGGTTCGTCCGGAAAGGCATCGGGGACTGACTTGTGAGTTTCCCAGGTCGGTCGTGGCCGCCGCAGCGGCAGGCCGATCGATCCATCGTCTCGATCGACGGCTCGCGCGAGCGGCGCATATTCGCAGCTGAGCCTCGCTTCGAACGTATAAGTTCTTTGACCATGGCCTGCTGGGAGCCGGACGCCCCGTTCTCGCACCCCTTCGACTACAGGCTCGTCCAGAACACCTTCGTCTCGATGTTCTCGAGCCCCGCCGTGCTTCGGGAGGCGACCGATTGGCTGGCTGAGCATGGCTATCACGTCGTGACCCTCAATGCTGCTACGTGGGCCGGCACCGATGACATGCACCGCAAGCTGGCAGCGGCCCTGGACTTCCCCAGCTACTACGGGCGCAACCTGAACGCTTTCAGCGACTGCCTCAGCGACGTGGCAACGGGTGACTACGGTCTTCCTCCGGGCGCAACCGGGCTGGTCCTGGTACTCCTCGGCATCGAGGTGTTTGCGGCCTCGCACAGAGGCACTGCCCAGGCATTGCTCAACGCTTTCGCTGTCCAAGCCCGCAACGCGGCATTGATCGGAAGCCGGATGATGTGCCTCGTGCAGTCGAACAACCCCAAGCTCCGCTTCGAGCCGGTCGGAGCAACGCAGGTGTGGTGGAACGACGCGGAGATGTTCGGCGCGAATCGCCGCCCGTGAGCTGAGCAGCACTTCACTCGCAGCTGAGCTGAGACTGCATCAACGACTAGCGAGGTTGCTCGTTATGTTGTCGCCCACGACACGATGCGAGATGTGAAGCAGCTACAGAACACCTGCTAGCACTTGGCGCAGGCGCAGGTAGGTGCCGTCGAGGTCGCCGTCGATGCTGGGGATGACGACGGCATCCGGTCGGGCGGCAAGCACCGCCAGCAGGTCGTCGTAGAACCGCACCAGGCCCGGTTCGCCGCCCGCCATCGCAGCCGCTTCTCGGTGCTGGTCGCTGGCGTCCGCCGCGGACGCACGCGCCAGGAACCGTGCGACCGCAGCCGCCTTGCTGTCCATCAACACGATGTGGGAGAACGGCGCGTCCACCTCCCACGCCAGCTCTTCGAGGCGCTCGATGAACGCCAGCCGGCCGAGGAACTGCGGGATGACGACGGAATGACCGTTCGTCAGGTGAGCCCGCGCGGCGGCCACGGCAAGATCCCGCGCCAGCGGCCCGCTCTGCTGCAGGTGCTCGTCCCACCGCCCGAGCGAGCGCCACAGCAGGTCGATATCCAGGCACAGGGCCAGCGGCCGGTCCTGAACCAGCAGGCGTGCCAGCGTCGACTTGCCGATGCCGGGTGGCCCGTTGAGCAGCACCAGCACGCCCGTTGCGCTGCCACTAGTCATCGACACGACTCGCCACCACGAGATAGCGGTCGTCGGTGATGGCGCGACCCCAGTACGCCGAATCGGTGAGATGGGTCAAGGATGCTGATAGGCCGGCATCCCGCACCAGGCGAACGGTCTGCTCAGCCGGCAATCCGGCGCCGTTCGACCAGTGGCCCTCCACCAGCACCAGGCGACCGGCCGGTGCCAGCAGTCGCAGCCAGCGTGACAGGGCAACGGCCGGATCACGCATCGCCCACAGGACATGCCGGCACAGCACCGCGTCATAGGCCGCCGCTGGAAGCGGCGGGTCGAAAGCATCGGCGCGGGTGAAGCGGACCGCGGCGACGCCGGCCGCCTTGCGTTCGGCCAGCTCGATCATCCGTGGCGAGAAGTCGAGCCCGTCGACCCGGTACCCGGACTCGGCCAGCAGCACCGACAGGGTGCCCGTTCCGCAGCCCAGGTCCGCGATGCGGCCGGGCGGCTCGGGCAGGCAACCCAGCAGCAACTCCCGCCACGCCCGCCGCACGGCCGGGTCGGACAGGCCGTGGTCGGCCGGTTCGTCGAAGGCGGCGGCTTCGGCGTCCCACAGCGCGATCTGGTCAGCGGTTGCCATGCGCCGACACTAAGGGCAGCCATGCCACCCCGCGGCGCAGCAGCTCGGCGAGGGCGAACGAGGCAGCGACGCCGCCACCGGCCACCAGAAAGGCCTTCACCTCGGCGGGCGCGTCGATCGGACGTAACGCCACCGCCGCACCGAGCAACACCGGCGTCTGCACGATGAAGGCCGGATAGGTCAACCGCGCCAGCGGGCCGGTCCAGCGGTAATAGCGGTCGAAACGCTGGATGAGACCCAGGATCCAGACCGCACCGAACACCGCGAGCACGCAATCACACGCCGCAAAGGCCAGCGCGGCCCAGTGCCAGCCGCCGAGCAGCACGTCCCCGTCAAGGCCGAGCGGGCCGACCACAACACCGGATACCGCCAGCAGCGTGACCGACGCGGCGAGCGTGGCGGTCCGACAGCGCCGCTGCACCTCAGGCGGAAGCGCGGTGGCCCAGCCGCGCCGGGCCGATACGGTGCCCAACCCGAACAGCGTGATGCACGCCGGCCACTCCCACAGGTTCAGGTCGGTGAAGCTCTCACCCCCGAGCGGCCATACCGTTCGGATCGCGAAGGTGGGGAGCACGATCGCGGCAGCGGCGATGCCGAGCTGTCGCGCGCCGACCGCCGTCGCACGGGCCGGCCGTGACCGCGCCAGCCGCACGGCCGTCCAGCCGGCGTAGGCCAGCGAGTAGACGAGCAGCGCCCCGACGAACCACAGCGGCCCCGCGTCGGGCTGACCGTCGCTACCCAGGAACTCCCGCCAGTAGGAGCCGTAGGCGTTGCCATACCGGTGATCGACGGCATAGACCACCGCGGGCTGGATGACCGCCACGTAGACCACGAACGGCACGCCAAGGCGCACCAGCCGGTCCCTGGCGAACTGCCCGGGTCCCTTCCGCTGCACCGCCGGCGCCGTCAGCAGCCCGGCCACCAGGAACAGCAACGGGATCACCAGCAGCCCGAACGGGCCCGCCACCATCATCAAGATCACAGTGGAAGCGGTCGTGAGCGTGACCTCCCGGGCATCGCCGTAGGACCACCAGCCGGTATCGGTGTAGCCGAGCACTCCGTGGATGGCGATGATCACGGCGATCAGCAGGATCTTGAGGTTGTCGAGGTACGGAATCCGGCCCGGCCGGGACTCAGCAGGCGCCGGCGGAGCAACTCCGGGTGGCGCCGAATTCGTGCCTGCACGGCTGGCCATGCGTGAACGTTCCGCGCCGGCTCCGTCCGGCAACAGAGGCGTTGGGCCTACTCAGCCGACAATCCGGCGCCGTTCGACCAGTGGCCCTGTTGCCGGGGCGATACGGCGGCGAGCGGCAGCGATGTCGTCACAGCAGGGGCAGGTGTTCGGACAGGTCGGCGCGGTTGCCGCTGGCCCGCACCCGGCCGTCGGCCACCGCCTCGGCCCAGCCCAGCCGGCCGGTGGCCAGCCGCAGGAACGTCTCGCCGTCGGTCTCGATCACGTTCGGCGGGGTGCCGCGGGTGTGCCGGGGCCCGGCAATCGCCTGCACCGCGGTGAACGGCGGCACCCGCACCTCCACCGACCGGCCCGGATACCGGGCGGCCAGCATGCCGGCCAGCCCGCGCACGCCAGCCCCGAGAGCAGCACGGTCGAAGCCGACCGGTTCCCGCGACGGCAGCGACCGGCTCAGGTCGTCCGAATGCGCCAGCACCTCCAAGATCCGGGTGGTCAGGTAGTCCGCCCCCGCGATCGGCCCGCGCGGCGCCCGCACCACCCGGGGCAGCGGTGACCCCAGCCGAGTCCGCACCTGCTCCAGCAGGCCGTCCAGCTCGGCGAGCAGCTCATCCGGCGTGCGGTCGGCCGCCAGCTCGAACGTGACCGCGTCGATCGCGGCGGCATCCGGCCGGTAGCGCGCCACGTAGTCGTGCAGCGCCAACGGCGGCTCGTCGACCGGCGAGTCGGCGGCCGTCAGCAGCCCGCGGAAGATCATCAGGACATGGCCGGTCAGCGTCCGCAGATCCCAGCCGGGCAGCACGCTCGGCAGGTCGAAGTCGGACACCGGCACACCAGCAAGCCAGTCCCGCATCAGCGCGGCCTGGGCGAGCAGCGCCTGACCGGGGTCGCGGGCCGGCATGGCTCAGCCGAACAGCTTGGGCAGCGTCGAGGCCCAGGTCACCCGCAGTTCGGCCATCGGGATCCGGAACTGGCCCTGCACCTCGACCGCCGCCTCCAGCAGGTCGAGCGCACCGATCCGCTGGGCGGGCAGCAGGTGCCCGGAGCACAGCGCGTTGAACCGGGCGACCTTGGTACGCGGCACCGCCACGATCGCCCGGCCGGCCGACTCGGAGAACAGGAACACGAACGGGTCGGCGCCGTCGGGCACCGCCACCCGAACCCCGGACGCTCCCCGCAGGCACATCTCGGCCAGCGCCACGAACAGCCCGCCGTCGGACAGGTCGTGCGCGGCGTCGATCAGGCCGTCCCGGCCGGCGTTGATCAGCACCTCGGCGAGCACCTGCTCGCGCTCCAGGTCGACCTTGGGCGGCTTGCCCCCGAGGAAGCCGTGGATGACGTGCGCCCACTCCGAGCCGCCGAACTCGTCGCGGGTCTCGCCGAGCAGGTAGAGCAGCGCGCCGTCGGTGTAGCGGGCCATCGGGGTGCGCCGGGTCACGTCATCGATCACGCCGAGCACCCCGACCACCGGGGTCGGCAAGATCGCCGTGGTGCCGGTCTGGTTGTAGAAGCTGACGTTGCCGCCGGTCACCGGGATGCCCAGCTGCTGGCAGCCGTCGGCCAGCCCGCGGACCGCCTCGGCGAACTGCCACATCACCGCCGGGTCCTCCGGGGAACCGAAGTTCAGGCAGTTGGTGACGGCCAGCGGCCGGGCGCCGGTGGTGGCCACGTTGCGGTACGCCTCGGCCAGGGCCAGCTGGGCCCCGGCGTACGGGTCGAGCCGGCAGTACCGGCCGTTGCCGTCCACCGACACCGCGACGCCGACATCGCTGTCCGTGCCGTCCGGGCCGGGTAGCCGCACCACGCCGGCGTTCTCCGGCTGGGCCAGCACCGTGTTGCCCTGCACGTACCGGTCGTACTGGTCGGTGACCCAGGACTTGTCGGCCAGGTTCGCCGAGCCGATCAGCTTCAGCGCGGTGTTGCGCAGCTGCTCGCCGGACTTCGGCCGGGGCAGCCCGTTGCCGTGCTCGCCGTTGAGCGCGTCCTGGTCGTACGGGCGGCGCACCGGCCGGCGGTAGACCGGGCCGTCGTGGGCCAGGGTGCGCGGCGGCACGTCGACGATGACCTCGCCGTGCCAGCGCATCACCAGCCGCTCGCCGTCGGTCACGGTGCCGAGCACGGTGGCCGCCACGTCCCACTTGGCGCAGATCTCCAAGAACGCGTCCAGGTTGTCCGGCGTCACCACCGCCATCATCCGTTCCTGGGACTCGCTCATCAGGATCTCTTCGGGCGCCAGCGTCTCGTCCCGCAGCGGTGCCAGGTCCAGGTCGATCTCCATGCCGCCGGAGCCGGCCGCGGCGAGCTCGGTGGTCGCGCAGGACAGCCCGGCCGCGCCCAGGTCCTGGATACCGGTGACCAGGTCGGCGGCGAAGATCTCCAGGCAGCACTCGATGAGCACCTTCTCGGTGAACGGGTCGCCGACCTGCACCGCGGGCCGCTTGCGCTCGCCCTCCTTCTCGAAGCTGGCACTCGCCAGCACCGAGGCGCCACCGATGCCGTCCCCGCCGGTGCGGGCTCCGAACAGCACCACCTTGCTGCCCGGTCCCTCAGCCTTGGCCAGCTTGATGCCGTCCGCCGGCAGCACCCCGACGCACAGCGCGTTGACCAGCGGGTTGGCCAGGTAGCTCGGGTCGAACACCAGCTCACCACCGATGTTGGGCAGTCCCAGGCAGTTGCCGTACCCGCCGATGCCCGACACCACGCCGGGCAGCACCCGGGCGGTGTCGGCCGCCTCGGCGGCGCCGAACCGCAGCGAGTCCAGCACCGCGACCGGCCGCGCGCCCATGGTCAGGATGTCCCGGACGATGCCACCCACCCCGGTGGCCGCGCCCTGGTAGGGCTCGACGTAGGAGGGGTGGTTGTGCGACTCGATCTTGAAGGTCACCGCCAGGCCACCACCGACGTCCACCACGCCGGCGTTCTCGCCCATCCCGACCAGCAGGATGTCCTTGGCCTGGTCCGGGACCTTCTCGCCGAACTGCTTCAGGTGCACCTTGGACGATTTGTAGGAGCAGTGCTCGGACCACATCACCGAGTACATCGCCAGCTCCGAGCTGGTCGGCCGGCGCCGGAGGATCTCCTTGATCCGGGCGTACTCGTCCCGGGCCAGGCCGAGTTCGGCGTACGGCTGGGTCCGGTCCGGGCTCGTCTCGGCGGCCTGCACGGTGTCCAGCGGGGCACGCCGCCGGCTGGTGGTCACGCGCTCACCGAGCCGGACCGGGCCAGGCTGTTCAGCACCGAGCTGAAGAAACCCAGCCCGTCGGCGCTCGGCCCGGTCAGCGCTTCGATGGCGTGCTCGGGGTGTGGCATCAGGCCGACCACGTTGCCTTCGGCGTTGCACACGCCGGCGATGTCGCGGTACGAGCCGTTCGGGTTGCCCCCGACGTAGCGGGCCACCACCCGGCCCTCCCCTTCCAGCTCGTCCAGCGTCCGCTGGTCGGCGACGTAGCCGCCGTCGATGTTCTTGATCGGGATGACCACCTGCTGGCCGGCCTCGTAGTCAGATGTCCAGGCGGTGTCGGCGTTGTCGATCCGCAGCTGCTGGTCGCGGCAGACGAACCGGCGCGCGGCATTGCGGATCAGCGCCCCGGGCAGCAGGTGCGCCTCGCACAGCACCTGGAAGCCGTTGCAGATGCCGAGCACCGGCAGGCCGTTGCGGGCCCCGTCGGCGATCGACTCCATGGCAGGGGCGAACCGGGCGATCGCGCCGCAACGCAGGTAGTCGCCGTAGGAGAAACCGCCCGGCAGCACCACCGCGTCGACGTCGGAAAGCCACTTCTCGCCGTGCCACAGCGACACCGGCTCGGCACCGGCCAGCCGGATCGCGCGCATCGCGTCGCGATCGTCCAGACTTCCGGGAAAGGTCACCACTCCGACGCGGACACTCACGCGGACAGGCTACCGGCTGCGCCACGCCAGGCGTCCGGGCCGTCTCAGCGGCCCCTGCCGCTCGGGTCGGTGGTCGCTGAAAGAGCAGATCAGCCGAGCGGAAGGCGGCGGATTCGCAGTGTCCGGTCACCCAGGACGACGACTGCCCCGGCGTCGAGATCCTCGGCGACAGCCGGAAGGTTGTCCAGGATGATCTGTGCCTGCTCCATCGGTCGCTCATGGGCCATCCGCCGGATGAGAACGAAAGACGGCGTCGATGCGCTCGTGCGGGCGAGGATCGTCCCGAAGTCGGTGTCAGCGCTTACCAGCACGCGCCCTTCGCGGCGGGCGAAATCGATCACCACTTCGTCGGTTGCCCGGCTCAGATCAGCCTCACGTGCGGTCACCACGTCGTGGCCAGCGGCACGCAGCCAGTCGGCGACTTTGGGTGAGACGTTTGTGGTCGAGCAAGAACCTCATGCGGGGTGGCGCAGTGGAAGCTCACGCTCCCGGACCGCCTCGGCGGCATAGCGCAACGCCTCGGCAATGTCCTCCGCTTCGAGGTCAGGAAAGTCGTCGAGAATCTCAGGGATCGACTGGCCGTTGGCAACCAAACCGACGACGGTTGCCACCGGCATGCGCATACCGCGAATGCAGGGCAGCCCGCCCATCATGTCGGGGCTGGTGGTGATCCGTTCGAAAGGCACGCGCCCAGCCTAAGGCCGAGATACCGCCGGCTGCCGATATCCAACGGATGCCGGCCTAGCAAGACCGGGGCGCCAGCAGCCTCGGTTCAGCGAGAAATGGTGAAGTCCTCGATCACCGGGTTGGCGAGCAGGGTGTCGGCCAGCCGGGTCACGGTCTCGTCGTCGAGGTCGTCGTCCACGTCGAGCTCGAAGTGCTTGCCCTGGCGTACCGAGTTGACGCCCTCGATGCCCAGCCGGGTCAACGCACCCAGGATGGCCTGGCCCTGCGGATCCAGGATCTCCGGCTTCATCACCACGTCGACTACCACGCGGGCCATCCGCTCGCTCCTTCTCGCCGGGCCACGGAACGCCCGCAGCAGCGGCAAGCCTAGTGCAGCGACCCGAAGGGCCTCGCTGCCCAGTGACAGAGTGCAGCGACCCGAAGGGCCTCGCTGCCCAGTGACAGAGTGCAGCGACCCGAAGGGCCTCGCTGCCCAGTGACAGAGTGCAGCGACCCGAAGGGCCTCGCTGCCCAGCCCGTCCAGTGCAGCGGGACGCTAGCCTCGGCTTCCGTGCAGCGCGTCTTAGTCGCGGGCTCGTCCGGAGCCGGCAAGTCCACCCTCGCCGCGGAGCTGTCCCGCCGGCTGGCGCTGCCCTACACCGAACTGGACTCCCTGTACCACGGACCGGGCTGGGTGCCGCGGCCACAGTTCCTGGACGATGTCCGAGCGCTGATCGCCGGCGAGCGATGGGTGACCGAGTGGATGTACGCCGAGGCCCGGCCGATGATGCTGGCGCGCGCGGACACCCTCGTCTGGCTGGATCTGCCGCGCCGGACGGTGATGCACCGGGTGCTGCGGCGCTCGGTGCGACGGGCCGTCGGTCGTGCGCCGATCTTCAACGGCAACACCGAGAGTTTCCGGGACTGGCTCGACCCTGAGCATCCGATCCGGTGGGCCTGGACCACCCACTCGCGGGTCGCGGTCCGGGTGTGGGCGGCGATGGAGCAACGTCCGGACCTGGCGGTCGTCCGGCTGGCGTCGCCGGCCGAGGCCCGACGCTGGCTGCGCCAGCTACCCGGCTGAGCTGTCGGTGCCGGCTACCCGGCTGAGCTGTCGGTGCCAGCCAGGCCCTCGGCGCGGTCGGTGGCGTAGAAGTCGGACCGGAACAGTGCCATCAGCACGATGTCCTCGTACCGGCCGTCGCCCCAGACGTGCTCGCGCAGCCGGCCCTCCTCGACGAAGCCGACCGCGCGGTAGCACCGGATCGCCCGTTCGTTGCGGGCCTGCACGCTCAGCCACAGCCGGCGAAAGTTCTGCAGCCGGAAACCGTAGTCGCACAGCAGCCGCAGCGCGTCCCGGCCGTAGCCGCGGCCCCAGTAGTCGCGGTCACCGATCCCGATGCCCACCTCGGCGGTGCCACCACGCCGGTCGGGGTCGAACACGCCGCAGTCACCGATGAACCTGCCGTCGGCCTCGATGGCGAAGTTCTGGGCCTCGCGGTCCTTGGCCCGCTCGGCGAAGAATTCCTGCACCACCTCCAGGGTGCGTGGCCGGGGCGGATCACCGCCGCCGATCAGCTCGAGCTCGACGTCGTTGCGGAACTCCGTCAGCCGCGGCATGTCGGCATCCGTCAGGGCCCGAAGCGTGACCAGCTTGCCGACCAGCATCGCGGTGCAACCTCCTACCAGAAGCGGGATCTACCGGCCGGGAGCCAGCCAGTCGTCGAACCGTAGCCCGGTCAACCGCTCGTATGCATCCAGATATCGCTGCCGGGTGGCGGCCACCACGTCCTCGGGCAGCGGCGGCGGGGGCTGGTCGGAGTCCCGGTCCCAGCCTGCGGCGGGCGAGGTCAACCAGTCCCGGACGTACTGCTTGTCGTAACTCGGCTGCCGGCTGCCCGGCTGCCAGGCGTCGGCCGGCCAGAACCGGGACGAGTCCGGGGTGAGCACCTCGTCGCCGAGCATCAGCTCGCCGGTGCAGGAGTGCAGGCCGAACTCGAACTTGGTGTCGGCCAGCAGGATGCCGCGGCCGGCGGCCAGCTCCCGGGCCCGGGCGTAGATGGCCAGGCTCAGCTCGCGCAGCTGGCCGGCCAGCCGGCCGCCGACCTGCTCGGCCACGGCGGCGAAGGAGACGTTCTCGTCGTGGGCACCCACCTCGGCCTTGCTGGCCGGGGTGAAGATCGGCTCGGGCAGCCGGTCACCGTCGACCAGGCCGGGTGGCAGCGCGATGCCGCACACCGAGCCGGTGGCCTGGTAGTCGGCCAGTCCGCCGCCGGTCAGATACCCGCGCACCACGGCCTCGACCGGAATCATGTCCAGCTTGGTGCACAGCAGCGCCCGGCCACGCCAGGCGTCCGGGATCAGCTCGTCGTCGTAGCTGAGCAGGTGGTTGCCGACCAGGTCGGCGAGCTGGCCGAACCACCACACCGACATCGCCGTCAGGATGCGGCCCTTGTCCGGGATCTCGGTCGGCAGCACGTGGTCGAAGGCCGAGATCCGGTCCGAGGCCACCATCACCAGGTGCCCGGTGTCGGTGGCGTAGAGGTCACGCACCTTGCCCGAGTGCAGGTGGGTCAGCCCGCTGTCGGACACCTCGTCGGACAACTCGTCGGGCCGGCCGGCGGACGGTGTGGAGGGCACCCGCGAATCCTGTCACACCCGAATAACGATCCCGCCGGATAGCAATCAGATGCAACCTTTTCCGCTCCAGTGCGTCTGACACGCGAACATAGTTCGCAAGGGGGGACGGCCGCGTCGTACCGGCCAGGAACGGACAGCACAGTGACCGAAGTGGTCGAACTCGATCTTGCCGGCATCTACGCCACCCACCGGCTGTCGCTGATCCGGATGGCGGTGCTGCTGGTCGACGACCTGGGCACCGCCGAGGACGTGGTGCACGACGCCTTCGCCACGCTGCACCAGCACCGGGACCGGCTGCGGGAACCGGCGGCGGCCGTGGGCTACCTGCGCACCACGATCGTCAACACCGCCCGGTCGGTACTGCGCAAGCGCCAGACCGCCCGGCGGCACCTGAGCCTGGCCCGGCTCGAGGACGCCGCCCCGGCCGACAGCGAGGTGCTGCTGGCCGCCGAGCACCAGCAGGTGCTGGCCGCCGTCCGGCAACTGCCGGACCGGCAACGAGAGGTGCTCGTACTGCGTTACTGGGCCGAGCTGTCCGAGGCCGAGATCGCCCAGGCGCTGGGCATCTCGCGCGGGGCGGTGAAGTCGAACGCCAGCAGAGGCCTGGATAAGCTCGAAACGATGCTAGGAGACGCTCGATGAACCCGCGGACCGAACAACGGCTGAAGGCCGCGTTCACTGCCAAGGCCGAGCAGGTCACCGAGGACCGGCTACCCGCTCGGCGACCGTTGCCCGACGAGGGCGCTTCGGACAACTCCGCGACCGCGCCGGACCCGGCCGGTTCGAGCTCGGTCCGCGGTGCGGACGGGGTGCAGACCGACCCGGCCTGGCGCGCCCACTGGATCGCTCCGGCACTGGCCGCAGCCGCGGTGGCGGCGGTGGCAGCTCGCGCGCAGCAGCCACCCGGCCTCGCCGGACGGCGGCAGGCGCACGCCTCGCCCGCCGGCCAGCCGGACGAGCACCCGGGCAGCGACCCCGACAGCGACGCCTGAGTTCGGGCCGGCGCATTCTTCCCCGGCTGGTTGCCGGCCGAAACCCGATGCAACCTCTCCGACCGAACTGCGTCCGATAAGCGTGACAGTCTTCTCCGAGGGCATCAGAACGCCCGGACCGGACAGCGAGGCAGGTGAGCGGGTGCTGGGTGCGCCGGCGCCGCTGGACCTGGCCGCGCTCTACGCCGCCCACCGGTTGCCGCTGGCCCGGTACGCGCTGCTGCTGGTCGACGACATGGCCACCGCCGAGGACGTGGTGCACGACGCGTTCATCGCGCTGCACCAGTACCAGTCCCGGCTGCGCGACCCCGCGGCCGCGCTCGGCTACCTGCGCACCACGGTGGTGAACAACTGCCGGTCGGTGCTGCGCAAGCGCCAGACCGTGCGGCGGCACCTCAGCCTGGTCAGGGACAGTCACGCCGAGGCTGCCGACAGCGAACTGCTGCTCGCCGCCGCCCAGCAGGAGGTGCTCGCCGCGCTCCGCCGGCTTCCGCAGCGCCAACAGGAGGTGCTCGCCCTGCGGTACTGGGGAAACCTGTCCGAAGCCGAGATCGCCGAAGCCCTGGGCATCTCCCGGGGCGCGGTGAAGTCCAACGCCAGCCGCGGCATGGACAAGCTCGAAGCAATGCTGGGAGCAAGCCGATGAGCCACCCGATCGAGGACCGCCTGCGCGAGGCCTACCAGGCCAAGACCGCACAGCTGACCGAGCAGCGGCTGGACCAGCTCGCCGTGCGCCGCGAACGGTCGCTGGACGACCTGCTGGACGGTGGGCAGCCCACCGGCGAACTGCCGATGCTCGGTTTCGAGGAGGTTCCGACCGCGACGAGGCACCGCTGGGCCGCTCCGGCGCTGGCCGCCGCGGCCGTGGTCGCCTTGGCGGTCGGGGCTGCCGCGCTGGTCGCCAAGCACTTGGACCCGGACCCGCCGACGAACTCGCCGGCCCTGCAGGTGGTGCACCCGACGCCGTCCTCCTCACCGACCGCGTCGGCACCGGGCCCGGCCACCTCGACCGCGATCGCCGGGCCGGGCTACCTGCCCCGGGGCCGGACCGGCAGCCGGGACGACGTGCCCTGGTCGGTGGTCGGCAGCGGTTGGCGGTTGCTGCTGCCGCTACCCGGCGGCACCGCGCTCTACCTCTACGACCCGGCCGGTGGCCGCTACCTGATCAGCGACCGGCTGCCTGCCGGGGCGGTGTTACTGGCCTGGTCCCCGGACGGCACCCGGGCGATGCTGCGCACCGGCGACAGCGACCTGTTCCGGTACCGCGAGGTGCGGCTGCGCACCGGTGAGCTGTCTACCGGGTTCTCGGTGCCGCTGAGCAGCTTCGTCAGCTACACCCAGCCGAAGGGCCTGGCCGTGCTGGTCACGCAGACCGAGGGCAGCACCCGGCTGCTGGTCCGGTACGGCACCGACGGGCAGATGGAGCACCGCTACGCCGACGACGTGGCCGGCCTCGGCCGGTTCAACCCCGACAACGCCGTGTACCTCGCCGACGGTGGCCAATTCCTGGGGGCCGGCTACGCCGGGCCGCTGGCGCTGCTGTCCAACGACGGGCAGCTGGTGCGGACCTACCCGTTGCCGGACGGGTTCTCCAGCTGCGAACCGGTCCGGTGGTGGACCGGCACGTCCGTGCTGGAACGCTGCCAGCGGCAGGCGCAGCCGTCGCAGCTCACCGAGCTCTATCTGCAGCCGGTGGCCGGCGGCCGGCCCACCGCCCTGACCACCGGCGGCGGCCTGTACGGCCTGGGGTACTGGAATGCCTGGCCGATCAGCAACGGGCACGCCTTGCTGGAGAACCTCACCGGTTGCGGCAACGGTGGCTACGACATCCTGCTCGGCGACGGCAGCACCCGGCCGCTGCGCGGGCCGGCCGGCATCGCCGCGGGTACGCCGATCGTCAATATCGCCGCGGACCTGGTGACGTTCGAGCGCCAGACCGTCAACGGGTGCGGACCGGGCCAGCGCCACTACAGCCTCGTCGACTACAACCTGGTCACCGGGGCGACCTACAACCTGCTGGACAGCACCGCCGCGATCGTCAGCTGGCCGGCAGACGGAAACTGACGCCTACGGGTCCGGCTGGTGACCGCCTGAGGCGGCGTCGGCCGGACCCGTAGATTTCGGTGCAACCCCGCGCCTGAGCGGGGCGTCCTCTCTACATGACAGATTCCAGCATTTCGATCGAACCAGCGACATGACAGCGGTGGCCCGACCGACCACGGACCTGGCAGCGCTTTACGCCGCCCACCGGCTCTCGCTCGTCCGGATGGCAGCCCTGCTGGTCGACGATCTGGCCTCTGCCGAGGACGTGGTGCAGGACGCGTTCATCGCCTTCCACCACTCCACCGATCGCTTGCACGATCCGAATGCCGCGCTGGGATATCTGCGCAGGTGCGTGGTCAACGGCGCCCGGTCGATGGTCCGCCGCCGCCAAGTGGCCCGAAAGTACGGGCATCTCGGCATGCAGCCGGACGAGCCTGCCGCCGACACCGAGGCGATGCTCGCCGACGAGCACCAGAGCGTGCTGCGCGCGCTGCGCCGGTTACCCGATCGGCAGCGCGAGGTGCTCACCCTGCGGTACTGGTCGGACCTGTCCGAGGCACAGATCGCCGAGGCGCTGGGCATCAGCCGGGGTGCCGTCAAGTCCAATGCCAGCCGGGGCATGCGCCGCCTAGCCGACCTCCTGGGGGTTTCGCTGTGAACACGCTCGAAGATCGGCTGCAGTTGGCGCTGGCCGCCAAGTCGAACGAAATCACCCGACTCGTGCTCGACCGGCCCACCCCGGCTCTCGACCTCGACGCCGAACCGGAGGTGCTGCTGCCCGAGCCGCGGCACTCGGAGCACCGCTCGCGCGGGTTGGTGGCGGCCGCGTTGGCCGTGGCTGCGATGGTGCTGCTGGCTGTCGGCGCGACGGTCGCGCACCGCGCCAGCACCGCCCACCGGTTCGAACCGGCCCAGGACCGGCCACGCTCGGCCGTCCCGTGGAGCAAGGTCGGCGCGGACTGGACACTCATCATCACCCTGCAGGGATCGGCACGTACCAACGGCGGCGTGCTGTACCTGCTCGACCCGTCCGGTCACCGGTTCGCAATCGCCCCGCTTCCGCAGGGATACCTGCACCTGGAGCGGTGGTCCTTCGACACCGGCGAGGCGCTGGTAACCGGTGACACCGACCCAGCGACGAACGCCGGGCAGGCGTTGCTGGTCGACCTTCACACCGGGGTCCAGTCGAAACTGGTCGTGCCGGGCAGATACAACACGCTCCAGTTCGCCGGCCGCGACCACCGCCTGCTGCTGGCAACCTCCCCACAGTGGATGGTCGCGGTCACCGGCACCGGGCAACGGCTAGCCACGTTCCAGGGCTCGCAGTTCGCGGGCAGCCTCGTCTCGCCGGACGGTACGCAGGTGGTGACGGGGAGCGCCGAGGGCCTCCAGGTGTACGACCTCGCCACCGCGCGACGCATCCGCACGCTGGCTGCCCCGGCGGGCTACCGCGACTGCGCCGTCACGTACCGGGACACCGCGAGCCCCGACGTGGTCGCGCGGTGCTGGTCCAGCACCCGGAGCACCCTCGTCACCGAGTTCTCCTTCGCGCCGGACGGCAGCAGGCCACCCCAACGCCGGTCGGTTCCCGCGGGCTGGACGGCGGTGTCGTTCTCCGGCGGCACGGTGGCGATCGCCCACGACACCAGCGCCCGGTACGAACCCCGCAACGTCCGCTTCGCGCAGGTGGACCGGTCGGGCCGGCTCAGCCCGTTGACGCTGCCCGCGCAGCTGCAGCAGCAGGGCTGGGAAATCGCGTCGGTCGGGACTCAGTCGTTCCTGCTCGAACGCTCCGAAGGCGGACCTCCGGTCGAACTCGCCCGCTGGAACCCGTTGGACGGGGCATTCGTCAGCCTGTTCCAGGCCACAGGGGGGCGCGCCTCGCTCGCCTCGTACGCCGGTTGGAAGACCGACCTGTTCTAGTTCTACGGGATCGGCTCGGGTCGGCAGTTCGTGTTTGGCAACGATCAGGGCCGGCAGGCAGCCGGAGTCGAGGCAACCTGGTACCCGGGTCGCGCATCCTCTGTACGTGACATCTTCCGACGTTCGGGTGCGGCGCGATGACAGCACCGCGGTGTCCGGCCGGTCGGCCATCGACCTGGCAGCGCTGTACCGCGAGCACCGGCTCGGCCTGCTCAGGATGGCGGTGCTGCTGGTCGACGACCGGGCCACCGCCGAGGACGTCGTGCAGGACGCGTTCGTGTCCTTCCAACGCTCCCTCGACCGGTTGCGCAGTCCGGAGGCCGCGCTGGCCTACCTGCGGGTGTGTGTGGCCAACGCCGCCCGGGCGGCCATCCGGCGACGCCAGGTCGCCCGCAGGCATCTGCACCGGTCGACCGTGGTCACCGACGAGCCGCCCGCCGACACCGAGCTGATGCTCGCGGCCGAGCACCAGGAAGTGCTCCGGGCCCTGCGCAGGCTCCCCGACCGGCAGCGGGAGGTGCTGATCCTGCGGTACTGGTCGGACCTGTCCGAGGCACAGATCGCCGAGACGCTCGGAATCTCCACCGGCACCGTGAAATCCACCGCCAGCCGCGGCATGCGCCGGCTGGCCGTCGTGCTGAAAGGTGCGCGATGAACAGCCTGGAAGACCGGTTGCGCGCGGCGCTGGTTGCCAAGTCCGACGCCGTGACACTGGACTGGGCCGCCGACCGCCGGATGCAGACCAGCCGGTCCACCACGACCGTCGCCCCGCCCGCGGTCCTCCACCTCGCGCCGAAGCCGGCCACCCGACCCGTGCGACGGGCTCCGTCCCTGCTGGCCGCGGCCGCTGCGGTGGTGTTCGCGCTGCTCGTCTCCGCTGTGAGTGGCGACTGGAGCCACCGATCGGGGCCCGGACGCCCGAGCAGCCAGGCCGGGATCCCCTGGAGCCAGGTCGGTCCGGACTGGAGGTTGACGGTGAGCAGCACGGCCACCGCCGTCAACGGAACGCTCTACCTGCTCGACCCGGCCGGGCAGCGTTACCAGATCTGCCTGCTGCCCGCGTCGTACCGGCAACTGGACCAGTGGTCCTTCACCACCGGCCGGGCGCTGGTCACCGGGGATTCCGTTTCTCCGGTCGCCGATCAGGTCCTGCTGGTCAACCTGCGCACCGGATCGCAGGTGAAGTTGTGAGCAGGGCCTACAGGATCGGCTCGGGCTGGTAGCCCGCCGCGGCCGGCTCTGACTCCAGCGCCAGGTCGATCGCGGCGATCACCGACCGGACCTGGTCGGTGGCCGCCCCGGTGAAGGCCAGCGGATCGGCCAGCAGGCCGGCGAGGCGGTCCGCCGCGTCCGGGCCGAGGCCGAGCCGGGGGTCGCCGGCCAGCCGGGCCAGCAGGTCGTTGCCGGCACTCCCCTGCTCCCGCATGTCCAACGCCACCCGGACGGCGTGCTCCTTGATCGCCTCGTGCGCCTGCTCGCGGCCGGCGCCGGCCCGGACGGCGGCCATCAGCACCGTGGTGGTGGCCAGGAACGGCAGGTAGCGGTCCAGCTCGGCCGCGATCACCGCCGGGAACGCGCCGAAGTCGTCCAGCACGGTCAGGGTGGTCTCGAGCAGGCCGTCCAGGGCGAAGAAGGCGTCCGGCAGCGCGACCCGGCGCACCACCGAGCAGCTGACGTCGCCCTCGTTCCACTGGCCGCCGGCCAGCTCGGCCGTCATCGAGGCGTAGCCACGCAGGATCACCGCGAACCCGTTGATCCGCTCGGCCGAGCGGGTGTTCATCTTGTGCGGCATCGCCGACGAGCCGACCTGGCCGGGCCGGAACCCCTCGGTGACCAGCTCGTGGCCGGCCATCAACCGCAGCGTGGTGGCGAAGCTGGACGGCGCGGCGGCCAGTTGCACCAGGGCCGACAGCACGTCGAAGTCCAGCGACCGCGGGTAGACCTGGCCGACGCTGGTCAGCACCTTGGAGAAACCCAGGTGCTCGGCCACCCGGCGTTCCAGCTCGGCGAGCTTGGCGGCGTCGCCGTCGAACAGGTCGAGCATGTCCTGCGCGGTGCCGACCGGGCCCTTGATGCCGCGCAACGGGTAGCGGGCGAGCAGCTCGTCCAGCCGGGCCAGCGCGACCAGCAGCTCGTCGGCCACGCTGGCGAACCGCTTGCCGAGGGTGGTGGTCTGGGCGGCGACGTTGTGCGAGCGGCCGGCGATCGCCAGCGACTCGTACTCGGCCGCCCGCCGGGCCAGCCGGACCAGCACGGCGAGCACCTTGGTGCGCACCAGCCGCAGCGCCGAGCGGACCTGCAACTGCTCGACGTTCTCGGTCAGGTCGCGGCTGGTCATGCCGCGGTGGATCAGCTCGTGCTGCTGCCCGGCTGCCCCGGCGAGCGCGTTGAACTCCTCGATCCGGGCCTTCACGTCGTGCTTGGTGATTCGCTCCCGAGCGGCGATGGAGTCCAGGTCGACGGCGCCGGTGCCGGCCTCGACCACCGCGCGGTAGGCCTCGACGGCGCCGTCCGGGGTGTCGATCCCCAGCTCCTGCTGGGCGACCAACACCGCCAGCCACAGCTGCCGTTCCAGCACCACCTTGTGGCCGGGGCTGAACAGCGTCGCCATCGCCGGGGAGGCGTAGCGGTGGGCCAGGACGTCGGGCACGTCAGGCTTGGACTGGGCGGCCGTGGGCTGGACGGCCGTGGACTCGGCGGGCACCGCGCCATTCTCCCGCACGGCCGCTCCGGCCGAGTACCGGGACGGGGGGTGCACGGTCACTGGTGAGATACCATCTAAACCGCCTATTTCGCGGATTTCGGAGTAAAACCCTAGCCAGCGACGCCCCGACGGGTGATTAATAAGCGCCATCACCCAGGAGGCATTCATGACTGAACTCTTGAGTCTGGAAGGGTCGATCAGCCCGGCAACCGACGATTTCCCGCCCTACCCGCCGGGGCCCTACTCGCCCGGCTTCTTCGTGGGCGGATTCGGCGGGAGCCCGTTCCTGACCTGTGGCGGCACCGACGGCCGGGCCGTCACCAAGCTGGGGGTGTGGACGAACAGCAGTTGCCTGCAGGGCATCCAGGTCACCTACAACGACGGCTCACAGAGCCAGGTCTATGGATCGGTCCGCGGCGACTACGCCCAGATCATCTTCCAACCGGGAGAGCGGGTCGTCGAACTCATCCTGTGGGGCAACGGAAACGGCACCCGCACCGGCCGGATCAAGCTGAGCACCAACGGCGGGCAGACCTTCGACCACGGCAAAGACACCTCGGGCCAGACCGCCTATTCGGCTCCGGTCGGCGGCGGGCTCCTGGTCGGTGTCGTCGGACGCTGCGCCGTCGAGATCGACATGCTCGGCCTGGTGTTCCTGGGTGAGATCGCCTCGGTCGCGGTCTCCGACCTCACCTACGTCAACCCGCCGACCGGCACCGCCGCGGGCATCGACCTGGTCCTGCTCCAGAGCACCACCTTCACCGACCGGGAGCCCAAACCGACGGATTGGCTGTTCGCGAACTCGGTCAGCAGGACCGACTCCACGACGTGGTCGCAGTCGGCAACCCAGCAGTACGGCGTCACGGTCTCGGTATCGGCCAGCTTCTTCGACTTCGCCAAGGTCGGGACCACCTACAGCTGGTCGATCACCGAGGAGAAGACGAGGGCGTCGACGGTGACCACCGAGAAGACCCTGTCCTGGTCCCTGGGCGGCAGGCTCGATCCCGGCGAGAGCGTCACGGCCGTCGCCACCTGTTACGCGGGCAGCGTCGATGTGAACTACTCCTCCAAGGTCACCGTCATCATGAAATCGGGCGAGCTGTTCTCCTACGCCGAGTCTGGCGTCATCCACAACGTGCTCTGCAGCGAGGCCAGCGCCACCGTCTCGTAGCACGTCCTGGACAGCGCGGGCGGCCGGAAACTGTTCGCCGCCACGCAACTCTCCGTTCAGCGACTGTCGGAGCGGTCACCTAGGCTGGGCGCCGCTGATCAGGACTCGATTTCTCGACAGGACGGACTTCTCGGTGGACAAGATCACGATTTCCCGACGCCAACTGCTCGCCTCCGCCGCGGTGGGCACCGTCGGGGCGGCCTTCTTCGGTGCGGCCCCGGCTTCGGCCAAGGGCAACCCGGCCTCGCGCGGCTTCCGGCTGACGGTGCTGGGCACCACCGACACCCACGGCAACGTCCTGAACTGGGACTACTTCAAGGACGCCGAGTACGACGACGCCAAGCACAACGACGTGGGACTGGCCAAGATCTCCACGCTGGTGAGCGCGATGCGTGCCGAGCGCGGCAACTGCGCCACCCTCACGCTGGACGCCGGCGACACCATCCAGGGCACCCCGCTGGCCTACTACTACGCGCGGATCGACCCGATCACCGGCGCCAGGGCACCGATCCACCCGATGGCCGCGGCCATGAACGCGATCGGCTTCGACGCCGCCGCGATCGGCAACCACGAGTTCAACTACGGCATCGACACGCTGCGCAAGTTCCAGTCGCAGCTGCACCACCCGCTGCTGTGTGCCAACGCGCGCGACTGGAACACCGGGGCGCCGTCCTTCCCCGAGTTCGTGATCAAGAAGGTCCGGGTCTGCGACTCCGGCAGCAGCGCCGAGCACCGACATGACGACGGCAACGGCGAGTACGTGAAGGTCGGCATCGTCGGCCTGGTGACGCCGGGCTGCGCCATCTGGGACAAGGCGAACCTGGACGGCCGGATCACGTTCAACGGCATCGTCGAGCAGGCCAAGGTCGTGATCCCGAAGGTGAAGGCGGCCGGCGCCGACATCGTGGTGGTGTCCTGCCACTCCGGCATGGACACCTCCTCCAGCTACGGCGACGCGCTGCCCTGGCCGGAGAACGCCTCCACCCTGCTGGCCGAGCAGGTGCCCGGCATCGACGCCATCCTGGTCGGGCACGCTCACTCCGAGATTCCGCAGCGGTTCGTCACCAACAAGACCACCGGTCAGCAGGTGCTGCTGTCCGAGCCGCTGAAGTGGGGCGAGCGGCTGACCGTGATGGACCTGGACCTGGTCAAGGACCGCGGCCGCTGGACTGTCGGTTCGTCCAGCGCGACGGTGCTCAACGCCAACACCGTCGACGCCGATCCCGCGATCGTCTCGCTGGTCGCCCAGCAGCACCAGAAGGTGCGCGACTACGTCAACTCGGTGATCGGCACCTCGACCGCGGCGATGTCGGCAGCCACCTCGCGGTATGAGGACACCGCCGCGATGGACTTCATCAACTACGTCCAGGGCGACGCGGTGAAGAAGGCGCTGGCCGGCTCGTCGTCGGCCGGGTTGCCGATCCTGTCCATCGCCGCGCCGTTCAACGCCGCCGCCGCCATTCCGGCCGGCAACGTCACGGTGCGCGACGTGGCGGGCCTCTACATCTTCGACAACACCCTGCTCGGCATCGTGTTCACCGGCGCCCAGGTGCGGGACTACCTGGAGTTCTCCGCCTCGTATTTCAAGCAGATCAGCGGCACCGGCCCGTTCACCCCGGACCAGCTCACCAACGCCGTCACCCCGACCGCACCAGGCGGCACCCCCGACTACAACTACGACATCATGGGCGGGTTGGACGCCCCGCTGACCTACGACATCGACATCGCCCAGCCGGTCGGCTCGCGGATCAAGAACCTGGCCTACGCCGGAGCCCCGCTCGATGACAGCAAGCAGTTCGTGATCGCGATCAACAACTACCGGCAGTCCGGCGGCGGCAACTTCCCCGGCGTCAAGACCGCACCGGTGGTCTACAACGCCCAGGTCGAGATCCGGCAGTTGATCATCGACTGGGTGACGGCGGTCAAGGTGATCGACCCGTCGGTGTTCGCCTCGATGGACTGGCAGCTGGTCTCCAACAACCAGGCCATCCAGATCACCCCGTGAGCCTTGCTGCGTACTGCCCGGCCGGTCTCAGCCGTGCCGGGCAGTACGCAGGGCCAGCCGGCTGACCGGCCGCAGGTGCGTCACCGGGCGGTCGGGAGCAGGCCGGGCCTGCACCAGGACCGGCGCCCGGCCGTCCACCGTGGGCAGTGGCGCCAGCGGCGCGGCGACCTGACGGGACAGCCAGCTGAACCCGACCGGTAGCTCGGCTGAGAAAGTGCCGAAGTTGTGACCACCGGCGGGCAGTGCCAGCTGCCACAGCTGCAGTGGCGCCCGGGCGGCCCGCTCCAGCCGTGCCGAGGCCCGGTAGGCGGTGCGGTCCGGCCGCGTCGAGATGAGCAGCACCCGCAACGGCGGCACCGGGTCGTGTTCCAGCCGCCACAGCGGGCTGTTCTGGTCTGCGAGCAGGGTGCTGCCGCCGAACAGGTCACCGGTGGTGCGGTCGTGCGCCGGTGCGTCGTAACCCGCGAGCGACACCGCGGCGCCGAACAGGTCGGGATGCCGCAGCGACAGGTTGAGCGCGCAGTAGCCTCCGGTCGAGTCGCCCAGCACCGTCCACTGCGAACCGGACGCCGACGCCCGGAAGGCGTGCAGCACCGCGGTCCGGACGTCGGTGGTCAGGTAGTCCTCGACCTGCGGGCCGTGCACCACGTCGACGCACTCGGTGTCGCGCGGCGAGGCGACGTTCTGCACCGGGATCACCGCGATGAACGGGGTGGCCCGGCCGGTGTCGATCAGGGTGTCCAGCACGCTCGACACGTGCAGGACGTGCATCCAGGTGCGCGGACCGCCGGGGAAGCCGGATAGCAACTCGACCACCGGAAAGGTCCGGCCGGCGTAGCCCGGGGCGCCGTACTGCGGCGGCAGGTAGACCGTCGCCGGGGCGGCGTGCACCCCGCTCACCGTGCCGGGAACCGGCAGCGACACCACCGTGCCGTGGCCCGAGTGGTAGTCGCGCAGCAGCGCCGGCTGCAACGCCGCGTCCCGGGTGCCGGCACCGGCGGCGCCCTGGTTCACCTGCGGGTGCAGGCCGAACAGCTCCGACCAGGACTGGTAGAACACGAAGGCGTGGTTGACCACCAGGCCCACCAGCAGCACCGCGGTGAGCTGGCAACCGGCCAACCACAGCGCGCGGACCGGCCAGCGCGCCCTCCCCAGTGCGGCCAACCGGTCCCACGCCATCAGCAACCCGGCCGAGCAGAGCAGGACCCCCAGTCCCGCGACCACCAGCGTGGCCATGCCGACCAACGACATCGCCGTGCCCCCTAGCGTGGCGGCGCTCGCACCCGTTGCAATGCCCAGAGTGCGGGGCAATGCTGGGCGGCCGGCCTGAGAGCGCTAAGCGTCGGCTGAGAACTCGGGCCTCACTCCGGTGGCGATGTCGGTGCGGTACTGGCCGCCGGCCAGCTCGATGCCGGCCACCAGCCGGTAGGCGGCATCGCGCGCCTCGGCCAGCGAGGCGCCGGTTGCGGTGGCCGACAGCACCCGGCCGCCCGCCGAGCGCAGCACGCCGTCGCCGTCGCGCCGGGTGCCGGCGTGGATCACCCCGGGCTGGTCGCCGCCGCCGATCGGGTCGTCCAGCCGCGGCGTGCCGGGGTAGCCGGCGGCCGCGACCACCACGGTGACAGCGGCGCCGGGCCGCCAACGCGGCGCCGGATACTGCGCCAACGCCCCGATCGCCGCGGCATGGAGCAGGCCCGCCGGCGAGGAGTCCAGCAGCGCCAGCACGACCTGGGTCTCCGGGTCACCGAACCGGGCGTTGAACTCGACCACCTTCGGGCCGGCCGACGTCATCGCCAGGCCCACGTAGAGCAACCCGGTGAACGGGGTGCCGCGCGTGCGCAGCTCGTCCACGGTCGGTTGCGCCACCTCAGCCACCACCCGCTCGACCGTTCCCGGCGGCAGCCAGTCCAGCGGGGCGTAGGCGCCCATCCCGCCGGTGTTCGGCCCGGTGTCGCCGTCGCCGATCCGCTTGTAGTCCTGGGCCGGCAGCAACGGCAGCACGGTGGTGCCGTCGGTGACACAGAACAGCGACACCTCGGGCCCGTCGAGGTATTCCTCGATGAGCACCCGGCCACAGGCCGCGGCGTGCGCCCGGGCCACCGCGAGGTCGTCGGTGACCACCACGCCCTTGCCGGCTGCCAGGCCGTCGTCCTTGACCACGTACGGCGGTCCGAACTCGGCCAGCGCGGCGTCCACCTGCTCGGCGGTCTCGCACAGTGCCGCCCGGGCGGTCGGCACCCCGGCGGCGGCCATCACGTCCTTGGCGAACGCCTTGCTGCCCTCCAGCCGGGCGGCGGCCGCCGACGGGCCGAAGCAGGCGATGCCGGCATCCCGGACCGCGTCGGCGGCGCCGGCCACCAGCGGCGCCTCCGGGCCGATCACCACCAGGTCAGCCGCGATCTCGGTGGCCAGCGCCGCCACCGCGGCGGGGTCGGAGATGTCCAGCCGGCGGTCTTCGGCGACGGTCGCGGTGCCGGCGTTGCCCGGGGCGCAGACCAGCGCGGTGACCGCCGGGTCTGCTGCCAGCGCCAGGCAGAGGGCGTGCTCGCGAGCACCGGAACCGACGACGAGAACGCGCATAGCCGCTCAGGCTACCGAGTCGTTCCGAGCGTCCGGTCGATAGCTGCTGGGACTGCTAGCGCGGCTGCTGGTCCGGCCAGGCACTGCCGTACTGGAACCCGTTGCCGTAGCCCTCCGGCGGATAACCGCCCGCGACGGCCGGCGGGCCCGCACGGTAGCCGCCCTGACCCGTCATGGCCCGGAGCTGGGCCAGTTCACGTTGGATCGGCCATTCCTTGAAGGCGAAGACCAGGAACATCACCAGATTCACCAGCGGCACCAGGCCGATCAGGATCCACCACCCGGAGTAGCCGGCCCGACGAATGATCCGGACGTAGGCCCAGACCATGAGGATCAGGATCACCAGGTAGAGACCGACGATGGTCAGGCCGACCGACTGCGCGGTGGATGACGAAGCAGTAATCACGACATTTCCCTTGTTGCTCGGCTGTTGTCGCAATCTATCGGTAGTCGCGAGCCGGCGAGGGATTTCCAGCAGAAGGCCACGCGGCGGCTCCGGAGTGCTCGAGCCGCCGCGTAGTGCAGACCTGCTAGCAGCCGCAGCTGTAGTACGTGATGTCCCAGTGGGTGCCCTCGTCGCAGTAGATGTTGCCCGAGGCGGCCTGCCACTGCGGGTAGCCGTCGCCCCGGTTTCCGATCCGGGTGAAGTTGTTGTGGATGTAGCCGTCGATGCAGCTGTTGTGCGAGACGTCGACCTTGTAGCCGTTCCAGTGGCTGTAGGTGCCGCTGGCGTGGCCGGTCTCGGTGCCGCCGGTGATGTTGATGGCGCAGCCGCCGGCCCGCTTCAGCGTGATCACGCCGGAGACCGTGCTCTGGTTGATCTGCTCGTAGGAGGTGCAGGTGGAGTTGTACCGGTCGGTACAACCGCCGCTCGAGGAGTGGGTGACGCCCGCCGAACCCAGCTGCGAGGCGGCCTGGGACTGGGTGAGCTTGGTGACGGCCAGCGCGGGAGTGCTGACCGCGACCAGGGTGGTGATCGAGGCGAACAGGCCGAGCAGGAACACGACGATTCTCTTGTGCATGGGGGATCCACCAGTCTGTCGGGGTACGGGGGAGATGCCAGCTCACCCTGGCGTATCGCTTTAAATCCGGCAACTGCTGAAAGTCGCGTTTTTACCGATATTTAACGCTGCGTCCAGCGCGTGCCACCGCCGCCGGGCAGCGACGTGGACTCACCCGAGATACCCGGGATCAACCCCAACAACTCTGGGACGAGTACCACGGGCTCCAGCCACCGGCCTGCACGAAGAGGGTGTGCGCCTGCTGGATGTTGGTCGTGTAATAGAGCATGTCGTGCACGTAATTGGTGAAGTTGGTCGCGTGCACGGTGTTGTCCTGGAACACGCCCAGGTCGTACGTGCCGTTGGTGTTGTGGTTGATCGCGATCTCGTTGTTGCCGCTCTCGCAGGTGGCGATCTTCTTCGCGGTGACGGCGTTCGCCGAGCCGAAGACCGTGGTGATGTAGGCCTGGATCGTCGCCACCGAGGCCCGGTTCAGGTTCACGGTGCCCGGGTTGTTCAGATAGCTCTGGGTCGTCGGCCCCACGATGCCGTCGAAGCCGATCCGCTCCCGGCCCTGGAAGGCCAGCACGGCGTTCTTGGTGGCGGGCCCGAATTGCCCGTCCGCCACGAGGTTGGCGCCGAGCTGGTTGAGCCGTTGCTGCAACTGGGTGACGCAGGTGCCGGAATCGCCTTCCTGCAGGGTGGTGCTGCACAGCGTCGCCGGACTGGCCGACGCGCTTGCCGGGGGTAGCAGGACGAGGCCAAGTCCGGTCATGGCGAGCGCGACGACAGCGGCCAACCTGCGATGGAATGTCTGCATGGCGGCAACAGTGACCTATGGGCGCTTTACCGGCAACTTGAACTTTCCAGAACCACTCGCGCGGCGCATCACCCGGTGTCGACGATGGCAAGGCCGGCCAGGGTAGGCACGAACAATCGCGCGCCACTGACCGCCGGAGTGGCGAACCTGCTGGTTTCACCAACCGAAACCCGCTCCCGGACCTTGCCGGTGGCCGGGTCGAGCGCGCTCAGCACCCCGTCCCCGGGACTGAGCGAGTACACCCGGCCGCCGCCCAGCACCGGCGAACCGGTGATCGAATCGTCGGCGTGCCAGGCGACGCTGAGCTTGCCGGCATCGTCGATCCGGACCGCGCGCAGCCCGTCGGCGCACGGCACGTACACGGTGCCGCCGGCCACCGCGGTGCCGCCGAAGGACCGGCAGAGCTCGGCCTGGCTGACCTGGCCGCCGATGCCGCCGAGCCGCTCGGCCCGCAGCACGTAGCCGTCACCGTCCTTGCCGGCGATGAAGATCCACTTACCGCCCACCACTGCCGGTCCCTGCGAGCCGAGGTCCAGATCGGCGGCGTTGTGGGCGGCCCAGTTGCTGGGCGAGAACGAGTCCACCAGCCTCGTGCCGTCCAGTTCAAGCACCGAGTCGCTGTAGTCGTAGCTGCCGCCCACCGACTCGCCGTTACCGACCGCGACCAGCAGGTGCCCGTTGAGCACCGTCGCGCCCGGCGGCGTCCAGATGCCGGCCTCCCGGGTGGTCGGCACCGTGTAGGCGACCGGTTCGCCGTTGGCCACCGGCACCCCGACCATCCGTCCCTTGTACTGCCCGCAGTCGCCGGCCAGACCGCCAAACGGCACCCAGACCCGGCCGTTCAGCACGGTCAGCGCACCGCGCTGCTGCATCGCCTGGGCGTCGGCGCCCGGCAGGTCCACCGACCGGCGCCAGCGCTCCTTGCCGGTCGCCGGGTCGAGCGCGACCAGTTGGTGACTGACCCGCGCACCGATGGAGGCGACCAGGAAGACGGTCTTCGAGGCGGGGTCGTAGACCGGCGTGCCGGTGATGCCGAGCGGATCGATGTTGCCGCACGGCAGGTCGTCCCGGTCGGTGGGATCTCCGAGGGCGACCTTCCAGCGCTGCCGGCCGGCCTCGTCCAGGCCGTAAACGATGTTGCGCTCGGTGGCGACGATGACGGTGCCGTCCACCACGATCGGCGAGGCGTACACCTGGCCGTCCAGGGCGATCTTCGTCGCGGTCAGCCGGCCGGACGCCGCCGGCATGGTGCGGCTGACGCCGGTGCGCCCGGCATCGCCGTGATAGGCCGGCCAGTCCTGGCTCGGCGTGACCGGCTTCGTCGTGGACGGCGGACTGCTCGCAGCTTGGCTGGTGGCAGGTTCGCCTGACCCCTCGGTCGATGAGGCCGCCGGAGGCGCAGGGTCTGAACCTGATGTGCAAGCCGCCAACAGCCCGGCCAGCACCAGCATCGCCGCAGTTCTCATCCCACCCATCGCCCCAGGGTAGGGCGAGATGAAACCACCGGCTGCGGCGCCAGGCCTGGACCACGCCGACCGCGGCACACCGCTTGACGAGGGGCCTCAGCGCTTGGGATACCGCCTCATCACGACGTCGACGTCAGGCACCTTCCACCGCTCCATACGAGAATCCGGGTCGCGAGGTGGGACAATGACCTGACCCCGGAGTATGGCCTCGATAATGTCGAGATACTCGTTGAACTCGTAGACCAGGCTTTCCACATCGTCGCCGTGAGTATCCGATCGCCAGCCCTGGGACAGGGACAACCAGAGATGAAGTCCGTAGGACTGACCCAGTTCGACCCGATCGCCGGTCGCCGTTGCGACGGTATAGGTGATGACATCGCCGTCCTGCTGACGTCGGATATCCCAATGTCGTCCCAGCCGCTCGTCGACAAGCTCATCGAGCACTGCGGTCGGTCCGGCTGTCATCGCTATCTCCCCAGAACTTCCTGTAGTACCTCGATCGTGATAGTTGAAGGTGGCACTACGCTCGATGTGCAGATTCGGACCTGGTGGTCGCCGACGAATCTGCCGGTGGCACTCACGGCGTCTACTTCGCCGCCGACTCGAGGCGAAGGTAGTCAGGCGGCACTGACTCGGCCAGCCAAACCACCTCGTTACCCCGCAGGAAGCGCACCCCGTCGGCGTGGGCACGTCCCGCGTCGACACCCAGAATCACAGGATGCGCCGACTTCCGGCGGCCGACCTGCTCAGCCGTCTCGACATCTACGGACAGGTGCACGTACTGCCGCTGCATAGGCTGGAGTCCGGTGTGCTGGATAGTCCTCCACGCACGACCTGATGTGCCGTGATACAGCCGCTGAGGCGGCGCAGCGGCGACCCTTACCAGACGGCCAGGTACCGAATGACCATAAAGCGCTCGGATGCGGTCCCCCGCGATCTCGTGCCGCTCCTTCGTCGATGAGGAGATCATGTCCGTCAGGTCATCCCGATCCACCGAGGACCACTCGCCGCCCATCTCATGCAGTGCGGCGAGCAACGCGTCGATCGGCGCCCAACCCTCAGGGTCGAGCTCCAACTCGTACAGCCACGGCTCGTGACGCAGGGCGTGCGAGACCACCCGGCTCAGCTTTTCCCTAGGCCCTGCCATCACCGCCCGGGTTCCTCCGGCAACCACGACCACGACTGCGCTGCGACTTCGTAACAGCCGGCGCTGTCGATGTAGAGAATGAAGTGCCGGATCTCCCACCGGCCCCACGTCTCAGCCGGCTCAGCCGACAGCAGCTCACTCACCCACCCCGAGCCGGAGACTTCGGCCAAGGTGTCGTACGCACCTTCCACGTGCCAAGCCGTGCAGTGTCCCTCCGCCCGGAACCGATACGCCCGCGCCCGCTCGAACCGCAACCCGCCGCGATAGCGGACGCCATCGCGTTCGTACTCGAAACGCAGCAGCGCCTGGCCGCCGGGATGTTCGAACACCGGGTCCGTCGTAAACGACGTCGACGGTACCGGCAGCACCGCGAGAGAGAGCTTCTCACCCATCGTCACCGCAATTCATGACCCGCACTGGTCAACCCGTTCCGGCTAAGCTGTCCGCTCACCAGTCGTTCATATAGCGAATTACCCGTGCGGTCAATGACATTCCATGACTTGCGGGGAATTCCCGCTCGGGTCAGCGCCTGCGCGGAGCGGGTGTTGTGGATCAGGGTGTTGCCGTCCCGCACAACGACATTCACCGGAACATCCTTCGGCGACATCGCACCCGACTTCAGATCTCCGGCCACGTCATCGATGGTCCGCCCTTCGAACAAACCGCCCTTGCTGAACGACTCACTGTAGGTCTTCTGCGAGAACCGCGCAGAGCTGATGTCGGCGTCCCCGCCAGCGCTACTGGCGCCAAGAGACTTCGCCGCACTGCCCTCGGTCGCCTTGACCCCAGTCTTTTCAACCTGACCCTCAGCCGCTCGGGTGAGAGCGCCCTTCGCGAGCCGGGTTGCCCCGCCGGGGACCACGTTCGCAGCCGCGCCGATGCCGATCTTCTTCGCATAGCAGCCAGCGCCCTCACCCTTGCAGTCGGACTTGGCCTCGATGGCACCGCCGATCGCACCGGCACCGGCCGCGCACGCTGCAGCCGCAACGCCGGCGGTGACCACGCCGCAGCCGACCGCCGCGAGCCCTGCTCCGATGGCCACCTTGTTGTCCCAGACGAACTTTCCGGCGGCGCTCGCGGCATCACCGATAGCATCGCCCGCGTCGCTGAGAGCGTCCTTGGCATCGCCCAGCATGCCGCCGATGCTGAAGTGACCGTCCACCTCGACGAAGTTGGCGGGGTTGCCGCCTGCCAGGCTGTACCGGTTCGACGTCAGCGGGTCGGTGCCAAGGTCGAGGTCGGATAGCGCGTCGGAGTAGCGGTCCTCCTGAAGGAATCGGTTTGACGGGCCGAACCGGCGGGCTCCCATGTCGAGCGTCCCGGAGCCGGAGTCGTAGCGCTTCTCGGTGAAGCGCACCGGATTGATCGGGTCGCTCTTGCTCGGATCACCAGCTGACAGCGCTGCATCCGTGTCGCCGTAGGGCTTGTAGCCGTAGGCAGCTGCGGCCTTACCGGCGTCATCGATGAGCTGGCTGACGCTGCCCTGCGGGTCCTTGCCGTAGGAGTAGGACTTCGACGCCTGCCCGGTCTGGCTGTCGGTCATGCCGTTGGCGCTGCCGTAGGCGTCGTAGCTGTAGTCCTTGGTCCGCGAAACCGCACCACCGCTGCCCAGCTGCTCCTCCTTGGTGACCTTGTCGCTCACGCCGAGGTAGCTGAAGTTGGTGGTGGGGCCACCCGTGCTGCCGTGCTTCTCCTGCCGGGTCTGCCGGTCCAGGGCGTCGTATTCGTAGCTGGTGTCAGTGCCCCCTGCGTCCTTGTACCCGGTCAGCCGGTCCAGGCCGTCGTAGCTGTAGTTGGTCAACGCGCTGCTGCCGTTGCAGTCGGCATCGGTGCCCGATGCGCCGGTGACGCACTTCAGGTTGCCGTGCGTGTCGTAATGCGACTTGGTGGTCGTCGTGCCGACAGTCGAGGTGTCGAGCTGAATCCCCTGATAGGTATTGGTGGTGGTACCGGTGTCGGATTCGACGTCCTTCGTTACGTTCCCGGCCGGGTCGAGGGTGTAGTCGCTGCTGCCGCCGGCGCCGCTGTCCTGGTGGGTCAGCCGGTCGCGGGCGTCGTAGGTGTAACGAGCGGTACAGGTGGCGCTGGCGCAGGAAGCGCTCGCATTCGGGCTGTTGCGCTTGAAGGTGTCGGTTACCTGGTTGCCGTTGAGGTAGACACCGCTGTCGATGTAGCTGACGTCGTGCGACTCCAGCACGGTGCCGCTGCCGTTCTTGGTCGACATGGTCTTGAGCTGGCCGTTGTCGTAGTACGTCCAGTCCTGAACCTTCTTCGGCTGCCAGACCGGGCTGCCACCGGGGACGTACTTATCGGTGGTGCGCTGCAGTTCCCAGCCCTGCGGCAGGTAACTGGTGGTGATCCGGGTGTCGTCGGAGGTCGAGGCCTGGGTGTCCTTGCCCTGGTCGAGCTGCTGGGTCAGCCGGTTGGTGCCGTCGAAGGTGTAGTCGTTCTGCCGGCCGGCCTTGAGCTGGGTGCCGGCGTCGTCCTCCTCGCGGTCGTCGATGCGCTGGACGACGTTGTTGCCCAGGTCGAAGCTGCTCAGAGTGGCCTTCCAGCGCGTCTCGTCCGTCTTGCGCTGGCGGGTCTTGGTGGGACGGCCGAGGCCGTCCGGGCTGATCTGCACAGTGATGGTGCGTTGCCGGTTGGCGTTGGCACCGCTGGCATCGGTCATGGTCCGGGTGACGTTGTCGGCGTCGTAGGTGTAGGTGATCTTCTGGCCGCCGTTGTCCGAACGCTCCTGCAGCATGCCGTCGATGAAGTAGTGCCATTCCTGGCGCTCGTCGGGATTGAGTTCGGACGACCCCTTCTTCTCCGGGGTTCGGGAGGCCTGCCGTCCGGAGGCGTCGTACTCGAAGTGCAGCACCGGGTTGACGTGGTCGTCGCTGGTGCGCACCCAGCCCGACGGGTCGAAGTAGCTGCGGTCCTCACGTAGGTTCTGCGGGACGTTGGACAACACCGCCTGTGCGACGTCCTGGGTGGTCGTGGTGAGGTTTCCGACAGCGTCATAGGCCATGTGCTTGTAGTGCTGGTCGGACGCTCCGGTGCTCGGCAGGTCGGTGCGGGTCAACTGGTTGGCCGCGTCGTAGACGTAGCGGGTGACGAAGTTGGTGAAGGTGACCTTGTCGCTGGAGGCGTCGTAGGCCCGCGGGGTGATCACCCGGCTGCGGTTGCCGTTGGCGTCGTACTCGAGCAGGGTCGTCAGCACCCGCGGCGTGGTGCCAGCGATGAAAGGCTGCACCGTCTTGACCGGCAGATCGCGCTGGTCGTACGCGGTGGTCTCGACCTTGCCGCCCTGGTCGGTGCGCGAGACGACGTTGTCGTTCTCGTCGTAACCGGCGGCCTTCACCCGGCCGGCCGCGTCGGTCACGCTGACCGGCCGGTGCGCCGCGTCGTAACTGGTCTTGGTCAGGAACGGCACGGTGTCGTCGGTGCAGGAGATGGTCGTCCGGTTGGCCCGCGGCGCGACGGTGCGCACCGCGTCGCCGGCTAGGTCGTAGCAGGTGTGGGTGTACTGCACGCTCTTCTGCACACCGGCCGTGTCCACCTCGTAGGCGGCCTGCCGGACGGTGCGGTCCAGCAGGTCGTAGCTGATGTCTACGGCGTAGTCGTTGGCAATCGTGGTGCTCTGCACTCCGAGCGGCATAGTCCGGCGGGTCATCCGGCCGGCCGCGTCGTAGGCCATCGAGGTGCGCTCGCCAGCCGGGTCGGCCGAGGTGTCCATCGCGGTCCGCAGGGTCTCGCGGTCCATCGTGTCGAAGGCATGCTTGGTCTGGAAGGCGATACCGGGGCTGTACTGCTGGCCGTAGTGCTGGTCGATCTCAGTGATGGTGTTGTCGTTGGCGTCGAAGTCGACGCCGCTCCAGATCAGCTGGCCACGCTCGGTGTCGGTGGACTTCGGCGTGCTCTGCCGTCCCATCCGACCGAAGGCGTCGTAGTCGAAGTAGGTCCGGTAGTCCCGCGGCGAACCCCCGGTGAAGCTCACGTGCTTGGCGTCCTGGGTCCAGACCAGCTGGCCGTCGCTGTCGTACCCGAACTGGGTCTTGCGGGCCAGCGGATCGGTCACCGCCGCGGGGAATCCGTTGGCGTCGTAACCGGAGTAGGTGGTCTTGCCGCCTCGGGCGTCGGTCTCGTCGGCGACGGTGCCGTCGGCGTTGATAGTCATCGCCTTGCGGGCGCCGGTGGGGTCGGTGGTGGCGATCAGGTTGCCGCGCGCGTCGTAGTCGAAACTCCACTGGTAGTCGCCCACCGTGGCCGTGGCGGTGCCGCGCGGGCTGGTCTTGTACTTGAGCTGGCTGTAGTGCGGGATGGTCCGGCCGGCCTGCCACTTGCCGCTGACGTCGTTGGCGTCGGCGGCCACGTCCTCCATCGTCAGCGCGGTGGTGTGGTTGAGCTGGTCGATGGTGCCGGTCAGGTATCCGTTGGCGTTGTAGGTGTAATTGAGCGTCCGGCCGGTCGGCTCGGTGAGGGTGACCACTTTGTTGTCCGCGTTCCAGGTCAGGGTGGTGTCCTGTCCGAGCGCATTGCGCAAGGTGGTCGCCCTACCGAGCACGTCCCAGGTGTAGGTCTGGGTGCGCGACAAGGGTGCGGCTGCGGTGGTGGTGCGCGCGGTCAGGTCGTAGGTGTAGGTGGTGACGGCACCGGACCGGTCGGTGACGGTGTTGACCCGCCCGCGCAACTGGGAACTGCCCGGGCCGTAGTAGCTGAACCGGGTCTCCGCTCCGCGCGGATCGCGGATGCTGTAGACCAACGCCGACTGGTTCGGAGTCTTCGGATCGGGGTCGACGCGCAGGGTGGGGTCGCTGATCGCCGGCGCGTCACCGTTGGAGGTGGTGTACGTGAACACGACCCGGCGGTCGGGCAGGGCCGACCCGTCGGCCTTGGTGCCACCGCGCTGGGTGATCACCCGCAGGTTTCCGTCGTCGTAGTAGTCGAAGTCCCAGGCACTGCCGTTGTGGTCGGTCAGCCGCTGCAGCTCACCGCGTACCTGCGCCTTCTTCACCTCGTCCTTGCTCCAGTAGTCCAGCTGGTAGCTGCGACCGCCGGCATCGGTGACCGCCGTGATGCGCTTCTTGACCGGGCCGCCGTCCTCGCCGGGTGGGATTCGTTCCAGGGTGTAGCTGACCTGGTTGCCGTTGGCGTCCTCGACCGAGGTCGGGTAGCCCTCGTCGTCGTAGTAGAAGGTCACCCGGTCGGGCCGGCTGAACGCCCAGGTGCGCGCCGGATCGGACAAGCCGGTCGGCCGCAGGTAGAGGTGGACGCCTGGCGGCGCCTCGTAGCGCCAGGTGCCGTCGCCGTTGGCCGCGCCGTCGAACCGGTGGGTGGTGCCGTCACCGTCGGTGAACACCACGTAGCGCTTGGCGTTTCCGCCGAGGGTGTCGGCCTTGTTCGGGTGGATGTCGATGGGCAGGCCGAGCCGGCTCAACGAGCTGATCGACAGGCTGACACCCGGGCCGACCGGCGACGGTCCGCTCTTCTCCAGGCTGTTGTAGGTCAGATCGACGACGGTGGACAGCCCACGGCCGGGTGAGTCGCTGGGCGTCCAGCGCCACAGGTTGTTGCCGTTGGCGATGTCGACCAGGTTCTGCACGCCGGCGCCGAGATCGGTGCCCCGGTACTCGTGCCAGCGCTCCAGGCCGAGGGTGTCCTCCAGCGACTTGGCGACCTGCACGTCGTTGGTGACCGGCTTGTTGCCCTTGGCCGAATAGGTCGTGCCGGTCGAGGGATCCTTGAGATCGACCTTGAGGGTGTAGGCGGCCTGCTGCGCTCCGTCCGGCAGCGTCGGTGGCGGCACGTTGAGGCTGACCGTGGTGGTCGCGCCTGGTGCGAGCAGGACCCCGAGGCTGGTCGAGGCACCGGCGGTGGTGACCGGGGTGGCCTCGTGGCTGATCCAGCTGGAGTCCACCGTGGTGGTGCTCGGCCAGCTGACCGCGCTGTCGTTGGTGATGCTCACCTGCACCGGCTGGGTCACCGCCGGGTCGGCCGGGATGAGCTTCGGCACTTCGGTGGTGCCGGTGGTCGCGAGGTACTGGGTTCCCTTGGCGTTGGCCACGGTCACGGGTATGGCGACGGACGTGGTCACCTGGCCGCTGGTGTCGGTGGCCTGGGTGGTCAGCACGTGCACGCCGTCGGGCACGGTGGCCGCCGGATCGGCGGTGTTCCAGGACGCCTGGTAGGGAGCGGTGGTGTCGGTGGCGTACCGGATGCCGTCGGCGAGGAAGTCCACCGCGGTGACGCCGCGGTCGTCGGCGGCGCTGGCCCCGACCGGCACGGCGCCGGTCACCTCGGCAGCAGGGGCAACGCCGGCAGCCCGGTGTGCCGAGATCCGCGCCGCTGCCAGCGCACCGGCGTACACGGCAGGCTCGTCCAGCCGCACCGCGGACGGCTGCATGCCCCGGCCGAGGTTCAGCGGATGGGCGGCGCCGTTCCAGGCGCTGAATGTCACGCCGGTGTACAAGCGGTCGGGCTGGCCGTCCACGTACCACTGCAGGGTCTGGGCCACCTTGTCGTAGACGATCGCATAATGGCGGAAGGCAGCCCGGACGTCGAACACGCTGCTGGCGAACGACCGCCCGTCGCGGTAGTAGCTCAGGGGATCGTTGACCCGGCCCATCAGCCGCCAGCCGACGCTCCAGCCGTCACCGGTGACGGAATCGTCCCCGGTTGCCAGAAAGCCGGCCTGGTCCGTCTGGGCATTGATGGCCTTGCCCCAGAATTCCAGGGTGAACGAGTTCGTCAAGGCCCACTGCGACGTTGCCGGCACGGACGCATAGGAGCCACTACCCTGCTCGCCGGCCTGCAAGGCCGCATCAGGGTCAGAGCCCAACGCGCCACGGGCGCCAAGCACCGGCGACCCGACCACGGAGCCGGCCCGGCCAGCTCCCGAAGCATCAGCCACGGCGAGACCCGACGCCTCACCCAATCGCCACCAGCCGATCGGGCTGTCGGCGTTCACCGCGTCGCGGTAGCCGGTCACGCTGCTGCCGGCTGCCGGAGCCGGCGAGGTGACAGCGGTGCTCGGCACCGCCGAGTTGTCGACCGTGACGGTGGCGGCGCTGGACGTGGTGGTGTTGCCGGCGTCGTCGGTGGCCCGAGCGGTCACGGTGTGCGAGCCGGCAGCGGCACCGGAGCTGTTCCAGTTCACCGTGTACGGAGCGGTGGAATCGCTGGCCACCACGGTGCCGTCGACCAAGAAGTCCACCTGGTCCACCCGGCGGTCATCGGTGGCGGCAGCCGTCAGCGCCACGGCTGAACCGCCGACGGTGGCACCGTTCAACGGGGCCGACACCGCAACCGTGGGGGCGATCGGCTTGCTGCCGTCGGCATAGCTGACCACCAGCTTCGGGCGCAGGCTCGGTGCCACCGAGAAGTCGTCGGACTGGTAGGTGAGCAGCGAGCCGGTGCCTGGCGTCTCCTGGTCCTGCCGCAGCACCAGGCCGTGGTTGGGAACGGCGCCGGTCACCCACTTGGCCGCGAGCGCCGTGATGTCGAAGTTGTCGAACGCCGGGGCCTCGCCGCCGGCGTGGCTGACAGTGGCGGCAGCGGTGCCGTCGTAGTCACCGCCGTTCGCCGCCCACGGCACGCCGCCGTAGGCCTCGTACCAGGTTGCGCTGTCCCGGCTGCAGGTGCTGTGCGCGGTGCCCTCGCTCCACTCCGCGGTGGCCGGGTAGGCCCGCACGGTCTGGGCGGTGGAGATCGTGTACGCGTGCCAGGCCGAGACCACCGCGCTGGTAATGCTGGCGCCGGCGGGAATGTCGCGCAGGTCGAAACGCAGCAGCGCCCGGTTGGTGGCATCGCTCTGCGGCCCCACCCAGAGCAGGCTCTCCGCGCCGTAGCCGGCGCAGTTCACGATGCTCGGGAAGTAGGCGACAGTGGTGGCATCACCCGCCTCGGCGGCGGGTTGCAGGATCTTGCTGGCCTGCCCCACCGCCGGCAGCGTGACGGTCCGCCCGCTGCTGACCACCGAACCGGTCACCACCTTGTAGGTGAAGCTCTGCCCCGCTGCCGCGGTGGTGTCGCGGTAGCTGGTGACGGCTCGGTCGGTGACCGTGGTCAGCAGGGTGCTGGTGTTCGGGGTGAAGGAGGCCACCGTCGAGCGGTGCACCTGGTAGCCGGTGAAGGGCGCGGTCGCATCGCTCGGGTACGGCGTCCAGCGCAGGTCGGCGCCGTTGCTGTGCAGGGTGTCCGGCGGGAGAAGGTTGACCCCGTCACCCGGGTAGGTCACCACCAGTCGGGGCGCCAGGGCCGGATCGCTGTTGCGGCGACCGTAGAACACCGGTCCGCTGGCGTTGAGCGGTTCGGTGGCCCGCTTGAGCAACACGCCGAAGTTGGGCGACGCCGCGGCCTGCCAGCTGCGCAGGGTGCTGGTGATCGGCCAGCTGACCCAACTGGGAGAGGTGCCCACCGTGCTGGGAGTGACCGTGGCGCTGGCGAAGGGGGTGCTGGTGTAGCCGAGCGCGCCACTGGTGCTGGTGGTGGACCATGACTTGGTCATCAGGTGCGCGTCGATCTGGTGCGAGGTGCCGTTGCAGAAGCCGGTGCCCGCGGTCAGGCACAGCGGCTGCCAGTACGCCTCGAGGCTTGCGCTGGTGACGTCGGCGCCTGCGGGAATGCCGCCGAGGTCGAATTGCAGCGCACCGCGCCAGGCATTGGCGTTGTCGGTGCCGACGTAGATCTTGTCGCTGACGTAAGGGGAACAGGTCGAGCAGGTTGCCGCGAAGGAGGTGTCCTCGACCGGCGGGTTGATGGTGATGGTCGGGTCCAGTCGCACCGGGAACCGGCGCTGCGGAGCTTTGAGCCAGGTCCGGTCGAGGTCGAGGGTCAGCGCGAAACCGCGGCCGACCTTCTTCACGTCCAGCGTGGCGTTGCGGCCGGTGCCGGCCGACGGCTGGCCGGCCTCGCCGGCGTCGGTCGCCACCGGCGCGTCCAGCACGAAGACCGGCGCCAACCCGACGCCGCTGTAGAAGGCCCACGAGCCGTCCGGACGGCGCTCGGCCCGGAAGGCCGCGTTCCCGCTGGCGCTGAGCAGGAAGTGGTAGGTGCTCGGCGAGGATGCGTCCGGCAGCACCAGGGTTTCCTTGACGCCGTCGGCGACCACGTCGTAGCGCAGGTCGACATTGCCGAGCGCGTGCGGGTACACCACGTTGCTGGCCGCCGCCTTGGCCGCCGGACGGCCGGCACCCTCCAGGCTCAGGCCGAAGTCCCGGCCGGCCGCGCTCACCTGCAGGTACTCGCCGTCCAGGTCACCCTTGAACTGGGCGCGGAAGCTGTTCGCCTTGTTGCGATAGGCATATCCGGCGTCCTCGGCAGCGACCAGTTCGTTGTCGATCCGCTTCCAGCCGCCCGCGGTCCAGTAGTGCAGCGCCCCGGCGGACAGGATGGTCTGCAACGTCCCGTCGCTCTGGCGGATCGTCATCGAGGTCCGGCTGCGGTGGTTCACCAACTCCCCCGGCCGGGCGTCGCTGGTGACCGGAGCTGCCGTCGCCCTGGGCGTCAGCCGCGGCGTCACCGCCGAGACCACCCCGGTTAACAGGGCGGCGCTGGTCAGCAGGCAGAGGATGCGGGCAGGCCGGAACGACGTACGTGCCATGGGAGTCTCCGGGAGGCGGAGGGCGTCCGGTCGTGGTTGACCGGGCCTCTGGGGCGAGGAACTCCGCACCTACGAAGTAGCCGGGTCCGAAAGGTGGCGAAAGGCTATAGGGTCCGAATTACCCCATACTAGGCTTCATTATGAGAAAGTTATGAATCCGATATATAGTACCTATGTACCGGGGTCAGCGCAGCGAGCCGATGAAGTCGGCGGCCCGGAGCAGAGCGCCCGGGCGCGGCCCCGGATCCTCCCGGCGCTCGGCCACCACGTGGTAGGCCTGCAGCCGGTTGGTGGCGAAGGCGTGCTGGCCGCCGCGCAGGAACATCCGGAACGCCCGGTAGACGTCCTCGCCCCAGCGCTCGGCGACGAAGTCGTGGTTGGCCTCGAACCGGTCCGCCCAGTGTCGGATGGTGAGCTCGTAGTCGTGCGTCTCCCGCTCGACCTCGACGATCTCGAAACCGTGGAACAGCAACTCGCGCACCATGTCCTGCAGGGACAGGAAGGAGTGATGGCCGGGCCAGGTGAATTGCCGGGTAAAGGGACTGACGGCGAATTTCTGTTTCGTCGCCGACGCATCCAGGTAAAGCCGGCCGCCGGGCTTGAGTGCTGACCAGACCCGTTCGCAGAATGTGCGGTAGTTGGGAATGTGCTCGATGACGCCGTAGATCACGGCATGGTCATAGGGTTCCGTCGGGCGGTGCTCGAGAATGTCCTGCACCTCGACCTTGCCGGGAATTCCGTGCTCGTCGATCAACCGGCGGATATAGGCGGCCGACTCCTCGACCAGCGTCAGCGAGGTGACCTCGACGCCGCGGTGGCCGCAGTATTCGGTGGTACCGCCCCAGCCGCCGCCGATGTCGAGCAGCCGCATGCCGGGTTCGAGGCGCAATGCATCGAACATCGACTCCAGCTTGTGTTCGGCCGCCTCCTCGAGGGTCTCGTCGTCGTGCTGGAACAGCACGTGGGAGTAGTAGCGGTAGCGCCGGTCGACGAAGCTCAGGTAGAAGTCGTCGCCGAGGGTGTAGTGCTTGGCGATCGCGGCGGCGTTCACCTTGGTCGGCTGTCGCAGCATCAGCCGGTAGGCGAAGGCCGCCGCGTCCCGCACGGTGATGCCCTTGCGCAGCGCGGATCGCGCCTCCAGCAACGCGACGAGGTCGCCGTCCAGATCGATCTCGCCGTTGACATAGGCCTGGCCGAGGGCGAACTCGTTCAGCGGCAGCGACTGGGACTCCCTGGTGCGGAACCGGATATTCCACACCGGATCACCGGCGCCGACCCGCTGCCGGGTGCCGTCATGGAACTCGATTGTTCCGGCGCTGTGCAGCCGGGTCAGCACACCGATCAGACGGTGGACGTTGTCGGTTTCGGAAAGGTCGGTCGTCGAAGCCGGACCGGTCCGCCGCTCGGTAAGCGTCATTCCACGCACACCACCCTTTTGTGGGACGAGAAATGGTTCTTGAAAGCCCGAGATTAGGGGTGGCAAGGCGTTCGGAACAAGAGTCGATTTCCTGGTCTGCCAGGCCGTCGGCGGTGTTGACCCGGGTACCGCGGCGTCATTATCGTTGCCTTTCATCCACCCGGCGATAAGCCGACCGAGGCATCATGCGCACATCAGGTTCTACAGCAGCGCGCCACCCGGGCAGCGCGGCCAGCGCCGCGCACCGGCTGTCGATCCTGGACCGGTCCTTACGGATTCTCGGCGGCTGCCTCAACCTCGCCGTCCTCGCACTGGCCGCGGTCCGGCTGGGCACCTCGCTCGGGCCCGCCTGGCATCCGGCACTGCTCCCCGGCGCGGTGCTCGCCTTCGCGGCGGCGACCTTCGCGGCCGACCTGACCTCCGGCCTGTTGCACTGGGGCTTCGACACCTGGTTCTCCACCACGTCCGGCCCGTTCAACCGGATGGTGTCGATCGTGCGTGAACACCACGTCAAGCCGGACGAGATCTTCACCTTCCGGTTCGCCACCGACTCCGGGATGCTGTCCTGGTTCGCCGGCTCCGGCGCCTTCGTGCTGCTGGTGCTGTCGTCGACCTTTGCCGCCGGCCATCCGGTGCCGGTGGTGTGCCTGTGCCTGGCCGCCGTCGTCTACAGCCTCGACGTGTCGCTGATGTTCGAGTACCACAAGTGGGGGCACCGGCAGCGGCGCGGGCCGGTCCCCCGGTTACTGCAGCGCTGCGGGCTGCTGCTCTCACCCGACCATCACCTGCGCCACCACCGCGGCGCGCACGACAGCCACTACTGCCTGATCAACGGCCTGGCCGACCGGACGCTGGGCGCGTGGGGATTCTTCCGCGGCCTGGAGCGGCTCATCACCGCGGTGACCGGGGTGCCGGCGCGCGCCGAGGACCACGCGGTGCTGGCCCGGCTGGTGCGGTAGGAGCCTGTCAGGCCAGCAGGTCGTGCAGCACGACGGACTGCTCGCGGCCCGGGCCCACGCCGATCACCGAGATCCGGGCGCCGGACATCTCCTCCAGCGCCCGGACGTAGGCCTGGCAGTTGGCCGGCAGGTCGGCCAGCGTCCGGGCGTGCGAGATGTCGTCGTCCCAGCCGGGAAAGGTCTCATACACCGGCACGGCGCGGCTGAACTCGGCCTGGGTCATCGGCATGTCGGCGTGCCGGACGCCGTCGATCTCGTACGCGACGCATACCGGCACCTCGGGCATGCCGGTGAGGATGTCCAGCTTGGTCAACACGAAGTCGGTGACACCGTTGATCCGGGCGGCGTAGCGGGCCACCGGGGCGTCGTACCAGCCGGTCCGGCGCGGCCGTCCGGTGGTGGTGCCGAACTCGGCGCCGGCGTTGCGCAGCTCGTCGCCCTTGTCGTGCAGCAGCTCGGTGGGGAACGGGCCCTCACCGACCCGGGTGGCGTAGGCCTTCACCACCGCGATCACCCGTTCGATCCGGGTCGGCGGGATGCCGCTGCCGGTGCAGGCACCGCCCGCGGTCGCGCTGGAGGAGGTGACGAACGGGTAGTTGCCGTGGTCGACGTCGAGCATGGTGGCCTGGCCGGCCTCCAACAGCACGGTCTTGCCGTCGTCCAGGGCCTCGTGCAGCAGCAGCGCGGTGTCGTCCACCATCGGCCGCAGCCGGTCGGCGTAGGAGAGCAGGAAGTCGATCACCGCCTCGGATTCCAGCGCCCGGCGGTTGTAGATCTTGGCCAGCACCTGGTTCTTCAGGTTCAGCGCGCTGGTGACCTTGTCCCGCAGGATCTGCTCGTCGAACAGGTCCTGCACCCGGATACCGATCCGGTTCATCTTGTCCGCATAGGTCGGGCCGATACCGCGGCCGGTGGTGCCGATCTTGCGGCTGCCGGCGAACCGTTCGGTGACCTTGTCGATCGTGGTGTTGTACGGCGGGATGACGTGCGCGTTCGAACTCACCACCAGCTTGTCGGTGGAGCGACCGCGAGCCTGCAGCGCCTCGATCTCTTCGAACAGCACCTCGAGGTCGATCACCACCCCGTTGCCGATCACCGGCACGCAGTTCTCGCTCAGGATCCCGGAGGGCAACAGGTGCAGGGCGAACTTCTCGCCGTTGATCACGATGGTGTGCCCGGCGTTGTTGCCACCGTTGAACTTCACGACGTAGTCGACCCGGCTGCCCAGCAGGTCAGTGGCCTTGCCCTTGCCTTCGTCGCCCCACTGAGCGCCGATCAGAACGATCGCGGGCATGTACCGGACTCCTGACTTTGGCCGAAATGGGCTGCTCTGCGGCGGGGCACGGTCTCTTGGCCGGACTTCTCGTGCAATCTAGCTGCCGCAGCTGCCGACACCACGCCAGCGGGAAGGGTACCCATCGTGCACCTGGTCCAGCTCACCGTCGGTCGGCAGTCTCCGGTCGAGGGTCTGGAGAACCTGTCGGACCGGTACGCGGCCACCGACGCCGAGGGGGTGGACGCCGCGTTGGCCGCACTCGAGGTGCGGGCCGAGGGACTGGCGGCCGGTTCGGTCCGGCTGGTGCTGGACGCCGACCTCGCCGGGCTGAACCTGGCCCTGCACCGGCTGTTGCGCCGCGGGCTGCTGGAGACGCTGGAGACCGCGGTGCTGACCCACCGCCCGGTGCCCTACCTGGCAAGGCTCGGGCTGCCTGCCGACCTGGCCGGGCAACTGCGGGTGGCGACGCTGTCACCGGCCCGGCTGGTCGGGGTGATCAAGGACGATTCCGGCGGGGTCTGCGTGGACTCGGCCAGCCTGTCGCCGTGGACCGAACCGCCGGACGGCTCGCCCGGCGCCCGGTGGTGGCTGCGCGCGGTGGTCGACGACCAGCGGCTGGCCGACGGCGCCGCGCGCGGGTTGCGGGTGCGCCGGCTCGGTCCGTCCGAACTGGAGGCCACCGTGCAGCTGGGCCGGCTGCGCCGGCGTAGCTTTCGGGGCCGGTCGCTGCAGCTGGCCTGCGACCCGGCGCTGATCGTCGCCGACGGGACGCCTCGGGAGCGCCCGCGCAGCAAGCGCACCTTCTGGTCCGAACCGGAGCTGTGGTGGCTGGCGCTACCCCGCCGCTGACCGGGCCGGTGTTCCTCGACGGTTGTCCACAGCTGGGCTTCGGTGCTGTCGGTCCGGGGCAATAGAGTCGCGAGCATGAGTGAGGATCCCCGGCTGGTGCCGTCGGCGTCCGGGCCGCCGCAGTTCCAGCCGTCGCTGAGCCGGCAGACCCGGGCCACCGGCGCCCCGATCGCCGTCCTGGTCGTGCTGGCGGCGCTGGCGGCCGGCCTGCTGCTGGCCGTCGGTGCCGAGCACCCGGTCGGGTTGATCGTGGCGGTGCCGCTGACCGCGCTGTCGATGGCCGTGGTGCTGTCCTGCTACTTCTGGCTGGACCGGTGGGAGCCCGAACCGAGCCGGCTGCTGCTGCTGGCCTTTCTGTGGGGCGCCAGCGTGGCAGTGGTGGTCAGTCTGGTGCTGGAACTGGCCGGCAGTGCGGTGCTCGGCAGCGGCGCGGTGCTGGTGCTGGTGGGTCCGGCCGTCGAGGAGGCGGCCAAGGGCGCGTTCCTGCTGGTGATGCTCACCGGGGCCCGCCGCCGCGAGTTCGACGGGGTGGTCGACGGGCTGGTCTATGCCGGCTTCGCGGCGGTCGGTTTCGCCTTCGTCGAGGACATCGGCTACGTCGCGGAGAGCTTCAACCAGGGCACCGACACCGGGGTGGCCACCGTGGTGCTGCGGCTGGTGCTGGCCCCGTTCGCGCATCCGCTGTTCACCTCGATGACCGGCCTGGGCGTGGGGCTGGCGGTCAGCCGGCCACAGTCCCCGGCCCGCTGGCGCTACCCGCTGGTCGGCTACCTGGCCGCGGTCGCGCTGCACGCGCTGTGGAACGGCTCGCTGACCTTCGGCTTCGGCGGCTACCTGCTGGTCTACGTGGTGATCATGGTGCCGGCCTTCCTGGCGGCGATCCTGATCGCCCGCTACCACCGGCGTCGCGAGCGCGACGTGGTCCGCCGGCAACTGCCGGAGCTGGTGTACTTCCGGCTGGTCACGCCCGCCGAGGCCGGCTGGCTGGACAGCATCGCCGCCCGGCGCGCGTGGTTGCGCGCCGTGACGGCCCGCTCCGGCAAGCCCGCGGCCCGGGCCCTGCGCACCTTCCAGGCGGCCGCCACCGAGCTCGCCTTCCTGCGCGACCGGGTGCAACGCGGGGTCGGTCCGGCCGATGCCTACGTCCTGCAGGCCGAGCTGGTGCAGGCGCTGCACGCCAGCCGGGCCCGGGCCACCCAGCCGCTGGCCGAGCACGCCGGGTCGGCTCCCCCGCTCGGCCCGTCCCGGCCGGCGTCGCTGTCCGGCTGATGAGCCGGCGGATGTTCGTGGCGGTGCTGCCGCCGCCCGAGGTGGTCGCCGACCTCGCCGACTACGTCGAGCCGCGCGCCGAGCACGACAGCCCGTTGCGCTGGTCGCCGCAGCAGAACTGGCACCTGACGTTGGCGTTCATGGCCGAGGTGGCCGAGCAGGACCTGGACGAGCTCGTCGATGGGCTGGGCGAGCTGGCCGGGCGCCAGGACAGTTTCGAGCTGCGCCTGCAGGGCTCCGGCGCCTTTCCCAATCCGGCGCAGGGCAAGCTGCTCTGGACCGGGGTGGCCGGCGACACCGACCGGTTGGCTCGGCTGTCGGCCGGCAGCCGGACGGCAGCGGTCCGCGCCGGGGTGGCGGTCGACGGCGGGAGGTTCCGGCCGCACCTGACCCTCGCCCGGTCCAACCGGCCGGTGGAGATGACCCGATGGCTGCGGATCTTCGACCTGTACGCGGGACCAAGCTGGCAGGTCAGCGAGCTCGCGCTGGTGCAGTCGCAGCTGGCGCCCGGCGGCTCGCGCTACCAGGTGGCCGAGGTGTTCCCGTTCGGCGCCGGAACGCCGGACCCGGCAGGCTAACGTGGCGGCGTGACCACCGCATCGCAGACGCCCGCCCCATGAGCCGGTTGGACGAGATCGCCGAGCGGGACGGCTGGCGGTGCTGGCTGTGCGACGAGCCGGTCGATCCGGCGATGTCGGTCAACGACGCGCGGGGTCCCAGCGTGGACAGCCTGGGCGCTGCCAAGGGGCGCGGCAAGTCCGGCGGCAGCGAGCGGCTGGCCCACCGCGGCTGCAACACCAAGAAGGGCGCGGTCAAGCCGGTCATCCCGTGGCCGCCCGAGCTGTTCGTCTCCGATCCGGCGCCCCTGATCGGGGTGGCCGAGCGATTGGAACGCAAAGGTGGCCGCGAGGTGGTGGCGCGCTGTCCCACCCGCTCCGATGCCGATCAGACCACCGAGTGGCTAATCGACCGGTTCTCCCGGCTGGCACCGGCGTTGCCGGTCACCGCCACCGTCGAGCCCGGCGGAGGACAGTTCTTGGTCGCGCTGGCCGTCGCACGTTCCTGATCACCGGCCGCTCGTCGTAGCGGTGACCCGGGGCCGGGCTGGGCGAGACGTCGCGCTCGGCGGCCGCCCGAGTCTGGAACGAAACCGCTCCAGCTCTGCCGGTCATGCGCGCCGGAGACGAACTGTGCGACCAGCCAGCCTCGTAGCACCACCAGCCGGGCCTGAGCGCCTGCGCCAGCTCGACCAGCCGCGGGTAGCCGACCAGCCTTGCGGTGCGCAAGGACCGGACCTAATGACGATTCGGCGACTGCGGCGGCTTGTAGGCTCGCGCCGTGACCAGCTCCGTTCCGCCCGCAGCCAGCGCTGGCCCGCTCATCGAGGCGGTCGGGCTGACCAAGCGGTTCGGTGACTTCGACGCCGTCGCCGGGGTGGACTTCTCGGTGGCGCGCGGCGAATCGTTCGGCTTCCTCGGCCCGAACGGCGCCGGCAAGTCCTCCACCATGCGGATGGTCGGCGCGGTCTCGCCGGCCACCGGCGGCCGGCTGCGGGTGCTGGGGATGGACCCCGCGGTCGAAGGGCCGGTGATCCGGTCCCGGCTCGGGGTGGTGCCGCAGCAGGACAACCTCGACCTGGAACTGACCGTCTGGGAGAACCTCTATATCTACGGCCGGTACTTCGGCATTCCCAAGCGGGCGCTGCGTCCCAAGATCGAGGAGCTGCTGGACTTCGCCCAGCTGTCGGACCGGGCCCGGGACAAGGTCGAGCCGCTGTCCGGCGGCATGAAGCGCCGGTTGACCATCGCCCGCTCGCTGATCAACGACCCTGAGATCCTGCTGCTGGACGAACCGACCACCGGCCTCGACCCGCAGGCCCGGCACATCCTGTGGGACCGGCTGTACCGACTCAAGCACCAGGGCGTGACGCTGGTGCTGACCACCCACTACATGGACGAGGCCGAGCAGCTGTGCGACCGGCTGGTGGTGATGGACCACGGCCGGATCGTGGCGGAGGGCTCGCCGGCCCGGCTGATCACCGAACACGTCAGCCGCGAGGTGGCCGAACTGCGCTTCGGCATCGACGAGAACGAGGCCCGGGCCGGTGAGGTGGCCGACCTGGCCGAGCGGGTCGAGGTGCTGGCCGACCGGCTGCTGCTCTACGTCTCCGACGGCGAGGAGGTGCTGCGCCGGGTGCACGAGCGCGGCCTGCAGCCGGTGTCGAGCCTGGTACGCCGGGCCAGCCTGGAAGACGTGTTCCTGCGGCTGACGGGACGAAGCCTTGTCGACTGACACCGCCGCGGTCAGCTCGCCGGTGGCCGGCCGGCACACCCCCACCCGGCACCTGGTACGCCCGCACGGCGGCGGGATGGCCGCCCTGTGGACCTACATGTTCGTGACCACCCGGCCGTACTTCAAGATCGCGGCGCTGTCCCAGATCGGCGCCCCGCTGCTCTACCTGCTCTCGCTGGGCATCGGGCTGGGCAGCCTCGTCAACGGCCGGTCCGGTGGGCAGAGCCTGGGCACCTCCTACCTCAGCTTCCTGGCTCCGGCGCTGATCGTCGCCACCGCGCTGCAGGTGGCAGTGGGCCAGGCGATGTACCCGATCCTGTTCGGCGGCTTCAAGTTCCAGCGGATCTACTACGGGATGAACGCCACCCCGCTGCGGCCGCAACAGATCGCCGACGGCGTGCTCGCCTGGATCGCGGCCCGGTCGGCCGTCTCGGCCGCCCTGTACCTGGCGGTGGTGGCCTGCTTCGGTGGCGCGCGCAGCGCCGGCGTGCTGCTGTGCGTCCCGATCGCGGCCCTCGGTGCGATGGCGCTGGCGGCACCGGTCGCCGTCTACTCGGCCACCGTCGAGACCGAGCGGGGCGGCTTCGCCGCGATCTTGAGGTTCCTGGTGATGCCGATGTTCCTGTTCTCCGGCACCTTCTTTCCGGTGAGCGCGCTGCCCGGCTGGGGGCAGGCACTGGCCTGGCTGTCACCGCTCTGGCACGCCACCGAGCTGGCCCGGTGGGCGTCGCTGGGCCCGTTGCACCTGCGCTCCGGCATCGGGCAGGTGAGCGGCGCGGCGCTGCTCGGGCACCTGGCCTTCCTGACGGTGCTGACGGTCGGCGGGGTGCTGCTGACCCGGTGGCGGTTCGACGTCAGGTTGAGCCGGTGACCAGGCTGGAGTTGGCCGGCTCACCGACAGCGGCGGGGGAGTACCCGGCCCGGCGCGGGCTGCTGCTGCGCATCCTGCCGCCCAGTGTGTACGCCGGCCGCGCCACCGTGATGATGGAGCGCTCGGCCAGGGTCTACCGCCGGGCGTGGCTGATCATCGTCTCCGGTTTCTTCGAGCCGCTGTTCTACCTGCTGTCGTTCGGAACCGGCCTCGGCACCCTGGTCGGCGGGGTGACCGGCGCGCACGGCCAGTCGCTGACCTACGCCCAGTACATCGCCCCGGCGCTGCTGGCCTCGTCGGCGATGAACGGGGCGCTGAACGACTCGATGATGAACGTGTTCTTCAAGCTCAAGTACGCCAAGCTCTACGACGGGATGCTGGCCACCTCGCTGGCCCCGATGGACATCGCGCTCGGTGAGATGGGCTGGGCGCTGACCCGGGGCGGCCTGTACTCGGTCGCGTTCGTGGTGGTGATGCTGGCGATGGGCCTGCTGCTGTCGCCGTGGGCGCTGCTGCTGGTGCCGGCGGCGCTGCTGATCGGCTTCGGCTTCGCCGCGATCGGCATGGCAGTGACCACCTTCGTGCGCAACTGGCAGGACATCGAGCTGGTCACCCTGCTCATCCTGCCGATGTTCCTGTTCTCCGGAACCTTCTACAGCCTGTCGACCTACCCGGTCTGGTTGCGGCTGCTGGTGCAGTGCCTGCCGCTGCACCACGGGATCGCCGTGATGCGGGCGCTCAGCTACGGCGACATCACCGCCGCGCTGGCCGGCCACCTGCTGTATTTCGCGGTGCTGGCAGCGGTCGGGCTGTGGGTGACCACCCGCCGGCTTGCCACCCTGCTGATGAGCTGATCCCTGCCACGCCGCCGCCAAGGCCACTACCGGAGCAGGAGCAACACCAGGAGGCAGGTCGCCAGCGAGCCGGCGATGATCCCGAAGAAGGCCCGGCCCTTGCCGTGCAGGCCCGGCTTCCGCTTGATCTCCCGCAGGGCCAGGATGCCGGCGCCGATCGCTAGCGGCCCGAAGACCAGCAGCAGCGAGAAGAGCCCGAGGTAGCCGGCCGCGATCGCCCAGCGCGAACGGCCGACCGGGAGCAGCCAGCGCACCGCGGGATCGTCCCCCAGTTTCTGCGGACGGAAGTAGCGCTCGAACGGGGCCAGCGTGTGCACCGGCGCCGCCGCGGGCATTCCCGGCCGCCAGTACAGGTCGTTCGGGTTGACCCGGCCCTGGGCGACCAGGTTCACCAGGTACGGCTCCGGGTACTCGCCCATCGGCTTGCCGTCGGACACCACCTGCCACATAGCTGCCGTCACCGGGCCGCCCTCTCGTCGATTCCGGGGAGTCCGATCGGCACCGAAGGACCGAATCTGACCGGAATCCGCCTGGCAGCTGAACGATGAGCGCCCACCCTGCGGGGGGGCGGGCAGCTACGCCAGCGCGGCAGCCGCGGCCGGGTCGCAGTCGGTGAGGAACTGCGAGCAGCGGGCCGCCTCGTCGGTCTCGGAGATGGCCTCGGCGGCGACGGCCAGGGCATGCAGCGCCCGCAGAAAGCCCTGGTTGGGTTCGTGCGACCACGGCACCGGACCGGTTCCGCGCCAGCCGGCACGGCGCAGCGCGTCCAGGCCGCGGTGGTAGCCGGTGCGGGCATAGGCGTACGCCTCGACGGTGGCACCCCGGCCCAACGCGCCTTCCGCGAGCGCGGCCCAGGCCGCCGAGGACGCCGGGTACCTGCTGGCCACCGCCACCGGATCGGTGCCGGCGGCCAGTTCGGCGCTGGCCGGGTCGACGGGCAGCAGGGTGCGGGGCGCGAGCAGGTCCATCAGGAACCGCTGATCGCGTGGCCGGCCGACTGCAGGTCTTCACACGCCCGCACCACGCGAGCCGCCATGCCACCCTCGGCGGCCTTGAGGTAGGAGCGCGGGTCGTAGGCCTTCTTGTTGCCCACCTCGCCGTCGACCTTGAGCACCCCGTCGTAGTTGGCGAACATGTGCGCGGCGATCGGCCGGGTGAAGGCGTACTGGGTGTCGGTGTCGACGTTCATCTTGACCACGCCGTAGGACACCGCCTCGCGGATCTCCTCCAGCGAGGACCCCGACCCGCCGTGGAAGACCAGGTCGAACGGCATGGACCCCTCGGGCAGTCCGAGCTTGCGCGCGGCGACCTGCTGGCCGCCCTTGAGCACGATCGGGCGGAGCTTGACGTTGCCAGGCTTGTAGACCCCGTGCACGTTGCCGAAGGTCGCCGCCAGCAGGTACCGGCCATTTTCGCCAGCGCCCAGTGCTTCTAAGGTGGCGGCGTAGTCCTCGTCGCTGGTGTAGAGCTTGTCGTTGATCTCGTTGGCGACGCCGTCCTCCTCGCCGCCGACCACGCCGATCTCGACCTCGAGCACGATCCGGGCCTCGGAGGTCAGCTTCAGCAGCTCCGCGGCGATCTGCAGGTTCTCCTCCAGCGGCACCGCGGAGCCGTCCCACATGTGCGACTGGAACAGCGGGTTCTTGCCGGCCCGCACCCGTTCGGCCGAGATCGCCAGCAGCGGCCGGACGTAGCCGTCCAGCTTGTCCTTCGGGCAGTGGTCGGTGTGCAGCGCCACGTGGATCGGGTACTTGGCGGCCACCACGTGCGCGAACTCGGCCAGTGCCACCGCCCCGGTCACCATGTCCTTGACGCCGGTGCCGGAGCCGAACTCCGCACCGCCGGTGGAGAACTGGATGATGCCGTCGCTGCCCGCGTCGGCGAAGCCCTTCAGCGCCGCGTTGATGGTCTCCGACGAGGTGCAGTTGATCGCCGGATAGGCGAAGCCGCCCGCCTTGGCGCGATCGAGCATCTCGTTGTAGCTGTCGGGGGTGGCGATGGGCATCGGGTTCTCCCTCGATTCACGCGGGCCGGAACTGCGCGCAGTGGCCCACACCGGTGCGGGTGCTGCGTGCCACAAAGTATTCCACTGCGCTGGAGGCGAACATCCATTGCCTGCCCGGATGCCGATCTGGTCGGCTGGCCCGATGGAGATCCTGGTATTCGGCGGAACGGTGTTCCTGTCCCGCGCGGTGGCCGAGCTCGGCGTGGCCCGCGGCCACAACGTCACCACCTTCAACCGCGGCTCGTCCGGTCCGCCGGTGGCCGGTGCCCGGGCCGTCACCGGGGACCGGACCGACCCGGGCGACCTGGCCGCGCTGGCCGGCACCGACTACGACCTGGTGTTCGACACCGGCTACCTGCCCGAGGTGGTCCGGACCAGCGCCGAGCTGCTGGCGCCCAGTGCCGGCCACTACGCCTTCACCTCCTCGATCAACGCCTACTCCGGCTGGCCGGGGGCCGGTTACCGGGAACAGGGCAGTTACGACGGCGACCCGGACGCGGTCGGCGAGCAGGTTCCCGACGGCCTGCCCGAGGGCGGCGAGTACGGCTGGCGCAAGGTGGGCGCCGAGCGTGCCGTGCTCCGCGCCTTCGGTGAGCACCGCTGCTCGCTGCTGCGGGCCGGGCTGATCGTCGGCCCGAACGACCGGGTCGGCCGGCTGCCGTGGTGGCTGGACCGGGTGGCCCGGGGCGGGCCTACCCTGGCGCCCGGGGCGCCGGAGGACGAGCTGCGGTTGATCGACGCCCGCGACATCGCCGAGTTCGCGCTGCTGCTGGCCGCCGGCACCTTCGAGATCACCGGGCCTGCCCACCAGATCAGCCGCGGGCAGCTGCTCGACGAGGCCCGGGAGATCACCGGTTCGGATGCCGAGTTCGTCTGGGTGGCCGAGGACTACCTCGCCCAGGCCGGCGTGCAGGGCTGGACCGAGCTGCCGCTGTGGGTGCCGGCGGCCGAGGCGCCGGGGTTGTGGGACCACGACACCAGCGCAGCCGAGGCGGCGGGGCTGGCCTGCCGGCCGGTCCGGGACACCCTGTTCGACACCTGGGACTGGATGCGCGGCATCGAGGGCGGCTGGCAACCCGCGGAGCGGACCCCGGGGCTGGCGCCGGAGCGGGAGCGGGAACTGCTGGCCGGCTGGGGTGACGCCCGACCGGCGGGCTAGCGCCAGGCGAGATCGCCGTACAGGCCCGCGGCGCACGCGGTGACGATCGCGGCGATCGCCGCCCGGAGCCGGCCGGTGGGAGCTGCTGCGGTAGTGGTCATGCCGACCACCTTGGGTGCCGTCGCTGCGAGGTCGCTTCGAACCGGCTGTAGACCTGCTGTGCGAGTGCCGGCCAACCGGACGGCCGCCGGAACACCGCAGCTGCCGTCCGTACCCTTGCCGGTATGACCCGTGACCTGGCGACCCAGCTACTGGCCAACCCGATCTCGCCGAAGCACCTGCTCGGCAGCTACGGGCTGATCGGGCTGCTGATCGTGCTGTTCGCCGAGTGCGGCCTGCTGGTCGGCTTCTTCCTGCCCGGTGACACCCTGCTGTTCTCGGCCGGCCTGCTGATCGCCATCGACGATCCCTCGATCGACCTGCCCAGCCTGCCGGTGATGCTGATCGCGCTGCCGATCGCGGCGATCGCCGGCAACCTGGTCGGCTACTGGATCGGCTACCAGGCCGGCCCGAAGGTGTTCGACCGGCCGAGGTCTCGGCTGTTCAAACCCTCCTATGTCACCCGCTCGCAGGCCTTCTTCGACCGCTACGGCCGGGCCACAGTGATCCTGGCCCGGTTCGTGCCGGTGGTCCGGACGGTGGCCACCGTGATGGCCGGGGTCGGCAAGATGCGGTTCTCGCTGTACGCCCTGTACTCGGTGATCGGCGGCATCCTGTGGACCGACGGCATCCTGCTGCTCGGCCGGGCACTCGGCCACGTGAAGTTCGTCCGCGACACCATCGCTCCCAAGATCGACCTGATCCTGGTCACCGTGGTGGTGCTCTCGCTGCTGCCGACCGCCTTGCACTGGTGGCGCAGCCGGCCCAGCAGGGTCCGCGACTGACCTTTCGCGATCGGGACCTTCCGGGCAACGGTCGGGTCACGATCGCCGGCTGGTGCCCGGGCCGCCCTGCCCGCACCAGCCGCCCGCAAGCTAATGTGCTTTCCGTGAGAGCCAGATGAAAGCTCCGGAGGGTGCAGGTAATCCGCTGGTCGTGCTGTCGGGCGTCAACAAGCATTTCGGTCCGCTGCACGTGCTCAAGGACGTCGACCTGACCATCGACCGCGGCGAGGTGGTGGTCGTCATCGGCCCGTCCGGTTCGGGCAAGTCGACGCTGTGCCGGACCATCAACCGGCTCGAGACCATCGACTCGGGCACCATCACCATCGACGGCCGGGCACTGCCGGCCGAGGGCAAGGAACTGGCCCAGCTGCGCGCCAAGGTCGGCATGGTGTTCCAGTCGTTCAACCTGTTCGCCCACAAGACGGTGCTCGAGAACGTGCTGCTCGGCCCGGTCAAGGTCAAGGGCGTCAAGCGGTCTGCCGCCGAGGCCCGCGGCCGGGAGTTACTGGACCGGGTGGGCATCGGCAACCAGGCCGACAAGTACCCCGCGCAGCTGTCCGGCGGCCAGCAACAGCGGGTCGCGATCGCCCGGGCGCTGGCCATGGACCCGATGGTGATGCTCTTCGACGAGCCGACCTCGGCGCTGGACCCGGAGATGATCAACGAGGTGCTCGACGTGATGACCTCGCTGGCCTCCTCCGGCATGACGATGGTCGTGGTCACCCACGAGATGGGCTTCGCCCGGCGGGCGGCGCACCGGGTGGTGTTCATGGACGACGGCCGGATTCTCGAGCAGGCCTCGCCGGAGACGTTCTTCACCTCTCCCGAATCCCCTCGTACCCAGGACTTCCTGTCCAAGATCCTCAGTCACTGACGCCCTGAAGGCACCGACAACCCACTGACAACCACTGACAACCCACTGGCGACCTTCGCGTCCCGACAGGTAAGGACTACCGCACATGCGTCCCCTCGCCCTGATCTCCACCCTTCCGGCCGCCGCGCTGGTCCTCGGCCTGACCGCATGCGGCGGCGACAAGAACGACGACACCGTCGTCCCACCGGTCGCCAAGCCGAGCTTCGCGGCCGGCAGCCGGATGGCCGACCTCGCCGCCGCCGGCAAGATCACCGTCGGCACCAAGTTCGACCAGCCGCTGTTCGGGCTCAAGGGCCTGTCCGGCAAGCCGGAGGGCTTCGACGTCGAGATCGCCAAGATCATCGCCGCCAAGCTCGGCATCGCCGAGGACAAGATCACCTTCGTCGAGTCGGTGTCGGCCAACCGCGAGCCGTTCCTGCAGCAGAAGAAGGTCGACATGGTGGTCGCCACGTACACCATCAACGACAAGCGCGACAAGGTGGTGGACTTCGCCGGGCCCTACTTCCTCGCCGGCCAGGACATCCTGGTCGCCAAGGGCAACCCGAAGAACATCACCGGCCCCGAGTCCCTCAAGGGCAAGAAGACCTGCTCGGTGAGCGGTTCCACCCCGGCCGCCACCGTGCAGGACAAGTACGGCCTGACCACCAGTGACCTGGTGCTCGTCGACGCCTACTCCAAGTGCCGGGACGCGCTGTCCAACGGCCAGGTGGACGCGGTGACCACCGACAACGTGATCCTGTCCGGCTACGTCAGCGAGGCGCCGGACAAGTTCGAACTGCTCGGCAAGACCTTCACCTCCGAGCCGTACGGGATCGGCATCCCGGAGGGCCAGGAGCCGTTCTGCGACTGGATCAACCAGACGCTCAAGGAAGCGGTCACCGACGGCAGCTATGAGAAGGCCTTCCAGGCGACCGCCGGCAAGGTGATCGACACCGTGCCCACGCTGCCCGAGCCGCGCGGCTGCAGCAACTGACGGACCACGCCGACCGGATGAGCGTGCGATGAAGGACGTCCTCGACAACCTCGACGTGTTCTACCGGGGTTTCCGGACGACGGTCTCGTTGACGCTGCTCGCAGCGATCGGGGCGCTGGTGCTGGGCACCCTGCTCGCCGCGATGCGGGTCTCGCCGGTGCCGCCGCTGCGCTGGGCGGCGGCCGGCTACGTCCGGCTGGTGCGCAACACCCCGCTGACGGTGGTGTTCTTCCTGGTGGTGTTCGGCCTGCCCGAGGTGGACATCAAGCTGCCGTTCTTCCGGTTCGCGGTGCTGGCGCTGACCATCTACACCGCGGCGTTCGTGGCCGAGGCGGTGCGCTCGGGCATCAACTCGGTACCGGCCGGGCAGGCCGAGGCGTCCCGCTCGATCGGCATGACCTTCTCCCAGACGCTGCGGCTGGTGGTGCTGCCGCAGGCGTTCGCCAACATCGTGCCGCCGCTGGCCAGCGTGTTCATCGCACTGTTGAAGAACACCTCGATCGCCTCGGCCTTCTTCGTCTTCGAGGGCGTGCAGTCGATGAACCAGCTGATCAACGCCCACGGGGACGCGGTGCTGTCGATCATCGCCGCTGCCGCGGTCGGCTACCTGGTGCTGGCGCTGATCGGCGCCGCGCTGTTCAGCCTGCTCGAGCGCGCCGTGACGGCGGGCCGATGAGTACCCCGGTGCTCTACGACGTGCCGGGGCCGCGGGCCCGGCGCCGGGTGCTGATCGCCAGCATCGTCGGCATCCTGCTGCTGCTCGCGGTGCTCGGGGTGGCCGCCCGGCGGCTGGCCGTCAACGAACAGTTCGACTACGACAAGTACGAGGCGTTCTTCACCGAGCCGCAGCTCTACCAGCGGCTGTGGGAGGGGCTGCGCAACACCCTGCACGCCGCGCTGCTGGCGATGGTGCTGGCCGCGGTGCTGGGGGTTCTGCTGGCCTTCGGACGGCTGTCGCGGCGGTGGTGGCTGCGGCTGCCGGCGGTCGCGGTCATCGAGTTCTTCCGCGGCGTCCCGCTGCTGCTGCTGATCTTCGCGCTGTTCCTTGCCTGGCCGCGGGTGGTGCACACCAACCTGCCGGCGCTCTGGGCACTGGTGCTGGCGCTGACCCTGTACAACGGCGCGGTGATCGCCGAGATCGTCCGGGCCGGCGTGCAGTCCATTCCGAAGGGGCAGACCGAGGCGGCCTACGCGATCGGGCTGAGCCGTGGCCAGACGCTGCGGCTGGTGCTGCTGCCGCAGGCGGTGCGGGTGATGCTGCCGGCGCTGATCAGCCAGCTGGTGGTGTTGCTCAAGGACACCTCGCTGGGCTTCGTGATCGGCTACGCCGAGCTGCTGCGCACCGGTGGCCAACTGGTTCAGGTGCTGCGCAATCCGCTGCAGCTCTACCTCGCGGTGGCGGTCATCTACATCGCGATCAACTCCCTGCTGTCCGGCCTGGCCGGCTACGTCGAGGGACGGCAGCGACGCACCAGCGGCCGGACCCCGGTGCGGACCGCTCAGGTCGAGACCGGGCTGGGCACCCTGTAGCCCGTCCCTGCCGGCGGCCCGGGTGGCGGCGGAAGTCGTAGAGTCGACAGGGTGACACTTCCGGTGCTGTCGTCCGTACGCGAGCGGCTCGGCTCGGCGCTGTTCGAGCAGGTGGCCGGCAGCCGCGGCCCCGAGCGGCGGGACCGGATCCATAACACCGCGGGTCCGCGCTGGTTCGACGACGGCCGGCCGATCCGGCAGGTGCACGGCGACGCGGCGATGTTCGTCGGCGGCCTGCGCGCGCTGCTGCTGCAGTCGCTGCACCCGCTGGCGATGGCGGGGGTGGCCGCGCACTCCGGCTACCGCGGCGACCCATGGGGCCGGCTGCACCGCACCAGCCACTTCCTGGCGGTGACCACCTTCGGCATCGAGGCCGACGCGGAGGCGATGATCGCCCGGATCCGGGCCGTCCACGAGCGGGTGCAGGGCACCGCGCCGGACGGCCGGCCCTACGCCGCCTCCGATCCGCACCTGCTGCGCTGGGTGCACCTGGCCGAGGTGGACAGCTTCCTCGCCACCTACCAGCGCTACGGCGCGCGCCCGCTCGACCAGGCCGGCCGGGACGGCTACATCGCCGACGCCGCCCGGGTGGCCGCCGCGCTCGGCGTGCTCGACCCGCCCACCACCGAGGCAGCCGTCCAGGCCGAGTTGGCGACCTACCGTCCGGAGCTGAGCGGCACCCGGGAGGCCCGGGACGCGGCCCGCTTCCTGCTGCTCACACCCCCGCTGCCGCTGGTGGCCCGGGCGCCGTACGGGGTGCTGGCCGCCGCCGCGGTGGCCAGCCTGCCGCGCTGGGCACGCAGGCCGCTGCGGCTGCCCTACCTGCCGCTGGCCGAGTCCACCGTGGTGCGGCTGGCCGGTGAGGGCCTGGTGCGCGGCATCCGCTGGGTGCTGACCCCGGCCCCGGGCGCTGCCTGAGTCGGTGCCGTTCGAGGCGTCCGGCGTCGCTGAACGCTACTTGCCGTTGACCTTGCCGGCCTGCTCGCAGGCCTTGCGGATGGCCGGGTCGTCCGGCTGCACGTGCACGCCGAAGAAGGTCGCCTCGCACCGCTTGCCGGCGTCGGAGACCGCGTCGGCCACCCGGCCACGTTGCTGGTAGACCACCACCGCGAGCACGATGGCGACCACCAGCACGATCACCCGGGTGATCATCTTGGTGACCAGCCGGGCCAGCAGCAGGCCGAGCAGGACGATGACCACGATGGCGCCCAGGCCGAGGTTCTGCGCCTGGCTGCTGTCGAGCGCGTCGAGCACCCGAGCGGGAGCGGCTGAACTCATGACCGCACCGGCTCTTCGCGCAAGCGCTCATCGCGAATCGCTCCGGTCCACCCTTGCAGCGCTCGCGCTGGATTGCTCGGCACCTCACTCATGGTCGGTCACGGTAGTCCAGCCGCTGGCTAAACTCGCGGACAGACACCCGGCGTTGTGCTGCCGGCAGACCGGCCCACCACCTGCCGGCAGACAGCTCAGGAGATCAGCCACGTGAGCACCCCAGAACGAGCGCTTGCCAACCCCCCGAAACTTCGGGACGGGGTCTTGAGGATCGTCGCGCTCGGCGGCATCGGTGAGATCGGCCGCAACATGACGATGTTCGAGAGCCGCTCACCGGCCGTGCCGGTTGCCGGTCGGTCCGCCGAGGGCAGCCGGAAGCGCGGCTCCCGGCTGCTGGTGGTGGACTGCGGGATGCTGCTGGGCAAGACCAACGCGCCCGGGGTGGACCTGGGGTTGCCGGACTGGTCGGCCTACACCGACCGGCTGGACGACATCGACGCCATCGTGCTGACCCACGGCCACGAGGACCACATCGGAGCGCTGCCCTACCTGCTGCGCTCCCGGCCCGACATCCCGCTGATCGGCTCCCGGCTGACCCTGGCCCTGGTGGCCGCCAAGCTCGAGCAGCACCGGCTGCGTCCGGACCTGCGGATCGTCCGGGAGGGCGACCGGCTCACCGTCGGCGAGTGGGATCTGCAGTTCTACGCCGTCAACCACTCCATTCCGGACGCGCTCGCGGTCGCGGTGCGCACCTCCAGCGGCACCGTGCTGCACACCGGCGACTTCAAGATGGACCAGACCCCGCTGGACGGCCGGCTCACCGACCTGCCCGGCTTCTCCCGGCTCGGCGACGAGGGGGTGGACCTGCTGCTGGCCGACTCCACCAACGCCGAGGTGCCCGGCTTCATCCCCAGCGAGCGGGAGGTCGGCAAGGTGGTCACGGACGTGATCACCCGGGCGACCGGCCGGATCATCGTGGCCTGCTTCGCCAGCCACGTGCACCGGGTTCAGCAGGTGTTCGACGCCGCGGTGGAGTCCGGCCGGCACGTCGCGCTGGTCGGCCGGTCGATGGTGCGCAACATGCAGATCGCCCGCGACCTCGGGCTGCTGAAGGTGCCGGACGGCATCCTGGTCGACCTCAAGGACGCCGAGCAAATGCCGTCCAGCCGGGTGCTGCTGGTCTGCACCGGATCGCAGGGCGAGCCGCTGTCGGCGCTGAGCCGGATGGCCAACCGGGAGCACCCGGTGATCCGGATCGTGCCCGACGACACCATCCTGCTGGCCTCGTCGCTGATCCCGGGCAACGAGAACTCGGTGTTCACCGTGATCAACGGGCTGTCCCGGCTCGGCGCGACGGTGGTGCACAAGTCCACCGCGCTGGTGCACGTCTCCGGCCACGCCCCCGCCGGGGAGCTGCGCTACCTGCTGAACGCGGTGCGGCCGAAGAACCTGATGCCGGTGCACGGCGAGTGGCGGCACCTGCGGGCCCACGCTGCCATCGCCCAGTCGGCGGGCCTTGCCGACGAGCACATCCTGCTGGCCGAGAACGGGGTGGTGGTCGACCTGCGACACGGCGAGGCCGATCTGGTCGGGCAGATCGAGATCGGCAACGTCTACGTCGACGGCCTGCAGGTGGGCGACATCGGCGACGCGGTGATCCGGCAACGCCAGATCCTCGGCGACGAGGGCTTCGTCTCGATCCTGGTGGCGGTGGACCTGCGCGCGGCCAAGGTGGTCTACGGTCCCGAGGTCACCGCGAAGGGCTTCACCGACGACCCCGAAGCGCTGGACCCGATCCGGGTCGAGCTGATCACCACCGTGGAGAAGGCGCTGGCCGACGGGGTGCGCGACGCCGACGCGCTGGAGCACATCCTGCGCCGGACCGTCGGGCGCTGGGTGGACAAGACCTTCCGGCGCCGGCCGATGCTGATGCCGACCGTGATCGAGGTATGAGCCCTATGAGCTTGATGGGGACCCCGGTCCGGCCCGGCCGGATCTCGCCGATGCGCAGCACACCGCCCGGCATCGTGCCACCGGAGTACGTCGACAACGCCGGCCGTCCCACCGGGGCGCCCTGGGACCGGGACGACCCGCCGGTGAAGGACGCCGAGACGGTGCGGCGGATGCGGGCGGCCGGCCGGATCGCCGCGCTGGCCCGCGACGAGGTGGGCCGGCACGTGGCGCCCGGCGTCACCACCGACGAGCTGGACCGGATCGGGCACGAGTTCCTGCTCGACCACGGGGCGTTCCCGTCCACCCTGGGCTACAAGGGATTTCCGAAGTCGCTGTGCTCGTCGGTGAACGAGGTGGTCTGCCACGGCATCCCGGACGACCGGCCGCTGGCCGACGGCGACGTGGTCAAGATCGACGTCACCGCCTACCTGGACGGGGTGCACGGCGACACCTGCGCGACGTTCTTCGCAGGCGAGCCCAGCGAGGAGGTGCGGCTGCTGTCCGAGCGCACCCACGAGGCGATGCTGCGCGGCGTCCGGGCCGCCCGGCCGGGCCGGCCGATCAGCGTCATCGGCCGGGTCATCGAGTCCTACGCCAAGCGGTTCGGCTACGGGGTGATCCGCGACTTCACCGGCCACGGGGTGGGCTACTCCTTCCACACCAAGCCGACCATCTTCGCCTACGACGAGCCGCGTGCCTCCGGCCTGATCGAGGCGGGCATGACCTTCACCGTCGAGCCGATGCTGACCCTGGGCGGGCACGGCTGGCAGATGTGGGACGACGGCTGGACCGTGGTCACCCTGGACCGGTCCTGGGTGGCGCAGTGGGAGCACACCGTGCACGTCACCGAGGACGGCGCCGAGATCTTGACCCTGGCCGACTGACGTCGACCAACCCGCAGCACGACGGCGGAACCTTGGCAAACGTCTTGTTCGCTCTCGTTCGAACGGTTTAAGGTACTGTCGTCCCTTTTCGCCACGTGATCCGAGATGATTCATGCCCGCTGCACGCCGTAACCGGTCCCTGATGGTGCTCGCCGGAGCGAGCCTGAGCCTGGCAGCGACGCTCAGTAGCTCGCTGCCAGCTTCCGCGGCCACGCTTGCCATCACCGCAATGGACTGCCAGCCCCGGCGCGGAGCCTTTCTGTGCACCGCTTCGGTCACCGGGGGCACCAGTCCGTATACCTACACCTGGAACGGTAAGACCACCCAGGGCACGGAGGGCTCGACCAGCTCCATCGCGGTCTTCAGCTGCCCGTCCGGCTCCACCGCCGTCCGGACCGTCACCTTCACCGTGACCGACAGCGCCAGCTCGACCGCCAGCCAGTCGAGGCAGATCGACTGCAGAGAGACCTGGTGGTGAGCCTGCCGGCCTATACACAGCTCACACCTGACTCGTAGGAGAGTTGCCATGCCATCTGCCCGCGCTGCTCGGTCGTCCACCTTCGCCATCGCCGTCGGCCTCGTCATCGCCGCAATGATCGGCAGCGCACCGCCGGCGTCGGCAGACCCCCTCGCCGTCGCCTCGTTCACCTGCGACGAGCGACGCGACTCCGCGATCTGCGACGTGTACTTCAGCGGCGGCACCGGCGGGAACACCTACCAGTGGGACGAGCCCACATTCCATGTCGACTACCCCGACCACACGAAGGCGGTGGTTCGGTGCCACGGCTACGACAGCACCCAGGTCATCGTCACCGCCACCGACAGCAGCGGCAGCACCGTGTCGGCGGTTCGCATCGCGCACTGCTTCCAGATCTGAACCTCCTGACCCGGGCCGGATCCGGCGCCCACCTCTTGCCCTGTGCCTGCGCCGTCCCTACGGTGTGCAGCACCCCGCTCACCCCCGGACCTGGAGAAACCGCCATGGGCATCTCGCATCGCAGTCGATCGATCTCCGCCGCCGCGCTGGCCGTTGCCGGCGCTGCCGGCCTGGTCACCAGCGCGGCCCCGGCGTACGCCACCGCCCTCACCGTCACCTCGGTCAGCTGCGAGAGCCGGCCGGTCGGCTATGCCTGCGACGGCTGGGTCAGCGGCGGCACCGGCGTGTACAGCTACGCCTGGAACCGGACCACCCGGACCCGCAGCGACTATGCCACCGGCTCGGTCATCACGGTGTCCTGCCCGGTCGGCAGCAACAGCGGCAGCGTCACGTTCACCGTGACCGACAGCGGCGGGGCGACCGCGTCCAAGACCGCCACCGCGGTGCCGTGCGGCGGCAACCCCTGATCGCTGCCGGTCAGCGCCCCGCCGCGTAGCCCTGCGCACCACGCGGGTTGGCTGCTGCTCTGAGGGTGTTCCCCTCTCGTGCCACCGCGCTGAGCCGGCCGAGCGTCCAGCCGCCCGCTGTCGTTATCCGGTGGCCGCGCTCGCGCAACTCGGCCAGCACGTCCTCCGGCACCCGGTCCTCGATCACCAGCTCACCGGGGTGGGCCTCCCGCGGGTAGAACGAGGACGGGAAATGGGTGGTGTGGAACATCGGCGCGTCGATCACCTGCTGCAGGTTCGCCCCGTCCCCGGCTGCCACCAGGGCGGTGAAGAAGGCCAGCTGCCACTGGTCCTGCTGGTCGCCGCCGGGCGTGCCGAACGCCAGCCACGGCTCGCCGTCCCGCAGCGCCAGCGACGGCGACAGGGTGGTGCGGGGCCGCGCGCCCGGCCGCAGCGTGTTCGGCAGGTCGGGCTCCAGGTAGAACATCTGACCCCGGGTGCCCAGCGGAAAGCCCAGCCCCGGGACCACCGGCGAACTCTGCAACCACCCACCGCTGGGGGTGGCCGAGACCAGGTTGCCCCACCGGTCGGCCACGTCCAGGTGACAGGTGTCGCCGCGGTTCTCGCCGAGCGGGCCGGGGCGCGGCTGGGCGCCATTGCCGGCGGTTTCGCTGCTCGGTTCGCTGCTGCCCATGGTCGGCTCGCCGATGCCGGGGGCCGGGGCCACCCGCCTCGGGCAGTGCGGCCAGCCGGGGCTGCCGGCCGTCCGGCGAGCCGGGCCGCAGCTCCAGGTCGGCCCGCTCGCCCACCAGCGCCACCCGCTCGGTCGCGTAGCCGTCCGACAGCAGGGTGTCCAGCGGGATGTCGCTGGCCAGCGGGTCGCCGTACCAGGCCTCCCGGTCGGCGTAGCCCAGCTTGGCGGCCTCGGTGATCAGGTGGATCCAGCGTGCGGACAGCGGGCTCTGGCCCGACAGGCCCAGGATGTCCAGCATCCGCAGCTGCTGGCCGACCACCGGGCCCTGGCCCCACGGACCGGTCTTGAGCAGCTGGTAGCGGCCGGCGTACGGCGTGGCCACCGGCTGCTCGACCGACGGCTGCCAGCGGGCCAGGTCCTCGGCGGTGAGCAGGCCGGCGTGGTCGCGTCCGGAGGTGTCGCGCCAGGCGGTGCGGCAGAACGCCTCGACCCGCTCGGCCACGAAGCCGCGGTACCAGGCGTCCCGGGCGGTTGCGATCCGCTGCTCGCGCGAGGCGCCGGTTGCCTCGGCGAGGATCCGGCGGTAGGTGGCGGCGACTGCGGGGCTGCGCCACCAGCTGCCCGGACGCGGCGGCTGGGAGCCGTCCAGCCAGGCTTCGGCCGAAGGCCGCCAGTGCTCGGCGAACAACTGCTGCACCGCAGCCACCGTCCGGCTGATCGCGGGCAGCACCGGAAAGCCGGTCTCGGCGTAATGCAGCGCGTAGGCCAGCACGTCGGCCAGCTCCCAGGTCCCCCAGCGCTCCAGCATCAGCGTCCAGGCTCCGAACGCGCCGGGTACCACCGCCGCGAGCGGCCCGCTGCCCGGCACCAGGGTCAGTCCCAGCTCGGCGAAGTGCTGCAGCGAGGCGGCGGCCGGCGCCGGGCCCTGGCCGCAGACCACGTGCGGGCGGGCGTCTGCGGCGCTCCACAGCACGACCGGCAGGTCACCGCCCGGGCCGTTGAGGTGCGGTTCGACGACCTGCAGCACGAACCCGGCGGCCACCGCGGCGTCGAAGGCGTTGCCGCCCCGTTCCAACACGCTCATGCCGGCGGCCGAGGCCAGCCAGTGGGTGCTGGCGACCATGCCGAAACTGCCCTGCAACTCGGGACGGGTGGTCATCACCGCACCAGTCCTATCACGCCGGGCGCCGGTGCCGCCGGTCGCGCGGCGCCTGCCCGCGTTCACCGGCCGATAGCCTGGGCCGATGACCGACGCGGACGTGATCGTCATCGGGGCCGGCCTCGCCGGGCTGGTCGCCACCGCCGAGCTGGCCGACGCCGGTCGCCGGGTGATCCTGCTGGACCAGGAACCCGAGCAGTCCCTCGGCGGCCAGGCATTCTGGTCCTTCGGCGGGCTGTTCCTGGTGGACACCCCTGAACAGCGCCGGCTGCGGATTCACGACTCGCGCGAGCTGGCGATGCAGGACTGGCTGGGCACCGCCGGCTTCGACCGTCCGGAGGACCACTGGCCGCGGCGCTGGGCCGAGGCGTACGTCGACTGGGCGGCCGGTGAGAAGCGGGCCTGGCTGCACGCGCAGGGCGTCCGGTTCTTCCCGGTGGTGGGCTGGGCCGAGCGGGGTGGCTACCTGGCCACCGGACACGGCAACTCGGTGCCACGCTTCCACGTCACCTGGGGCACCGGGCCGGGCGTGCTCGAACCGTTCGTGCGCCGGGTCCGGCAGGCCGAGGCCGACGGGCTGGTCTCGATCCGGTTCCGGCACCGGGTGGACGGGCTGAGCGTCACGGCCGGGACGGTCGACGGGGTGCGCGGCACGGTGCTCGAACCGAGCGCGGTGGATCGTGGCCGGGCCAGCTCACGCACCCCGGTGGGCGAGTTCGAGCTGCACGCGCAATCGGTGATCGTGAGTTCCGGCGGTATCGGCGGCGACCACGACCTGGTGCGCCGGGCGTGGCCGGCGCGGCTGGGGACGCCGCCCGCCCGGATGGTTGCCGGGGTGCCCGCGCACGTGGACGGCCGGATGCTGACGACCACCCAGGCGGCCGGGGCCAGCGTGATCAACCCGGACCGGATGTGGCACTACACCGAGGGCCTGCAGAACTGGGACCCGATCTGGGCCAACCACGGCATCCGGATCCTGCCCGGACCGTCCTCGCTCTGGCTGGATGCCCGCGGCCAGCGGTTACCGGTGCCGCTGTTCCCCGGCTTCGACACGCTGGGCACCCTGACCCACCTGATGGGTACCGGTTACGACTACAGCTGGTTCGTGCTCAATCAGCGCATCCTCGCCAAGGAGTTCACCCTGTCCGGGTCGGAGCAGAATCCCGACCTGACCGGCAGGTCGGTGCGGCAGGTGCTCAGCCGGGGACGCGGCGGCGCGCCGGCGCCGGTGGCCGCCTTCCAGCGGCACGGGGCCGATTTCGTCACCGCGGTGACGCTGCGCGAACTGGTGGCCGGCATGAACGCACTCGCCGGCACCGACCTGCTGGAGCTGGCCGAGGTGCAGCGGCAGGTCGAGGCCCGTGACCGGGAGATCGGCAATCCGTTCAGCAAGGACCTGCAGGTCACCGCGATCCGCGGTGCCCGCGGCTACCTCGGGGACCGGCTGATCCGGGTGGTCAAACCGCACCGGCTACTGGACCCGGCTGCCGGACCGCTGGTTGCCGTCCGGCTCAACATCCTGACCCGCAAGACCCTCGGCGGGCTGGAGACCGATCTGGACGGCCGGGTGCTCCGGCCGGGCGGGCAGCCGATGCCCGGCCTGTACGCGGCCGGCGAGGCCAGCGGGTTCGGTGGTGGCGGTATGCATGGCTACCGGTCGCTGGAGGGCAGTTTTCTCGGCGGCTGCCTGTTCTCCGGGCGGGTGGCCGGCCGGGCCGCCGCAGCGGCGCTCGGTTGAGGCCGGTGCGCGGGCGTCGCCCGCATGCCGTCAGGGCACCGTGGCCGGCTGAATGGCCGCCCGCTCGTCTGCGGCCTGGTCGGCGGCGAACAGGTTGGCAGCGCGGGCGGCACTGAGTTCGGCACGCCGGCTGGTACTGGCCAGCCCGAGGACCAGCACGCAGGCACCCGCGCCGGCGATGATCCACCAGCCCGGCCGGCTTGCCGAGACCAGGTCGGCGGCCATCGCACCGTGCGATCCGGTGTTGATCACCGAGCCGATGACCGCCACTCCGAGTGCCGCACCGACCTGCCGGCTGGTGGAGGCGACCGCCGCCGCCACGCCGGCCTGGGACCGGGGCATGCCGGAGACCGCCGTATTGGTGACCGGCGCATTGACCGTTCCGAACCCGACCGCGAACACCGCGTAGGTCGTGACCAGCCAGCCGTAGCCGGTGGTCCGGGTCAGGCCTAGCAACATCAGCCCACCGGCGCACATGGTCACCCCGGCGACCAGCAGCGGCAGCCGCGGGCCGCGGCTGCCGACGACCCGTCCGGAGATCGGCGCCAGCAGCGAGGTGACGACCGCCATCGGCAGCAGGAACAGCCCGGCTTGCAGCGCTGAAAGGTGCCGGACGTCCTGCAAGTACAGGGTGTTGAGGAACAGGAACCCGCCGAAGGCACCGAACGCACAGACGGCGATGACGGTTGCGGCCGAGAACGGCACGCTGCGGAAGAACCGGAGCTCGATCAGCGGGTCGGCGCGCCGGGGCTCGTAGAACAGCAGGCCGAGCACCGAGGCGGCAGCGACTGCGAACAGGGCACCGGTCTCAGCCGACGTCCAGCCCGCCCGCGGGCCGTTGATGATCGCGTAGGTGACCGAAGCCAGCAGCGCCAGCACCAGTAGCTGGCCGACCGGATCGACCTTGCGAGCCCGGGGCGCACGCGATTCCGGGACGAACAAGGCAGCCAGCACCGCGGCAGCCAACCCGATCGGCACGTTGATCCAGAAGATCGAGCGCCAGCCGACGGTTTCGGTGAGCAGGCCGCCGACGATCGGTCCGACGCCCAGGCTGATGCCGATGACGCCACCCCAGACGCCGATGGCGCGGGCACGTTCGCGCGGGTCGGTGAAGACATTGGTGATGATCGACATGGCGACCGGGTTGAGCATCGAGCCACCGATGGCCTGCACCATGCGGAAGGCGACCAGCCAGCCCAGACCGGGAGCGAGGCTGCACAGCAGCGAACCGAGCGTGAACAGCACCAGCCCGGTCTGGAAGGTTCGACGCCGGCCGAACCGGTCGGCCATCGAGCCGGCCAGGATCAACAGGCTGGCGAGCACCAGGGTGTAGCCGTCGATGGTCCACTGCAGGCCCTCGACCGAGGCACTCAGATCGGTGCGGATCGAGGGCAGCGCGACGTTGACGATGGTGTTGTCCATGCCGACGATCAACAGGCTCATGCAGCAGATGGCCAGCACCAGCAACCGGCGATGCCTGGTGAGTTCTGGCACGGACTGGTCGCTCCTTCGCTGCGCTGACCCTTGGTAGAGACATCCCGTGCCGGCGTTTTACTCCTTGGTCGCCGGGTACGGCCACCGCGCGCACACGCCGATCAGAGCCAGTTCCGACTCGCGCCCGCCCAGGTACCTGGTGCCGCCCGGGGTAGCCAGCTTCAACCAGGTCAGGTCCGGCTCCGCCGCAAGGTTCGGCGGCAGCGGAAAACCCATGAACTCGATCGGGTGGCCGGCCGTCCGCAGATCGACCTCTGGTTGAAACGAGCGGCGCAGGATCGCGGACTCGGACTGCAGGACTACCTTGACCGCCTCTGGAGACAGCTTCGTGTCCGTCCACCGCAGCTCCAGCGTGACGGCCTTGCCACGTTGGAGCCGGCGCCGGATTCGGCTGATCGAACGCGGCAACTGAGCCATCGGGGTGTACGCGGTGTTCGTCGCCGCAGATAGAAGGCCGAGAACAAGCTCAGGGACGAGTGACATTGCGAGCACATGTCGACGGGTACCCGGACGATTAAGAGTCCCGTCGAGGTGAGCGATCCACCGCTCGTCCGCCGCTGCGTCCACCAGCCGAGTATCCCAGGCACGCGCGCCGCTCGCCTTCCCGTGGGGACGGCGCCGCCTACCTGTGGATAACTTCTGCGGGTAGCGCCGCAACCTGCCTAATGTGCTGCCCCATGCGGGTGACCCAAGGCAGCCATGACGCTTGACCGGTTCGCGCTGCCGCCGGGCGACGGGCGGTCTGCGGTGCGACTCTGCCTGGCCCAACGCCTGCCGGCCGGCGACCCGGTGCAACTGCGAGCGGCGGCACACCGCTCCAGCGCGTTCGCGGCCGAGGTGCGGCGCAGCACCGCCATGCTGCTGGCCGCGACCGAAACAGAGTTGTGGCGCGGTCCTGCGCACCGGGCGTTCACCGACCAGCTTCGCGCGCATGCTCCCACGCTGACGGCCACCGCTGACCGGTACGACGACTACGCAGTCGCGCTGGCGGGTTACGCCGGCGCTCTCGACGAGGTCGCCGCGCCACTGGGCGCGCTGCACCGGCAGTTGCAGCAGGCCAGCGACGAACTGGCCGCGCGGCCCGGCACCGCCGACGATCCAGCGGCCAGGTTGCTACCGCTGGCACAGACCTTCAAGGCCCGCTACGACCAGTGGGCCGATGCGTTGGACCACTGCATCCGGGCGTTGGTGCGCGCCGGTGACCGCGATCCGACCCGCGACCTGCACGGTTGGCAGGCGTTCGCCCGTCATGTCGGCCACCTTGCGGTCACCGTTGCCGACACGTTCGAGCGGGCGGTGCTGCACCCGTCGCTGTCCAACATCTCGGCCTGCCTGGGCGAGCTCAACGCCGGCCTGTCGATGCTCGGCATCGGACTGCTGTTCATCTACCCACCAGCCGGTGCGGCCTGCCTGGCGGTTGCCACGGTCCTGGCCGTGGCGCAACTCGCCGTCGACAGCACCCGGCGGGCACACGGCGAACAGGTCAGCAACACCAGCCTCGGCTTCGAAGTCGCGGCAACCATCCCACTCGGCGGTAATGCGCTGCGATCGTTGAAGGTGGCCGACGACGTCGTCCACCTCGTACCCGGCGGCGGCCTGGCTGCCCACGAAGCCGCCGGCGGCCACACCCTTGCCAGGCACGTCGACAAGCCGGAGTCCTACCTTCGGCATCGCCTGACGACCGAACCGCACATCACAGCAGCGTCCACCTTCTATGACCGTGAAGTCGCAGAGGAGTCGATCCATGAGCTGATTGCAATGCACGATGCCCCGATAGCTCGATGGTTGGCTGACGGCAGCGGCAAGTTGGTCCTGGAAGGTAGCTTGCCCAGGCCGATCGGCATCTTGATAATCCCTGGCTCCGCTACCACTGCGCCAGGAAACGGCATCAGGGTTATCCTTCGAAGATCGAGAGTCACGGGTACCGGCTTCTACATCCACACAGCGATGGTGACGAAATGAACGGTCTAAATGCGTTGCACCATCTGATGGCCGCATACCTGAACGAGGATTGGTACTACGACTATGGCGAGCCGTGGGCTGCTGTGGAGGCCTTCGTACAAGACGAACCGGAACATGCACCGGCGCTCCCTGCCGACATCCGCCGGCTGCTTGCTGAGTCTGACTCGGAGTCCGATATAGAGCAGCAGTTGGATACGTTCGGGCTTGGATATGCCGCTACGACTGCTGGCTGGCAAAGTTACCGTGAGTGGCTTTTCGCCGTTGCGAACCGGGTAGAGGAACTGTTGCACACCACACCGGCTGCCTGATCGAAGCTGGCCTGCTGCAGCGATGGGTGATCGAATGACCGACCTCGCCGCCTTGGACGCCCTAATCGGTGGCTACCTGAACCAGGATTGGCCGGAGGAGTACGGCGACCCATGGGCAGCGGTCGAAAGGTTCGTGGAATGGGAACCGGATTTCGCGCCACAGCTTCGTGCGGATATCACCTGGCTCACTGCTCGATCTGAGTCCGATCAAAGCCTCGAGAAGGTTCTGGACAGGATGGCCTTGGGCTACGCCGCCACCAACGACGGCTGGAAGAGCTACGGCGAGTGGCTGCTCGCAGTCGCTGATCGGGTCGACGAGCTTCTGCACACGTCGCCGGCGGCCTGACCGAAACGGCGCAAGCGGCCTCAGGCCGGCAGCCGGAAATGCGGGTTGTGGATGAAGCCCACCACGCTCCCGGTCGCGGTCAGCACCGAGCCAGTGATGATCCCCTCGCCCACCTCGGTCGCCGCTGCGTGCTCCACGGCACCCACCGCGATGGCCGCGTCCATCGCGTCCTGCACTGATTCCACGCCCCAGTAGGTCAACGCCCCGTCCGCCGGGCTCGCCTCCGGTAGCAGCCCGAGCTCGTAGCCGGCCACCTCGAAGCCGACGTAGAACGGCTGGTCGAAGTACGGCTGCTGGCCGAGCAGGGTGGTCCACCAGAGCTTGGCGGCGTCCAGGTCGGCGACCGGGTAGATGACGGTGCGCAGGCCCTGCAACGTGATTGGCATGTCAGAAACCATCCCACGAACTCACGTCGCAGGTAAGCGGTGCCGCAACCCAGCAGCACCCGGCCGGTCAGGCAGGAGCGGGACCGGCGTGCTGCCGGATCCAGCAGTGCATCGCGATGCCGGCCGCCACCCCGGCGTTGATCGAGCGGGTGGAGCCGAACTGGGCGATCGACAGCGTCATCGCCGCGCTGTCCTGAGCCAGCGGGGTGAGTCCGGGGCCCTCCTGCCCGAACAGGAACAGCGCGTTGCGCGGCAGGTCGGCGGTCTCGATCGGAACCGCGCCGGGCGTGTTGTCCACCGCCACGATCGGGCGCCGCCGCTCAGCCGCCCACGCCACCAGGTCGGCGACCGTCGGCAGGTGCGAGACGTGCTGGTAGCGATCGGTCACCATCGCCCCGCGCCGGTTCCACCGCCGGCGCCCGACGATCAGCACCTCGCGGGCCAGGAAGGCGTTGGCCGTCCGTACGACAGTTCCGATGTTCGCATCGTGCTGCCAGTTCTCGATCGCCACCGAGAAGTCGTGCCGACGGGTGTCCAGGTCGGCCACGATCGCCGGCACGCTCCAGTACCGGTAACGGTCGCCGACGTTGCGACGGTCGCCGTGCTCGAGCAGCTGCGGGTCGTACCGCGGGTCAGTGGGCCACGGCCGGGGGTGCGGTCCGACGCCGACCGGCAGGTCCGGGGTGGCGTCAGCATCCTGCAGTTCGGGTGCCGAGTCACCACCCGTCTCGTCCGGGCCGGTCTGCACCCGGGCCCTAGCCGAGGCCGAGGTCGGCCAGCGAATACGCCGCCCGGCACGGCAGGCCGGCGGCCTCGATGGCCGGTCCGGCGCCGCGGTCGACGATCAACGCCACCCCGACCACCTCGGCGCCGGCTTCCCGCAGTGCCGCCACCGCGGTCAGCGGGCTCGACCCGGTGGTCGAGACGTCCTCCACCACCAGCACCCGGCGGCCGGCCACCGACGGGCCCTCGATCCGCTGTTGCATGCCGTGCTGCTTCTCCGCCTTGCGCACCACGAAGCCGTCCACCGCGCCGTCGCTGGCATGCAGGATCGCGGTGCCGACGGGGTCAGCACCCAGCGTCAGGCCACCGGCCGCCTCGTAGGACCAGTCCGCGGTCAGCTCCCGCAGCACCCGTCCCACCAGCGGTGCCGCCCGGCGGTGCAGGGTGATCCGGCGCAGGTCGATGTAGTAGTCGGCCTGCTGCCCGGACGACAGGGTCACCGCGCCGTGCACCACAGCCAGTTCCTGGATCAGCTTCAACAGCTCGTCGCGGTCGCTCATGCGGCTACCCTATCGACGGCGCCACCCGCCGCGGACCAGCCATCCGGCCGGCCCGGACGGCTCACCGGCTCACGGCCCACCGCACGACCGAGCGCGGCAGCACCTTGACCAGCAGCAGCAGGCCCTTGTACCGCTTGCTCGGGACGCTGATAACCGCGCCGGACCGGGCGTCGGCCAGGCCCTCGGCCACCACCCGGTCGGCATCCAGCCACATCCAGCCCGGGGTGCCGCTCATGTCGGCCTCGGCCCGCGCATGGAACTCGGTGCGGGTGAAGCCGGGGCAGATCGCGGTGACCCGGACGCCGGTCCCCTTCAGCAGCAGCGCCACCCCCTCGCTGAACGAGGTGACCCACGCCTTGCCGGCCGCGTAGGTGGTGGACGCGCCGCGCGGGACGAACCCCGCCACCGACGACACGTTGACGATCTCGCCACGACCTCGGGCCCGCATCGCCCCGACCGCGGCGTAGGTCAGGGTCAGCACCGATCCGACGTTCAGGTCGAGCATCCGCTGCTCGTCCGCCAGCGGTGCCTTGCCGAAGGGGCGGTACAGCCCGATGCCGGCATTGTTGACCAGGGTGTCGACCGGCCGCCCCGCATCGGCCACCCGGGCCGCCACCAGCGCGCACCCGTCCGCCGTGCTCAGGTCGGCGACCAGTACCTCGACCTGCACCGCATACCGGTCGCGCAGCTCGGCCGCGGTGCTCTGCAAGCGATCCTCGGTGCGCGCCACCAACACCAGGTCCCGGCCCTCGGCGGCCAACCGGCGGGCGAAGGCGGCGCCCAGGCCCGCAGTGGCACCGGTGACCAGCGCCCAGCCCGGCAGCGCCTGCGCCTGGACGGTCATTCGGTGGCCTGCTTGCGGGACTTCGCCCGCGGGGCCGGCCGGGTGCCGGCCGGGCGGGTGCCGGCCGGGCGAGCGGGCGCTGCGCCAGCCCCGGCCGCCGGGCCAGCCGTTCCGGCGGGACCACCATCAGCCCGGCCGGCCTTGTCCAGGGACACCGGCGCGGCGTCGGACACCCGCGCGGCGTCCCGGCCGGATTGCCGGGCCACGGCCCGCTCGGCCGCGAGCGCCGCGCCGCCGCCGAACAGCGTGCGCAGCGGCGAGACCGACGCCGACCCCGCCGGTCGGAAGTAGGCGCTGGCGGACGGGGTGAACAGCAGCACGACGGCGACCGCCGCCGCCACGCCGGTCAGGCCGGACAGCAGCCGGAACAGCAGGTTCTCGCCGGCGAAGAACCCGGCGATCCGCAACACGTCGCCGGCGACCAGCAGCGCGAAGAAGGCGTACAGCCACCGGGCCCAGTTGCGGCCGTCGCGAAGGAACTTCACCAGCAGCAACACCAGCGCGATGTAGACCACGCTCAACACCAGGTTCGACCGCAGCTCGCCGTCGATCCGGTCGGCCAGGGTGGCGGCCGACCATTCCGGGTGCAGTTTGGCCCCTTCACGCCGCAGCTCGTCCTTGGCGGTGAACAGCGCCAAGGCAGCGGCCAGCGCGAGCACGCAGCGCAGCAGGATCGCACCCACCGCAAGGTCCACGGTGCGCGGCCGGGCGTTGCCGTCAGCTGCATCGGTGTCCGGTGCGGGCATTATTTTCATCTGACCGAGCCTACCGGCGGCTCAGCCGGGCGGAGCCAGCAAGCGGCCCGGTGGCAGGTTGCGCAGCACGCCGAACGCGAGCGCGACGACGACCGCTGCCCACCAGAGCGGGCGGGACAGCCCCGCACCGGACGTACGCCACCGCCACCACAGCCCGATCAGCACCGGCAGCGCCAGCACGAACAGTGCGTTGTCTGCGACGGCGGCCACCGGGTCGGCGTGCAACAGGGCGTGCGCCGCCCGGGTGCAACCGCACAACGGGCACCACAGGCCGGTCATCGCGTGTAAGGGACAGAGCGGGATCCGGTGGCTGTTCGGGTCGACGAACCACAACACGGCGGCCACCAGCAGGGCCGCCCCGGCCGGCAGGGCGGGAGCGGCTCGGGTCCGGAACCGGTCGGCAAGCGCCACGGATGCGTCCAGCTACCTGGTGTTGACCACCAGGTCGCCGGCGGCCTTGTCGTGCCAGCCCTGGTTGCGCTTGGTGCCGTCGAAGAACGGCGAGAAGTACCCGACCAGGCACAGCGCGCCGGTCACCCCCTGCACCAGATAGCGCAGCAGGGCGCGGCCCACTCCGATCGCGCCACCGGTGTTGGCGTCCACCACCTGGATGTTGAGTGCGCGCATGCCGACGGTCTGCTGCTGGACCCCGATCAGGTAACCGAAATATCCGAATCCGATCGCCAGCTGCAGCAGCAGGGCGAGGTTGTCGCCGGCGCCGGCGATGGCAAGCACCAGGCCCACGACGAAACCGATCACGAACAGCACGACCAGATCGAGGACGAACGCGCCGAACCGGGCGCCCATCCCCGCTATGGAACCGGGACCGCCCGCCATGGCCGGCTGGCCGTAGCCCGGCGCCGCCGGGTAGTAGCCGGGCTGTTGGCCGTAGCCCTGCGGCTGCCCGTACGCCGGCTGGCCGTAGCCCTGGGGTTGCCCGTAGCCCGGTTGCCCGTAACCCTGCGGCTGCCCGTAGCCCGGCTGGCCGTAGCCCGGCTGGCCGTAGCCCGGCTGGCCGTAGCCGGACTGGGGATCGCCATAAGCAGGCTGGCCACCCGTCGGGGCCCACGGATCGGACTGCCCGTAACCCGGCTGCCCGTAACCCGGCTGCGGGTTACCCGCTGGCTGACCCGGTTGCCCGTAGCCGGGTTGGCCACCGCCCGCGGCCCACGGATCGGACTGCCCGTAACCCGGCTGCTGGCCCTGACCCGGTTGCTGGCCCTGGCCGGGCTGCTGGCCCTGGCCGGCCTGCGCACCACTCGGGGCATGCCCCCACGGATCCGGCTGGCCGCCGGCTGGAGGCTCGCCGCCCTGCGGCTTGCCACTCTCCGAAGCTGCCCACGGATCACGCTGCTCCGGCTGGCCGTCGGCTGCCTCGCCGTCCGGATTGTTGCCCCACTGCGTCATGGCGTACCCCTGTCAGACCTAAGACAGCCAGAAGCTTGACGGTAGCCGGCCGCGGAACGGGCCGCCGCAGTTCTGACGTGTGAAATGTGCATGTCACATGTGCGTCCTGCCGGGAGAAACCTATCGCCAAAACCATCGGCCGGGCGGCAGCACCGCCTGAAATCCGGCTAGCGTGATAGCCGTGACAACGGCCGGAGAGCGCAGAGCGCGCCGGGACGCCCGCGAACTGGCCACCACCCCGCCGCCGGATCCGTACCGGGGGGCGCTGGCCGACCCGTACGCAGCCCCGGTGCGCACAGCCGAAGCCGACCGGCCCCCGGCTCCGGCCGAGCCGCCCTCGGCAAGCGCACCGGCCGCCGACCCGAAGCCGGCCCGGCGGCGGGCGCCGACCGGTAACCGGACGCCCGGCGCGGCGACGATGGGCGGCATCCTCGCGATCGGCATCGGCTCGGTGGTGGGGCTGTTCGGGATGCTGTTGCTGGCCATCATCAGCCTGCAGAACGAGTACGGCGCACCGGACCGCTCGTTCTATCGGGGCAGCGACTCGAACCTGCTCCTGCTGGCATTGCTGGACTTCGCGCTGGGAGCGTGCCTGATCGTCGGTGGCATCTCGTTCCTGACCGGCCGGCTGGTCGGCCGGGTGACCGTCACCGCGGCGGGTTGGACGGTGCTGGCGCTGTGCGGGTTCTGGTGGTTGCAGGCCTCGGTGCAGGTGCTGGCACCCCTGGTGATCGCGCTGGCCAGCCTGGCCATGTTGGGGCTCTGCTACCAGGCCAGTGTCACCCGCTGGCTCGGCGTGCTGCCGGCCGCCCAACCCGAGTAGGCCGCCGCCGGACGGCGAAGGCCGGCCCTCGGGGAGGACCGGCCTTCGGCGCGTGCCGGCTCAGACGGCGGCGGTCACCGGACGGTCGGCGCCGACCGTCAGGGCAGACCGGTCGTCGGTCACGTCGATCTTCACCCGGTCGCCGTCGGTGATCTCGCCGGCGATCAGCGCCTTGGCGAGCCGGTCGCCGATCGCGGTCTGGATCAGCCGGCGCAGCGGACGGGCGCCGTAGAGCGGGTCGAAGCCGTTGATCGCCAGCCACTCGCGGGCCCCATCGGAAACATCCAGCACCAGCCGGCGGCCGGCCAACCGGTTCTGCAGCAGGCCCAGCTGCACGTCGACGATGCCGGTCAGCTCGGCAGTGGTCAGCGGGTCGAACACCACGATGTCGTCGAGCCGGTTGAGGAACTCCGGCTTGAAGTGCGACCGGACCGCGTCCAGCACCGCGTCCTTCTTCAGCTGCTCGTCGAGGTCGGAGACCAGCACGTGCGAACCCAGGTTCGAGGTCAGCACCAGGATCACGTTGCGGAAGTCCACGGTCCGGCCCTGGCCGTCGGTCAGCCGGCCGTCGTCGAGTACCTGCAACAGGATGTCGAAGACGTCCGAGTGAGCCTTCTCGACCTCGTCGAACAGCACTACCGAGTAGGGCCGGCGGCGCACCGCCTCGGTCAGCTGGCCGCCCTCGTCGTAGCCGACGTAGCCGGGCGGCGCACCGACCAACCGGGCCACCGAGTGCTTCTCGGAGTACTCGCTCATGTCGATGCGCACCATCGCCCGCTCGTCGTCGAACAGGAACGCGGCGAGCGCCTTGGCGAGCTCGGTCTTGCCGACGCCGGTCGGGCCGAGGAACAGGAAAGAGCCGGTCGGCCGGTTGGGATCGCTGATGCCGGCCCGAGCCCGCCGGACCGCGTCCGAGACCGCCTGCACGGCCTGCTTCTGGCCCTTCACCCGCAGCCCCAGCGCCTCTTCCATCCGCAGCAGCTTGGCGGTCTCGCCCTCCATCAGCCGGCCGGCCGGAATGCCGGTCCAGGCACTGACCACCTCGGCGATGTCGTCGGCGGTGACCTCCTCCTTGACCATCACGTCGGCCGGCTGCTCCATCGCCGCCGCCTCGGTGAGCTCCTTCTCGGTCTGCGGGATCTCGCCGTACATCAGCCGGGAGGCGGTCTCGAAGTCACCCTCGCGCTGGGCACGCTCGGCGGCGGTGCGCAGCTCGTCCAGCTTCTCCTTCAGCTCACCCACCCGGTTCAGCCCGGACTTCTCCCGCTCCCAGCGGGCGTTGAGCGCGTCCAGCTGCTCGGTGCGGTCGGCCAGTTCGGCGCGCAGCGCCTCCAGCCGGGCCACCGAGGCCGGGTCGGTCTCCTTCGACAGCGCCAGCTCCTCCATCTTGAGCCGGTCCACCGAGCGCTGCAGCTCGTCGATCTCGACCGGACGGGAGTCGATCTCCATCCGTAGCCGGGACGCGGCCTCGTCGATCAGGTCGATCGCCTTGTCGGGCAGGAACCGCGAGGTGATGTAGCGGTCTGACAGGGTCGCGGCGGCCACCAGCGCGCTGTCGGAGATCTGCACCTTGTGGTGCGCCTCGTAGCGGCCGGCCAGTCCCCGCAGGATGCCGATGGTGTCCTCGACGGACGGCTCGCCCACCAGCACCTGCTGGAAGCGACGCTCCAGCGCCGGGTCCTTCTCGATGTGCTCGCGGTACTCGTCCAGCGTGGTGGCACCGACCATGTGCAGCTCGCCGCGGGCCAGCATCGGCTTGAGCATGTTGCCAGCATCCATCGCGCCTTCGCCGGTGGCACCCGCACCGACCACGGTGTGCAACTCGTCGATGAAGGTGAGCACCTGCCCGGCCGAGTCCTTGATCTCGGTCAGCACCGCCTTGAGCCGCTCCTCGAACTCGCCGCGGTACTTCGCACCGGCCACCATCGCGCCCAGGTCGAGCGAGACCAGCCGCTTGCCCTGCAGCGACTCCGGGACGTCGCCGGCGACGATCCGCTGGGCCAGCCCCTCGACCACGGCGGTCTTGCCGACGCCGGGCTCGCCGATCAGCACCGGGTTGTTCTTGGTGCGCCGGGACAGCACCTGGATCACCCGGCGGATCTCGGAGTCCCGGCCGATCACCGGGTCGAGCTTGCCCTCGCGGGCGGCGGCGGTCAGGTCGACGCCGTACTTCTCCAGCGCCTGGTAGGTGCCTTCCGGATCCGGGCTGGTGACCCGGGCGGAGCCGCGCACCTGGCTGAGCGCGGCGCGCAGCGCGGTGGGGTTGGCGCCGAGCCGGGTCAGCAGGGTGGCGACCTCGGACGGCACCTCGGCCAGCGCGATCAGCAGGTGCTCACCGGAGACGTACTCGTCCCCTGCGTCCTTGGCGATCCGCTCGGCGGCGGCCAGCACGTTGAGCAGGTTGCGCGAGGTCTGCGGGGCGGACACGGTGGAGCCGGCGGCGGCCGGCAGCGCGCCCACCAGGGCCGCGATCTCGCGGCTGAGGGCGGCCGGATCGACGCCGACCGCCTGCACCATCGGCCGCGCCAGGCCCTGCTCATCGCTGAGCAGAGCCGCCGCCAGATGCGCCGGCTCGACGGCCGGATTGCCCTTCTCGGCCGCGGTCCGCACGGCCGCGGACACCGCCTGCTGGCTTCGGGTGGTCAGGTCCATGTCTGTCTACCTCTTGCTGCTACTCGACTGGTGGGTTTCGGAGCGGGCTGGTTGACCGGGGCCACGATCCTCTGTTGGGTCAACGATGGAAAGGTTGAGTCTGTTCCGCTCAACTTTAACGCATGGACGGCCTCGGTGTCTCTGTCGATCACACTCAGCGGCCCCACTCCACGCACCCGGGAACCCCAGCTGATCTGATGCACAGGTTGACCCAACCGAACGTGTCGTGTTCGGGTAGAGGTGGGTATGCACGTTCTGCCAGGGCCGCCGCCGGTGGGTGACCCGGCCAGGCTGGTGTCGGCCGAACAGGACTTCGGCGCCTGGGTCAGGCCGCACTGGGTCGCCATGTCCGCGCTCGCCCGCCGGCTGTCAGGCGTTCCCGACTGGGAGGACGTGCTGCAGGAATCGCTGAGCGCGGCCTGGCGCAAGCGTGCCCAGTTCGATCCGCACCGCGGCACGCCGCGCAACTGGCTGCTGGCGATCACCGCCGACCAGGCGCACAAGAACCGCCGGCGGCCGCGGACGGTATCCCTCGACGGTGTCGAGCATGCCGTTGCGGGCAGCGACGCGGCGCTCAACCTCGACCTGGAGCGGGCGATCGCCAAGCTTGCGCCGCGGCAGCGACTGGCCGTCACCCTGCGGTACTTCCTCGGCCTGCCGGTGGCGGACGTCGCCATGGTGATGGGCTGTGCCGAGGGGACCGCGAAATCGACGCTTGCCGACGCGCGGGACCGGATCCGGGCGTTACTCGGAGAGGACTACCGATGAACCTCGACCCAGATCCTCTCGACCGGCTGCTGGACCAACACGGCAAGCAGTGGCTCACCACGTTCGTCCCGCCGCCGTTGGAAGGCGCGCTGGCCGTAGCCACCACCCAGGCGCGGCACCGGACCCGCTGGCTGTGGCCGTTGGTCGCCGCCGCCGCGCTGCTGGCAGTTCCGCTGGTGACCGTGGTGGGAATTTCCGGATCACACCGGTCGGCCACCCATCCGCCCCGTCCGGCCGGCTTCCTGGGCGATGTCGGCTGGTTCGGCGCCGTCCTGCAGGCGGACCACCGGACGCTGACCGTTGCTGTCTACCCCGACCGGCCGGCCTACTGCCCCGGCAAGCAGCTGCCCGACCTGCACGCGGTGGTATCGGAGACCGCGACGACGGTCAGCATCCGTGCCCAGGCCTTCCGGCCGAGTTCCCCTTCGTCGATGCCGAGTGCGCCCGCCGCCGCAGCTGCCTGCTCGGACCTCGGCCCGATGCCGATGGCGATGACGGTTGAACTTCGGCAGCCGCTCGGCAGCCGCCGCCTCCTCGACGCCTTGACGGGCACCCGCCACCAGGTCTTCGAGGCCAGCACCCTGCTGACGCCGTCCTGGCTGCCTGCCGGCTATGTCGACCGGATCATCCGGTGGGAGCGCGAATTCCATAATGCGGTGGTACACGAATACCAGGGGCCCGGGACGGACCAGCTCTTCGTGGCCCGCGACCAGGGGCTTCCGGTTCCGGCCACAGCGGGTGCGAAGGTGCTCGCAACTGGAACGGTGCTCGGGCATCCGGTGAAGGTGAGCGTGTATCCCAGCTCACCCGGTACGACCTGCATGTTCTGGACCGACTCCGGATACAGGTGGTCGATCTGCTCGCGGGGTCCCGATCCCCGGCGTCCGCCGCTCGATGCCGAGCAATTGCTGCGGATCGGCAACAGCATGCGTTAGCTGCGCACCCTGAAACCGGGCCTCCGTCGGCGGGTATCCAGAAGGGCGGCGAGCTGCGACAATCCGGGCACCCCTTGGAGAGAGGCAGGAGTCCCGCCATGCCGCAGTTACCCCGCGTCGCCGGCCTGATCGCCGCCGCCACCCTGGTCCTGGCCCTGGCACCCGCCGCCGCGGGCGCGGTCAGCAGCGCCCCGTCGGCCGGCCCCACCAGCGGTCCGTGCCACTACACCCCGACCCCGGATGACCCGGCGGTCCGGCCGGTGTCACTGCCCCCGGACCCTGCCAACACGCCCGACCACGGCAGGGTGCTGGTCACGCTCGACACCAACCGTGGGCCGATCCCGATGCTGCTGGACCGAGCCGAGGCGCCGTGCACCGTGCAGAGTTTCCTGCACCTGCTGACCGCCGGCTTCTACGACGACACCATCTGCCACCGGCTGACCACCTACCCGACGCTGTCGGTGCTGCAGTGCGGCGATCCGAGCGGGACCGGGGAGGGCGGGCCGGGCTACCGGTACGCCGACGAGCTGCCGACCGACCTGCCGGTCTGGCCCGGCGACCCGGCCGACAGCCCGCGACGGGTGTACGCCCGCGGCACCCTGGCGATGGCCAATGCCGGCCCGGACACCAACGGCAGCCAGTTCTTCTTGGTCTACAAGGACTCGCGGCTACGGCCGAACTACACCATCTTCGGCCAGATCCTGCCGGTCGGGCTACGCACCCTGGACCGGATTGCGGCCGGTGGTGTCGATCCCACCGACCCGGGTGCGCCGCTGGACGGGATGCCGGCGCTGAGCACGCACATCCTCGTCGGGTACACCCGCCCGTCGATCGGCTGAGCCCGGGCTGACCCGAGCCCGTCATCATCAGCCCGACCGGAGCCGGTTCAGCGGCGCCGGACGGTCAACCTCGCGGTCGCCACAGCACCAGTGCGGTGCCGGAGTCGGAGTAGGACCGGCCCATCGGGACCGAGACGATGTCGCCGGCCGGTCCCGCGGCGAACAGCCGGCGGCGCAGGTTGGCTCCGGGGCGGCTGGCGCGACGCCGATCCTCCTCGGCCTGGGCCAGCCGCTCGCGCAGCTCGTGCACCTCGTTCTCCAGCTCGAGGATCCGCTTGATGCCCGCCAGGTTGACGCCCTCCTCCTGCGAGAGCCGCTGCACCTCACGCAACTGCTCGATGTCGCGGGAGGAGTAGCGCCGGCCCCGGCCGGGAGTGCGGTGCGGTGACACCAGGCCCAGCCGGTCGTACTGCCGCAGCGTCTGCGGGTGCATCCCGGCCAGCTCGGCCGCCACCGAGATCACGAAGACGGCGGCCGAGTGCGGAACCCGCGGGGCGCTCATGCCGACCGGGCCTGCGCCATCAGGCCGGCTCGCGGATCGTCGCCGGCGGTGGCCGCGGCGTACGCCTCGACGGCCTCCCGGGCCGCGCCGTCCAGCTTCTGCGGAACGGCGACCGAGACGCTGACCAGCAGGTCCCCGGTGGTGTCCTTGCGGGCGACGCCCTTGCCCTTGACCCGCAGCACCCGGCCGGACGGGGTGCCCGGCGGCAGCTTCACGGTCACGGTGGAGCCGTCGAAGGTCGGCACCGCGATCTGGGCACCCAACGCCGCCTCGGCGAAGGTCACCGGGACCGTCACCGTCAGGTCGTCGCCGGACCGGCCGAACAGCGGATGCGGCTCGACCGCCACGGTCAGGATCAGGTCCCCGTTGCCGCCCGGCCCGGGATTGCCCTTGCCGCGCAGCCGGATCTTCTGGCCGTCCTTGACCCCGACCGGCACCCGGGTGGTGACAGTGCTGCCGTCGGCGCGGCGCAGGCTCACCGTGTCGCCCTCGACGGCCTGCCGGAAGGTCAGCGTGGTGGTGGCCTCGACGTCGCTGCCGGTACGCCGCGGCGGCTGCCCGAACCCGGCGCTGCCACCGCCACCGGCGAACATGCCGCCCAACAGGTCCTCGATGTTGATGCTGCTCGAGCCGCTGTAACCGGCGCCAGGGGTGCGGCCGGACTGCCGGCTGAAGAAGCCGGAGAACACGTCGTCGGAGAAGCCGCCGGTCGGCCCGCTGCCCGCGGTGAAACGGGCCCGGCCGCCGGCCATCGCCCGGACCGCGTCGTACTCCTTGCGCTGGGTCGTGTCGGACAGCACCGAGTAGGCCTCGCTGACCTCCTTGAACCGGGCCTCGGCCCGGGCGTCGCCCGGGTTCTTGTCCGGGTGCAGGTCCTTGGCCAGCTTGCGGTACGCCTTCTTGATGTCGGAGTCCGACGCGTCGGAGGCGACGCCCAGGGCTTTGTAGAAGTCCCTGTCGAACCAGTCCTGGTTGGCCATGACGTCATCCCTCCTTCGGTGCTGTTGCTGCGATGGCCCACATGGCTTCCGCTACCGGGGGTCGGCCACTGACACCCGGGCCGGGCGCACCACCCGGTCACCGATCCGGTAGCCCGGCTGGAGCACGCCGACCACGGTGGTCACCTCGGTGCCCTCGGCGAGTTCCTCATCGACGTGCATCAGCGCGTCGTGCACCGCCGGGTCGAAGGCGGCACCCGGCTCGCCGAAGCGCTCCACCCCGTACTTGGCCAGCGTGGACTCGAGCTTGTCGGCGATGCCGGCCAGCGGACCGGCCTCCAGGTCGCCGTGCTGGCGTGCCAGGTGGATGTCGTCGAGCACCGGCAGCAGCGACTCCACGACCGAGGCGATCGCCAGCTCCCGGGCGGTGGCCCGGTCCCGGTCGACCCGCTTGCGGTAGTTGGCGTACTCGGCCTGCAACCGCTGCAGGTCGGCCAGCCGTTCGGCGGCCAGCACCTCGTTGGCGTCCGGCGTGGCGGCATCGGCGGGCTCGGCCGCCGGGGCGCCGCCGGCGGGCGGGGTGCTGCCCCCGCCCGCCGGCGACACCGGTGAGCCGTCCGGTGCGATCTTTCGCTTGTCGGCGAAGGTGAAACCGGGAGTGGGACCACCCACCGGCTCCTCCGGCGCCGCGCTCGGCGATGTCATGTCAGGCTCCTGCTCGTGCTCGGCAGCCTCGTGCGCTGCCTCGGCGGGGTCGAACTCGGTCATCGCTACTAGTTCTGCTCGTCGATGACCTCGGCGTCGACCACGTCGTCCGCATCGCCGGGCTGGCTTGCCTGCGGGCCGTCACCGTCCGGTGCCGACGAAGCCTGCTCGGCCTGCTGGGAGGCGTAGACCGCGCTGGCTGCCTTGCCGCTGACCTCGTTGAGGGCGGTGGTCTTGGTCGAGATCGTCTCGTTGCTGGCGTTGGCGTCGGCCAGGGTGCTCTTCAGCTCGGCCAGAGCCGACTCGAGCTCGGTCTTGGACTCGGCCGGGATCTTCTCGCCGGAGTCGGCGATGAACTTCTCGGTCTGGTAGACCAGCTGCTCGGCGGAGTTGCGGATCTCGGCCGTCTCGCGACGGGCCTTGTCCTCGGCGGCGTGCGCCTCGGCGTCCTTCATCATCCGGTCGATCTCGTCCTTGGACAGGCCCGAGCCGCCGGTGATGGTCATGCCCTGCTGGTTGCCCGAGGCCAGGTCCTTGGCCGAGACGTGCACGATGCCGTTGGCGTCGATGTCGAAGGTCACCTCGACCTGCGGAACGCCGCGCGGCGCCGCCGGGATTCCGGTCAGCTCGAAGACGCCCAGCTTCTTGTTGTAAGCCGCGATCTCCCGCTCCCCCTGGTAGACCTGGATCTGCACGCTGGACTGGTTGTCGTCGGCGGTGGTAAAGATCTCCGAGCGCTTGGTCGGGATGGTGGTGTTGCGCTCGATCAGCTTGGTCATGATGCCGCCCTTGACCTCGATGCCCAGCGACAGCGGGGTCACGTCGAGCAGCAGGACGTCCTTCACCTCGCCCTTGAGCACGCCGGCCTGCAGGGCGGCGCCGACCGCCACCACCTCGTCCGGGTTGACGCCCTTGTTCGGCTCCTTGCCGCCGGTCAGCTGCTTGACCAGGTCGACCACGGCCGGCATCCGGGTGGAACCGCCCACCAGCACGACGTGGTCGATCTTGTCGAGGGAGATGCCGGCATCGCGGATGACGTTCTGGAACGGCACCTTGGTGCGCTCCAGCAGGTCGGCGGTGATCCGCTGGAATTCGGACCTGCTCAGCTGCTCGTCCAGGAACAGCGGGTTCTTCTCCGCGTCCACGGTGATGTAGGGCAGGTTGATCGAGGTCTGCTGGGAGGCGGACAGCTCGATCTTGGCCTTCTCGGCGGCCTCGCGCAGCCGCTGCATCGCCATCTTGTCCTTGGTCAGGTCGATGCCGTGCGCGGCCTTGAACTTGTCGACCAGCCAGTCGATGACCTTCTGGTCCCAGTCGTCACCACCGAGGTGGTTGTCGCCGTTGGTGGCCTTGACCTCGATCACGCCGTCGCCGATCTCGAGCAGCGAGACGTCGAAGGTGCCGCCGCCGAGGTCGAAGACCAGGATGGTCTGCTCCTTCTCGCCCTTGTCCAGCCCGTAGGCCAGCGCCGCCGCGGTCGGCTCGTTGACGATCCGCAGCACGTTCAGGCCGGCGATGGTGCCGGCCTCCTTGGTGGCCTGCCGCTGGGCGTCGTTGAAGTAGGCGGGCACGGTGATGACCGCGTCGGTGATGGTCTCGCCCAGGTAGGCCTCGGCGTCCCGCTTGAGCTTCTGCAGGACGCGGGCGCTGATCTCCTGCGCGGTGTAGTTCTTGTCGTCGATGGCGATGGACCAGTCGGTGCCCATGTGCCGCTTGACCGACCGGATGGTGCGGTCGACGTTGGTGACGGCCTGGCGCTTGGCGACCTCGCCGACCAGGACCTCTCCGTTCTTGGCGAAGGCGACGACGGACGGCGTGGTCCGTGAGCCCTCCGCGTTCGCGATGACCTCCGGCTCGCCACCGGTCAGGACGGCGACGACGGAGTTGGTGGTGCCGAGATCGATTCCGACCGCGCGTGCCATGGTGAACTCCTCTTGGTACTCAGGTTGGGTACTCGTGGTTCTGCTCTGGGTGCTGCTCTTGGTGCTGCTCTGCCGATCGTTCGGCACTCCCGGCATCGTGCTACCTGGATGGAGCTTCTGTCAAAAGAACTGAGTCCCCTACGCTCAAGTTCCCTCGAAAGCTGTTGCCTGCGTCACAACATGCTTCGTTGAATGAGCCTTTCCTTGCTTGTGGATAAGTTTGCGCACGGTTGCCTGGGATTGCCTAGGGTCGGGCCGCATGGGGATGGATGGCTCCGGCACCGGCCGACATGGTCACTGAGCGGTTCGCGTTGCCGGTCGAGCCGGTACCCGCAGCCCGGCTCTGCCTGGAACAGCGGATGCCGGCCGGGGACCCGGCGCAGCTTCGGTTCGCCGCTCGACGGGCCGGCCATACCGCCGAGGAGCTGCGCCGGACCTCCGCAGCCCTGTTGTCCACGGTCGACTCGGCCCTGTGGACCGGCGCCGCTCACCGGGCCTTCGCTGAGCAGGTCCGCGCGCACGCCCCACTGCTGTCGGCGACCGTCGAGCGCTACGAGCGTTACGCCGACCTGCTCGGCACCTACGCGGCCGCTCTGGACGAGACCGCACCCCGGCTCGCGGCCGCCCGCAGCCGGCTGTACCAGCGCTACGAGGAACTGGCGGGCCAGGGCTTCGCCTCCGAGCTGACCTCCGCAGCCGACCCCGGCTTCTCAGCGGGGAACGGGCGGCAGTCCGCCGCTGCGGAGCTCCTGCCGCTCGCCCAGAGCTTCAAGGCCTGCTACGACCGGTGGGCTGACGCTCTGGACCGCTGCCTGCTGGCCTTGCGGCAGACCGACCAGGCCGACCCCACCCACGACCGGCATGGCTTGCGTGCACTCGGACATCAGGTGGGCCACCTCACGGTCACCGTTGCCGGCACCTTCGAGCAGGCGGTGCTGCACCCGTCACTGTCCAACATCTCGGCCTGCCTGAGCGAACTCAACACCGGACTGTCCGTGCTCGGGGTCGGGTTGCTGTTCATCTACCCACCAGCCGGCGCAGCCTGCCTCGCGGTCGCCACCGTCCTGGCCGTAGCCCAACTCGCCGTCGACAGCACCCGCAGAGCACACGGCGAACACGTCAGCAACACCAGCCTCGGCTTCGACCTGGCAGCAACGATTCCGATCGGTGGCGGCGCCATGCGTTCCCTTCGGGCCGCCGACAACGTGGTCCATCTCGTGCCGGGCGGTGGATTGCTAGCCCACGAGGGGCTCGACGGTGGCCATACCCTCGCCAAACACGTCGGCAAGTCCGAGGAGTTCCTGCGCAACCGGCTGGCGACCGAGCCCGGCCTCAGCGCAGCCTCCACCTTCCACGACCGAGAAGCCGCAGAAAGGGCCATCAGCGAAGCGCTGGCCAGGAACCGGGCTCGGATCGAGGAATGGTTGGGCACGCCGTCCCGCGGTATCCGTGTGACCGCCCGCGTTACGGTGCGGGGCTCTACCCTTGGACGGGACAACGATGAGCTAGCGGAGGTATCCCGAGTGATGGTCGTTCTCCGACGCGATAGCGGATTTACCAGCGGCTACCGAATTCACACCGCTTGGCCCGCGCCATGAGAACTCCTGCGCTCGAGCACCTGCTCGGGGCCTACCTGCATGCTGACTGGCGGATGGACTACCCCGACAGTCTCGCGGCGGTGACCGACTTCGTGCACTCGGAGCCCGGCTCTGCACCGCAGCTGCCTTCCGAGATCAACTCCCTGCTCACTCAGATCACTGACGAGACGAAGCTGCGGGAGTACCTGGCCGGCGAATTGGACTCCTGGTACCTGCCATACGGCGATGGATGGGGCAGCACTCGGGACTGGCTGCTGGCCGTTGCGGACCGGGCCGAGGAAGTCCTGCGCACCTCACCGGCGGCCTGAAGGCCCATTCGACCTGGGCAGAAGGCAGCGACGTGACGATAAGTACCTCAGCGCTGGAAACGTTGCTGGGCGGCTACTTGCATGAGGACTGGGGCGACGATTACGCGACCGCCCGCGATGCCATTGACCAGTTCGCGCGTATCGAACACGACCACGCACCTGCTCTCCGGGCTGAGGTGGACGAGGTGATCAGGCGATCCAGCTCAGATTCCGAGCTGAGGGTGCGGTTGCGCAGGCTAGGCCTGGTATACCGGATTCGGTTCGATGGCTGGATGTCGCATCGTGACTGGTTGCTGGCAGTCGCCGACCAGGTCGAGGAAGTCCTGCTTACCGCACCGCTCGAACAGTTTTTCGGCGGTTATCTCAACGAAGACTGGGCCGACGACTACTCCGACCCGTGGGAAGCCGTCGACGATTTCGTTCATTGCCAGCCCAGTTATGCGCTTAGGCTGCGTTCCGCCATCGAGGCGATCGTCCGCGAGTATCCGGCGCAAGACGTTCTCGAAATTCGTCTGATACGAATGGGCCTCGGATACCGCATTCAATTCCACGGGTGGACCTCGCACCGTGATTGGTTGATGGCGGTCGCGGACCGGGTCGACGAGGTGCTGCGCACCACCCCCGCCGCCTGACGGGGTCGGCCAGCGCCACAGGGAGAGCCCATGCAGATCCAGCTCCGGCACAACCCGTCCTTCACCGTCGCCCGGTGCCTGCTGGCCGGCGGTGAGCCGATGCGGGTCGAAGGCGGCGCGATGATGGCCCACAGCGCCGGCGTCCACCTGGAGGCCAAGGCCGAGGGTGGCCTGCTCAAGGGACTCAAGCGTGCCGCGCTCGGCGGCGGCGGCGCCGGCGACATCATCGGCGGCCTGTTCCGCGGCTGAGAAGACAGGGCGCGCCGGCCGCGACGGCCTACCTACCTCCACCGGGCAGGCCCAGATCTGCCCGACCTTCCCCCGGCGTGGCGGAGTAGGGCGAAAGCCCCTACAACGCCCAACGCCCCGCGCCCATCCTGGGTCCAACCGCATGGCCGACACCGGGGACCTGCCATGCGCCTGTGACGGGGGAGGCCGCGATGAGCACCGACGACAAGACCTACCGGGCAGCTGCACCAGCGTTCGACGATCGGCCCGCACCGCCACCGACTCCCGGTTCGAGCCCACCGCCGCCCCGCTCGTCCCGCTGGCCGGGGCTGATCGCCGTCCTCGCCGTGCTGGTGCTGGCCGCCGGCGTCCTGACCACCCTGCTGATCCGCAGGGGCGACGACCGGCCGGCAACCCCGGACACGCGGTCGACCGGGCCGACCGGTACCTCGGCAGCTGCGAGCCCGTCCCCCTCGACCACTGCGTCGGCCAGCACCACGGCATCCAACGCCCCCACCACCAGCACGCCGACCCAGACAGCACCGGCGCTGCTGCCACGCGGCGCCGAGGCGGCCCGCCACGCGATCCCCTGGGCGCAGGTCGACGACGGCTGGAGCCTGCGCGCCTGGAGCAGCAAGTCCGACCCCTACGCGACACCGCTCACCCCGTCGACGCTGTTCCTCGTCAATCCGGTCGGCGGCCGCTACCGGATAGCCACCGTGCCACCGGACACCTTCCCGGTGGCCTGGTCGCCGGGCCGGCGCTACGCGGTGCTGCACTCCTTCGACCTGCTACGCGAGTACGACCTGACCACCGGACGGCAACTGGCCAGCTTCACCCTCGGCAACCGCACCCTGATCGGCTACGCGGGCCCGGGCGCGCACTCCCTGCTGCTCATCAACCCCGCGGTCGGCGACCCGGGGGCCAGGTTCGAGGTGGTGAACACCAGCGGTCGCCACCAGCGCACCCTGCCCGACGGCACCTCGGCGTCCGGCCGATTCCTCACCGCGCTCTACCGGCCCGACAACTCCTCCCTGCTGATCGCCGGCCAGCACGGCTTCGTCGTCCTCGGCAGTGACGACCACGTGATCCGGCAGATCGCCTACCCGGCCGGTGCGCAGCAGTGCTACGCCGCCCACTGGTGGAGTGCCCAGGTCGCGATGGGAAGCTGCCACTACCTGACGCCGGGCCACGGCTCGGGGGTGGACAACCTGGTCCTGATCCCGGTGGACGGACGTGCCGTCAGCCTGCTGACGCACTCGACCTCGCCCTACCACACCTACATCGACGCCTGGCGCTACAGCGGTGGCGTCGTCGCCGCGGTGGCGTCCGGCTCCTGCGGGATCGCCGACCTGGCCACTCTCGACGCCGCCGGCAACAGCCACCCCTACTCCTACCGGATGCCGGCCGGGGTATCCGGCGTAGCGAAGGTGCTCGGGGTCCACGCCGACCGGGTGACGCTGATGACCGGCGGTTGCGACGCCCGCAAGCGCTCCATCGTCAGCCTCGACCTGCGGACCGGCGCCACCACGGCACTGCTCGGCCCGGGGCTCAACGGCGGTTCGGTCTGGCGGTGAGACGGGTGGGCGGCGCCGGCCAGCTCAGCCGGTCGCCCGGAACGCGGCGATCCCGGCGGCCCAGTACATCGAGTTGCCGAACGTCGCGGTCGTGGCCACCGGCGTGGCGCCGGCGCCCACCCGGTAGCCGGCCCGCACGCTCACCGGAGTGCCGGCCGCGCTGGTTCGTTGCGGCAACGCGGTGAAACCGGCCGTGGTCAGCGTCATCGCCTGCGTCGAGCCGTGGCCGGCCGCGAAACCGACCAGCAGCTCACCCGTCGCCGGCGTGATCGACCCGGAGTTGGCCGCCGTGCTGGTCCCGGCAGCGCCGACCGCCCGATCCATCGGGCTGCTGGTGGCTACTCCGGAGAACTCCAGCACCGAGGTGGCCTGCATCAGCGCAGAACCGCTCCGGACGGTCACCGAGGTCACCGGCCTGGCGTTCGCACAGAACCACAGCTCGCCCTCGGAATAGTGACCGGATGCGAAGTAGGCACCCACCCTGGTCCAGGTGTTGCCGGCCGGGTCGGTCACCGCGGTGATGTGGTTGGTGGCGCCGGTATACCCGGCGACTGCCAGCACCAGCAGGTCGCCGGACGTGCTGCTGGCCGGCAGCGTGGTGGTCAGCGTGCTGGCCGCCGCCGTCTCCGTCGCCCCGGCGGACTGCACCAGGCGAACGGTGCCGCTGCCGGTGATCGTCAGCGTGACAGGAACGGTATGGGTGGCCGAGCTGCCCGTACCGGTCACCGTCACCGTGCTGGTCGAGGGCGGCGTGCCGGCCGCAACGGTGAGCGTCAGGACCGAACTGGTTCCCGCCGTGATCGTCGGGGGATTCAGGGTCGCCGAGACCCCGGCCGGCAACCCGCTCGCGGTCAGCGAGACGCTCTGGGCGACGCCGCTGGTCACCGTGCTGCCGATGCTGACGGCGCCGCTGCCGCCGGCGGCCACCGAGACCGAGCCCGGTGTGGCGCTGAGCGCGAAGTCGTTCGTCACCGGCTGGCTGTGGTGGCAGGTGCGGGTGCCGCTGTCGGTCCAGGTCTTGCCTGCCTCCGGCACGAAACGCCAGTCGTAACTGCCCTGGTGCAGCGTGAGCGCCAGCACCCCGAAGGTCGAGTTCTGGCTGACCACGCTGTTCGGATGCCGGGTGCCGAGGCCGGTGAAGAAGGCGCCGCCGGTGCCGACCACGAACTGGGTGATGCCGCCGGTCGGATTCAGCCCGGCGGCGTTGTCCTGCGGATCGAAGCGCTCGTAGTCGTGCGAGTGGCCGCTGAGCAGCAGATCGGCACCGGCGCTGTACAGGTCCTGGTACAGCCCGGTCAAGAAGGTGCTGTCACCCTCGTGGCCGCTGGAATAGCGCGGATGGTGGTCGAAGGCCAGCGTGCACTGGCCGGGATGGGCGGCCAGATCCGCCCTCAGCCAGGTCTCCTGCGCACCGCCCACCGCGCAGCCGCCGCTGATCTGGGCGCAGTTGGAGTTCAACGCGATGACGTGCCAGGCACCGAGGTCGAAGCTGTAGTAGCCCTTCGCGGGATCGCCGGCAGCCGCCCCGAAGTAGCCGAAGTAGCCGGAGGCACCCGGCAGGCCGTATTCGTGGTTGCCGGGCACCGGATGGATGATCGGCTTGACCCGCCCCCAGGTCGGGTCGAACACGGTGGCGTAACCGTTCGGGGTGGCATCGCTCTGCATGGTGTCGCCCAGCGCCAGCACCCCCGTGTAGCCCCCGCTGACGAGCAGGTCGGAGGTGTATTTCATCCGGCAGGCGGTCGATGTTCCCAGGCCGCCGTTGTAGTTCGGGTCCGACGTTCCGCACCCGATATCACCGGCCGCGGCGACGGTCGGATCGGTGGCGGTCACTACAGGCCGGGCGGCCGGCAGCGAACGGGCCACCGCGGGCCGGCCCGGCGATGCCGCGGCGGCCGCGCCGCTCTGCAGTGACCACGCCGTCAGCGCGCCGAGCAGTACCCCCGTGATCGCTCGCATCGCCGTTCCCCCGTTCGGCCGATTCGGCACAGTGTGCGCATCGGCCGGTACCGGCGGCAGGGCCTAAGTGCCCTACCCGGGCTGACGACGGCGTGCCCTTGTCCGGAAAGAGGGAGGCCCTGCGGAGAACCCGTGCGGGGTCAGTTGAGGATCGTGCCACCGTTCACGCCGGGACCCAGCAGAGCCGTGCTGACCCCGGTCCGCAGGTCCACGCTGAACAACGACCGGGAGGGGGTTCCGCAGACGCCGGTGGCCAGCAGGGCCTGGTCGGCGTACACCCCCAGCAACCGCGCCTGGCCGGACACCCCGGACGGCCGGCGGAAGTGGTAGGGGTGCGCCGTCCCGGCGCTGTCGATGGTGTCCAGGCCGCCGAAGCCGCAGGAGGCGTTCTGCTGGGCGAGGATGCCTTTGCTGAAACGCCAGCCGGCGAAGTAGCCGTACTCGGGCGGCGTGCCCTTGGCCAGCTCGGTCACCCGGCCGGTGCCGATATCGATCCGAACCAGCTTCGACGAGCAGGTACCCAGTGCCACCTGGCTGGACCACCACGAGTTCACCTCGCAGCTGCCACCTGCGGGGTAGCTGATCTGCCGGAGCAGCACGCCGTCGTTGCTGAGCACCGCCACGCCGCGCTGATCGGAGAAGAGGAACCGCGACCCGTCGGCGGTGTAGAGGGCGGTCCGGCCCACGAACCGGCCGGTGCGCGCTCCGCCGTCGGGAATGCTGAGCTGGTGCACGCCGGCGGTGCTGACCCGCTCCAGCACGTTCGGCTCGTCGCCGACCCCGCCGCTCTCCAGCAACAGCGAGTGTCCACCGGGCCCGGCGTAGCCGAGCAGGCCGCCCTTGACGAGTACGAAACTGCTCAACCGGGTGCCGGTGCGCAGCGCCAGCTCCTGGAACACCCGAGCGCCGTCCGACCGATACGTCACCACGATCGCGCGCCGGCGATCCGGCGACCAGGCGGTCAGGACGGTGTTCGGCAGCAGGGTGGCGATGCGGTACCGGCCGCCGATGGGATTGATCAGGTACAGCGTCGAGGCTGTGGCGCCGTTCGCGTTCGAGTCGGCAGCCCAGGCGTGCAGGCTCCAGCCGGCGTCCACCTGGTTCCAGCGGATGGCGCTCGCCGGCGCCTCCTGGCCGTGCGGTAGCAGCACCGGCTGAGCCGGGCTCACGCTGACCGAAGCCGGCGCCGAGGGCGTGATAGAGACCGACGCCGAGGCGGTCGGTCCGGATCCCGTCGCGGTCGGGGTGGGCGCCGCCGAGGTGGTCACCTGGCTGGCCGGCGGTGCCGGGGTGGCCGTCCGGTTCGAGTGCCGCGCGACGAGCACGACGGTCAGCGTTCCGGCGGCCAGCAGCAGGGCGACCAGAGCGGCGATCACCCAACGCCTGTCGGGTGATCTGCGTGGTGGGGGATAACCGGAACCCGGCGGCGGGGGCAGCGGCGCGGCCGCGACCGGGCCCATCCTCGATCCGGCACGGACTCGGGCATCCTCGTCGCTGGTCATGGCAGCCTCCGCAGGTGCACGGCCGGCCGTGGAACCGGCCGGCCAGTGGCGTCGAATGTGGACTCGCGGCCAGCGTGCGCCCACGGCCGGCCGGGCGGACAGGGTCTTTCGGCCGCTGATGGGCGATTCGCACGCAGCCCGCTGGTTCGAGGCACCGGACGGCGAGCACGTCTCACGCTCGACACCCGCGGTAGCCGGTGCCGGAATGGCTCTGTACGGGCAGGTGGAAGTGCGTCACTATGAGCGCCGACTGCCCTAACCCTGGGAGGGTCCGATGTCCAGCGCCGCTGCCAACCTGCCGAGCACCACCGACGACGACCGGCTGGCCGCCCTGGGCTATCGACCGCAGCTCAACCGGGTGCTCGGACTGTTCGCCAACTTCGCGGTCGCCTTCACCTACCTGTCCCCGATGGTGGGCATCTACTCGCTGTTCGTGCTCGGCGTCGGCACCGGCGGGCCGGCCTACGTCTGGCTGACCTGGATTCCGGTGGCCGGCATGCTGCTGGTGGCACTGGTCTTCGGCGAGCTGGCCAGCCACTATCCCGTCGCCGGTGCCCTCTACCAGTACAGCAAGTTCTCGGTCGGCCCGCGCTACGGCTGGTTCGTCGGGTGGTTCTACGGCATCGCGCTGCTGATCACGGTTGCCGCGGTGGACACCGGAGTCGTCAGCTACGTCACCGCGCTCGGCTCCAACTGGTTCGGCTGGAGCTTCGACCCGACCGACCATCTGACCATCCTGGTCGTCACCGTCGGCCTGCTGCTGATCCAGACCATCCTCAACATCACCGGCGCCACCGTGATGGGGCGGGTCGCCCAGTTCGGAGTTTACGTAGAGATCGTCGGCACCCTGGGCATCGCGATCATCCTGGCGATCCACGGCTTCCACCACGGGCTGGGTTTCCTGTTCTCCACCCAGCAGGTCCAGCACGCCGCGTCCAACCCGCTCGGCCTGGACTTCGGCGGCCACTGGCTCACCGGTGCCGCACTGATCGCGGTGCTGGCTCCGGTCTACATCTTCTATGGCTTCGAGTCGGCGGGCGACATCTCCGAGGAAACCCGGGACGCCGGCCGGCAGGTACCCCGCGCGATGCGCTGGGCGCTGATCTGGGGCGGGGTCAGCTCGTTCCTGCTGATCGCGTCGCTGCTGCTGGCGATGCCGTCCGGCAAGAACCCGGTCGGCCAGACCGTCGACGGTGGCGGCGTCCCGTTCATCCTCGGCCAGCTGCCCAGTTGGCTGCAGGACCTGCTGTTGCTGCTGATCATCTTCGCGTTTTTCTCCTGCGGCACCTCGGTGCAGGGTGCCGGCAGCCGGCTGGCCTTCTCCTACGCCCGCGACGGTGCACTGCCAGGCTCGGCGTACCTGTCCGCGGTGCACCGCAGGTTCCGCACCCCGGTGAACGCGCTGATCGCGGGATCGGTGGTCAGCGCGCTGTTCGTCCTGCTGGTGTTCGCCTCGCCGGACCACGACGTGAAGTTCGGCTTCGTCACCTACCCGGCCAACACCAACGTGCTGGTGTCGCTGGTGTCCTTCGGCGTCAGCGGCATCTATCTGTCCTTCCTGCTCACCGTGATCGGCGCCATCGTGGCCCGCCGGCGCGGCTGGGTCGCCGAGGGCTCGTTCCGGCTCGGCCGGTGGGCCTGGCCGGTCACCCTGGTGGCCGCCGGCTACCTCGCCCTGATGCTGCTCAACGTGGTGCTGCCGACCGGGCTGAGCAGCCCGCGCGGCTACTTCAACCTGGACTGGATCACCCTGCTGGTGATGCTGGCGGTCACGGTGGTCGGCGTGCTGGTCTTCCTGGTCGCCCACCCGGACCGCCGGATCAGCCGGCACCTCAGCGACACCGACGAGCCAAGCGGCGCGGAGCGGGCAGCCCGGCGGGTGTGATCCGGTCCGCCCTGAGGGTTACCGGTGGGTAACCCTGGGTATCCTGGGGCCGTCCGCCCGACGATCAGAGCTGACCGACGCTGGAGGCCGCAGTGGCACTGCGCATCATCCTGACCCTGCTGATGACCGCGGCCACCGCGGCGATCGCGGGCCGGCGGATCTTCTGGCTGGTACGGCTGATCCGCTCCGGCACCGCCGCACCCGGGCGTGGCAAGAACGCCGCCGGCCGGATCGCCAACGACGCCGAGGAGGTGCTGGGCCAGACCCGGCTGCTCAAGTGGTCGGTCCCGGGCCTGGCGCACTTCTTCACCTTCTGGGGCTTCGTCATCCTGAACCTGACGATCCTGGAGGCCTACGGCGCGCTGCTGATCGACCGCGACTTCCACATCCCGCTGGTCGGAAAGTGGCAGGCGCTCGGCTTCGTCGAGGATCTGATGGCGGTCGCGGTCCTCCTCGGCCTGGCCACCTTCGCGGTGCTGCGGCTGCGCAACGCCCCCGCACGCAAGCAGCGGGACTCCCGCTTCTACGGTTCGCACACCGGGCCGGCCTGGGTGATCCTCGGCATGATCAGCCTGGTCATCGTCACGCTGCTGCTGCTGCGCGGCGCGCAGCTGAACGCCGGCGAGTTTCCGTACGGGGACTCGAAGTGGACCTTCGCCTCGTACCTGGTGGCCAAGGCACTCGGCACCGGCGACTACAACACCGGCCTGGCCACCCTGTTCCTGCTGCTGCAGGTGGCGGTCGTGCTGGTGTTCCTGATCATCGTCACCTACTCCAAGCACCTGCACATCGCCACCGCCCCGATCAACGTCTACTTCAAGCGGCAGCCCTTGGCCCTCGGGGCGCTGTTGCCGGTCACCGACGCCGCCGGCAAGCCGATCGACTTCATGGACGCGGAGAACCTGTCCGAGGACACCGTCTTCGGCAAGGGAAAGATCGAGGACTTCAGCTGGAAGGGCTACCTGGACTTCGCGACCTGCACCGAGTGCGGCCGCTGCCAGTCCCAGTGCCCGGCCTGGAACACCGGCAAGCCGCTGTCACCCAAGCTGGTGATCATGGACCTGCGCGACCATCTGTTCGCCAAGGCCCCGTACCTGATCGGTGGCAAGGCGGTGCCGGACGGCGGCACCGTGACCGCCGGAGACACCGGCGAGGCCGGCGCCGACGGCCAGGCCCACCCGCACGGCGTGTCCGAATCGGGATTCGGCCGGGTCACCGGCACCAACGCCGCCCAGTACAGCCGACCATTGGTCGGCGACCTCGCCTCGCACGGCGTGATCGACCCGGACGTGCTGTGGTCCTGCACCACCTGCGGCGCCTGCGTCGAGCAGTGCCCGGTGGACATCGAGCACATCGACCACATCGTCGATATGCGGCGCTACCAGGTGCTGATCGAGTCCTCGTTCCCGTCCGAGGCGGGCTCCATGCTGCGCAACCTGGAGAACAAGGGGAATCCCTGGGGCCTGCCGGTGCGCAACCGGGAGGAGTGGACCGAGGGTCTGGGCTTCGAGGTGCGCCGGGTCTCCCCCGGCCAACCGCTGCCCGCCGAGGTCGAGTACCTGTTCTGGGTCGGCTGCGCCGGTGCCCTGGAGGACCGGTCCAAGAAGGTCACCCGGGCCTTCGCCGAGTTGCTGCACGTCGCCGGGGTGGAGTTCGCCGTCCTCGGCGCGCAGGAGACCTGCAGCGGAGACCCGGCCCGCCGGCTCGGCAACGAGTTCGTCTTCCAGATGCTGGGCGCGGAGAACGTCGAGAAGCTCAACTCGATCAAGCCCGAGGGCCGGCCGCTCAAGATCGTCGCCACCTGCCCGCACTGCTTCAACACCATCTCCAACGAGTACCCGCAGCTCGGCGGCGAGTACGAGGTGGTGCACCACACCCAGCTGCTCGGCACCCTGGTCGCCGACGGCCGGCTGACCCCGGTGGAGCCGGTCGACAAGAAGGTCACCTACCACGACCCCTGCTACCTGGGCCGGCACAACAAGGTCTACACCCCGCCGCGGGAGGTGCTCGGCGCCATCCCGCAGCTGCGCTCGCAGGAGATGCACCGGTGCAAGGACCGCGGTTTCTGCTGCGGCGCGGGCGGCGCCCGGTTCTGGATGGAGGAGAAGATCGGCAAGCGGATCAACGTCGAGCGCACCGAGGAGGCGCTCGGCCTGCAACCCGACCTGATCTCCACCGCCTGCCCGTTCTGCATGGTGATGCTGTCCGACGCGGTGACCGGCAAGAAGGCCGACGGCACCGCCGCCGACCACGTGCAGGTGCTCGACGTCGCGCAGATCCTGCAGCAGTCGATGCGCCGGCCGGCAGCACCCGAGCAGCCGGAGCCGGTGGTCGCCGACTGAGCTTCCCGTTCGAGGCGGCCCAGGCCATCGGGTTCGGGGCGGGCCGGCCCCTCGGGACCGGCGCGGGTCAGCTGAAGAACAGGAACTTGGTCAGCGCGGCCAGCCCGACCACCACGATGACCGCGCGCAGCATGATCGGCGACAGCCGCCGTCCCACCGCCGCGCCCAGCTGGCCGCCGACCGTGGACCCGACCGCGATCAGTGCCACGTACACCCAGTTCGGGTGCGCGAGCAGCACGAACAGCAGCCCGGCGACCGCGTTCACCACTCCGGACAGCACGTTCTTCAGGCCGTTGACCCGCTGCAGGTCGGAGTCGAGCAGGGCGCCCATGATCGCCACCAGCAGCACGCCCTGCGCGGCCCCGAAGTAGCCGCCGTACACGCCGGTCAGCAGTACCAGCACCCACAGCAGACCCGCGTGCCGGCCGTGCTGTACCTGCTGTGCGGCCGGGTCGACGCCGACGAAGCGGCGCGACAGCCGGGGCTGGGCGACCACCAGCGCCAACGCCAGCACGATCAGGGCCGGCACCACCGCCCGGAACACCCCGGCCGGCAGCACCAGCAACAGCAACGCCCCGGCGATGCCGCCGATCAGGGACGCCGACCCCAGCCGCAGCAGCCGGTCGCGCTGACCGGCCAGTTCCCGGCGGTAGCCGTAGGCCCCGCTGAACGTCCCGGGCACCAGCCCGATGGTGTTGCTGACGTTCGCGGTCACCGGTGGAACGCCGAGGGACAGCAGTACCGGAAAGGTGATCAAGGTGCCCGACCCGACCACGGTGTTCATGGTGCCGGCGGCGACCCCGGCGAGCGCCACCACGCCGGCCGCCGCGATCGAAGTCACCGGGCCACCGTATCCGCCGGGCCGCCGCCCGCTGTCAGCCGGCTTTGGTTGAATCGGGGCATGGCCCGCCACGCGTGGAAGAACCGGCAGCCGGCAGCGCTGCCGGCCCGGGCGCTGGCTGCCGTACTCGCCCTGCTGCTGGCGACCGGGTCCGTTGCCGGCTGCAGCCATTCCAAGAAGCCGCCCGCCGAGCAGCTGGCTGCCCAGTCCTACCTCGATGCCCTCGGTGCTGCCGACAGCGCCACCGCCGCCCAACGCACCACCGACCCGGCCGCGGCGGCGGCCACCATCACCCGGAGCCTGGCCGGGCTCGGCGACGGCACCAAGGGCAGCCTGCGAGTCACCTCCCTCGCCGACCGGCGACCGGATTCGGCCACCGCGAACTACGACGCCAGCTGGCAACTGCCCGGCCTGGCCACCCCGTGGCGCTACACCGGGACGCTGCCGGTGGTGAAGCAGGGCGGCACCTGGCGGGTCAGCTGGGGCCCGGGCGACCTTCATCCGCAGCTGGCCGACGGGGCGCACCTAACGCTCAAGCGCACCCAGCCGGCCCGGGCCGCGCTGACCGACGCCGCCGGCCGGCCGCTGTTCACCCCGACCCCGGTGGTCACGGTCGGCATCAACCCGGCTGCCGTGAAGGACCTGCCTGGCCTGGCCGCCCGGCTGGCCGCGGTGCCGGCGCTGCAGACTTCGGCGGCCGAGATCACCAGCGCGGTCAAGGCGGCCGGCAAGGACCAGTTCGTCCCGGTCATCACGCTGCGCAAGACGGCCTACGAGCAGGTCAAGCCGCAGATCTACTCGCTGCCCGGAACTCAGTTCCAGACCGACACCCGGCTGCTGCCGCCCTCGGCCAGCTTCGCCAGGCCGCTGCTGGGCAGCGTCGGCCCGGCCACCGCCGAGATCGTCGAGGCTTCGCACGGCCAGGTCGAAGCCGGCGACACGGTGGGGCTGTCCGGCCTGCAGCAGGCACTGGACTCCCAGCTGCGCGGCACTCCCGGCGTCGAGGTGTACGCCGCTACCGATACCGACAACACCCTCGGCGCCAAGCTGGGCACGGTGACCGCGCCGGTGGCCGGCAAGCCGGTCCGGCTCACCCTGGACAGCACGGTGCAAACCGCCGCCGAGTCGACCCTGGCCGACGTCACCCTGCCGGCGTCCGTCGTGGTGGTGCAACCGTCCACCGGCAAGGTGCTGGCGGTGGCCAACAGCGCCAGCGCACCGGGCGACATCGCGCTGACCGGCCAGTACCCGGCCGGTTCCACCTTCAAGATCGCCACCTACGCCGCCGCGCTGAAGCAGGACCCACAGTTGACCGCGAATTCGCAGGTGGACTGCCCGGCCACCGTCACCGTGGACGGCCGGACCTTCGAGAACGAGAACCGGTTCTCGCACGGGATGATCCCGCTGAGCGCCGCGTTCGGCTACTCCTGCAACACCACCGCCATCTCCTTCGGCACCCGGCTGCCGGCCAGCGCCCTGGCCGACGCCGCCGCCGGCCTGGGGCTGGGTGCGGACTGGACGCTGCCGGTGCCGGCCTTTTCCGGCTCGCTGCCGGCAAGCGCGACGGGCACCGAGCAGGCCGCCGAGTCAATCGGCCAGGGCAAGGTGCTGGTCAGCCCGCTGCTGATGGCCTCGATGGCCGGCGCCGCGGCGACCGGCCGGCCGGTCGCGCCGTCGCTGGTGGTCGGCAGCCAGGCCGACCCAGGCCCCGCGCTGGACTCCCGGGTGACCAGCACCCTGAACGCCCTGATGCGGGCCACCGTCGAGATGCCCGGCGCCACCGGCTACCCCGGCCTGCACGACCTGCCCGGCGACCTGCGCGGCAAGACCGGCACCGCCGAGTTCGGCACCGACGTCCCGCCGAAGAGCCATTCCTGGTTCGCCGGCGTGCGCGGGGACCTCGCGGTCGCGGTGTTCGTCTACGGCGGCGAGAACTCCGGCACCGGGGCGGTCCCGCTGGTCAGGCAGTTCTTCACCGCACTCGGCTGAGTTTGTACGGTGGGTTCATGACCACCAACGATGCGCACGTCTACGACAGTCCCGAGGGTTGGGTCTCCGATCACATCCAGCGCTACGTCGAGACCGACGGCCAGGAGGGGCACGTCTGGAACGGGGTGCCGACCCTGTTGCTGACCACCAAGGGCCGCAAGAGCGGCAAGCTGCGCCGCACCGCGCTGATCTACGGCCAGTCCGGCTCCTCCTACGTCGTGGTCGCCTCCAAGGGCGGTGACCCCAACCACCCGGCGTGGTACCTGAACCTGGCCGAGAACCCCGAGGTGGCCGTGCAGGTCGGCCCGCAGGACTTCGTCGCGATCGCCCGGACGGTCGACGAGGCGGAGAAGCCGGCGCTCTGGGAGCTGATGTGCGGGATCTGGCCCGCGTACCAGGAGTATCAGACCAAGACCGACCGGCCGATCCCGGTGGTGGTGCTCGATCCGGTGCCCGACGGGTCCTGACCCGGGGCCGCAGGGCCGTGCGGCCCGCCGCCCGAGCCACCGGCCGCTCAGCTCGTACCTGATCCTGATCTTCCGGTGACCTCGGCGAGGCCCGCCGGCCCGGTGGGTCTCGTACAGTTCGGCTGTGCCGACCGATCCGCCCAGCCGTGCGGACCACCGCGGGCTGATCCTGGTCGTCGAGGACGAGCCGGTGATCGCCGAGCTGGTCCGGATGAACCTGGCCGGCGCGGGGTACGGCGTCCAGATCGAACGCGACGGTGAGGCCGGCCTGGCCGCGATCCGGCAGCACCGCCCGGCCGCCGTGATCCTGGACGTCGGGTTGCCCGGCATCGACGGCATCGAGGTGTGCCGGCGGCTGCGAGCCGGTGCGGACGAGTCGGCCTGGACGCCGGTCCTCTTCGTGACCGCCCGGGACGACGAGGTGGACCGGATCGTCGGCCTGGAACTCGGCGCCGACGACTACGTCACCAAGCCGTTCTCGCCCCGTGAGCTGGTCGCCCGGGTGACCTCGGTGCTGCGCCGCAGCCAGCGGCCGGCGGCCACTCCCGCCATCCTGCAGGTCGGGTCGGTCCGGCTGGACCCTGCCGAGCGGCGGGTGCACGCCGGCGGCCAGGAGGTCAGCCTGACCGCCACCGAGTTCGACCTGCTCGCCTACCTGATGCGCAGGCCCGGCCGGGTGTTCGGCCGCGAGCAACTGCTCAGCGAGGTGTGGGGCTACTCGGCGGTCGCCGGCGCCCGCACCGTCGACGTGCACATCGCCCAGGTCCGCGCCAAGCTGCGCGAGGCCAGCCCGATCCGCACCGTCCGCGGGGTCGGCTACGCCGTCGAGGCGACCCGGACGGATGCGGCGGCCCAGACCCCGACCGGCAACCGATGACGTTGCCGCGCGGCACCCTCGCCCAGCGGATCTCGGCGCTCGCCGTCGGGGTCGCGGTGATCACCGCACTGCTGGCCGGCGTGCTGGCGGTGAACCTGGTGCACCGGGCCAACGCCACGGCCGCCCGCACCAGCCTGGGCAACCTCGCCGACGTGGCCCGGGCGGCGGCCGACCAGGGAGCCAACGCCGAGGCCGGCCAGCAGCGGGCCCGGGCGTTCCTGCGCACCCTCGGCATCTCCTCGGCGGCGATCGACAGCACCGGCGGGGTCACCACCGCGAGCCCCCTGGTACGCGCCGCGCTGACCCCGGCGGACGTCCGGACGCTGCTGGCCACCGGCTCGCTGTCGGTGCAGCGGCGGGTCGAGGGACGCCGGGTGCTCATCGAGGCCCGCGGCACCCGGCTGGGCGGCATCGCGCTGGTACAGCGCCGGTCGGAGGCCACCGCGGCCACGGACCGGACCGTCCGGCGGATCGTCTGGGCGTTGCTCGCCGCGGTCGGCATCGCCGTGCTGCTGGGGCTGCTGGTGGCAATCCGGATCGCCCGGCCGCTGCGCCGTACCGCCGAGGCGGCGCACGCGCTGGCCGACGGCCGCCGGGATGTCGCGGTGCTGGCCGAGGGCCCGGCCGAGGTGGCCGAGGTGGGAATGGCCGTCAACACCCTGGCGGCCGCGCTGTCGCACTCCGAGGCCCGGCAGCGGGAGTTCCTGCTGTCGGTGTCGCACGAACTGCGCACCCCGCTCACCGCGATCACCGGCTACGCCGAATCGCTGGCCGAGGGGGTGGTGCCCCCGCAGCAGGCGGCCGAGGTGGGGGCGGTGCTGCTCACCGAGTCCCGCCGGCTGGACCG